>ERZ827520.61-NODE-61-length-176933-cov-231.895261_pt1 | contig 176933 bp, 168 predicted proteins | sample MGYA00519581_ERZ827520 | MGnify/ENA primary metagenome ERZ827520 (study PRJEB31778, sample SAMEA3449339) | human gut metagenome | biome: human gut; feature: human-associated habitat; material: faeces | place: United Kingdom | collected 2010/2012 ... | reverse complement strand
CAAGAAATTTTAGGAGGTTGTTTAAATGTCAGGAGCAATTATGAACAAAGTTTGGGATTTATTTAAAATGCCAGCAGAAGACAAAGATGATGAAGATGCAGTAGATTATGATGAAGTATTAGATAAAGATGAAAAAGAAGATGAAGAGAGTGGAGAAGAAAGAAGATTCTTTGGAAAAAGAAACAATAAAGTGGTAAATATGCCGCAAACACAACAAATTAAGATGGTTATAAGTCAACCAACAACATTTGAACAATCAGAAGCAATATGTGATTTGTTAAAAGAAAAAAAATCTGTAATTGTAAACTTGGAATATGTAAATAAGGATGTTGCAAGAAGAATTATAGATGTTGTTAGTGGTGCTGTTCACGCATTAGATGGACATATGCAAAAAGTTTCAAACGCAATATTTTTAATTGCACCATTTAATTATGATATAGAAAATGAAATGGTAAGAGAAGAAATGAGAAGCAAAATTTCAGTATCTTGGTTAAGAAACGGAAATAACACTATAAAATAATTTTACAAAATAGGAGGAAAAATATGTATACACCATTAGATATCGAAAACAAGAAATTTGCGAAACAAATGGTTAATGGATATAACGTAGAAGAAGTTGATGATTTCCTAGATGAATTAACAATAGATTACGAAAAAATATATAAACAATCTGGCGAAGCAACAAAGAAAATTGCAGATATGGAAGAAGAATTGCAAAAGTATAAAAACATAGAAAATACATTACAAAATACATTGGTAATGGCACAAACAACTGCAGATGAAATAAAAGAATTAGCAAAACAACAAGCGGAGCAAATAATTAAAGAAGCACAAGGAACAGCAAAACAAGAAGTAGTAGAAATAGAACAATCAATAGTAATGAAGAAAAAAGAATTAGAAGATTTAGAAAAACAATTTGATGTATACAAAGCAAAAATGGAATCACTACTAATTTCACAATTGGAATTATTAAAAGAAGTAAATAAGGACTAAGGACAATTTGAGGCAATCTCCAATTATCCCCAAAAAATGCTTGAACCTATGTTCAAGCATTTTTGCAAGTATTATTCAATTATCTTATAAAGTAAACAAGGCACTTTCTAAGCCTAATTTAATCATACTATTTAAAGACTTTTCCCTTTCTTCAGAAGAAATTTCTTGTTGTTTATAATAAGAATCCACAACTGTTAGTAAACAAGAAGCTTTTTTGTTAAAATATTTAGCTAAATAAAATAAAGCAAAAGCTTCCATTTCGCAAGCAATAATGTTTAAATCTTTTGGGAATCTATTTATGAAAGCTGGAATATTATCTAAGTATCCATCAAAACAGTCATTACACAAAGTATTTCCTTTTATATAGTTAATACCTATAGAATTTGCAGTTTTTTCAATAATAGAGTTTAATTCTTCACTAGAGTTGATAATATGGCAGTCATTTTCGTTCCACTCATATGCAAAATTTCCCTCCGTATAAGAATTATCTACTAAAATAGTATCAAAAATATTTAAGTCACTGGAATAAGCACCACAAGAGCCAATACGAATAATAGTATCAACATTATAGAACTTAAATAATTCACAGGCATAAATGCCCATACTTGGCATTCCCATTCCATGAGAAAATACAGTTATTTCTTTTCCTTTATAGGTTCCGGTATATGCAAACATATTTCTAACAGTATTAACAAGTCTTGCGTTTTCTAAAAAAGTTTCTGCAATATATTTTGCACGAAGTGGATCTCCAGGCATTAATACAGTTTTTGCAATATCTTGCTTTTTGGCGTTACAATGAATTGGCATTAAAAATCCTCCTTAAAATAAATATAACAATATTATATATAAATAAAATAAATTTAACAAGTCATTGAAAAAAATAAAAAATAATGTTAAAATAAATAATAGATTTAAAAAAAACCGCATTTGGGGTTGATTTTTAAATCTTTTTTGTATTTAAAGGGGGTATTTCTAATGAACACTAAATATATTTTTGTAACAGGAGGAGTAGTATCAGGATTGGGAAAAGGAATAACAGCAGCATCTTTGGGAAGACTTTTAAAAAATAGAGGTTATAAAGTAATAAACCAAAAATTTGACCCATACATAAATGTAGATCCTGGTACGATGAACCCTAGCGAACATGGAGAAGTTTTTGTTACAGAAGATGGTGCAGAAACAGATTTAGACTTGGGGCATTATGAAAGATTTATAGATGAAAATCTAAACAAATATTGCTCTGTAACAACAGGAAAAATATATTCAGAGGTAATAGAAAGAGAAAGAAAAGGGGATTACTTGGGAAAAACTGTACAAGTAATACCACATATAACAAATGCTATAAAAGACAAAGTATATAGATTAAAAGAAAGTGCAGATATAGTTATTACAGAAATAGGTGGAACGGTAGGGGATATTGAAAGTCTACCATTTTTAGAAGCCATTAGACAAATAGGTATAGAACAAAAGCAAGAAGATGTATTGTTTATCCATGTTACATTATTACCATATATTTATGGTTCTAATGAATTAAAATCAAAGCCAACACAGCATTCTGTAAAAGAACTCCAATCATTAGGAATAAAGCCAGACATATTAGTATGTAGAGCAGAAAAAGAAATAGATGAATCTATGAAAGAAAAAATAGCGCTATTTTGTAACGTTAGAAAAGAAGATGTAATACAAAATAAAACAGTAAAAATATTATATGAAGTGCCACTAATGCTAGAAAAAGAAGGATTGGCAATTAGGGCGTGTGAAAAATTGAAGTTAGAAAACATAGAGCCTAAAAATGAAGAATGGGAAAAAATGATATTTAAAGTAAAAAACGTTATAGACAAGGACATAAACATAGCGATAGTAGGAAAGTATGTAAAATTAGAAGATTCATATATTTCTGTGATAGAAGCAGTAAAACATGGAGGATTTGCCAATAACGCAAAAGTAAATATAGAAATAGTAAATTGTGAAAATATCAATAATGAAAATGCAAAAGATGTTCTAGGAAAATATAATGGAATAATAGTTCCAGGTGGATTTGGCAATAGAGGAATAGATGGTAAAATAGCAACAATAAAATATGCCAGAGAAAATAAAATACCGTTTTTAGGAATATGTTTGGGAATGCAAATGGCGGTTGTAGAATTTGCTAGAGACGTATTAGGATATACAAATGCAAATTCAGAGGAATTTGACAATATAACAAAAACAAAAGTAATACATATAATGGAAGAACAAACGAAAATAGATAAAAAAGGTGGAACAATGAGACTTGGAGCATATCCATGTATTTTAAGAAAAGACAGCTTGGCATATGAAATATATGGACAAGACAAAATAGAAGAAAGGCATAGACATAGATACGAATATAATAATGAATATAAAGGAAAATTAGAAGCAAAAGGGCTTATTTGTTCAGGAACATCACCAGATGGAAAATTAGTAGAAATAGTAGAAATAAAAAATCATCCTTACTTTATAGCAACACAATTTCACCCAGAATTCAAATCAAGACCAGACAAACCACATCCACTATTTACAAAACTAATAAAAGCAACTTTGCTTAATTAGGGACAGTCCCCAATTATCCCGTTTGCACAATTTGGGACACCCCTTAATTTGAATAAATATTACAAAAACATTAACATTATTTCTATTAATATCATAAAAATACTTATATAACAAGAAATATGAGGAGGAACATTATGAAGATAGTAGAAAATAATTTTAAGTTTGGTACAATGGATATAAGAAATACAACAGAACAAATTGTATGTCATCATAGTGGAGTAACTGTTTTACAAAGTGTAGAAATAATACATGACTATCATAAAAATACAAAAGGTTGGGCAGGAATTGGGTATCATTTTTATGTTAGAAAAGACGGTTCTATATATAGAGGACGTCCAGAGAATACAGTAGGTGCACATGCGGTAGGAGCAAACTACAATTCAATAGGTATTTGTTTTGAAGGAAACTTTTCAAAGGAAAAGATGTCAGAGGAACAATTGAATGCTGGTAAAGAGTTAATTGCATATTTAAAAGAAAAGTATAATATATCTAAAATAGTAGGGCATAAGAATGTAGATACTTCTGAATGTCCGGGAAATAATTTCCCAATGGATGAATTAAGAAAAAGTGGTTCATATAATATAGAAGATGACAGTAATGAAAATGTTGTGAAAGAATTGCAAAAGGCTCTTAATAAAGATAATAACAGCGGACTAGATATAGATGGAATAATAGGACCGCTAACAACAAGAGCAATAAACAATAATATGGTAAGAAACTTTAGTGTTAGTGAATTTGCTAGATGGGTTCAAGAAAGACTAATTGCAAAAGGATATAGTCTAAATGAATTTGGAGTGGATGGTAAATATGGAGGCGAAACAGAAGGAAAAGTAAAAGAACATCAACAAAAAACAGGAATAGATGTTGATGGAATTGTAGGAATAAACACAGTTAATAAATTGTTATAAAAATAAAAAACCCTCAATTAAATTATTTAAATTGAGGGTTTTGACTTAAACATTTTTTATATTTCTTTTTTTAAATACATAACAAGAAATAAATATCATTATTAAAAAATATGATAAACATACTAATATAGAGAACCTTAGATTTATTGGTTCAAAACTAGGCAATCCACCAAATAAATAAGAAGTTAAATCCCAGTTAGGTGTTACAAAATACAAAGGAGCTTTTATATCTTTTAATAAAGCATGAGCTATTAATTGGTTAATAATAGAAGATACCATGTATCCTAGCAATGGTAATGCTATGGCTAAAGCTGAATTGGTAAACAATGTGCTAATAGTAAATGCTAAAGTAATAAGCAGCAAAAACATAGGTGATTTTGCACAAATGTTTATAATTAAATATTTTATAATGCTCATTGTTTCTATATTATGTGTATTGTAATTGTATATAACAGCAGGAACATTTAAGCTACCAAAACCTTGAATTATACCGCCTACTAACAGCTGACTGATGAATATAAAAACAATAAATAATATAAACATACATAAACAAGTTAAAAACTTAGCTAGTAATATTTTTAGTCTACTATAAGGGCGAATTAAAAGTAATTTTATTGTTCCCTTGTTAAACTCATCACTTACAATAGACCCAGATATCATTATTATAAATATTAAAATAAACAATTCATATTCATTTAGTAAATTAACTAAAATATATCTATTATCATAATCCTTTATATTTCTTATATTATTTTCAATATAATATTTATTAATATTTGCTTCTTTTAAACTGTCATAATAATCCAATTTATCAGAGTATGAATGATTGCTTTCTGCTTCATAATAAATTATATTTCGTGAAGAACGTGAATAGTTTTGTAATGCAGTATTTAAAAAAGTATTAGCATATGATATGTCTTTTTCTAATCTCCACTCAAGAATCTGTTTATCAATTTCATATATTTTAAAATCATAAGTAGAACCTTCAGAATTCAAATTATTATCAATAGAAAATTGTTGTTTTTCACTTAAAAGTAAGTTTACTTCTTCAAGTTCAAGTTCTGCAAAATACCTCCAATTGTCAGAATCTAAGGCATTTATAAATGTATCGTATTTCTTCTTTGCATCAGTAAGTGCAAATTCGTCTTTTTCAATATATGTATAACGATTTATAAGTCCTATAATACTACTAACTTGGCCGGGGATTATATTTGCTTGCCATGAGTCAAATCCATATTTGGATATTAAATTTATAACGTCCAGTTGAGTTTTAATTTCAACATATTCTTCTACTTGTTCAGAATTGTTAGGGTCTAATTGTCTCAGAGCTGTAGAATAAAATTCAGCATCGTCTTTATAATACCCAGAATAACTAATGCCATTATAGAAATGCTTATATAAAATATTAGTTAAAATTATAAACAAAAAAGTAATAATTAAAAAAATATATGTGCTTTTCTTTTTCATTAATTTTATAAATTCATTTTTTATTAGATTAATCAATTACATTACCCCCAGTCTTTTTCAAAAATGCATCTTCTAAAGAAATATTATCTTTTTTGACAGAATAAATTTTAATATTATTATCAACTAGTTTTTTAACTAAATTTGGTACATTGTTTCTTTCTACCAATACTTTTACCTCGTTTTGATTAATAAGCAAAGCATTTTCGCCCAGTAATTGTTGCGCTTTTTTACTATCATCAACATCGAAAATATAATAACTATCAGAACATTTGCTTTTAACAACGTCAATCTCACTGCTTTCAATAATTACGCCATTCTTAATAATACATACTTTAGTACAAAAACTCTCAAGTTCTGCCAAATTATGGCTAGAAATTAAAATGCCCATATGTTCTGTAGTAGCAAGTTTGACTAAAAGCTCTCTTAAATCTTTGATACCTTCAGGGTCTAAACCATTAGTAGGTTCATCTAAAATTAGTAAATTAGGTTTATGAAGAATAGCTTGAGCTAGACCTAACCTTTGCCTCATGCCAAGTGAATATTTAGAAACTTTATCATTAATTCTATTTTCCAAACCTACTAATTTTATTACTTCATCTATACGTTTAGAATCAATTCCTTTATATAAATTGGCAACCAATTTTAGATTATCATATCCAGAAAGATACATATATAAATCCGGATTTTCAACAATAGCTCCAACCTTTTCAATAGCCTTTTCAAAATTTTTTACAACATTAAATCCGTTAATTTCTACAGAGCCATTATCAATACTTTGCAATCCCAAAATTAATTTAATAGTAGTAGTTTTACCGGAACCATTAGGACCAATAAAACCAAGAATATCTCCAGAACAAATTTCAAAAGAAATACCCTTTAAAATCTCCTTTTTACCAAAATGTTTATATAAATTTTGGCAATTTAAAATAACATTCTCCATTAAAAACCCTCCTATAATGAATATAATAGCATATAATAATAATATTAGTCAATTAGCACAATTAGGGACAACTAGCACAGATTACAAAATTCGACATATTATATTACAAAGTAAAGTATTTATGGAGTGAATAGTATGCGAAAAATAAAAAAAGGTGATATAGTAGGGCGTATATCTTATGGAAAAGATATATTTTTTATAGTTGAAGATATAATTAATTTAAATAAAAATGAAATAGCCATATTAAAAGGATTGACTATCAGAATAAAGGCTGATAGTCCGGTAGAGGATTTAGAGATATTATCTAAAGAACTAATACAAAATTATGAAGAAAATTTAGAAAAACGATTTCAAGAAAGAATACAAAGATGTATACAAATATATGGAAACAATAAAGAAAATAGAGAAAAAGAAATAATATATACAGGTAGAATATTGCATTTAGATGGTGACAAAAAATATAGTATAAAAGCAAATAATTATTATAAGAAAATTGGGTTAAAGGCAATAGTGAAAAACGTTCCAGAAAATAGACAACCGATAGTAGTTGTTGAATTGATTGCAAGGTATAAACCAGACATACTTGTAATAACAGGACATGACGGAATGATAAAAAAGGGAACCAAGTACAATGATATACGAAATTACAGGAATTCTGCTTATTTTATAGAATGTGTAGAGCAAGCAAGGACATACAAAGCATTACAAAAAGACCTAGTTATTTTTGCTGGAGCATGTCAAAGCTATTATGAAGGACTTATACTGGCAGGGGCTAATTTTGCATCATCACCAGCGAGAATTTTAATAGATTTTATAGATCCACTTATTGTTGCGGAAAAGATAGCAATTACAGATGAAAAAAATTTTTTAACAATAAAAGATATAGAAGATGAACTACGAGATGGAAAGAAAGGTATTAATGGAATTGGGGCAAGAGGAAAGAAGAAAACACTGACAACATAGAATTGTAATATAAATGTAATAAAAATGTAACATTTAAGTAACAATATGAAAAAACGTTGGAAAATCAACTAAAAGCGGAATTCGACACGTAAAATCCTTTTTTGACACAGATTATTCCCTGTGATATAATTCGAATATCCGAAGGGAGTAGGTGATTAAATGATTTACAAAAATGAAATCTTAGACTTAAAGACAGACATTACAGAAAAAATAGGACAAAAGATAATTGTAAAAGGTTCATTAGGAAGAACTAAATCATTTGAAAAGGAGGCTACAATAGAAAAAACATATCCTAATATTTTTGTAATAAAATATGAGGAAGATGATAGAAATGTAACATACAGTTATACAGATATATTAACAAGAACTGTAGAAGTAGAAGTATTTGATGGAGTAGGATATAGTCCATTAATACCTCCATATCAAAAAGAAAAAAGTAAAAGAGGCAGAAAAGTACAATTAGACAACATTAATGTACAACCGGCATAATATAAAAATTAAAAAATTCCTAGAAATAGGAATTTTTTTTATTGTCCATAAATATATATAACTAAAAGCAATATGGCTAGATTATATTAGAAAGGAATGTGATTAAATATGACAATAGAGACTACAAGAGATAATATATGCATAAATCAAATAATAGAACAAAGAAAAGATAATTTTATAATAGAAGGGGATGCAATTATTCCCGATATTAAACCTGATATACTAAGTACAATAAGTACAAGTGGCACAATTTGCATATATAAAAAAGAAATACAGGATGGAAAAATAAAAATTGATGGAACAATAAATACATATATAATGTATTTAGCAGATAGTGAAACAAATAATATAAGAAGCATTAACACAAATTTAGACTTTACACAAACAATAAATATGGAAAAAGCAAAAAGCAATATGAAAATTGAAAATACATTTACTCTAAAAGAAATAGAATGCAAAGTTTTAAATGGCAGAAAAGTTAATATAAAAGCAATTGTAGAAATAGAGACAAAAATACTTAATAGCGAAAATGTAGATATAGTGAATGGAATAGAAGATTTAAAAGATGTTCAAACATTGAATGATAATATAAATATAAATACACTAATGGGAGAAGGTAATACAAAAATTTACGCAAAAGATACACTTTCGATAGATAATATAGATAACTTAGCAGAGATAATGAAAAGTAATATAAGAATTATAAACAAGGAAAGCAAGATAAGCTATAATAAAATATTAATAAAAGCAGACTTGGAAGTAAAACTACTTTACTTAACAGAAGACAATAGAATAAATACATTGCAAAAAACAATACCAATAATGGGATTCATTGATATAAAGGACATAAATGATGATAGTGTATGTAACATAAAATACGAGATAAAAAATGTGTTAATAAAGCCCAATAATGTAGAGGAACATTCTGTTTATGTTGAAGTAGAGCTAGATGTATATTGTCAAGCATATGAAAATAAGCAGTTAGCAGTAATACAAGATTTATATAGTCCAACGGTAGATTTAACATTTGAGCAAAAAAGAATAAGAGCTATGCAGAAAATAGAATGTATGCAAGAAACATTTAATATAAGAGAAAAACAAGTTATAGAAGAAATTGGAAGCAATAAATTATATGATGTAGAGATTACACCAATAATAAATAGTCAAAACATTTTGAATGATAGAATTATGTATGAAGGGGAAGTGATGCTGAATTTTATATTTGCATCATCTGCTACAGGGGGAATAGATACAAAGAGAGTTAATATACCATTTAATTTTAACATGGAGACAACAGGCATAAATACAACAACAAATGTAAATACAGCAATAGAGGTTGGAATGCAAGATTTTATAATAATGCCAGATGAAAGTATAGATATAAAAATAGACTTAAACTTCACAGTAGAGTATTCAAAAAATTTAGAAATAAATGTAATTCAAAATATTCAATCAGGAGAAAATAGAACGTCAAACCCATATAGTATGACAATATATTTTGCAAAACCAGGAGATAGTTTATGGAAAATAGCAAAGAAGTTTAGAAGTACAGTAGATAATATAGCAAAGGTTAATGGAATAGAAGATGTTGATAAAATAGAAGTGGGACAGCAATTATTTATTCCTAGATACAATGGATAAAGGTAAAATTCAAAAAATATATAGTAGAAGAATACCAAGAATAAAATATTTTAAAGGCAATAATGAAGACAACAATGATAAACAAAAGATAAAAAAGATATTAAAAATAATAATAGTTTTAACAATTGCTTTTATGATTGTAAATTCTGTTATAAATATAATAGAGCCAATAATTGATTTACAAAGTGTTATTATGGCAAAATCAGTAGCAACAAGAATAACAAATGAACAATCAAAAAAGGTTATGGAAAAATATCAATATGAAGATTTAGTAAATATAACAAAAGATAGTAATGGCAATATAACAATGATAAGTGCCAATGTTACAACAGTAAATAAAATGATAGCAGATATATCAACAAAAATACAAAAAGAACTAGATGAAGTAGAAAATACCAAAATGTACATAAGATTGGGTACATTTACAGGAAGTAAAATGTTAGCAGGAAGAGGTCCAAAAGTTGAGATAATTATATTTGGAATAGGAGATGTGCAAACTGAACTAAAATCCGAATTCAAAGCAGCAGGAATTAACCAGACAATACATAGAATTTATCTAGAATTAAAAACGAATGTAGTAATATTAACACCAATAAATAATCTACAAGAAGAAATTTCAACACAAGTATTATTAGCAGAAGGAGTAATAATAGGGGAAATCCCATCAACATATTATAATTTAGAAGGAATTTCAAAAGATAATGCAATTGATTTAATAGAATAATTATTAATAAAGAGGGCTAGACATCTAGCCCTCTTTAATCTGAAAAATAAAAAATATATAAAAAAATGTAACATTTCTGGTGAATCTGTGTCATAATAAACGAAAAGATGATATATATTGTCAAAATGTAAGGTGTAATTGCATAAAAAAGTTAAAATTAATGTGATAATTAAATATGGAAGGGAAATTATGCATGAAAGAGATATACGAAAAGTATTCAAAACTGGTATATAATTATTTATATAAAATAACTAACAACAAAGAATTATCAGAGGATCTTATGCAAGAGACTTTTTATAGTGCTATTAAAAACATAAATAGTTTTAACAATAATTGTAAAATTAGTACATGGCTATGTCAAATTGCAAAAAATAAATACATGAATGAAATCAGAAAACAAAATGTATTGGTTTCCATGGAAGAGTACTCATTTGATTATTTTAACATTTATATAAATAATGAAACAAACAATATAGAGCAAAACTTAATAAAGAATGAAGAAAAAGAGCTTTTGTATAAGAATTTGAATAAACTGGATGACACAATAAGAGAATTGTTTTTTTTGAAAATTAAACTGAATTTTACATTTAAAGAAATAGCCATTATATTAGGCAAGACAGAAGAATGGGCAAGAGTGAATTTTTACAGAACTAAAATTAAAATCAAGGAGGAATTAAAAAATGAAAACTAAAGAATGTAATATTGTACAGGATTTACTTCCGAATTATATAGAGGGGTTAGTATCACGAGAGACTAGTGAATTTGTTAAAAAACATATAGATGAATGTGAATTTTGTAAAAATAAATATATTTTAGTTAAAGAAGATGATGACTATAAAAGAGAAAATATACAAATTGAAGATGAGATTGAACATAACCATTTAAAAAAAGTTAAATCAAAAATCACACAAACACGAGTAACAGTGTTAGTTGTTGTAGTGTTAAGCTTGATAATAAATACTACTTTAGGAATAAAATATTTCGGAGAAAGGAAAATATTATCTGAAATTAACAACAGATATGAAAACCTAAAAACGCTTGATAATTATACAATAACAAGAAAAACATTAGAAATTAATTATGAAACAAAGGAAATCGTTTCAAATGATATAACAACGTATGCATATAAGGATGGAAAATATAGAAGAAAAACAGAAGAAAGTGACGACATGAAAGCATATATGAATAAGGAAATGGACTACAAAAAAATGAAAAAGGAATTAAATAATATAGAAGAATATGCAGACATTAATGTGGGGGAAAGAATAGTGATCTATAAGAGTCGAGGCGAATATTCAAAAGACAAAATGAGTTTTTATAAACAAAAGGGAGAATTATTTAATTATGAACCAGATATAAATGATTTTAAAATATGGTATATACCATGTTTCACAAAAATAAAAAAAGAGAACTACGAAAATAAAGAATACTATGTATTATACTATGGAAATTCAAAAACACAAAGTAGACAATTGTGGATAAATAAAGAGAGTATGATAATAGAAAGAAGTGTTGAAAAAGGAGAGAAATATTATAGAGAAAAAATTTATAATATAACAATAAATAATGTAACAGATAATGAATTAACAGTGCCAAATTTACAATTCTATAATGAGGTACATGGATGGTAAATATACTGGTTGCAGAAGAAATAAAAAATTGTAAATATAATTTATAAAACAGTATTATGGATTTGATGTAAAGCCTACTCCTAAGGTGGTAGTATCTACAATACTAGCAAAATTTGATAAATATAATTAATCATGGTATAATTGGGTTTGAAAATAGATTTAGAGCAAAGAGAGGAACAGTAATGAGAATAAGATTTAAACCATGGGCTAGGCCAGAACTAGAAGCAAGCAAATTTTACATAGATAATCCAGAAAGTTATAAATGTAAATGGCAAGAGTTATTTAATAATAATAATCCTATTCATTTAGAATTAGGATGCGGGAAAGGTGGATTTATTTCTAAAATATCAGTCAAAAATCCAGATATAAATTATATTGCCATAGATTTGGTAGATGCGATGCTTGGTTTGGCTAAAAGAAAAGTTGAAGAAGAGTATAATCAAAACAACAAGGAAATAAATAACATATATTTAACAAGATATGATATTGAAAGAATAGCAAATATTTTTGGAAGAGATGATAAAATAGAAAGAATATACATTAATTTCTGCAACCCATGGCCAAGAGGCAAACACCATAAAAAAAGGCTAACACATACAAGACAGCTTGAAAAATATAAACAATTTTTAAAAGAAAATGGAGAAATATATTTTAAAACAGATGATGATAACTTATTTAATGATAGTATAAGCTACTTTAAATCTTCAGGGTTTGAAATTATAAAAAATACATATGATTTGCAAGACGAACCAGAATTTTGGGATAATATAAAAACAGAACATGAAGATATGTTTACAGAGCAAGGAATAAAAATAAAAGCATTAATAGCAAAAGTAATTACTAATTAATGATGAAAAACACCTTATAATTCAAGAATTTTAATGAAATAAAAAGTGTATAAAAGCAAGGATAAACTTGAAATCTTTGCTTTTTATATATGTGCTAATTTAAGTTTTCAACTTTTTTCACACTATAGACATAATTACCTTATATAATATATAATAATTGAAAACCATATGGAAGGAAATGAAGGAGCATGAATGATATAACTGTACTTATAGTAGATGATGAATCTAGGATGAGAAAACTAATAAAAGACTTCTTAATGCAAAAAAATTATAAAATATTAGAAGCGGGAGATGGAGAAGAAGCATTAAGAATATTTCAGGAAAATGAAGAGAAAATAAGCGTTATCCTGTTAGATGTAATGATGCCAAAATTAGATGGTTGGTCTGTATTACGCCAAATAAGGCAGACTTCAAAAGTTCCAATTATAATGCTTACAGCAAGAGGAGAAGAACAAGACGAACTTTTTGGATTCGAATTAGGCGTTGATGAATATATTTCAAAACCATTTAGTCCTAAAATATTAGTAGCAAGAGTAGAAGCATTATTAAAAAGGACAAGAGCAGAAGAAAATGGCACGAAAGATTATGGAGGAATAATAATAGATTCAAAAGGTAGAACTGTTACTGTAGATGGTAAGCAAATAGAAATGAGTCTAAGGGAGTATGAATTATTGAAATATTTGGTAGATAATAAGGGAATAGCATTAAGCAGAGACAAGATATTAAATAATGTATGGAACTACGATTATTATGGGGATTCAAGAACGATAGACAGCCATATAAAAAAGATAAGACATAAACTTGGGAAAAAAGGAAAATATATACAAACTATAAGAGGAATAGGATATAAGTTTGAAGTAAAATAGAAAGTTGGGGAAAACATGGAAGAAATTAAACTAAAATTTAAATCGGTAAGATTTAAGTTATTTTTTACAATGTGTGTTGTAATATTAGTTATAATACTTTCTTTAGTATTAATAAATAGTATAGTATTAGAAAACTTTTATATATATTCTAAAACAGCTACAATAAAGCAGGTCTATCAAAAAGTGAACGATTATTACAATACAGAAAACACTAATGTGGATTTGAAAACAGAATTAAAGAAAATAGCATATAAAAATAATTTTGATATATTAATAAAAACAGATACAAATTTAATAATATTTACATCAGATAGAGAATTTTTATCTTCAACTTATATATTAAAAGATATAAACGAAATAAAATCTAAAAGCATAGAAGAAAACGAAACCAAAATAAATGTAAAAGTTACTACAGACGAAGTAAACAATATAAGTTACATGTTTTTAACAGGAATACTAGATAATGGATATGTATTATATATTAGAATGCCAATATCACCAATAGAAGAAAGTGTAAAGATATCTAATACAGTGTTGCTAATGATAGGTGGAATAACACTTGTGGTTGCAGGAATTATAGCATCATTTATATCAAGAAAATTTACTAATCCTATTTTACAATTAAATGATATAGCAAATAAAATGGCTAAGTTAGACTTTAGCAAAAAATATAGAATAACAGATACGGAAGACGAAATAAATGAACTGGGAAGAAGTATTAACACAATGTCGGACAAACTAGAAGCAACAATAAAAGAATTACAAAAAAACAATATAGAATTAGAAAAAGATATTGAGGAAAAGTCAAAAATAGATGAAATGAGAAAACAATTTATTTCAGATGTATCACATGAATTAAAAACACCAATAGCATTAATACAAGGCTACGCAGAAGGACTAATAGAAAATGTTAATTCAGACGAAGAATCAAGGAAATTTTATGCAGAGGTAATACTAGATGAAACCAACAAGATGGATAAACTAGTAAAACAATTATTAGAATTAATGAAACTAGAATATGGAAAAAGAGAGTTTGATAATGAAAAATTTAATATAAATGAATTAATAAATGAAGTTTTAAGAAAATGTAGTGTCATGATAAATGAAAAAAATATAAAAGTTTATTTTGAAAATAAAGAACCAATTTATGTATATGCAGACGAATTTTACATGGATCAAATTATAACAAACTATTTAACAAATGCAATAAAACATGCAGAAGAAGTTGAAAAAGAAACTAAAATTGAAATAAAGGTAGAAAAGGTAAGTAATAAAATAAGGGTTAGTGTATTCAATACAGGAGAGAATATACCAGAAGAAGACTTACAAAGAATATGGGGCAGATTTTATAAACTTGATTCTTCTAGAAATAGGCAAGATGGTGGAAGCGGAATAGGACTAGCATTGGTAAAGGCAATAATGAACAACTATCAAAACGAATATGGAGTAAAAAATAAAAAGAATGGTGTAGAATTCTACTTTGACATGGACATATCAGACTAAAGATATATTTACTAATACTTCAAATTGTATTCACAAAATAGACATATAATAACGTTAAAATAAAACCATAGAAAGGAGGAGATATAGAAAAAATGTTAAAAAAAATAGAATAGCGGACTAAACAAAAAAGGAGGAATGCTATATAAGTTAAAAAATAAAATTGAATAAATATATAAAAAAATATAGAAAGAATGTGGTGCCTATAGGAAAATTATAAATAAATTAACCCCGTAATTACATAAAATAACTGGCTGTAAAAGTCAGTTATTTTTTTGCCAAAATCTTGCAATCTTTGGTAAAATACTATATAATTTAGTAATCAAGAAAAGAGGAGATAGACAATGAAAGCAATAGAAATAAGAAATAAATTTTTGGAATTTTTTAAAAAACATAATCATACTATTATTCCAAGTGCACCACTAATACCAGAAAACGATCCTTCTGTATTATTTACTACAGCGGGAATGCAACCATTGGTACCATATTTGTTGGGAGAGAAACACCCTGGTGGTAAAAGAATAGCAGACTATCAAAAATGTGTTAGAACAGTAGATATAGATTCAGTAGGAGATAATAGACATTTAACATATTTTGAAATGTTGGGTAACTGGTCATTAGGGGATTACTTTAAAAAAGAAGCTATTGCAATGAGCTACAAATTTTTAACAGAAGAACTAGGAATAGACCCAGAAAAATTATCTGTAACTTGTTTTGCAGGTGATGCAGATGCACCAAAAGACATAGAAGCTTTCGAAGCTTGGAAAAATGCGGGTATACCAGAAGAAAGAATATATTTTTACGGAAAAGAAGATAATTGGTGGATTGCAGGGGAAGAAGGACCTTGCGGACCAGATACAGAAATGTTTTTAGATACGGGTAAACCGGCATGTAGCGAAAATTGTCAACCATCTTGCAACTGTGGTAAATATGTAGAAATATGGAACAATGTTTTTATGGAATATTATAAATCAAAAGATGGTATAAAAAAATTAGAACAAAAAAATGTTGATACAGGTCTAGGATTAGAGAGAATGGCAATGTTATTGCAGAAAGTAGAAACACCTTTTGACACAGAATTATTTAAACCAGTGATGGAAGAATTAGAAAAACTTGAAAAAATAGATGATATAAAAAGCAGAAGAATTGTTGCAGAGCATTTACGTTCAAGCATAATGATTATTGCAGATGGTGGTAGACCAAGCAATATAGACAGAGGATATGTATTAAGAAGGCTAATTAGAAGAATGACAAGACATATGAGCAAACTTCAAATAGACCTTGAAAATATTTCAGATTTAATAGATTTAACAATAAACAATTTAAATGAAATGTATCCAGAACTACAAACAAAAAGAGATATAATAAAAAATGTAATCATAGAAGAAAAAGACAAATTTATAAAGACATTAGGACATGGAGAAAAAGAATTTGAGAAAGTAATAAATAAGCTAGAGCAAGAAAATAAAAACGTAATAGATGGAAAAACTATTTTCAAATTATATGAAACATATGGCTTTCCACCAGAAATAACAGCTGATTTAGCGCAGGAAAAAGGATATAAAATAGATTTAACAGAATTTGATAAATTGTTTAAAGAACATCAAGAAAAATCAAGATTAGGGAGTGAACAAAAATTTAAAGGTGGGTTGGCAGAACAAAATGAAATAACAACAGCATACCATACAGCTACTCACTTATTACATCAAGCATTAAGAAATGTTTTAGGAGACCATGTAAAACAAAGTGGTTCAAATATAACAACAGAGAGACTAAGATTCGACTTCTCCCATCCAGAAAAAATGACTCCAGAACAAATAAAACAAGTTGAAGACATAGTAAATGAACAAATAAAAAGAGACTTAAATGTTGTATCAGAAGAAATGCCTTTAGAAGAAGCAAAAAAGAGTGGAGCAATAGGACTATTTGAAAACAAATATGGGGATACAGTAAAAGTATACACAATAGGAGATTTTAGCAAAGAAATATGTGGAGGACCACATGTAAAGCATACAGGAGAGTTAGGACATTTTAAAATAAAAAAAGAAGAATCAAGTTCAGCAGGAATAAGACGTATAAAAGCAATATTAGAATAAAAAAGAAGGGAACAACCGAGATGGAAAATTGTGTTTTTTGTAAAATTATAAAAGGAGAAATTCCTTCAGAAAAAGTATATGAAGACGACGAAATATTGGCATTTAAAGACATTAATCCAGTTGCACCAATTCATATATTGGTAATACCAAAAAAACATATAGAAACGTTGCTAGAAGTGACTGAAGAAGATAGCAAACTTATAGCAAAAATATATATGACAATAAATAAAATAGCAAAAGACTTAGGAATAGAGAAAGATGGATTTAGAGTAGTTGCAAACTGCGGAAGAGACTCTGGACAAGAAGTAATGCATATACATTTTCATATCCTAGCAGGAAAAAAGCTAGAACCAAAATAGAGGGGCGATTTTAATCGCCCGCTTTACAAGTTAGATAGGATTAACATGTACAATTGCTTTATAAACTTTATCAAGTCCACAAATATCTTTTTCGAGATTATCGGCCAATTTATGGCTGTCAAATGTAGACATATTTCCATCAACGCAAATGGTAATAAATACAACATATTTATATCCAACTGGCGAAGATGAAATATTGTCTATTTTTTTAATATTTGTGTATTTTTGCGCTAAGTTTGAAATTATGTCTTGGGTAGTTGAATCAATAGAAGTATCAATTAAAATATTATAACTTTCTATAAAAATCTTAACTCCTGTTATGCAAATCCAAGCAGATATTCCAATTCCAACAATTCCGTCAAACCAATATATTTTTAGCAAACCTAATAGAATAGAAATAAGAGTAAAAGTAGTAATAATACAATCATTTCTATGGTCTTCTTTGTTTGCCTCTAGTAATATACTATCAAATTTATGAGCTAAAATTTTTGTATAAAAATATAAACATAGTTTAACAATAATAGTAGCAATACAAACAATTACTAAAAACCAAGAAAACTCAAATTTAAATCCATAAATTAAAGAAATTAAAGAATCATATAAAAGTTTTAGTGAAATACCAATCATAGATAAACTTATAAATAACGAAAAAATATACTCTGCCTTTCCGTGTCCAAAATTGTGGTCAGCATCTTGAGGAACAGAAGCAATTTTATTACCTATAAAAGTCATAAGAGAGGCAAAAATATCTCCTGCACTATTAGCTGCATCAGCAATCATAGCTTGACTATGTGTAATAAAGCCAACGGTTCCTTTAATTATAAATAAAAACAGATTTCCTGCAATTCCAAAGATACCAGCACGTTTAATGCTATTTTCTCTATTCATAAGTTCCTCCTTTTCTAAAAGAAATTATAACAACATTTAGTAGACAAATCAACAAAATATTGACAAATATTTGATAAATGCTATAATATTTTTGTGAAGAAAACAAAAGCGTATTAAAAGAAGGTGCACAAATGGAAGTAATGATTATTTGTATATATATGCTAATATTGATAATAATTGGACTAGTAGTTTTTGCAGTAATGCAAATTAAACTAGCAGGAATAAAAGTAAAAGATTTTATGAGTTTTATACAAGCAAATCAACTGTTGGATAGCTTATATAGAATTTCAAGAAAATGTGATAATTTAAACACACAAGAACAACTTGTGTTTCTAATGGAAGCAGAAAAAGTATTTGAAGCATTTGACAAAATTCCAACATTAGTGTGGGAAGATGAATATAGAAAATATTCACAGGTACTTAATACATATAAAGACATAAGAGTAGCAAGATGGGGCTCAGAAACAAAATAAATTTGTAAATAAAATTCGCTAATATACATATAATATCTATATAAAGTGATAGATAAGAGGGATTAAAGTGAAGATAAAATATTTTGATAATGCAGCAACTACCCAAGTCAACCAAGATGTTATAAAAGAAATGTTGCCATACTTTAGTATAGAATATGGAAATCCATCATCATTATATAGTATAGGAAGAAGAGCAAAAAGAGCATTAGAAGAAGCAAGGCGAAAAATAGCAAATATTATAAATTGCAAACCAAATGAAATATATTTTACATCATGCGGAACTGAAAGCGATAATTTGGCAATAAAAGGAATAGCATATGCCAATAAAGAAAAAGGCAAACATATAATAACAAGTAAAATAGAACATCCTGCTGTGCTAAATACTTGTAAAGAATTAGAAGAACAAGGATATAAAGTTACCTATCTGGATGTAGACCAAAATGGAATAGTAAACGTTGAACAACTAAAAGCTTCAATAAAAACAGACACAATATTAATAACAATTATGTTTGCAAACAACGAAATTGGAACGATTCAGCCAATAGAAGAAATAGGAAAAATTGCAAAAGAAAATAATATAATATTTCATACAGACGCAGTTCAAGCAATGGGAAATTTAAAAATCGATGTAAAAAAATTAAATATAAATGCACTTTCAATGTCGGCACATAAATTTTATGCACCTAAAGGAATAGGGGCGTTGTATGTAGGAGAAGATGTAAACTTTAAGCAAATACAAAATGGTGGACATCAAGAAAAAAATAAAAGAGCAGGTACAGAAAATTTGGCAGAAATTGTTGGAATGAGTAAAGCTCTTGAATTAATATATAAGAATTTTGAAAATCATAATAATAAAATTAAAGAACTAAGAGATTATTATATAGAAAAAATACAGAGTAATATAGTAGACAGTAAATTAAATGGAGACAGAATAAATAGGCTTCCAGGAAATGCAAATATGTCTTTTAAAAATATAAATGCAGAAGAGTTACTGTTTGAACTTGATGATAAGGGTATTTGTGCATCAGCTGGTTCTGCATGTAGCAGTGGTTCTACAAGCCCATCACACGTATTAACAGCAATAGGACTACCACCAGAATGGGCAAATGGAACATTAAGAGTAACTATAGGAATGAATAATACAAAAGAAGAAGTAGATTACTTGATAAATGCACTAGTAGAAATTGTAAATAAAAAAATAAATAAAATATAATAAAATACTAGCATTTTTGCTAGTATTTTTATATAATCTACTTAACTTATTAATTAAATATGATTAATCTGGTTTATTTTCATCTGGGATAAACTCTAATAAGTCAGAGATTTCGCATTTAAAAACATTGCAAATACTGTTGAGTTGTTCAATATCTAATCTTTTACTTTCTTCGTAATACATCTTTGATATGGTTGCTGGCCTTATATTAGTTAAATTAGATAAAGCTTTTTGACTCATTTTGTGTTTGCCAAGTAAATCAGATAATTTTATTCTAATCATATGTTTTCAACCTTCCTAATGTTATTTGCAGAGAGACAATTAAAACATAACCGTGATTTTTATCTAATTATGTCATATTATGTCTGATGCTTGTATTTTATCACGAGATGTATTAAAATTATATATTAGCAAAGAAATATAACGCTAAGAGTAATAAAAATGCATCTAAAAGTAAAGGAGGATATATGATGTTTAAAAAGAAAAGAAGGCAGGATTTACCAGTAGACAGAGAATGGAAAGAAAAAAATCAAGAGTATATAATGGAATTAGAGCGTTTTTTAGATAGAACAGATTCTATCAAAGATGAACAATTAAGGAGAGAAATAATAGCTAGAATGTTAATATGTGACAAAGTGTTAACAGAGCTTGCAGAACAAAAATTTTTAGAAAAATATAATGAAGGTTATAAAAAAGGAAAAAATGAGCATAATATCTAATAAAGGTATATGTGATGGTTATGTTAAAAAAAATAATAATAGGAATACTAGCAGGTATAATAAGTGGACTTTTCGGAGCTGGAGGAGGGCTAATATTAGTACCGGCATTTGTTAACATGTTAAATACTGATGAGAAAAAGGCAAGAGCCACCTCTGTATTTTGCATAATGCCAATGGTAATAGTAACAGCATTTTTTTATAACAAAAATAATTATATACAGTGGAACTTAGGAATAAAATGTGCTATAGGAGGAATATTAGGAGGTATAATAGGCTCAAAGCTATTAATAAAAATACCGAATAAATATTTAAAATTTGCATTTATATTATTTTTAATATATGCATCAATAACTACAATTATTAAATAAAAGGAAGCGTATGATAGAAAGTTTAATAGGTCTAGTTTCTGGTATAGTAACAGGAACAGGAATGGGAGGAGGAACAATATTAATTCTCCTCCTTACATTAATAATAGGAACAAATCAACATGAAGCACAAGCTACAAATTTGATATTTTTTATACCTACATCAATATCTGCAATAATAATAAATTTAAAGCAAAAAATAATTGATTTAAAATTATCTATTATAATAATTATATCAGGTATTATAGGAGCTACAATAGGAGCAATAACTTCAAGTAATTTGAATGTTAAAATATTAAAAAAAGCATTTGGAGTATTTCTTTTACTTATATCAATTTACGAAACATATCAATGGTATATAACGTATATAAAAAGAAAAAAAGAGCATAATAAATATTAAAAATAAACAAATAGGAAAGGATATATTTAATATGAAATTTGTAAAAGGAATGTTAATAGGTAGCATGGTTTCAGTAGGTATAATAATGTTATGCAATGAAAACATGAATATGAGCAAAAAAAGGATGATAAAAAAAGGCAAACAATATGCTAGGAAGATTGGGATAATTTAAGCAAATACTAATGGAGATGTTAATTCATCTCCATTAATGTTTATTCTACTCTTCTTTCGTTACGAGAATTTCCGCACAATTTTTCATATTCCTTACATTTTATTTTGTAATCCATTTGCTGACATAAACATCTGTAGTACATATAAGTTTGCTCATATTGCATAATGGGATTAAACATAGGATTTTCGCCTAAAAGGGGATCAGCTCCAATATCAAAATTCATATAAGGAGAAAAATTATTTTCCATATTTTTATCCATAAACATCACTCCTAATAATTAATATTCTGCAATTTAACAATTATTACTTTTTTTAGACGGAATAGAAAATACAAAACATACAATAATACATAAAACACCAAACAAAACAAAATAATTGTTAAAACCTAAAATACTAATAGGATATGTTACACAAGTAGAAATTGGAGCAAAAGTAGCTTTAATATCCAAATTTAAAATAGGAATATATTTTAAAGCTAATAATGTGTAAATACTAGCAAAAACTCCTTGAAAAAACTTACCAATAATATATTTTTTTATAGATAAATCAGATTTAGAAATAATACTATATACTTGTAGACATACAGAAATGCCACCAAATCCAAGAAGAAATGCACAAATAGCAATATTAGTAGATATGTCTTTTACATGTACTAAAGAAACTAAATTAATACCATTTGTAAGTTCAATTATTCCAGATAATATAGGCACAGCAAACGAAAGATTTATATTAAAGAAGCCAAGCAATGGAGAAATCACAACAGAAAATAAATCTAAAATATGTAATTGATTTAATATGGAAATAACAACAGAAAATATTACCACATATGAACCTATCATAAGTATAGTTGAGATAGAGTTAGAAGAACTGACACTTGGTTTATATGAACTATGGGGTAGATTCTGCAAATCATTCTTACTAAAGAACTTGAAAATAACTCCAACAGTAATACATGCCATAAAATGAGTAATAAAAAGTAATAAGCCAATACTTTTATTAGCAAATAAACCAATTCCAACAGTCCCAATAATAAATAAAGGCCCAGAATTATTTGTAAATGCAAGCATTCTATTACCCTCATCCTTAGTACAAATACCATTATTTCTAAAATCTGTTACAATTTTAGCACCTACAGGATATCCACTAATAAGTCCCATAATAAATGCAAAAGAGCCTTCACCAGGAACATTAAAAAGTGGTCTCATAATTTTATTTAAGGTTTTACCTAAATATTGTACAATTTTGGTTTTACCTAATAATTCAGTAGCAAATAAAAAAGGAAAAAGAGAAGGAACAACAGTAGTAGCCCAAAGTTCAAGTCCATTTTTAGCAGCTATTATATTAGAAGTAGAAAATAAAATAAGAAAAATCATAAAACTACATAAAATTATAGGAATAATTGTATTTTTTAGTGAAATTAATATAATATTAAACTTTTTGGATTTCATAATACAATTCCCCCTCAAAACATAGATATTAAAAAGTACAAAAATTATGCCATTAAGATATAAAAAATACTGCGTGAATCAAATAAAATGACAGTATAATCGATTGCTGTACCCTTGATTTTTAGATAAAAAAATGGTAATATATGTATTGGGAGCTGACAAAATGAAATACCTAATACAAGAATTAAGAAACAACAAAAAATTTATAGAATATAGTACAAACATAAAAAATAAAATAAGTCCGATAGAATTATCGGGCTTAACTGACGTGGGAAAAGCTCAAATAATAAGTGCAACTGCAGAAGAAAATAAAAGACCTATCTTAATTATCACATACAATGAAATAAAAGCAAAAAAATTATTAAATGATTTAAAATATTTTACTACAAATGTAGATTATTTTCCTAAAAGAGAGATAGTGGCATATGACTATGAAGCTGAAAGTAAGGATGTACCATATGAAAGAATAGAAGTTTTAAATAAAATAAAGCAAAATAAGGCAGAAATAATAATAACAACAATAGAAGCACTAATGCAAAAAATGATTTCTAAAGAATTACTATATAAGTATGTAATTCAATTTAAAGTAGGAAATACATACAATTTAGAGGAGATAAAACAAAATTTAATACAACTTGGATATGACAGAAACGATTTAGTAGAAAATAAAGGGCAATTTAGTGTAAGAGGCGGAATAATAGACATAGGCTTAACAGAAAAACAAGGTATAAGAATAGAGTTTTGGGGAGACGAAGTTGATTCTATAAGATATTTTAATATCTCGTCCCAAAGATCTACAGAAATGATACAAGAAATTCTAATAAATCCAGCTCATGAATTTATTGTAGAAGATTTAGTAAAGGTATGTAAAAGGATACAAGAAGCTTATGATGATTTAGCAGATATAGAAACAATAAAAAATGGTTCATATATAAGTAAAATAGATAAATATTTTAATGAATTTTACGAAGAGCAAAGTACCATTTTAGATTATATAAATAATAAATACATATTATTTATAGATGAAAACACCAAAGTGGAAGCTAGAAAAAATAATATAATATTAGACAATAACAATTTGATAGAATCATTAACAGAAAAAGAAAAGTTTGTCCCAGAGGCAATAAGAAACATTAGTGAATTTGAATATGATTTAAAAAATTTGCAAACAATATATTTACAGGAAAATAATGCTTATACACATCAGAACAGATATGAGTTTAGGTATAGAGAGATAAACTTTTTCAAGTCAGAGGTAGACATAGTAATATCAGATATAAAAAAATATATAGCTGACAACAAAAAGGTATTAATATTAGGTGGTATACAAAATACCTGTAAAAAAATATTAAATCTGCTAAATGAAAAACTGATTCAGCATAAATATTTAGAAAAAATAAACAAAATAGAAAATGGAGAAGTAATAGTTACAACAGGGAATGTATCTGCAGGATTTGAAAATTACGATTTAAACCTTGTAGTAATAAATATGGGAGAAGGTTTTGAACAGGCACCTAAAAAGAAAAAAAGTTCAAATGCATTTAAAGAGGCGCAAAAAGTAGTATATGCAGATCTAAAAGCTGGTGATTACGTAGTTCACAAATCGTATGGTATAGGGGAATTTGTGGGAATAAATACAATTACAGCAGATAAAATAACCAAAGATTATATTAAAATAAAATATAAAGATGAAGACATTCTATATGTGCCAACCAATTCATTGGATACAGTCAGAAAATATATAGGTGGAGGAGATAGAGAGCCAAGACTAAATAGACTAGGTGGCAAAGAGTGGGAAAATACTAAAAGTAGAGTAAAAAATAATTTAAGAGAAGTTGCAAGGGATTTAATAGAATTATATGCTAAAAGACAAAAAATGCAGGGATTTGCATTTTCAAAAGATAATGAATGGCAAAAACAATTTGAGGACGAATTTCCATATAAAGAAACAGATGACCAGCTAAGATGTATAGAAGAAGGAAAAAAAGATATGGAACAGCCAAGACCAATGGATAGGCTACTTTGTGGAGATGTTGGATATGGTAAAACAGAGGTAGCAATAAGGCTAGCGTTTAAAGCTGTTATGGATCAAAAACAAGTAGCATATCTTGTACCAACAACAGTATTAGCAAACCAACAATATGAAGAATTTAAAAACAGAATGAGTGGATATGCCATAAATGTGGAATTATTAAATAGATTTAGAACAACAAAAGAGCAGGAAGACGTTATAAAAAAATTAAAATTAGGGGAAGTTGATATTGTAGTAGGAACACATAGGATTTTAAGCAAGGATGTAAAATTTAAAGATTTGGGACTACTTATTATAGACGAAGAGCATAGATTTGGAGTAAAAGACAAAGAAAAAATAAAGCAATTAAAAAATAGTGTTGATGTATTAACAATGACAGCAACTCCAATACCAAGAACATTACATATGTCTATATTGGGAATTAGAGATATGTCAGTAATATATGAGCCACCACAAAATAGAAGACCTGTTCAAACTTATGTATTAGAATATGATGATGAAGTTATAAAAGAAGCTATAACAAGGGAACTTGAAAGAAACGGTCAGGTATTTTATTTATATAATAAAGTAGAAGGTATAGAGAAAAAGGCAAATGAAGTATCTAAACTTGTGCCAGAAGCAAAAGTAGGATTTGCACATGGAAAAATGACAGGTAAAGAATTAGAGCAAATAATGCTTGACTTTATACAAAAGAAAATAAATGTACTTGTATGTACAACAATATTAGAATCAGGAATAGATATACCAAATGCAAATACCATAATAGTTGAAAATGCAGATAGATTGGGATTGGCACAATTATATCAAATAAGGGGTAGAGTTGGAAGAAGCGACAGACAGGCATATGCATATATAACATATAAAAGAGAAAAATTGCTATCAGAGGTAGCAGATAAAAGGTTAAAAGCAATAAAAGAGTTTACAGAATTTGGTTCTGGGTTTAAAATAGCAATGAGAGACTTAGAAATAAGAGGAGCAGGAAGTTTATTAGGAGAAATACAACATGGACATATGGAGCAAGTTGGTTATGATACATATTGCAGATTGCTAGATGAAGTTGTAAAAGAAATACAAGGCATAGAAGTAAAAGAAGAACAAGATATACAAATAGATATAGATGTTTCAAGTTATATACCAGATAGCTTTATTGATAATAATAGTCAAAAAATAGAAATATATCAAAATATTGCGTTATGTAGAACAGAAGAAGATATACAAAACGTAATAGACGAAATTATAGATAGATATGGACATATGCCTTCAGAATTAGAAAATTTAATTGAAATTGCAAGGATTAAAAATTTGTGTAGAGTTGCTAATGTAATAAAAATATCGCAAAGAAAAGAAAAGGTTGTATTTTACTTTGACAAAGCAAAATTTAATCCAGAAATTGTGGATAAGCTAATAAAAAAATATAATACCAATATAAGATTTTCTACAGGAATAGAACCATATGTAACAGTAACAATTGGAAGCAAAATAATAGAGGAGATAAAGGAATTTTTAACATATATACAAAATTGCACAACATCTTCAATGTAGGGGCGATTTTAATCGCCCGCCCATCTTGAGCAGAGCAAAGTGAATTACAAAGTGTAGGGGCGATTTTAATCGCCTGCCTATCTTGAAGGAGAGAAAAATGAATATAATTTCAAGTAAAGATAATGAATTAATAAAAAACATTAAAAAACTAAAAGAAAAAAAATATAGAGACATAAATAATCAATATATAATTGAAGGAATTAAATTAATAAAAGAAGCAATTATAGAAAAAGCAAACATTAAATTAATAGTAATATGCGAAGAATGCCTGGTTGATGGAACAATAGACAAAAACCTATTATACGAAATAGCAAAATATGAATGTATATATGTAACAGAAAAAATATTTACCCAAATATCAGATGTAAAGGCACCACAGGGCATACTGGCAATAATAGAAAAAAGCTGTAAACAAGGGCAAATAGACTACTCAGAAGATATAATTATTGCTTTGGATGGTATACAAGACCCAGGCAATTTAGGAACAATATTAAGAACAGTAGATAGCGCAAATTTAAAACAAATAATAGTATCTGCAGATACAGCAGATTGCTATAATCCTAAGGTTGTACGCTCAACAATGGGAGCGATATTTAGAGTAAATATAATAGAAACAGCAGAATTAGAAACAACATTAAAAGAAATAAAAAAACACAAATTTGATGTTATTGTAACATCGTTAGATACAGAAAGAAGCATATATGATATAAAATATAACAAAAAGGTAATAGTAATAGGAAACGAAGCAAATGGTGTATCAAAGGAAATACAAGAAATGGCAGATACAAAAGTAAAAATCCCAATGTTAGGAAAGACAGAAAGCCTAAATGCATCTGTCGCAACAGCAATAATAGTATATGAATATGTAAGAACAGAAAAGATTTGATAAAAGTAATTGCAATACAACATAATATGATATATAATGGAAACATCCAAAAAGTAGAAGGGAGAAAGAGTATGTGGCGGATATTTAATATTGTCATAAATATTCTGTTTGGCATTTTGGCCATCGTTATGTGGATGGCCATTGCAATCTTGGTGATAGGCATAGCTCTGGCTGGACTGTTAGCCAGTTAATGCCTGTTCTCCTCCTTCCAAAAGGGGAGCTACGAAAGTTATTTTCGCAGCTCCTCTATTTAAATATTAAGAATTTCTTTTGCACGTTCTACATCTTCAGGTGTTGCTAAGCGTACTCCTTCTAATTCGTATTTACAACCAAGTTGTTCCCATTTATATTTACCCATATCATGATATGGCAAAATCTCAACTTTTCTAACAGTTTTCAATTCAGACAAAAATTGCTTTAAATTCAGCAAATCTTCTTCTTTATCAGTATATCCAGGTACAAGAACTTGTCTTATCCACATATCTTTTCCAATTGAACTTAGATATTTAGCAAAATCCAGTTCTAACTTATTAGAAACTCCTGTTAAATTTTTGCAAATTTCATCATTTATACATTTTATATCTAACAAAAATAAATCAGTCAAATCAATAAGCGTTTTTAACCTATCTGTAAGAGGAAATGAGCCAGAAGTATCAATTGCTGTATGAATATTTTGCCTTTTCAATTTAGTAAATAATTCTATTAAAAAATCCATCTGTAAAAGAGGTTCTCCTCCACTAACAGTTACACCACCACCAGAAGGTATAAAATAATTTTTATACCTTCCAATTTTTGATATAAGTTCATCAACTGAATATTGCATACCAGCATCTAATGCCCAAGTATCTCTGTTTTGACAATATTTACACTTTAAGGAACAACCCTGCATAAAGATTATAAACCTTATTCCAGGTCCATCAACTGTTCCAAAAGTCTCAAAAGAGTGTATTCTGGCAAGTTTACTATCCATAATTAATATCATTCCCTTCTTAAAAGGAACAAATTAAAATGTTTAAATTCTTTCATGAATTGTTCTATTTATAACATCTAATTGTTGTTCTCTTGTTAATTTTGTAAAGTTTACAGCATATCCAGAAACACGAATTGTAAGTTGTGGATATTTTTCTGGATGTTCCATAGCATCTTTTAATAAAGCTCTATCAAAGACATTTACATTTATATGATGACCAGTTTGCATAAAGAAGCCATCTAACATATTTACCAAATTATTTACCTTTGTATCTTCATCTTTACCTAAAGTATTAGGTGTAATAGAGAATGTGAAAGATATTCCGTCTTCAGAATATTCATAAGGCAATTTTGCTATTGTATTCATTACAGCTAATGCACCATTTACATCTCTACCATGTAATGGGTTTGCGCCTGGTCCAAAAGGCTCTCCAGCTGCTCTGCCATCAGGAGTTGCACCAGTAGCTTTTCCATATACCACATTAGAAGTAATTGTTAAAATAGATAATGTAGCTCTTGAATTTCTATAAGTTTGATGTTTTTCTAACTTTTTCATAAATCTTTTAACAACATCAACAGCTATGCTATCAACTCTGTCATCATCATTACCATATTTAGGAAAATCTCCGTCTATTTGATAATCAACAGCAAGACCTGTATCATCACGAATAACTTTAACCTTAGCATATTTTATAGCAGAAAGTGAATCTGCAACAACAGAAAGACCAGCAATTCCACAAGCCATTGTCCTTAAAATATTTCTTTCACTATCATGTAAAGCCATTTCTAAGGCTTCATAAGAATATTTATCATGCATATAATGAATTGCATTTAGAGCCTTAATATATATTTTAGCAACATAGTCCATCATATTATCAAATTTTTCCATAACTTCATCATAATTTAAATATTCAGAAGTAATAGGAGCAAATTCAGGAGTTATTTGAACACCGCTCTTTTCATCTCTACCACCATTAATAGCATATAAAAGAGTCTTTCCAAGATTTGCTCTTGCTCCAAAGAATTGCATTTGTTTACCAATTCTCATAGCAGAAACACAACAAGCTATTCCATAGTCATCACCCAAGGTCGCTCTCATTAAATCATCATTTTCATATTGAATAGAAGATGTTTTTATAGAAATATCTGCACAGAATTTTTTAAATCCTTCAGGTAAATTTTTTGACCATAAAACAGTTAGGTTTGGTTCAGGGGCAGGTCCTAAGTTTACTAATGTGTGTAGCATTCTAAAAGAATTTTTAGTAACTAAAGTTCTACCATCAATACCCATTCCACCTAAAGCTTCTGTAACCCAAACAGGGTCTCCACTAAATAAGGCATTATATTCAGGTGCTCTTAAAAATCTAACCATTCTTAATTTCATAACAAATTGATCCATCAATTCCTGTGCAAGAGATTCAGATAATGTTCCTTCATTTAAATCTCTTTCTACATATATATCTAAGAAAGTAGTAGTTCTTCCCAAACTCATAGCAGCACCATTTTGGTCTTTTATAGCACCTAGATATCCAAAATATAACCACTGAAATGCCTCTTTAGCATTTGAGGCAGGAACAGAAATATCAAAACCATATTTTAAAGCCATTTTCTTTAAATCCTCTAAAGCTAGAATTTGGTCATGGACTTCTTCTCTATTTTTAATAATTGAATCAACAAATTCATCACTATCTAAAATATCTAATTCTCTCTTTTTTTCTTCAATTAATACATCTACACCATATAAAGCTACTCTTCTGTAATCGCCAATAATTCTTCCACGACCATAACCATCTGGAAGCCCAGTAATTAAGTGAGAACTTCTTGCAGCTCTTACATCAGGTGTATATACGGCAAAAACACCGTCATTATGTGTTCTTCTTAAATTATGATAGATGTATTCTATATTTTCATCAACTTTATAACCATAGCTTTCGCAAGATTTCTCTACAATTCTAATACCACCATTAGGCATAATAGCCCTTTTTAAAGGAGCATCTGTTTGAAATCCTACAATTTCCTCTAAGCTTTTGTCAACATATCCAGGTTCATAAGCATTTATAGAAGATGGAGTTTTTACATCTACATCAAGAACCCCATTATTTTCTGTTTCTTTTTTATAAAGGTCTAAAACCTTATTCCATAATTTCTTTGTTTTTTCTGTAGGAGATGTTAAAAAATTAGAGTCACCCTCATAAGGAGTATAGTTAGCCTGTATAAAGCCTCTAACATCTATTTCTTTAGTCCATTCTCCTGTTGTGTTAAAATTTCTCCATTGTTTAAAATCCATATAAATTCCCTCCTTTTTTAATTTAGATGCTAAAAACATCTATAGTCATATAAGCATAACATAAAACACAATAAATATCAACAATTTAAATCAATATTTCTATAAATTAGTGTTACCATAAAAAACAAATTTATTTGAACAAATTTAAATTTCTTTTATAACTTTTGAAAGCGAGAACAATAAGCAATTTTAAATATAACCAAAATGGATAATAAAACAGGAGGTAAAATATTGACAGATAAATTAGAAATTGATTATTTATGAAATTATAAAGAAAATAATTTTAAATTATTGACAGTAATTTTATTAATTAATATAATATATTTACAAAAAATATAATAATTCGACTGTAAAGCAAAACAAGGAAAAATAAGCAATAATTTCCATTACAAAATAAGGAAATTTGTTTGCGTATTATAAGGCATTATGCTATAATTTAAGATAATATAGAAGAAAAAATGAACGGAATTAACGCATTAAGAAAGGAATGTGAATAAAATGGAAAATGGATTAGACAAGTTAACTTCTAGAGAAATATTACAAATGTATACAAGAGTATCTGAATTTATAACTTTTTTAAACAAAGAAGAAAAAAATACAGAAAAAATGGGGGATAAAAATGAATAATTTAAAAGAAGTAAATGAACAAATAGAGGCAAACAAAGAAATACTTAATACATTTCCTAGAAATAATGCAAAAAATATAAAAGCATGCTTAACTCAAATTCAAGAATACAAACAAACATTTACAGATGCTCAAAGCAAGCTTTTAGAAGAAATGAAAAAAAGAATAGAAAAATTAGAAGAAATAAAAAAATCAGAGGAAGTAATAAAGCTAGAAGAGCAGGTAGCAGAAAAAGAAAGAACATTGCATGTAATAAATAAATATAAAACTTCATATGAAAAAATGGACTTAGATAGAATCTTATTTAATTTAAATGTATTCTATAGAAAAAACTTAGACGTTGTTAATGAAGCAATACAAAAAGCTATAGAAAAATTCAAAGAAGTTGGTATACCACTAATGCCAAAAGACTTTACATACAGTAAATATGCTAATGAATATATGGTGGTTTTTTTTCAGGAAATGGAAAAAGGCAATGTAAATTCAGAAAGAATAAAAACAGAATTTGAGAAAATATACTGGAAATGCCCAGATATAATAATTCATATTAGATTAAATATATTCTATATATATACAGAAAACGAGAAAAATATAGATAAATATTATGAGAAAAAGCAAGAAGAAGCACTAAGAAATGTTACAGCTGATCAGCTTTTAATAGAACACAAAGATATAAAGACAGAGCTAATAGAAAAAGAAGAAGCAGACAAGTTCAATATAATAAATGCTTTCTATACAGCAAAATTAAACACAAAAGACTATACAGAAAAATTAATAAAAGCAAGTTACGAAAAATTTATCCCTAAAACAACATTAGCACAAATTGATGAAAGTAAAAAAGCAGAAATAGATATAAATTTAAGAAAATTGCTAAATAGTTTGTGGGAATATAAAAATTATTTAAAATTTAAATTTATAATAGATGATATTAAGAAAAAATATGCAGAGAAAGAGCAAAATAAAAATGCATATGCACAAACACAAAAAGAGATACAAACAAGAGAAAGCAAATTAGTAAAATTAAATGCAAAAATAAACGGTACAGGATTATTTAAAAAACCAAATGAAAAATTAAATACAGAAGCCAACAATTTAATTCTAGAAATAAAACAACTATATATTGAATTAGACAGAAATAAAATAAAAGAAAAAATATTTCAAGAAATAAACGAAAACTCAACAGTATTTGATGCGCTTAAATTAGCAAGCTCATATTATACATATGTTTACTATTGTATACAAGACAATATAAAAGAAATAACAGAAGAAGAAATAGAACAATTAATAAAAGAATTAAGAGAATTCGTAAATTGGCCATATTACACTATACTAGATAATATAACTTTATTAAATGAAAAAGATGTTATGGTTATAATAAAAGATAGATACCAGTTATTAAAAATAAATATTACAAAAGAAGACTTGGATAAGGATAACCTAGATGGTGTAATAGATGCATTAGAAAAAATAAAAACGAATCAAAATTTATTAAAAAATAATATAAATATAGATGAATTAGAAAGCGAATGTGAATTTGGAAAAATATTAAAATCCAAATAAAATGTAGTGGCGATTTTAATCGCCCGCAAAAGAAAATAATGACAATGTAAAGTAATTTATAGACATAGGGGCACATTTAATCGCCCGTGTAAAATGGAGAAAATAAAAATGAGACAAACGAACAAAAGGAAAACAACCATAATTTTAATAGTAATGTTAATGTTATTAGTAGAAATTATAATTTTAGGTTTCTCTAGAGCTAATAATATAAAAGAAATACAAACAACAATTAAAGATTATGGAAAAAATTTAAAAGAAGATAATTTAATATTAAATGCTATAAATAGTGGAAAAAACAGCTACTACATTGTTTTGCCAGACATGATAAATAACAAAGTAGTTGCAAGCTATTTCGCAGACCTTAGAAGTGTAGGGGAAACTCCTACAAGCGACGAAAACACCACAGCAAACGAGGAAATTAAAGAACAAGAAACTGAAATAACACAATCAGAAGAAAATTTGGAGCAAAATAGCGAAACAACTACTGAAGTGGCACAAATGGAAAAAAAGCCGGGAGAAAAAATATATTTAACAGCAACAGAAATAGAAGAGCAAAAATTAACATTAACAGTTAAATATGACGAAAAAGAAAAAAACGGAGAGAAATTATATAACAAGCAACTAGAACAAATTGTAGAAGGCAAAAACATAAGTGTTAAAGGCTATATGCCAGCAGATGCAACCATTTCAGTCAAAACAGCAAACGAAGAAAAAACAAAAGAAACATTAAAAGATATTTTAAATAATGATATTACATATCAAATAGCATATGATATAAAATTACTTTCAAATGAAAAAGAATATAACCCAACAGACTTTGACGAAAATGTTAAGGTCACTATAACAGGTGTAGAACCAATAGATACAGAAAATCAAAAATATAAAGTTGTACACATAAATGATGAGAACAAGGTAGAAGAAATAGAAAAAATAGAGCTTAAGGACAATGAAGTTACATTTGATGCCTCAAGCTTTTCAACATATGCGGTATTATTAGATAACACAATGAATTTGCAAAATATGGCATTACGTGCAAACGTTCCTGCAAAAAATTTGGATAGCACATTGACAGATATATGGGATGGAACAAGTACTTCAACAGGTTTTACATATGGAAATGGAACATCTGCATCACCATATTTAATAAAAAGTTGTGCAGAATTGGCATTTTTAAGAAACAGTGTAAACTCTGGAACAACATATTCAGGAAAATATTTTCAACTAGTTAGAAATTTGGATATGAATGGCAATTATTGGATCCCAATAGGAACAACTACTTATCATTTTCAAGGAACATTTGATGGAGCTGGATATGTAATAAAAAATGCAAAAATAGCAATAGCAGCATTAACTACAAGCATTGATTCATATGGATTTTTTGGAAGCGTTGGAGGAGGAACAACAAAAGCAGAAATACGTAATGTGATGTTTGATTCTATTAATATAGAAATAAATGTTAATGGAACAACAGCAACTACAACAGCACAAAAAGGATATCATGTAGGTATTGTAGCAGGAACATTGTATAAAAATTCTAATATTTATAATAACAGTATAACTAATTCTGCTATAGTATGTAAAAATACTTTAACATTAGCAGATAATACATTTAGACTAGTAGTAGGAGGAATTGCAGGATTTGTTGGCAATAGTATGACAGAAGGAAGAAATGGAATTACGATTTCAGAATCAGATCCTGGCAGTGCCGCAAGATACAGTATAAAAGGTTGTTTTGCAGATGTAGAGCTAGATATAGAGGCAAAATGCGCAAATGATGCAAGCGCAGGACAGTATGCTGTAGGTGGAATTGTTGGAATAATAACTGGTCAACCAGTATGGCCAGAATATTGTATGTATAACAGCTCAATAGTATCAAATGGATTTGCAGGACCAATATTTGGATATCTAAAAAATACTACAACATATACGTCAACAAGTAATTATGCAACACTTTGGCAAGGAAATGATGCAGGAAATCTTACAATGACAAGTGCATATTCATCACCAATGAAAATAAATGGCACATCTTTTAGCACATCAGTAACAACAGGGTCTTCTACAAGTAACATAGGACTTAATGTAGGCAAAGGAGCTACAGTAGTTCAAAGAGTACAAGGTATAAACAAGGGAATAGCATATGACTCTACAACAGGAGTTGACAATATAACATTACTTAATGGAAGTGGACTATCAAGAAGTAAGTATTTAAGCTGGGAAGAAGGTTATAAAATACCATCAAACTATACAAGTGTTACTGTAACAGACACAAATAACAAATCAACATATAGTATAACTGCAAAAAATACAAATACACCATTAACATATAAATGGTATGTGAATGGTACAGTTCAAAGCTCAACAACAAATACATTTACACAAAATCCAAGCTGGGATGAGGCATATCAGGTTGATTCAATTATAAAAGATAACAAAGGCTTTTACTTCTTAAAGAGTTTTGAAATACCACAATTAGAACTGAAAATAGCTTTCTCAATAGATGAAGCAAGAGATAAAGTAACAGCAGAATTAACAGGAACAGCAAAAGAGTTAATTAACGAAAGTGATTATACATATAAATGGTATACTTTAGATATTTCTGGACTAACAGCAACAGAAATAAAGGGAGAAACAGCAACAATATTAACAGAATTAGTAGAGGGACAAGAGTATAAATTAATAGCAACCAATAGTAATAATGCAGAATTAACAAGAGAAGGCAAATTTGTTTATAAAGCGGAGAGGACAGTTATATATGTCGATTATAAAGCAGGCTTAGATACAAATGACGGATTAACAAGAACAACACCAGTAAAAACTTTATCAGTAGCATATACAAAATTAAGTTCAACGGGAACAGTAAATACAAATATAATAGTAATTATGAAAGACTATACAGGTATCGCATTTAATACAAGCTCATTATTGAGCGCAAAAAATGGAAAAGCTGCAACAATTACAGGAGCATATGACGGACAAGATGAAGGTGGAACGTTGCTACTATCAGGTGGAACAGCAGGAAGATTTATAAGCGGAGATACGAACTTTGAAAATTTAACATTTTATGGTTCTGCACATACAACAGGTACAGGATCTGTTGATTTATATGTACAAGGACATAAAGTAAAGTTTGGATCTAATATAATAATGGACAGATATATCAAAAATGGTACATTGCCAGATTTTGATATATATGGAGGATGGCGTAAACCTAATGAACAATATAGTGTTGCAACAAATACTCCAACAATTGAAATAAATAGTGGACAATTCAACAAAATTATAATGGGCAATGGTATGGGAACAAATGCAGTTTCAAATCTTCAAAACACAACCTCTAACAATATTATGGGTAGTTCTTCTGCTAGTTTTGGTGGAACTGTAACAGTAGATTATATAGGGAAAATGAAACAGGAAGATATAGGTTTAATAGCAGGCGGAAATGAAATTGGTACAATATATAGTAATGCTATTATTAATATAAAAAATGGAAATGTTGGAAAAATAATAGGTGGAAATTATGCAGACTCAAGTAATAGACCAACATCTTGGGCATATCCATTAAATACATTTATAGGAACTTCAACAATAAATATAACAGGAGGACAAATTGAAAATATAATAGGAGCATCATATGGACGAAATGTAAATGGAACAACAATAAAAAGTGATGCATATTATTATGGAACTATAAATATAAAAATTTCTGGAGGAACTATAAATAGTGACATATATGGAGCAGGAGTAGGAAGTACTACGGGATATAATACTAATTCTTCAGATGCGTACAAGAGCTATGGCGCAAATGTAACAACATCAACCAATATAAATATTTCTGGAGGAACAATAAAAGGAAATGTTTATGGAGGAGGTTATGCATATTCAGAAAATTTAACAGAAGCACAGCAACAATTAGACTCTGGTGCACTATATGGAAACAGTAATGTAATAGTAAATGGTTCTCCAACTATAAATGGGGATATTTATGGTAGTGGAAAAGGATATAATTATTCTACTGTACCAAATAACTCAAAAATGATAGGAAACACAACGGTTACCATATCTGGAACCCCAACAATTGGTTCGGGAAAAATAATATATGGTGCAGGAAATGGACTAGCACTAAGTACAACTGCTGGGTTAACAGGAAATACAACCATAAACATGAATGCCACAATAAATAAATCTGTTTATGGAGGAGGAAATTCGGCAAATGTAATAGGAAATACAAATGTTAATTTAAGTGCTTCTAACAATTTAGCAATACATGGTGGAGGAAATGGTACAGGCAAAGTTTCTTTAAAATCAAGTGTAAATATAAATAATGGAACATATGGAACAATATATGGAGGAGGACAAAATAATGTAAGTGAAACTAGTATAATAGCAACAGGAGGACAAGCTAGTTATATATATGGAGGAGGCATAAATGCTAACAGTGTTACAACAAAATCAAACGTAAACATAAAAGGAACAAAAATTATAGGAATGGTTTGTGGTGCCGGTGGTGCAAATTCAACAACAACAACAACAAATGTAACATTAACAAGTTCAAGTGCAACAATACCAACAGTATATGGTGGAAGTAGAGTGGCTACTGCAAAAGCAACAATTACAAATGTTATATGTAGTGGTGCAACAATAACTAATGTATATGGTGGAACAAATACTTCAAATATAAGTACGGCAAATTTAACAATAAATTCTGGCACAATAACTAATGCATATGGCGGAAACACCAATGGTGGAACAGTAACAAATACAATTCTAAATGGAGCAGGGGGGCAAGTTACAAATTTATATGGAGGAGGAAATAGCACTAATATTTCTACTAGTGTAGGTACTGCAACAATAAACATTAAGGGAACTAAAATTATAACAGCGGTTTATGGCGCAGGACGTTCTAACTCGAATACTACTACAACAAATGTGACATTAACAAGTTCAAGTGCAACAATACCAACAGTATATGGTGGTGGACAAACAACAACAAGTCAGGTAACAAATGCAAATATTAATTGCAAAGGAGCAACCATAACAAATATATATGGGGGATCCGCATATGGAGGTAATGTTGAAAAAACAAATGTAAAAGTAAATTCAGGAACAGTAAGCAATATATATGGTGGAAATTATAACTCAGGAGAAATTACACAAAGTACTAACATAACTGTAAACGGAGGAACAATTTCTAGTGCCATCTATGGAGGAGGAAATGGAAGCAACTCTAAAGTAGGCTCTGTAACAGCAAATGCAACAGCCAATATAAATATAATTAAAGGTAGTATAAGAGGAAATATATATGGTGGAGGCTATAATTCTATAGTATATGGAAATACCAACATAAATTTTGGAAAAGATGCTGTTGGAGATAATTCTGCAACAATAGGTAGTATTTCCATTGATGGAAATGTTTATGGAGGAGCAAAGGCAACAACTGCCTCACATATAGGAGTTACAGGTGAATCCAATGTAAATATTGATGGTAATGGATATGAAACACTTATGATAAACCAAAGTATTTTTGGAAATGGTGATAATTCTAATATAAGTGGTAATAAAAACATATCAATTAAAAACTATGGTGCAAGATCTTTAGCAAAGAAAATATTGTCAGTTGAAAAAGCATCGCAAGTAATTATAAATAATTCAACATTACATATAAAAGGAGCAACCAATACAGTAAATCAATATAATACTATAAAATTTGCATTCAATGATATAGGACACCTAAAATTAGCAAATAATTCAACTATATATTTAGATAATGGAGCTAATTTATTAAAAGAGTATTCTAGTATATTGATAAACGCAGATGGAACTGAAACATTAGAAACTGCTAAAATAGATACATCAACAGAAATAGATGGAAGCGAAGTATTAACAACAAATGTAGACAATAAAATGTATATGTTGCAAGGAAACAACTTAAATATAGCACAAAATGAAGGTGTTACTACATACGGAAATGTAAATGGAATGACATATTTAGGAATGTACACAAGTTCTGTAAATCCAATAGGAACTACAACACGTACAGGAGACAATAATGTATATGTAATGGGTAAACACAAAGCAAATCATAATATAACAACAGATGGTTTTTACACTAATCAAACAGATAGTACACATAAGTATATTATTCCAACTCCAACAAGTGCAGACTATTATATATGGTTAATAGGTAGAATTCCAGATGAAAGTCAATTAGATACAGAATTAACAGCATATAAATATAGCACAATAGACACCGTTGAATTACCATTAATAAGTAATAGCGAACCTAATACTATATTTAACGTCTCTAATCTCGAAGCAGATTTAATGCCAACAGTTTCTATAAAGAATAAATTACAAATACCAGCTACAGCAACAACAGAAGATATTGCAAACACTACATTTGGTTTAGAGATGCAAACAGGTACATCAGGTTGGGTATCAAGCAAAACTACAGATTATTATGTGAGTAAAGGTGCAACTTCAGGAACTCACTCTGGTGATATAGAATATTTATCTGATAATTCAACACAAGTTCCAAGTATAATATTAAATCTTTACAATTCACAAAATATTTCGCAGACTACATTTGTTGGATATGTTGCAATAAATTTTGATGTATTGCAACCACAAACTCCAATAAGATATAAAGTTACGAGATTAAGAATAAAAATATCAATATATACTTCGAAAGAACAACAAGCAGGGTATGCAATAGGAATTGCACCAGGAGAAAAATTTGAAGCACCATTTGCAACAGTAGAAACAAATATTACGGAATCAAGTGAATTTTCTATGTATTATAATTTAACAATAAACAACTTTGCAGAATATAAATATGCCACATCATATCCAACAAGTTATAGAACTTTAATTTCTAAAGATTCAACAGGATATGCATATAGTTTGCCAGCAGGAACAAAAATAACAATGATAGATTTAATAAATAACAAATATTACTATTATATTGTAAAAACATCAGATGTATCAAGTGAAAAAAATGAATATAGACTATCTGAATTTTTGGAAATGCCAACAACAAATCAATACTATAACGAAACAGCAGCAATAGCAACATATCAAGATACAACCAACAATATAGTTCAAGAAAAATTTATATTCCATGTGGATTTTAAAGAAACTACAATAACACAAACATCAACAGGAAATACACTAGTTATGGAGTTAAGAAATAGTGAGGGTAGGACAATAGCAAGTGTATTAGGATCACAAAGAGAATCTGGAAAATATGGAATATATGTGGACAAAGATGCATTATTAAATACACAAATACAAGAAATACCAACAACAGTTGCATTAGGCGATAGCTTTAATATAAAAGCTGCCTCAACATTTACCCAACAAGTAGTAAATGGAAAAACAATATATGATACTCAATATTTAGACAAAAAAATGGGAATAACAATAAATGTATGGGACAACACAGCACAAACATTATTAAACGGGCAAGAGCTGATGGGAATATCTTATGAAATAAATGGAACAACATATTATCCAAACATAAATGGAACAGCAAGAATAAAAGTAGCAGATAATGTTGCAAATATATTATCAAATATAACAGTAAAAACAGAACATAATAAAACATTAACAACAGGAGATTACACAATAGTAGTAGACACATTAGCATCAGCAGACGGAGAGTACTATGAATATGATATAAGACACCACGACAAAAAAGTAGTAAATATAAAAAATAGTGAATATGGATTAAAATTAACAATTGCAGACGAGGATAGGATAATAGAAAAAGGAAAAACAAGCATAACTGTAAATATGGAAAAATCTGTAGCAAACATAACAACACCAACATTTACAGTAAAAGCCTACAGAAGAGACTACACAGAAGAATTATCAACAACATATAATGAAACAATAAACATAACAGCCCAAGCGACAACACCAACATTTATAGTAACACTACCAACAGACATAAAAACAGGAACATACAAAATAGTAGTGGAACTATATGATGGAGAAACCTATATAGGCGAAGCACATGACTACTTTATTGTTACTTAAGCATATTAAAGTTCAAATACAATTTTATAAAAAACAATGGTTATTTTAGGTCAGCAAAAACTGACCTAAAATAATACACAGAAGAAAGGAATATAATGGAGTACGATATAGAGCAAATAGAAAAACAAAATGAAAAAAGAAAAAGAACTAAGCAAATAGTTAAAAAGCTATTATTTGTAATTATTATAATACTTTTATACAACATATTTCTTATAACCAAATCTACATTAGACAAAACAGATGCTAAATCAATGTTTGGCTATAGAGCATATGTAATTACAACAAATAGCATGGAGCCTACAATAAATGTAGGAGATATAATAATAGTTAGTGGAATAGAAAAAGACAAAATTAAAACAGATAAAATAGTTACATTTGAACAAAATAATCAAATAATAACACATAGAATAGTTGGAATTGAAGAAACAGAAAAAGGCTCGAAATATGTAACTAAAGGTGATAACAATCTAACCAAAGACACAGAAGAAATATCATATGAACAAATTTTAGGAACAATTGTATTAAAAATTCCACGTATAGGAAACATTATATTATTACTAGAAGATAAAGTTTATATTATATTGTTATTAAATTTAATATTAATAATATACATAAATACAAAAAGAGTAGAAGAAAAGAAAAAAATGAGGAGAGAAAAAAAGAAAATTGAGGATAAGAGAAAATAAAATAAAAAAAATAATATCTGCACTACCAAGAAAAGTTTTATGGTTGATATTAATATTAATGATTATATATAATGTAATAAACACAGTATATGGAGTTTTTAACAAAAAATTGGATTTGAGAATAGGAAAAGCAACAATGTATACAACCGAAGACAAAACAATGATTCCAACCATAAAAACAAATGATCTAATAATAACTAAGAAATGCCAACCAGACGATTTAAACTTACAAGACATAATAATTTTTGATGAAAATGGAATAACCAAAATACAAAGAATAACAAAAATACAGGGACATGGAGAAAACTCATATTATACAACAAAAGGAGACAACAATTATCATAACAATAATGTAATAATAGAGTATAACCAAATAAAAGGAAAATTTGAAAAAAGAATTCCATTGCTAGGATTAATAGTAAAAATGCTACAATCAAAAATAACAACAGCATTTGTAATAATAATACTTGTATTACTATTTGTATTTAACAGAGATATGAAGATGAAAAGTATAAAACGAAGAAAAAATAAAAAGATAGACCAACTAAGAAAACAAAACAACTAAGATTGGCTATATTTTTTGGAAAATCCAAAATTAGAAGAAATAGCAAAGTTAAATTGAGAACGGGCGATTTTAATCGCCCATTATTTATGAATTTATATTTGCATTTGTTTCTTGATTTGTAGTACTAGAATTATTTGCACTTTCTACATTATTAATTTTGTTCATCAAATTATGACCTCTTTTAAAAGCTTTTTTTGAAACCGCAGGTAAGCCTTGGAATACAATTTTAAAACTTGTAAAATCCTCAAGCTCATTATATTCTAAACAAGATAGGTATACATCTAATTCATTAGAGTTTTTGCAAGCTGTTATAATGGCAGGATGCAAATTATAATTGAAAAATAATTCTGTTGCTAAATCAACAGCCTGTAATAAGGTTCCTTTATCGCGCTGTCTAACTAATCTATATGCTTCTCTAAAACGTGAAATAGCAGAATTCTTATAGCATTTTAAAGGAATAGTATATAATTGATTAATAACATCTTGAGCAGATGTATATTTTGCAGGACTTGCTTTTAAAATATTTTTAATATCTGTTAAGGTGTAAGGCAAAACTACTTTTTTCTCGATTTCAGAAATTATTAATGTGTTAGGCAATAAATTAACTTCCTTGGTTCTAACTTTAACCTTTTTAGCAGATTCAGCAATAGCCTTGTTTTGATTTTCGACTTCTTGAAAATCAGCTTTTAAAAAGCACTCTATTTTCATGGTATTTGTGGTAATCTCATCAATAACATCTAAATAATTTTCATTAAATTTAGATATTTTATTAGTCATTACAACATTACTTTCATTATTTTTTATTTCATATAATTGGCTAAGTAGAGCTTCCAAGGAATCTATATTAAATGTAGATTTTTTTAATAGAGCCATAACATTATTTAAGGCCTCGTAATTTTTACTAAATTCCATAGCAGTTTCTATAACTTCAGAATTTTGTGTAATTAAATTCATACACAAAAGAACTTCTTTGTTAAGACTTCTTTGGTATGCTAAACTAGCATCTATAAAAGAAATTTCTCTATTAATAAGTTTTAGTAAATTTGATTTTGTTTTATTATCATTTAATTTTATCATCTGTTCCTCCAACAAAACAATAAAGTTTTGCACATAAATATAAAAGAAAATTAAAAACTTAACATTCCTTAATATAATTATAACATCATATAAAATTTTTTCAATAAGCTTTTCGTTAAAAAATATGAAAAAAATAATACAATTTTACAGCAATATTACAAGTATATTACAAAACAAATACAAAAGTTTTTTTTAGATGTTTTAATCGAAAAATGTATTGATAAAAAAAAATGACTATGTTATATTATAAAGAAGAAAGAAAGTTTACGGAGGATGAAAGAAATGAAGAAAATTTTTTATAACACACTAATTATTTTATATGCATTAATTGCAATAATAGTAACAATATGTTTACTATCTTTTAATCAATTTAAGGTTTCAGAATTTGACTCTACAACAGTATTAATAATCAATACAAACAATCTAAAAGAAAAAGGATTTAACAAGGGAGACTTAGTGTTGGTTGATACAACACAAAAGCAAGAACCGGGAGAAGATATATTTTTTCATGCAACATCAGAGTTAGGAAAAACAACAGTAGATATTCAAACATTAAAAGATAAACAAGTTAGTTCAGTAACAGGAGAAACCACATATGTACTAGAATCTAAAGAAATACCAAGTGATTTAGCAATAGGCCCAACAAAAAATTCAATAAGAATAGGAAAATTGGGAATAATTTTAAGCATATTAGAATCTAAATGGGGATTTTTAATACTAATAGTATTCCCATCATTATTAGCATTCCTATATGAATTATGGGAATTTATAGCAAATATAAAAGCAGCTAAAGAAGACGATGACGACGAAGAGGAAGACGATGAAGATGAGGATGAAGAAGAGAAAGTAGTAGAGAAAAAAGCACCTGTAAAAAATACTACATCAACAGCATCAAAAGCTAAAAAAACAACAACAGGAACATCACAAAAGACTACAACAAAGAAAACTACAACTACTAAATCAGCAAGTACAGCTAAAAAAACTACAACTTCAAAACCAAAAACAACAACTAAAAAAACTACTAAAACAAAAGAACAATAAAATGGAATGGGATGAAAAAATGAGAGTGGTAAAAAAAATATTTAGATGGGTATTTGATATTATATTATTTGTAATATTAGGTATTGCTCTAATAATGGCATATAATCATATACAAATTAACATTAAAGGAAATACATATACAACAATGCTTGGATATTCTGCATTTGAAGTATCAACAGGAAGCATGTCAGGAACCATGGAGATAGGAGATGCTATACTAGTTAAACTTATTGATCAAAATGAAACTGTAAATAAAGACGAGATAGTTGTGTATAGCCAAGGAACAGCATTGGTAACCCATAGAATAGTAGAAGTAAATGGCAACCAAATTGTTACAAAAGGTGATGCAAATAATACAAATGACACACCTATACAAAGAAACCAAATAGTTGGAAAAGTTATAAAAGTGATACCAAACTTTAGAATGTGGAAAGAAATAATTTTAACACCAAAAGTACTAATACCAGCAAGTGTGGCGTTACTATTACTTTGGGTATTCTTCTCATATGACAAAGTAAAAGTAGAAGTTGTGGTAAAAGAAGAACCTACCAAAACAAAGAAAAAACATACAAAACAAGAAGAAATTGAAGAAAAAACAGAAGAAATAGAACAAAATGATGAAGAAAACAACGAAGAAAATATAGAAAAACCAGAGAAAAAATCAACAAAGAAAAAAACTACAACAGAAACAAAAAAATCAACAACCAAAGGAACTAAAACGAAAGAAGAGAACAAAACAAAAAAGACAAATAGCACAAGAAAAACAACTGCAACAAAAACAAGTAAGAAAAAAGCTGAAGAAAAATAAATTACAGAAGAGTGTGTGGAGGAAAAATGAAAGAGCAAGTTCGAAGAAGAAGGAGAAAAGGTCGTAGAACAACGGTAATAGCTATAAGATTTATAATTCTTGCTGTGTGCATAATAGTATTGTGCAGCATTGCTCTAACAAATACTATAGCAAGATATCGTAGTGAAGCCTTAGCTTCAAAAGATATAGAAATTGCTATGTATGTATTTAAAGAAGATCACCAAACTATGAGTTTTAAATTAGACCAAATGGTACCAAGAGCTGAACCATACCAACATACATTTTCTGTAACAAATTCAGATTCAAATAACAAAATTGCACAGACAAGCATAGATTATGATATTACAATAAAAACAACCACAAATTTGCCATTACAATATGTACTATATAAAAATCAAACACCAACATCAGCAAATCCAACCAATATACTTCCAAGTGCTGGAACGGTGCAAGCTGATACAGATGGTACATATTTTAAAAACTTTAAAACATCAACACAAACAATGGCACACAGTACAAAAAAGACAGATGTATATTATTTGTTAATATATTTTCCAGAAACCTATAAAAATCAACCAGAATATCAAAATATGATAGAAAGTATGGAAGTAATTATAGATTCAAAACAAAAAGTATAACATATTGTAGGGGCGATTTTAATCGCCCACACTTCGAAGAAATTTCTAAAATAAAAATGCAAGGGGGAAGAGATGAAAAAGAAAAAAAACAGCACATATTACAGATACACCAGGAAACAAATTTTAGTTTTATCAGTGCTAGTTATATTTTGTTTGTCTCTTGTTACAATACTTGCAAGATATGTATTAAAATATGCAAACAATTTTTACACCAGCACAAAAGAATTTTATTTTGAAAGTGACAAATTAAAAGAAAGCAACCCAACATATAGAATAGAACAATGGACGGGAATTAATAGCTATTCAATACCAATAAAACTTAGTACCGCAAAAAACACATTAGAAAAATTATCATATGATGTAGACTATCAAATTTCATATAGTTGCTCAAGCAATATAACATGCCAACTAAGTAAAACAAGTGGAACCATATATACTACAAACAACTTAGACACGGTCACACTTAGAATTAATCCAAACACAGCATTAAATGTTGGAGACCAAGTAACAATAAATGTTACAGCAAGTACTACAGAGCCATACAGTAAAACTATTTCTGCTAAATTTGTGTTTATTATAGGGAACAATGAATATTCATACAAAATTGAAGATGCTGTAGGGCAAATATACTGTGATTTAGTTATAACAAACACAACTAATTATTATATAGTACTTGAAGCATTTGGCTCATACGCTGTTGGAGATAAAGTGGACATATATTCATATTCAATGTTAGATGCAACAGAAAAAGCAAAATGTAAACCAACAAAATTTACACAATTTGGGTATGACCCACAAATACTATCTCTTGATATGGCAAATACAACAGTAGAACTATTCAGCCAAGGAACAGAAAACCAAGGCTCTGTTACATATGTAGTTGGTTCAAAAGTTGGTGTAAAAGCAGAATCAAGTGCAAGAGTTAGATTCTATAAAAAAGATCCAACTCAAAACTATACATATCCAATAAACAATAACACTTCTATTATAACTGTAGAATTCATTGATTGGACTTAAAAAACATTAAAGGAGAAATTTATATATGAGTGTAATGGATGAATATATAAAAATAGTACAAGACGCTATAACTAAATATTTAAAGTTAGTTTTTGAAAGAAAATTTAATAAACAAATATGTGACAGCTACATAAAAACATACATAGATGTTAGATACTATAATGTAAACGAACGCGGAAACCATAGAACATTAAGAAAAGAAATATTAGAAAGTTTAAAAGAAAAGAAAAAAAGATTAATAGTAGATAATAAATCAAAACAATTACTAATAGAAAATATGGAAATGTTTTTTATATATGTATTGTATATAGACAAAGTTACACCATATAAAACAATAGATTATTTAGTAAAAAACATATGCAGACTAAGAGTTAAAATATTAAAAAAAGAAGATGAAAAATTTAGAAAATTATTAAAGGATTTAATAGAAGATGATATAAAGAAAAAAGAAGAATATTTAAAAAAATTTGATAGTAAAGTTTTTTCTTTAAAATTAACAGATTACAATAGCACAAATGAGGTACAAAGAGTAAGTTTAAAATATCATATGAAATTTTCTACAATATTTAGCGCTACAGCAATAGAACGAGCATTTAATACTGGAACAACAAGTGAAGACAAGTTATTTGTAGAGTATAATATGATAAGTGCACAAATAATAAAAGACATAATAAAAGGAAACTTTAAAAAACAATATATAGTTGAATTTGCGGATTCATTATTTGAAAAAAAACAAAAAATAACAAGACTACTAAATATTATAGACAATTCAGCATTGCAGGACAAATTAAGTATTAAAATAAGACACGAAACATTTTTAAAATATAGAGATGATGCTTATGAAATGCTAAGAAGTGGGTATAAAATAGCACTTATAGCAGATGAAACAATAGACACAGATAGAGCAGAACTAGAAAAATTAAAAATGTTTAAATATATTTTAATAAATAAAGATGCTCCTTATTATGAAGAAATAACAAGAAAAAAAAGATTGCAAAACATAATAGAAATTTAAATAAAGGAATGAAATGAAATATGGGAACATATACAAGATTTTTATATGAATTTTTAGCACAATTCTTTGCGGGATTAATTACAATACTTGGAGGAATTGGAAAAGGAATAGGGCAATTATTTAACATACCAGGATATGCACAAATAATAGACCATTACAAGAACGATTTTTCAATGGCAGAATGGGTACTTGTTGTACTAGCAGTAATTGCGGTAGTAGTTGTTGTTGGTATGGGATTTGCATTAATATTCTTTTTAATAAAAAAATATTTAAGATTTAGAGCAAAAGTAGTTAAACAAGAAGAACTATTGGATGAAGTTGCCCACTTAAATAATAAAGTAGTGAATCTAATGAAAGAAAAAGACGAAATATTAGCAATGAAGGTTTCACAACTTGGGTTAAAACCAACAGAATCTAATTTAGAGCCTTTGCCAGAAGGCGGTGCTGAACAATCAGAAGAAGATCTTGCTAATGATGGAATCAGATTTGCTAAACTTAACGAAATTGATGAGGAATTTGCAAACTATAAAATTAAAGATTATGGAAATTCATTTACATTACCTGAATTCTGCGAAGCATTTAGAAATTTTGCAGCGTCAAGGCTAAGATTGTATTATACAACACACATGATGAGATTATTTGTATCTTCATTAGCTTCTACCAAATTAGTTATTCTACAAGGTATATCTGGTACTGGTAAAACATCTTTGGCATATGCCTGGGGAAAGTTTTTGAAACATGATTCATGTGTTGCATCAGTTCAACCATCTTGGAGAGATAGAACAGAACTATTTGGGTACTTCAACGAGTTTACTAAAAAATTCAACGAAACAGAAGTATTAAAAGAAATGTATATGGCAGGATATACAAACGATATTTATACAATAATCCTAGACGAAATGAACATCTCTCGTGTGGAATACTATTTTGCCGAGATGCTATCTATCCTAGAAATGCCAAATAAAGACGAATGGATAGTAGAACTTGTTCCAAATAGCTGGAAAAGTGACCCTAAAAAATTAAAAGGTGGAAAACTACAAATACCACCAAACCTATGGTATATAGGAACAATCAACAACGACGACTCTACATTTATGGTAACAGATAAGGTTTACGATAGAGCAATGCCTATAGATATAAATGATAAAGGACAACCATTTGACCCAATAGACACAGACCCAATGGATGTAAATTATACATATTTAGACCAATTATTTGCACAAGCAATGATAGACAATGCTGTAAGCAAAGATACATTGGATAAAATAGAAATAATGGATAACTATGTTATACAACACTTCAGAATAGCTTTTGGTAACCGTATTGTTGCGCAAATGAAGAAATTTGTACCAGTATTTGTAGGTTGTGGCGGAGACGAAGTAGAAGGCATAGACTACTTTTTAGCAAGAAAAGTATTAAGAAAATTTGAACAATTAAATATATCATACATAAGAGACGAAATAGACCCATACATAGACTTTTTAAATAAAACATTTGGAAAAGACAAAATGAAAGAATGTATAGAATACTTAACAAGACTTAAAAAACTAACATAATTTCATTAAACTAAAAGTGGGCATTACTCACAGAAAGGTAAACAAATGAGCGATTTAGAAATATATAATTTATATGAAAGAACAAATCCTGGAACAATAGATACATTTCAAAAAAGAACAGCATCAAAAATGGATTTGCAAACAGAATATGAAAAAATTATAGAAGATACAGAATGGATAGACTTAATGGAAACAACAATACCATACATAGATAACATATTTCGTAATCCAAATAGATTTATCATAAATGAAGAAGAAATAGTAAAAATAGAGCTAGCAAGAAAGGTTACTGTAGAAAGTATAAAGCACTTAGCAAAACATACAAACTTAATACAAGATGTAGACCCAAAAACAGGAGATGTTAAACCATCTAAAATACTAAATATCAATAAAGAAGAAAGTTATGACACATACGAGAATCGTTTTATTTATACCTTAATACAACATATGAAATTTTACATGATGAGAAAGAAAAAAATGATAGAAGAAAGATTAAAACTATTTGAAAAAAACAACAAAAGATTTTCATATACAGGTAATGCAAAACTATTAAATGAAAATGTAAGTATAACAGTAAATTTAACTACTAAATTAGACGATGGAAACAAACGAAAAAAGGGAGAAACACCTTTAGAAAGAATACAGAGACTTGAAGAAAAATTATTAATGGTAATGGGGTCAGAAACGTATAAATTGATAGAAAAAAAACACATTGCATTAGTAACTTCACCAATAAAAAAGACCAACCTAATTCTAAAAAATGTAAACTTTCAATATGCGGTTAAATTATGGAACTATATACAAACAAACATAGATGACAATGCAAAACATATAAGCGAAAAACAAGACTATTCAGATAATGAGGAATTAAAAAGATTAGCAGATGAAACATTTTTACTAAATTATTTAATTCTTAATTCCTTAGATAGAGATAATGCAGAAGAAACAATGCAAAAAGAAGTAAAAGAACAAGTATTAAATCAAATGATAGATAGAATAGTAAGCCTAAATGCTAATTTAACAGAAAGTGAAGTTAAAGATTTAGTTGCAGATAGATACTTAGTTATTAGAAATAAAAATATAGCAACACTAGGACAAATACAAAAAGTATTTAAGAAACAAATTGAAAAATATTTAGAGAAAATATAAGGAGAAACTCAAAAGATGTTGAAAAAAATAACAGAAAACCCTGTTTTAAAATTAATAAATAATATAGTTTATGTAATATTATTCCTAATAGTAGCCTCAGTGTTATTTGTTGTAATATTACAAAGAGCTAGTAATAATGCTATAGCATTAGGCGGAGTAAGGGTATTTAATATTATTTCAGAAAGTATGATTCCAAAATATAATATAGGAGATGTGCTTGTTGTTAAAAGTATAGAACCACAAAATATTAAAGTGGGAGATGACATAGCATATATAGGGCAAGAAAGCACATTTAATCAAAAAATAGTTACACACCAGGTAATTAAAATAGATTATGAAAATGGAGAATATATATTCCACACAAAAGGAATTGCAAATATATTAGAAGATCCACTTGTACATCAAAATCAAGTATTTGGCAAAGTGGTTTATAAAATATGGATATTAAGCCTTATATCTAAAATATTAAGCAATGTTTATGTGGTATTTTTCGGAATATTTGTGCCTATAGTAATTTTAATATTCTGGACAATATTAAAACTTAAAGGCTTAGTAGAAGTAGAAGAATACGAAGAAGAAATAGAACCTAAAAAAACAACAAAGAAAAACACAAAAACAACTAAGAGCAATGCAAGCAATACAAAAATACAAAAGACAAGTACAAGGAAAAAATCAAATGATAATAAGGGATAAAAAATGAGTTTAAAGAAAGTTTTTTATGTAATTAAGAAAAAGGTAAAAATTAGTAACTTAATATTATTAATAGTTTTGCTTATGTTTAACTCATATGCTTGGTTTATATATAATACTAAAGTAAGCACATCACTTTCAGCTAAAATAGAAGCATGGGATATTGCATATATTTCTAACGGAATAAGAGAAACGCAAAATATTATATTAGATGTTGAAAAAATATATCCAGGTATGACAACATATACACATCAAATAACAGTAAACAACAATGGAGATACAAATGCAGAGCTTAGTTTTGCTGTAAGAAAAGTAGAAATATTGGGGCAAGTATATCAAGTAGATGCAACAACAACACCAGAAATGTTGTATAACAAATTACAAAACGACTTTCCCTTTAAAACAACAGTAACACTAAGTACAACACAGTTACCAGCACATACTGGTACAGCAACAGTAACAATAAAACTAGAATGGGAATACGAATCAGAAGTAACAGGAAAAGACGAGCTAGATACACAATATGGCACAAGTGCATATCAATTTATTACAGAACATCCAGACACACCATGCGTACATTTAGAAATAGAATTAGGAGCAAAACAAGTAAATACATAAAAAAAGAAGCTATATGTAAATATAACTTCTTAAATAAGTATTAAACTTTTTGCTCAAATGTAGCATCAATTTTTAACTTTATTTGTCTGTTTGCTTCATCCCAAGTAAATTCGGAATCTTGAACATCAGTCATTGTAGCACCAGATGCGGTATCATCTACCCATTTAATAAAAACTCTAATAGTTTTAGTTTTTGTGCCTGTGCTTGCATAAGGAATAGTTCCTGTTATAACAGTTGGCTTTGTATTTGTAGTACCAGAATTAAGTGTAGTAGTTGTACCACCATCTATAGAATAACCTGTAACTTTAAAATCTGCAAGGTTACTTGTAGTTGAACCAATAGCATCATCAGTATTGTTTATTTTAATGTTATAATCAAAACCAACATCAACATTTGTGTAATCAAGTGCTAAATCAAAATAGCCAGTAGCACCAGGAGCAAGTTTATTAGCAGCAAGATTTGCATTAGTATCAAATACAGGAGTTAATTCAGCAGAGATGTCTGTACCGTTTTTTATGGCCAAAGTATTTAACTTAATATCCCATCTAGCAATAGAAATATCTACTGCTCCGTTGGCAGAAGCAACATACTTAGCATAAACATCGGAAATTGAAATTGCAGATACACAAAGAGCAATAATTGCTAATACAAGAATTAACTTTCTATAATTTTTCTTCATATGTTCACCTCGAATCTTATTTAAATCTAAATAGATAATAACATATAAAGAAAATTAAATCAATACCAAAAAATGTTAAATTAAATGTATAAGCCTTTAATAGGCAATACGGAGAGGAAAATAAAAAATGTCAAAGGAAAAAATCAAATTAAACTCAGAAAAAATAAACAAAAGAGAAAGCAGAATAAAAGTTTTAAAACTAGGTTTATTAATAAGTACTGTATTTTTAATAGTAATATTCTTCTTATTAAAAGTGGTATATGGACAAGGACCATTTACAATATCATTAGACCAAAACTTTGCCAAAAAAAGTGGTATAGTAATATATGATAATTCAACAGTAAAAGAATTTAGAAGAATATTAGAGGCTGGCAAACTAGAGTTCATGGACAATATATCTATAAGATGGATACCAGATAATATAGATACAGAAGCAGAGGGAGCTCACAATGGAAATAATTACATTGCATATACATTTTTTATAGAAAACAATGGAAACGAGAATTTAACATACTGGGCAGAATTAGTAATAGATGATGTAATTAGAGATGCAGACGAAGCTGTAAGAATAATGGTATTTAGAAATGGAGAAAAGAAGATTTATGCAAAAAGAAATTCAAATGGAGAGCCAGAGCCAGATACAATACCATTTTATTCAGATCAATATGTATACATAGAACCAAGAGAAAATTTTTATCCAAACGATGTAGATAGATATACAATAGTAGTATGGGTAGAAGGAGACGACCCAGACTGTATAAATGATATAATAGGTGGAGAAATGAAAATGCACTTAGAAATAAATGAAGAACACGTGCAAAAATAAACTTAAAATATTACACAAATGTTACAAAAAAAGCACAAAGATTACAATTATATTACATTATTCAACAAATGTTGACACTTAAAAATGGCTATGTTAATATAAACCTATATAGAGTTAATTTTTAAAGAAGGGGGAAAAAAATGCAAACAGTAAAAAAGGAGAAGAAAAGAAGCCTAAGAGCAATATTATTAATACTATTAATTGTAGCAGTAATATTGATAGGATCAACATATGCATGGTTTATTTCAAATAATACTGCTGAGGTGTCTACTTTAAGTGTAAAAATAGAAACTGTGGAGGGACTTCAGATTTCATCTAATGCAAGAGATTGGACTTCTACACTAACAAACGAAATGCTTACAAATGCAGAATATGTTGGCTCATCAACCAATTATTCTGGAGCTATAAACCAGATACCTTCTATACTAAAACCAGTATCATCTATTGGAAAAATAACTGATGGGAAACAAGAAATGTTTTTAGGCAATGTTGCGACTTCCACAAGTGATGCTAATAATGGTAAATACATATTGACAGCAATAAAAGAAACAGATGTGCATGGATTAAATGGAAATTATATAGTGTTTGATATGTTTCTAAATCTAGAAGCATCTTCATCTAAAGATTTATATTTACAACCAGGTTCTGGCGTTACATGGAATGAAGAAAAAGCAAAAGCTGATACAAATAAAGCGTATCAAGATGATAAGGGACTACAAAATGCAACTAGAATAGCATTTATAGTTGAGGGAAATGTTGATACATCACAAACGGAAGATGCATCAAAAGCTGCGCAAAATAAAACTTATAATCAAGCGGATGCGGATTGCGGTAAATATTTATGGGAACCAAATTCTAATACTCATACAACAAATGCAATAAACAAGTCACTTGATGGAAAAGACACACCTAAATATACAGCAGAGGAGCAAGCAGCAAATCCTGTTCCTTATAGTGGAGTAAAAACAGAAATAAATAAAAATAATGATGTTTTATTAGCCGATGCAAAAGCAGCAAATTATTCAAGTTTCTTTTCTTCTGTACAACCGGAAATATTTACAGATACATCTTTTACGCAAAGAAAAAAAATAATGACACTAAAGCCAGGCTATACAAAAATAAGAGTGTATATGTGGCTTGAAGGTCAAGATATGGATTGCTATACAGGCGCCTCTGGAACATATCTAGATTTCGATATAAAGCTAGGGATAGATACATATCAAGGGGGCTAATAACTATTACATAAACATTACAAAATTACAGCTTTATTACATTATTCAACAAATGTTGACACTACCTAAAACGGGTGTTAATATATATTTATAAAATAAAAATTTAAAGGAGTGTAAAAATGAAAACAACAAAAAAACAAAAGAAATCAAATTTAAAAGTTTCACTATTACTTTTATTATTAGCAGCAGTATTGCTAATTAGCTCAACATATGCATGGTTTGTATCTCAAAATACTGCAGAAGTTTCAACTTTACAAGTTAAAATTGAGACAGTGGAGGGTATTCAAATCTCATCTAATGCAAAAAACTGGACGTCCACACTAACAAATGAAATGATTACAGGTGCTGACTATGTTGGCTCAGAACTTAACTATAAAGATGCTGTGAATCAAGTACCATCAATATTGAAACCAGTATCTACTATAGGGGAAATTGACAAAGGAAAGCAAAAAATGTTTTTAGGTAAGGTATTAACATCTAAAACAGGTACTAACAAGGGTAAATATATTTTAACAGCTACACCAGAAACAGATACGCATGGATTAACTGGAAATTATATAACATTTGACTTCTTCATAAATTTGGAATCTACATCAGCAAAGGATTTATATCTACAACCAGGTTCTGGCGTAGTATGGAATGGAGAGAGAGCAGCTGCAGACACTAATGCGGCATATAAAAATGATAAAGGACTACAAAATGCAGCTAGAATAGCATTTATAGTTGAGGGAAATGTTGATACATCAAATACGGAGGATGCATCAACGGCTGTACAAAATAAAATTTATAATCAAGCGGATGCGGATTGTGGTAAATATTTATGGGAACCAAATTCTAATACTCATACAACAAATGCGATAAACCAGTCACTTGCTGGAAGAGATACACCTATATATTCTGCAGCGGAGCAAGCAGTAAATCCAGTTCCTTATAGTGGAGTAAAAACAGCAATAGAGGAAAAAGATGATATGTTACTTGCTAACGCAAATGTAGCTGGAAATACTAGTTTTTTTGCCGCAATGACACCTACTTTATTTACTGATACAGGATTTACTCAAAGACAAAAATTAATGACAATAAAACCTGGTTATACAAAAGTAAGAGCATATATGTGGATCGAAGGACAAGACATGGATTGTTACACTGGTGCTTCAGGTACATATTTAGACTTTAATTTGAAATTTGAAGTTGATACAGTAACAGGTGCTTAGAATTTTAATAATATAAATAAAGTAAAAGAGGCATATGCCTCTTTTACTTTATGCCTAATTAGGGACAGTCCCCAAATGGGACAAAAAGGGACATCCTTTGCTCAAGTTAGAGCTAATTTATTTAATAAAAATTTTGAAGGACTTAAGGAATAAAAATTAATTGCAATGCAAATAATTATAGAAAACGACAGAAAAGTGCATTCTATTGCAAATTTGCAAAAAATATAGTATAATGATTATGGAGGCGAGAATATGATAGAAAGAAAAGAATATTTGGAAAAATTAAAAAAATGGAAAGATAAAGATTTAATAAAGGTTATAACAGGAATAAGAAGATGTGGAAAATCAACTTTATTTGAATTATATATTGATTATTTAAAAAGTATAGGAATAGAAGATAATCATATAATATCAGTAAATCTTGAAAATCCAGATAATGAATTTGACACTTATAAGGAATTATATAAATATGTAAAAGAACAAATAAAAGATAAAAAGCAATATTATGTATTTTTAGATGAAGTTCAAAAAGTTTCAGATTTTCAAAAAGCCGTTGATGGACTATATATTATGAAAAATGTGGATGTATATATAACGGGTTCTAACGCATATCTATTATCTGGCGAGTTAGCAACATTGTTAACAGGCAGATATATAGAAATAAAAATGTATCCATTATCATTTAAAGAATATTTAAATTATTATAAAAAAGATGCAGATGAAAAGATGTATTTAAATTATATTAATAGAAGTTCATTTCCATATGCCTTAAAGCTAGAAGAAGAATCAGAAATTGACGATTATTTAGATGCCTTATATAATACAATAATTGTGAAAGATATAGGGCTAAGAAAAAAAATTGCCGATACAACAATGCTTAGAACAGTTGCTAGATTTATGTTTAATAATATAGGAAATTGTTTATCTATTAAAAAAATAGCAGATACATTAACTTCAGATGGAAGGTCTATATCTGTTCACACAGTTGAAAGTTATTTAGAGTCATTGGTTGAAAGTTATGTGTTTAATAAAGTTTCTAGATTTGATATAAAAGGAAAACAATATTTACAGTCAGGGGAAAAATATTATGCAACTGATGTAACAATGAGATATGCATTATTAGGAAGAAGAAATATAGATGTGGGTCATATATTAGAAAATATTGTATACCTTGAACTTATAAGGAGAGGTTATAAAGTATATATAGGAAAAGCAGGAGAAAAAGAGATAGATTTTGTTGCTGAAAATAAAGAAGGCTTTACTTATTTTCAAGTGGCATATACAACAAGAGAAAAGGCAACATTAGAAAGAGAATTAACACCATTACAAGATATAAATGACCATTATCCTAAATATATACTTACAATGGATATAGATCCAATAGCTGATTATGACGGAATAAAAAAAGTTAATGTTTTAGATTGGCTGCTAGAAAAATAAATTCGCCCAGTTAGGGACTGTCCCTAACTGGGCAATTTGGACCAAAAGGGACACCCTTATTTTTTATTTAAGAAATAATAAAAAAAGTAAAAATACTGTTTACTTTTGTAGAATTTTTGTATAGAATATAACCAATAAATTAAATATCTAAAGAAAAAGAAAGAGGAGGCTTTTGACCATGAAAATTTTAATGCTTACATGGGAATATCCACCTAGAATAGTAGGAGGAATTGCAAGGGTAGTTCACGATTTGTCTAAAAGATTAATAAAGGATGGACATGAAGTTACAGTAGTAACATATAGGGATGGAGAATTACCAGAATATGAAAATGATAAGGGAGTTAAGGTATATAGAGTAGAAAATTATATGATAAGACCTAATAATTTTATAGATTGGGTTATGCAACTTAACTTTAATATGGTGTCAAAAGCATCTGAAATAATAAGAAAAGAAGGAAAGTTTGATGTAATACATGCACATGATTGGCTAGTAGCAACAAGTGCAAAAACATTAAAACAAGCATTTGGAATTCCAGTTGTAGCAACAATACATGCTACAGAGGCAGGAAGAAATTCAGGCATACATGATGAAGCTCAAAGATATATAAATGATACAGAATGGTTATTAACATATGAGGCTACAGAAGTTATAGTAAATAGTAATTTTATGAAAGGTCATGTACAAGGATTATTTGGACTTCCATTTGATAAAATAAATGTTGTTCCAAATGGAATTAATATAACCAATTTTAATGGAATAGAAAGAGACTATGAATTTAGAAGACAATATGCAATGGATAACGAAAAAATAATATTATTTATGGGAAGACTAGTATATGAAAAGGGAGTTCAACATTTAATATCTGCTATGCCAAAAATTTTAAGCAATTATAATGATGCAAAATTAATAGTTGCAGGAAAGGGTGGCATGCTAGATGACTTAAGAGGTCAGGTAGATGCAATGGGGCTTTCTAGCAAGGTATATTTTACAGGTTATTTGAATGCAAAACAAGTTCAAAAAATGTACAAATGTGCAGACGTAGCTGTATTTCCAAGTACATATGAGCCATTTGGAATAGTTGCATTAGAGGCAATGCTTGCTGGAGTTCCTACCGTGGTATCTGATGTTGGAGGACTAAATGAAATAGTAGACCATGGAATAAATGGAATGAAAGCATATGCTGGAAATCCAAATTCAATAGCAGATTCTGTATTAAGTATATTGTATGATGGAAAATTGGCAAATAATATAGCCAAAAATGCAAAGGCAAAAGTAAAAGAAGAGTTTAATTGGAATAAAATTGCTCAAGATACACATTATATATATGAAAAAGCTATATGTAAAACTGTTGCAGAAAAACAAGCAGAAGAAATAGAACAAGAAAAAGCTAAAAAGGCTGCAAAAGCTAAAAATACAGATTCAGAAATAGTAAATCTATTAAACTTTAAAAAGAAACATGCATATGCTTAAAATATACCATCGGGAGGAAAATAAAATATGAACGTTTATGATACAGCAAACAAATTAGCACAAGAGATAAAAGAATCGCAAGAATATAAAGAGTATAAAAGTATGAAAGACGAAATAATGACAAATCCTGAACTTAAAAGCAAAATAGAAGAATTTGAAAAACTAAGATATGATATACAACTTATGCAATATAGTGGAGAACAAAAAGATGAAGGCAAAATGAAAAAATTAGAAGATATGTATAAAATATTAATAGAAGATGAGCAAATTAAGAAATATTTTGATTTAGAAGTAAAGTTTAATGTGATGATAGTAGACGTAAACAAAATTATAGCAGAAGCCATAAAGGGAGTATTATAAAAACAATTAGGGATTATTCCCTAATTGTTTTTAATTCCCAAATAAAACTATATTATAGAATTTAATTATCATTTACAAATAAATAAGTTTATACCATAATACACTTATGAAAAGCATGTTTGAGCAAAATTTGAAATCTAGCCTGCACACAAGAAGTGTAGGTTATTGTATATAGAATAAGTTAGGGGGGCAAAAAAGTGGAAAGTTTAATTGTTGTTTTAGTATGCATAATTTTAATATACTTAATAAAATGTTTATTTGGAATAAAAATTGATGATGTTAAAAAAATAAAAGAACTTGGATATGATAAAGAACTGACGGAAATTACCAATAAATTACCTGATAATAAAATAATATGTGATGAGATATTAAAAAAGTTAGATAATGAAGAAGTAAAAGTTAAAGAAACAGAAAGTAAAATGGCAAGTTTGTATATAGTAGCCACAAATACTATTTTAATAAGTAATATAAAAGATACATTTACACGTGTGCAAACAATAGCACATGAGTGTTTGCATTCTATACAAAATAGAAGAATGGTAATGTTTAATTACATATATTCAAATATATATATAATATATTTTATAGTATTATCAGTTTTGGCACTATTTGGAAAAATAAAAAATATGTTGTTACATGTTAGCATATTAACAATACTAGGATTTATATATTATATAATAAGAAGTTATTTAGAAACAGATGCAATGATAAAAGCTGAGTACTTAGCAAAAAGTTATATGCAGGACAAAAATGAGATGACAAAAGAAGAGATAGAACAGATAGTAAATAATTATAAAAAAATTAACAACAAAGGAGTTGCTATTGTAAATTTTAGCTTATTAATGTCTATAACTATCAAAATAGTAATTTTCGAAATACTGCTACAAATAGGTTATTTAATAAGGTAATAAAATTGACATTATATGATAATTGGTATAAAATGTTGCAATAGAATGGAGAAGATATATGAATAAAAAATGGGAATGTTATAATATAGATGATAATAAGGTTGAAGAGCTAGTAGAACAAAAACACATTAGTAATTTATTAGCAAGTATATTGGTTAATAGAGGAATTACAGAAGAAAAGGAATTAGAGGTGTTTTTAAATCCTACTAGAAAAGATTTTTATGATCCATTTTTATTGCCAGATATGGAAATAGCCGTAGATAGAATAATAAAAGCTGTAAATAATAAAGAAAAAATAATGATATATGGAGATTATGATGCAGATGGTATAACAAGTGTCTCTGTACTAAAAAAATATTTAAATCAAATTGGATTAGAAACCGGAGAATACATACCAAATAGATTAAACGAAGGTTATGGTTTAAATAAAGAAGCTATTTTAAAAATATATAATATGGGATACAAATTAATGGTAACTGTTGATTGCGGAATATCTGGATTAGAAGAAGTTGAATATGCAAATACACTGGGAATTGAAACAATAATAACAGATCATCATGAGCCGGCAGAACAACTTCCTAATGCTATAGCAGTAATAGATGCTAAAAGAAAAGACAATATATATCCATTTAATCAATTAGCAGGAGTAGGAGTTGTTTTTAAATTAATACAAGCAATTTCTATAAAGTTGAACTTAGATGAAAAAGAATATTTAAAATATTTAGATTTAGTGTGCATAGGGACAATATCAGACATAGTCCCATTGGTGGATGAAAATAGAGTAATAGCTAAATTAGGACTTAAGCTAATAGAACAGACCCAAAATATTGGTTTACGAACATTGCTTAACATAGCAAATTTTAAAAAAATAGATTCTAATGCAATATCTTTTGGAGTTGCTCCTAGAATAAATGCATGTGGAAGAATGGGTGCACAAGAAGAGGCATTGAAGTTATTTTTAACAGAAGATAAACAAGAAGCACTAAAAATAGCAAAGAATTTAGTAAAATTCAATCAAGAAAGGCAAAATACGGAAAAGCAAATATTTGAGGATGTAATACAAGAAATAGAAAAAAATAATGACAAAGAGAAAAAATGCATAGTACTTGCAAAAGAAAATTGGCATCATGGAATAATAGGAATTGTTTCATCTAAGGTTACAGAAATGTATTATAAACCTAGCATTTTAATTTGTTTAGAAGGAGACATGGGAAAAGGATCTGGTAGAAGTGTACCAGGATTTGATTTATACAATGCTTTAAGCAAGTGCAACAATTATATAGAAAAATTTGGTGGACATTCTATGGCAATTGGAATATCTATAAAAAAAGAAAATTTTGAAAAACTAAAAGCAGAAATAGAAAAATGTGCAGAAGAAAGCAATATAAGCGATATAATGCCAATAATAAACATAGACAAAAGAATTAATTTAAAAGATATTAGTATTGAAGAAGCAAAGTCTCTGGAATTGCTAGAGCCATTTGGAGAAGCAAATAAAATGCCAATATTTTTAATGCAGAATTTAAAAATTGATTCCATAAGAGCACTATCAGATGGTAAACATTTAAAATTAACATTAAAACAGGACAATTATATTATAGATGCAATAGGATTTAATATGGGAGAATTGTCAAAACAGTATCTTTTAGGGGATAAAGTAGATGTTGTAGGTACTATTGAAATAAATACATTTGGAAACAAAGAGAATATTCAAATGAATTTAAAAGATATTAGAAAAGCAATGTAATTGACATTACAAAAGGGGATGATTATTTGTATGGAAGATAATAAACCAACCATAGAAAAAATTATAACTACAATGAAAAAAAATAGCAGAAAAAATGATATAAAATTAATATCAAAAGCATATGAATTTGCAAAAAATAAGCACAAAGACCAATTAAGAAAATCTGGAGAGCCATACATTATACACCCAATAGAAGTTGCAAATATACTTGCGGATTTGGGCTTAGATGATGCAACAGTATGCGCAGCACTTTTACACGATGTACTAGAAGACACAGATACAAGTAAAAGCGATTTAGAGAAAGAGTTTAACAACGAAGTAGCAGAGATGGTGGATGGAGTTACTAAATTGAGCAAATTAAAATATGCAAGTATGAAAGAGCAACAGGTTGAAAATTATAGAAAAATGTTTTTAGCCATGGGTAAAGACATAAGAGTTATACTAATAAAATTAGCAGATAGATTACATAATATGAGAACTTTGAAATATTTAACCAGAGATAGGCAAATTGCAATTGCAAAGGAAACTATGGACTTGTATGCACCATTGGCAAATAGATTAGGTATATATTCATTAAAATGGGAACTAGAGGATTTAGCATTTAAATATTTATATCCTGAAGAATATAGGGAAATAGTGGAAGGAATTAACAGAAAAAGGGAAGAAAGACTAAAATTTATAGACATTATATTGCATGAGATTAAGACAGAGCTAAAAAAGCAAAGAATCGAAGCAGAAATTACAGGAAGGGCAAAACATTTATACAGTATTTATAGAAAAATGCAAAGAGATAATATTACTTTAGAACAAGTATATGACTTGTTTGCTTTAAGAATTATTGTTAATTCTGTAAAAGATTGCTATAGTGCTTTAGGAATTGTGCATGAACTGTACACTCCTATGCCAGGAAGATTTAAAGATTACATAGCTGTTCCAAAACCAAATATGTATCAATCATTGCATACAACATTAATAGGACAAAAGGGTACACCATTTGAGGTTCAAATACGTACATGGGATATGCATAGAATAGCTGAATTTGGTATAGCAGCACATTGGGCATATAAGGAAGCTAATAATAGCAGAAACAAAAAGTCAAATGTAACAGTAACAGACGATAAACTTGCATGGATTAGAGAAGCATTAGAATGGCAAAAGGATATGCAAGACCCAGAAGAATTTTTGAAAACATTGAAAACAGAATTATTTGAAGATGAAGTGTATGTGTTTACTCCAAAAGGAGATATAAAGTCTTTGCCAAAGGGAAGCACTCCAATAGATTTTGCATATAATATACATGCAGAAATTGGACATCACATGACAGGATGTAAGATAAATAGTAAAATGATGCCTATAATTACAGAACTGAAGAATGGCGATATAGTAGAAATAATAACATCAGAACAATCTAAAGGTCCAAGCATGGATTGGTTAAAGTTTATTAAAAGCTCTGGCGCGAAAAGCAAAATATTAAGCTGGTTTAAGAAAACACAAAGAGAAGAAAATATTGTGAAAGGTAAGGAACTAGTAGAAAAAGAAATAAAAAAGATAGGCATAAACTATTCGGAAATATTTAAGCATGATTTTGTACAAGTAGTACTTAATAAATATAAGTATAATAGTGTAGAGGATATGTATGCAAGTGTTGGATTTGGGGCAATATCAGCAGGAAAAATAGTTGCAAGATTGTTAGAAGAATACAGAAAAGAACATCAAGAAGAAAATTTAGAAGAAAAGTTAGAAGAGTTGTCTAATGAAAAGGCAAAAACATACAAGCCTTCAAAAGCCGGAGTTGTTGTAAAGGGAATTGACAATTGCTTGGTAAAATTGTCAAAATGCTGTAATCCAGTGCCAGGAGATGAAATAATAGGATATATAACAAAGGGTAGAGGCGTTTCTGTTCATAGAAAAGATTGTGTAAATACTCGAAATTTATTAGAAGAAGAAAACAGAATTATAGATGTATACTGGGATTCAGATGAAAAAACAACATATAATGTTGATATAGAAATATATGCTAATGATAGAAGCGGACTATTGGCAGAAATAATAGCTGAAGTTTCAAATGCAAAGTGTAATTTAATTGCTGTAAATTCAAAGGCTACTAAAGAAAAAATCGCTATAACTGAAATAACAGTGGAAATTCCTAATATAGATGGATTAAATAAAGTATTAAAAGCACTTAGAAAAATAGATAGCGTATATGAGGTAAGGAGGAAAAAATGATACTAAAGAGAATAAAAGTAAATACAGGATTAATAGAAGAAACAAATTGCTATATAATACAAGACCAAGAAACTATGGAAAGTATAGTTATAGACCCAGGAGGAGAAGCAGACAAAATTATAGACATGCTAAACATATTGCAAGCTAAAGTAAAATATATATATTTAACACATTGCCATTGTGACCACATAGGAGCAGTTGAAAAAGTAAAACAAGAAAAGGGTGGTAAAATTTTAATACACAGATTTGATGCAGAAGGGCTATATGACCCAAGTATTAGTTTAACAGACCAGGTTGGACTTAATGTGCCAGAATTAGAAATAGCATCAAGAGTGGATGATAATGACATTATACATATAGGAAACATAGAATTTAAAGTAATACATACACCAGGACACACAAAGGGAAGTAGCTCTTTATATTGTGAAACAGAAAATATGCTATTTTCTGGCGATACAATATTTAAAGGAACATGGGGAAGAACAGATTTGCCAACAAGCAATTTTGAAGACATAATAAACTCTATAACAAATAAAATTTTAGTATTACCAGATGATACAATTATATATCCAGGTCATGGAAGAATGACAAGAGTTAAAGATGAAAAAAATATATATTTAGAGCTAAAGGAAGCACAAGACGTGTAAAAAAAGAAAGGAATGAAAAAAATGATACAAAAACCTAAGGGAACAAAAGATATATTGCCACAAGATTCATATAAATGGCAGTACATAGAAGAAAAGTCAAAAGAGCTATTTGCAAACTATGGCTTTAAAGAAATTAGAGTTCCTGTTTTTGAAAATACAGAGCTTTTTCAAAGAGGCGTTGGGGAAACTACAGATGTTGTACAAAAAGAGATGTATACTTTTGAGGATAAAGGCGGGAGAAGTATAACACTAAGACCAGAAGGAACAGCAGGTGTAGTAAGAGCATATATAGAAAATGGAATGTCTAGTTTACCATCACCAACTAAAATGTGGTACAATATGTCGATGTATAGATACGAAAATGTACAAAAAGGAAGGCTTAGGGAATTTCACCAGATTGGTGCAGAAGTTTTAGGAACAAATTCGTATTTGGCAGATGTAGAAATAATACTTATGGCTAATGAATTATTTAAAATATTCAATATCCCAAATATAGAATTAGTTATAAATAGCATTGGTTGCCCAGAATGTAGAAAAAAATATCAAGAAAAATTAAAAGAGTATATAGAACCAAACCTAGATAAGTATTGTGACGTGTGTAAATCAAGGTTTGAAAAAAATCCAATGAGAATATTAGACTGTAAGGAAAAAACATGCAAAGAGTATAACAAAAATGCTCCTGCAATAACAGAATATCTATGTGATGAGTGTAAGGAACATTTTGAAAATGTAAAAAACGCATTAAAAGAATTAAACATAGAATATACAATTGATACTGGAATAGTAAGAGGTTTAGATTACTATACTAAAACTGTATTTGAATTTATTTCTAAAGATGAAGGGTATACAGTTCTTGCAGGTGGAAGATATGATGGATTAGTAAAAGAATTAGGCGGAGCAGATACACCAGCAATAGGCTTTGCAATGGGAATGGAGCGATTAGTAGAAATATATGAAAAATATAATGCAAATCCAATAGAGCCAAAGAATATGCAAATATATATAGCAAACATTGGAAAAAAAGCCGGAATATATGCTACAAAACTCACACAGGATTTGAGAAAAAAAGGCATATATGTAGAAAAAGATGTATCAGAAAGAAGCTTAAAGGCGCAGTTTAAATATGCAGATAAAAAGAATGCAGAATATTGTTTAACAATAGGCGAAGAAGAAATTGCAAGCCAAAAGGCAAAAATTAAAAATATGAAAACAGGGGAAGAAATAGAAGTAAATTTATCAGAAGAACAATGGAAGCAAGATATTGCAAAGTAACAGTTCTAAAAAAATAATCCTTTGAATATATTAATATATAATAGCATATGGACAAAGGAGAAAATGTAAAAATGATAAATTTAGCAGTAATTAATATAAAAGAAGTGGTAAAATATCTAGTAAAGTTAACTATAGTAATAACAGTTGTAGTTGCACTTACTAGATATTTTTCTACTTATAAAAATGCTTTGACCAATAAGTTTAGTGACAAAACATTTCTGGAATGTATAAATCAAACAATTCCAGGAATTAAAGTTATGAATAAAGCAGAAACAAAAACACCAAAGATAGAACCATTAAAAATGATGCTAAATATGGAATTAGCGATGATAGATACAATACACGAAGAGAAAATTACAAGTAATGGAGAAGAAAGAGTGAAAAATAATAATATAGAAGAACAGCCAACAAATGAAAAAGTTGAAGAAATACAAACAGGAGTAAAAACAGAAGTGTTGGAAAATAATGTGCCAACAAAATTTACAGATGAATATAATGGAGTAAAAGTAAAAAATGGAACAGACAACAAACTTACAAAGGAAATACTAACACCAAATGTAAATATAAATATGAAAAATGTTTTGATTTTTCATACACATACATGCGAGAGCTATACACCAAGTCAAGCATATCCATATAAACAAACAGGTAATTTTAGAACTACAGATAGAAATTATTCTGTAGTAAGAGTTGGCAGAGAGTTAGAGAATTATTTAAAACCATATGGATATAATATAATACATGATGAAAGTTATCATGATTACCCTTCTTATTCTGGATCATATAGTAGTTCATTAGAAACAGTGGAAAAAATACTTAAAGAGAATAGTGGATATGATATAGTGTTAGATTTACACAGAGATGCAATAGGAGATAACACATATGCACCAACAGTAAAAATAGGAGAGGAATATGCAGCACAATTAATGTTTGTAATTGGTTCAAATGGTGGTGTAGATGAACATGAAAATTGGCAAGAAAATTTAAAATTTGCTGTAAAAGTACAGGAAAAAGCAAATGAATTATATCCAGGATTATTTAAGCCAATAATATTAAGGAATTCAGATTATAACCAGTTTGTATCTAAGGCAGCATGCATAATAGAAGTAGGAGCAACAGGTAATACACTTGAACAATGCCTAGCAAGCATGAAATACTTATCAAAAGTAATAAGGGAATTATAAAGAAATTTAGCACATATTTTACATAAAATTGACTTTATGTAAAATATGTGCTATAATATAATTATCTTGGAGGGTAATGACCCAGAAAGGAAAACAACATGAAGTGTGAGATTAAATCATTCCGGTATAACCGGATGTCCCAGAGTGGACGGTTGTACGAAGTAAAATTCTCCGCAATGGTTGCGGAGAACGGAATGTTCTACCTCAACGAGGTAGAGTTTGGGTTAGGGGAAACCCTATATCAATGCAAAGAAGCATTGACGAAATTTTTGTTCTCTGCTATGTCCAAGTATAAATTGGGCGTAGCGGAGCATAACAACCCCGCAATTAACCGCGGACACGCGGTTTCCCCCATAAATAAGGGGGGAAGATATTTTGTTGTAGACGGTAAAATTTACCGCTACGACAAACATATAGGAGGGAGTTGGCTCGCTCCCGCGTCGGATGTTGCCAGAATATTGCTGGCAATTGAAGATGAAGGGGGGGAGATACCACCCTTGAGTAAATAAAAAAATAAAAAAAAGCATAATTGCTTTTTCTGTCCACAAAGATGTGGACAGTTTTTTTAAAAAAATTAATAGGAGTAGAAACTTAATCTACTCCTATCAATTTATTTGCTTCGTCCTCCGAAAGATATCCGTATTTTACCATAGATTGTATTACCTTTTTTTGACGGCTTTTTGTTAAGTCAGGATTTTGCGTTGGAGCATAAACACTTGGAGCATTTGGAATGCCTGCTAACATAGTTGCCTCGTATAAAGTCATTTCTTGAGGTTCTTTAGTTAAATAACCATTACAAGCTTCCTTTATTCCATAATAGCCGTCGCCAAAATAAATTGTGTTAACATATAACTCTAAAATCTGCTTTTTAGAATATTGCTTTTCTAAATCAAATGCAACAAAAATTTCTGCGACTTTTCTAATAAGTGCCGGGGTATCAGTATCAATAAAGTATAAATTGTTGGCAACTTGCTGGGTAATTGTACTGCCACCTTCTAAAAGTTTAAAATTAGAAACATTTCTTACAATGGCTCTGCCAATAGCAATAAAGTCAATTGCTCCATGCTTTTCAAAGCGATGATCTTCAACAGCAATTACAGCATTTTTATAATAATCTGGTAAACTATCTATAGAAACATAGTTATTGTCAGTTTGAAGTTTAGTAACCATATTTGTTAAACTTACCTCATCAATACTGTCTTTATATAATTTATAACCTTTAAAATACAAAATAGAGATAATGATTAATACACAAAATAACAAAAATATCAATATTTTTTTAAAAATCTTCATAAAATCACCTCTTATAAATTTATTATAACTTATAGATTAAAAAAAATCTATATGAATTAGATAAGAAAAAGCTATTTTTATATTTGTAAATTATTTTAACATTGTAAAGTGACTCTAAAATGACTAACGTAAAAGGGGATTTTTTCCTTGACAAGACCTAATAAATGTAATTTAATATATTTGGTGATAATGAATGGAAAATACAGTAGCAAATGAAAGAAATATACAAATATATCCACTATATAAAGCATTTGCATGGGACATGTTTTTTTACTATTCAATAGCATTTTTATTTTTAACACAAGTGAAAAACCTTTCCCCATCAGAGGTGCTATTAACAGAAGCGGCATACCCAATATTTAAAATGTTATTACTTATACCATTTACAAAATTTATAGAAAAACAAGGAAAAAGAAAAAGTTTAATTTTTGCTAATATATCAATTGTATTATCTATATCAGTTTTGATTTTTGCACAAAATATATGGTATGTTTTTGCATTTCAACTATTTTCTTCTTTAGGATATTTAATAAAGGGAATATGCGAAACCAATATGTTGTATGACAGTATTCCCAGAAATCCAAAAAGAGGTAGCTTATTTGCAAAAATAGATGGTAAAGCAACCAGTTACTATTATTATATAAACTCGGTTGCATCATTTGCAGCAGGATTTTTATATGTTATAAATCCATATATACCAATGGTTTTATGCTTAATAATGAGTGTAATTGCAACATTGTTGTGTTTTAAATTTAAAGAGATAGATGATGAAAGAAATGAAGTTAAAGAAAATCACAAAGAAAATACAAAAGGGTTACTAAAAGATATATTAAAATCGCCTAGATTAATTAATTTGATTTTATTTGGTGCATTATTTTATGGTTTATTAGCTATTTTAACGACATTAAGAACTAGTTTGCTTGACGAAATTAGACTTCCAGAGCAATATTTTGGCGTAATATTTGCATTATTAGAAATTATTTCTGGAATAACAACAATGAACCAAAACAAATTTCATAATAAATTAAAAAATAGAACATTAGCAGTACTATCTATTCCTGTAACGGTTTCTTGCATAATATTAGGAGTAGTGGCAAAAAGTAATATACCATTTATGTTTGTTATAGTTATACTGATATTACTATACATAATACAATATGTAATGAAAGGACCATTTTACATATTGATAAAAAGATATTTAAATAATTTTACAACTCATAAAATAAGAAATAAAATTTCTTCTGTATATAATTTGGTAGAAAATATATCAAGATGCATTATTGCACTTATTTCATCAATATTATTAAAATATACAACTACAGCTAACACACTACTAATAATAGGTACAATTTACACAATTTTATTATTAGCAATGCTAATAAATATGAAAGGAAAAGTTGGCCTAAATCCAGAAGAATATACAGAAAAAGATATTAAGTTTTTAAATTTAAAATAATTGACAAAATGAATAAGTTAGTAGATAATAGAATAAAAGTTACAAAGGAAATTTTTAAGGTACCTAAGGAGGAAAAAATATGTATGTATTTAATAGGATAACAGTTAATCCGCAATTGCCAAAGAGAATAGACAAATTGTCTAAAATAGCTAATAATTTATGGTGGGCTTGGAACACGGAATTTTTAAAGTTATTTAAAGAAATTGATATAGATTTATGGGAGAACATTGGAAAAAATCCAGTTAAATTTTTAAAGCAAGTTTCTCAAGAAAAATTAGAAAAGATTGTAGAAAATGAGGAATTTCTTAAGGAATATGACAAAATTGTAGAAGATTATGAAGATTACATGAATAGTAAAATAACATGGTTTAGTAAAAAGTATCCTAACAATAAGAATGACTTAATAGCATATTTTTCGGCAGAATATGGGTTGGACGAAACATTGCCAATTTATTCTGGTGGATTAGGAATTCTTTCTGGCGACCATTTAAAATCAGCAAGTGACTTGGGAATTCCATTTGTAGCAGTTGGATTGTTGTATAAAAATGGCTATTTTAATCAAAAAATTAATGGCAATGGAATTCAAGAAACAGAATATAACGAGATTGATATATCAGCATTACCAATAATACCAGTAAAAGATTGTGAAAATAATGATGTTATTATTTCAGTAACGCTTCCCAAAAAGAAATTGTATTTAAAGGTATGGAAAATATTAGTGGGAAGAGTAACATTGTATTTAATGGACTCTGACATAGATAAAAATATAGAAGAATATAGAAAAATTACTAAAACTCTATATGGCGGAGATCAGGAAATGCGTATATGTCAAGAAATAGTTTTGGGAATGGCAGGAATTGAATTATTAAGTACATTAGGATTAAACCCAACTGTTTACCATATGAATGAGGGACATTCTGCATTTTTAACTTTAAAATTAATAGAAAATATCATTAAAGAGAAAAAGGTATCTTTTGAAATAGCAAGAGATATTGTAAGCTCTAAAACTGTATTTACAACACATACTCCAGTACCGGCAGGAAACGATATTTTTCCACTAAACTTAATAGAAAAATATTTTAAAGATTATTGGAATGAATTGGGAATACAAAAAGTAGATTTTATGAAGTTAGGAATGAAACCAAAAGACGGATTGGAAAATTCTTTTAATATGGGAATTTTGGCTCTAAAAATTGCAGGAAAAAAGAATGGAGTTAGTAAGCTTCATGGAGCAGTATCAAGAGAACTATTTAGTGAAATATGGCCTAATATAGCAGCAAATGAATCACCAATAACATATGTTACAAATGGAATACATACTTGTACATGGCTTGCACCATCATTAAAGAAATTATATAATAAATATTTAGTTCCTTATTGGCAAGATAATATACAGTGTGACGAGACTTGGGAAAAAATTAAAACAATACCTGATGATAGACTATGGGAAGAGCATAATGCTAGAAAGCAAAAGTTATTAGAAGTTGTTAAAAATAGCACAATATCAAGGTTAAGAAGAACAGGATATAATTACGAAGAAATAAACAAAATAGTGTCAGGATTAAATCCTAATGCTTTGACAATAGGTTTTGCAAGAAGATTTGCGACATATAAAAGAGCAACACTGATATTTAAGGATTTAGAAAGAATTACACAAATATTTAGTGATAGTGGTAAACCAATACAGATAATATTTGCAGGAAAAGCACATCCAGCAGACAAAGAAGGGCAAGATTTAATAAAGTTTATACATGAAATATCTATGAAACCACAATTTAAGGGCAAAGTTTTCTTATTAGAAAATTACAATATAGCAATGTCAAGGTATTTAATTTCTGGCGTAGATGTATGGCTTAACAACCCAAGAAGACCAATGGAAGCATCAGGCACTAGTGGACAAAAAGCATCTGTAAATGGAGTTGTAAATTTAAGTATATTAGATGGCTGGTGGGCAGAAGGGTATAACTCGAAAAATGGTTGGGCAATAGGCCAAAACAAAGATTATGATAATTATGAAATACAGGATAAAGCAGACAGCGACAGTTTATATGACATATTGGAACATAAAGTTATACCAACATACTATGATAAAAATGAAAAAGGTATACCTACAAAATGGACTGAATTAATGAAAAATTCGATAATGTCAACAGGTGGAAGATTTAGTACATCGAGAATGCTAATAGATTATACAGAAAAGTTGTATTTGCCATTATGTGATTTATATAATAGATATTACTCAAGTTTAGAAAATGTTGCAACATATAATTTGTGGAAACAAGAATTATATAATAACTGGGATGACATTAAAATTACACAGGAAAATAATTTAGATAATATTACAATAGATGCAGGTAATAATATTGAAGTTAAGTGTAAAGTAGAGTTGCCAAACGTATTGCCAGACAATGTAGAGGTTCAAGTATATTACGGAAAAATTGAAGAAAACGGTGTTGTAGATGATGTAACAATAATTCCAATGAAAATGAAAAGCTCAGACGTAGAAAACAAAATATATGAATATATTGCAAAAGTTAATTTGAAAAATGGTGGAAACTATGGATATACTTTTAGGGTTATGCCAAAACACGAAATGCTATTAGATTCTGCGAATTTAAATTTAGTAAAATGGATAACAAAATAAGTTATATAAAATATAATGATATATGGGTTTATAGGTTAATCCCCCAAAAACCTAAATATATTTATAAGGAATAGGAAAATGCGCAAAACAAAAATTATATGTACATTAGGACCTGCTGTTGATAATCCAGATATATTAGAAAAACTTATGTTAGCAGGAATGGATGTTGCTAGAATAAATTTTTCTCATGGAAATTACGAGGAACAGCAAGATAGAATTGAAAGAGTAAAAGAAGTTAGAAAAAGAGTTAACAAGCCAATATCATTATTATTAGATACAAAAGGACCAGAAATAAGAATAGGAAAATTTGCTAATGATGAAATTGTACTAGAAAATGGTGATGTGTTTACTTTAACAAATGAAGATATTTTGGGAAATAAAACAAAGGTGTCTATTACATATAAGAATTTATATAATGAAGTACAAATAGGCACAAAAATATTGATTAATGATGGAACAATAGAAACTATTGTTAAAAAAATTGATGGAAAAGACATCATATGTGAAGTTATAAACGGAGGAAAACTTACAAATAGAAAAAGTATAAACATACCTGGAATGAATATTAATTTACCAAGCATTACTCAAAAAGATATAGATGATATAAAATTTGGAATTATAGCAGGGTTTGACTACATAGCAGCTTCTTTTGTTAGAAAGCCAGAAGATGTCCTTGCAATAAGAAAAATACTAGAAGAAAATGATGGAACACATATAAAAATAATTTCTAAAATAGAAAATAGAGAAGGTATAAACAACTTTGATAAAATTTTGGAAGTATCTGATGGAATTATGGTTGCAAGAGGAGATTTAGGTGTAGAAATTCCTATGGAAGAAGTACCAGTAAGGCAAAAAGAATTTATATCTAAATGTGCTAAAGCAGGAAAGCCTGTAATAACGGCTACGCAAATGTTGGAGTCTATGATATTAAATCCAAGACCTACAAGGGCAGAGGTAAGTGATGTTGCTAATGCTATATATGATATGAGTACCTCAATAATGCTCTCGGGAGAGTCGGCTACAGGAATATATCCAATAGAATGTGTTAAAACAATGGCAAAAATAAGTGAAACAATAGAGGATTCTATTAAATATTGGAAAAGATTTAAAAATAAGGAATATGCTAAAGAAAACAAAGATTTAGAGTATAGCCTAAATTATTCAACTTGTACTACTGCAATGGAACTTAATGCAAAAGCTATATTTGCATATACAAATACAGGAAGAACAGCAACAATGTTGGCAGGATTTTTTCCTCAATGCCCAATATATATAATAACAGATAATGAAATAACATATAGACAAATGGCTTTATTATGGAATATTAATCCAATATTAGTTGATAAAGATGAAGACATAGACAAAATGATAAATAACGGCATAGAAATAGCAAAAAAATATAACTATGTAAAAAAGGATGACATAATAGTAATCGCAGGAGGAGCATCAATACTTTCTTGCCATGATGAAGCAACTACAAATAGAACAATAGGTGGAGTTTTAAAAATTTAATAACAAGATGTATAAAGAGGGAGTTAAAATTGGCGATTATAGAAAATAAATATCGTATTGGAGTAAAATACGTGAATCAAAATAGACTATTGACATTAAGGGGAATAATATTGTTGCTAGAGGATTTGGCGTGTAGACATTCAGATATGGTTGGTTTTGGCATTAATGATACATTAAAAACAAACCTTTCATGGGTATTACTTAATTGGAAGATAAAAATTTTAAAAGAAGCAAATTATGGCTCTACTGTGACTGTAAAAACATGGTCAAGAGATACTAATAAACTATATACATATAGGGATTTTGAAATATATGATGAAAATAATAATTTAATTTGTATAGCATCTTCTAAATGGGTATTATTAAGTACAAAAACAGGTCACATAACACAAATTACAGACGAGATAAGAAATGCATACAATCCAGAAAACAAAACAGTGTTTGAAGAACCAGAAATATCAAAACTAATAGAACCATCAAATGCCAATGAGACATTTTCATTTAGAGTTAATAGAAGAGATATAGACATAAATAATCATATGAATAATTTGTACTATTTGGATTATGCTTTAGAGGCATTGCCAGAAGATGTGTATTTAAAAAAATTTAAAAATGTGGAAATTACATACAAAAATTCATCAAAGTTAGGAGATATAGTAAATTGTTTTTATAAAGAGCAAGAAGATGGCTATTATGTTGTAATGAAGTCAGAAACAAGCAAAATGTTATATGCAATAATAAAATTGTGTTAGAAAATGATAGAAAATCTAAAATAATTAGAAAGAAAAAAATAAATGTATAAGGACTAGTTATAGTTAGTCTTTGTATGAGAGAGGAAAGTGAATGACAAGAGGAAGGAGAATGAAAAAAAATAATAATACAAAAATTATTTTTTATTTTATTATATATTTTTTACTTTTTTTTGTTTTAATATATTCTGGAATTAAAATTTATGAATGGTACAGGGATAAAAATAAAAACAATGAAATAGCAAAAAAAATTAAGGAGACGGTAATAGTTGAAAGCAATGGTAAAAATAAAGAAGAATATTTGATTGATTTTGATAAATTGAAAGAACAAAATAATGAAGCTATTGCGTGGATTAAAGTAAATAATACAAATATTGAGTATCCTGTTGTTAAAACTAAAAATAATGAATTTTATTTAAATCATAGTTTTGATAAAAGCGAAAATTTGGGAGGATGGATTTTTGCGGACTACAAAAATAAATTTAATGGCACAGATAAAAATATTGTTATTTATGGGCACAATATGAAAGATAATTCGATGTTTGGGACTATGCAAAATATTTTGAATCCGGAGTGGTATAATAATGAAGAAAATACAAATATTATACTAAAGACTGAAGGGAAAAATTATATTTATAAAGTTTTTTCAATATATAGAATAGAAAATGAAGATTATTATATTAAAACAGAATTTAGCAATGATAGTGAGTTTGAACAATTTTTAAATACCTTAAAGGCAAGAAGCATAAGGGATTTTAACATGGATATGCTTGAAAGTGATAGTATTTTAACATTGTCTACCTGTGATAACAACAATAAATATAGAGTTGTTTTACATGCTAAAAAAATATAGGAGGAAAAAATTATGGAGAATTTAAAAAAAGAATAAAATGTTTATAATAATTATTAGTGTTTTAATTATAATTGTTGCTGTTCTTGGTATAATGCTTATTAAGAATAATGATGGAAGAGGTAATAAAGTGGGAAGTAGTGACAAAAATGAAAAAAACATAAAAATTGTAGAAAACGAGGTAAATAAGCTTACGTTAGAAGATTTTTCAAATTCAGCGTTTAGTATGAAAAAACCAAATGGATGGACAGTTGAAACAGGGGGAATAGATATATTTTATACAATTAGGGTATATGACCCTCAAAATACAAACAATCAAATATATTTAATGTTAAAGATGCAACCATTATTAAAAACAGAAGCAGGAAAAAGATCTTGGCAGAATTACTACAACATGAGTGGCAATAATTCACAATACAAGTTGTTTGCAGATGCCGTGGTTTTAGCAAATCCTACAACAGAAGAGTTTTATAAAAAATTTGACGAGATAGCAGCATATGCAAGTGCAATAGAACCATCATTTTCTACAATAAAGTTTCCTAAATTTTCAAATTTTACTAAACAGGAAGAGTTTGAATCAACAGCTGGTATGAAAAGTGTTGCATTAGATAGCAAAGTGTTAAGAGGAACTTTTATAGGTGATAATTCAAAGCAAGGCGAGGGCTTATTTATGGCATCAATTGTTAATTTTGGCAATAACTATCTTGGCGGTGTAGATACTTCATACTATATGGTTTATGACATAATGGCAATAACATCAGAAAAAGATAAGTTTATAGATTATAAAGAAATATTACTAGAATCTATTAATTCAATAAAATTTAGCGATAGTTATGTAAAACAAACAATAGATAATGGAAATGCTCAAACTAAACAAGCGCTTGCACTAAATGCATCAATACAAAGGGCTTTTGATTCTTATATGAGTGCTTGGGAAAATAGAAGTAAATCATATGATATTATGAGTCAAAAACAAAGTGATGCAATACTTGGATATGAAAGAGTTTATGACACAGAAACTAATGACATATACAAAGCATATAATGGTTTTACCGATGAATATGATGGCGAAAGATATAAATCAATAACAGATAACATGTATACAGAAAAAACCAGTGGCTATATAGAAAAATAATGTTATATATAAAATGAAAATATACAGCACCTTCTTAAATATTTTGTCATATTATGTATTATACAAACAAATAAGGAAAGATAGGGTTAAAAATTTTTTAATCTGAATCAATACCTTAGGAAAGGAATGATAATTAAAATGTATAATTGCAAATATAGAAGGTGTTGTTGTCAAAAAAGCTTTGACAATAATATGCTACAAGATGCATGTAATAATTGTGGTGTAGTAGCAGATTATTACAACGAGAATAATAAAAATTCTTCTTGCGATTGTGGATTTGAAGAAAGTGAAAACGTTTTTCCAACTAATCCAATGTTTGGTCAAAGCTATGTTCCAATTCAGACAATGAACAAAACATTTACTCCTTGTGTTGGATTAAAAATGGGAACAATATTTCCAGAGTTAGTTAGCCCATATGTACCATGTCAATCTATAGAAGAAAATGCTTTTATAAAAGCTATGAATACGGTTGGAGAGGGGTGTAATAAATGTTACTAGAAGAAAATGAAAACAGGAATTGTAACTGCAACAATGCAAATAATAGTTGTTGCCAAAAAAATCCTACTCCAAGTGTTTCAACATATTCTTTTAATTTTACTAATATTATGCCAGAAGAATTTTGTGCAGAGGAAGAAATGACAAGGGCAGATATGTTACAAAAAATACGTTGCTTAGGATTTGCAGTTGTTGAACTTGCAGAATATTTAGACACACATGCATATGACAAAAGAGCATTGGCGCTTCATAAAGAATATGCTAATGAATTAAGAGAATTATCAAATAAATATCAAAAAGTATATGGACCGCTTACAATTGCATTTCCATGTAATAAATGGAGATGGTTAGAGGAACCATGGCCTTGGGAAAGGGGGAGTTTTTAATGTGGACCTATAATAAAGTATTACAATATCCTATAAATATAAAATGCCCTAATCCAAAACTAGCAAAAAATATAATAAGCCAATATGGAGGCCCAGACGGCGAATTGGGAGCATCTCTTAGATATTTATCACAAAGATTTGCAATGCCAGATCAAAATGCAAAAGCAATATTAAATGATGTAGGTACTGAAGAATATGCCCATAAAGAGGTCGCTTTATAAATAAGGGTATTAACTTTTTTTAGAGGTTAAACTACTCTTTTTTTATTATATAAAAATATGATATAATATCTTTGGAAGAAGAAATATATGAACAAAGAACATTGGAATACTATTATTATAGATAAAAATGTTGATGAAACATTAGTAAAAGAGTTAAGAGGTGTGATATGAAAAAATTATATATAATAACTGGTGCAAATGGTTTTCTAGGAAATAATATAATAAGAAAATTAGAACAAAATATTGAAAATGAAATAAGAGCACTTGTATTACCTAATGATTCTATAAAGGCATTGGATAACTTGAATTGTAAAATTTATTATGGAGATGTTACTAAAAAGGAAAGTTTATCATCAATTTTTGAAAATACTGATGGAAAAGAAGTTTATGTAATACATTGTGCAGGAGTTGTGTATATAAAATCTAAATATAACCCAATTGTATATGATGTTAATGTTAATGGAACAAAAAACATTGTAAATAAGGTTTTAGAAATAGATGCAAAACTTATTTATGTAAGTAGTGTACATTCAATTACCGAAAAGCCTAATAACGAAAAAATAACAGAGATTACTAACTTTGATTCTGGGAAAGTAGTAGGATTATATGCAAAAACAAAGGCAGAGGCAGCAAAATATGTTATTGATGCAATAAAAAATAAGAATCTAAATGCTTGTATTATTCATCCTTCTGGAATTATTGGACCAAATGATTATGGGAATAGCCACTTAACACAATTAATAAAAGAAGTTGCGACAGGAAAACTCTTTGCTTGTGTAAAAGGAGGGTATAATTTTGTAGATGTTAGAGATGTAGCAGATGGTATTATTAGTGCTTGTGATAAAAATAATAGAGGAGAATGTTACATTTTATCTAATAAATATATTACAATAAAAGAATTGACTGATTTTGTTTGTGATTTAGAGGAGAAAAAAAGAATTAAGATAGTGTTACCACTATGTTTGGCAGAATTAGTAGCTCCAATTTGTGAACTATATTATAATATAAAAAAACAAACCCCATTATTTACAAAATATTCTCTATATACATTATCTTCCAATTCTAATTTTAGCAATGAAAAGGCAAAAAAAGAATTGGAGTATAAAAATAGAGATATGAAAGATACAATTAAAGATACAATAGAATGGTTAAAAGAAAAAAAATATATATAAAAAAAACATTTAGTTAAAAATAAAGAACTACTTTTTGAACGAAGTAGTTCTTTATTAAATCAATGTATTCTACTCAACAACAGGGGGAATAAAATTTTCAATTGCATTTCGTAGTTTGGGATGATGAATTACAAAATGAATAGAAGGACTATTGGCTTTTGAAATCATGACCCAGTTTTTTTCGCAAACTAAAATTTGTATGTTCTTAAATGTATTATTATTGTTTATACTTAACTTATAATTTTTATTCTCTTTTTCATATTTTTTAGTCAAATTGATATGTTCCAGATAATCTTCATATGTATAATAAATTTTTTTATCATAAAAAATATCTGCAAGGAAAAGAAATGGTTTTACCTTTCCAAATTCTTCTTTTGAAAGAATTGATATTTCATCTTCAATTACATTTTGTTCTATTGTATTCTTAAATATTTCTTTCTGAAATTTTACAGATTCTTGAATTGCTTTTATATTTTCAGCAGAAACATTGTTATGCTTTAAAATCTTAAAAAGTAAATTGTTTGAAATAGTATGTATTGGTAAAGAAAACAAAATCCTTCTGCGACTTGCTTTAATTTTTATACTTGATGATAAAAAGGCATTAAAAGAATTTTGTGAATCTGCTTTATAAATATCCATAAGAGATGTAGCTTTGCTTAACAAACATTGTGCCTTTGTTTTATAGTAAGAAATATCATTTTTATTTGTTGTTAAAGTATATTTACCTTTATCATGATAACCATTTATACATTCTCCATATAAAGCAGCAACACCAGAAACGTAATTAAAATGACAATATATATTATTTTGCAATCCTTTTAAAAAGTATGGAGAAACCTGTCCAGTCATATAAATTGGCAACCAACTTTCTAAACCTAACATCATTTCATTAAATGGTCTATCAACATTATGAATAATATTTAAATGCAATCCCTTTTTTAGCATTATAGCAATAGCATACATCCACTTTTTACCAAACTCAACATCTTGTGCCATATCTTCCATAGGCATATCGCTACACATAAAAACAGGTTCATTATTTTTTGAAAGAACGGTTGCTTTAAAAAAGTCTAGTTCTCCTTTTTTCATTTCTTCTATACCATAATATGTTTTAGAAGTTGCTTTATAAAATGGAATAGTAGGTACTTTCATTTCATCAAAATGTATAGCTTTAATATATTCATTTAAGTCAAAGTTATCCAAATTGTTTAAAAAATCATCTATATAGTTATGAGAGGGAGTAGAATTAGTAGTAAACCAATTAAATAGCTTATTAAAATAGTTAAGATTATTTTCTAACTCTTCTAAAGTAGAATTTATAAGAAGTGCAACTGCTTTTTTATCATCATCAGATGTATACTTTTTCATAATAAAATTACATACAGCCGTAGCAAAATCTTTAGGATGTGATGGATTACCATTACCAGTACGAATTCTGGAAAGAAATGAGGCATCATAACTACTTAAGCGAGATAATTCAGCAACATTAATATTTAAAGTTGTAACAAGTTCATTAAAATTTTTACTTAACTGTTCAAAGTCAATAGAAATATCATTTAAAGTATCAGATAAAGCAGTATAAATTTCTTCTTTAGTTATATTCATTTCTCTTGTTAAGGAAAGCTTATACAAACCATCTGTCAGTTGTTCTAATTGTTTACTCTTTAAACTTGGAGTTCTATCTCCTCTGCGATAACGACTAATAACAGAAGATGTTAATCCAGAAGAAATTACAAGGTCTTTAGAAGAACACTCAATTTGTTTTATATATTTATTTAATTGTTCACTAAAAGTCATAAGAAAACCTCCATATCAGTAGTTCAAATTTATTATACTATATCATAAAAGCATATAAAAAACAATTGCCAAATGGTCATTGAAACTTTGGCAAAAATCAAAAATATAGAACTGTAATATGGTAAAATAGAAATGAAAATATTGGAGGAAGGAGTAAAAGAATGAGAAAAGTTAAAATTCTATCAATTTTATTGATGATTTGTTTATTGGTTAGCATACTATTCCAAACAGCTATAAACAAAGTATATGCAGAAAGCAAAAATGAAGTAACATTAAATTTTGAAGGTGGGATTATTCACGATGGTTATGTAGAATATAGCAAGAAAGCAAAATTACAATTATTCAAGGGCGAGGATTTAGTTGTTAATATTTCAAATAATATGGTAATTGATTTAAACGAAGCAGATTATGAATTTGTAATACAAGAAATCCCAGCAGAAGATACTGGAAGTGTGGTAGGACCTGCACCAGTAAAATTAAATATTAATGATTGGTATTATGCTACAACAACACTTAATTCTAAAGTTATATTTAAATTAGAATCAAGTAAATTTAGTGGAACATTAGATGTTAAACTTGTAAGAACAAGAACTGTCGTTAACACAACAGTTAAAAATGTTTATAATGATATATCATCAAAAGGTGTAATTGATTTAACTGGTGGGCAAGAATATGTGATTGATTTTTCTAAAGATGATGAACTTACAAATGGGTTAAAATCATTTGCAGATTTAGATAAAACACTATATTACAAAAGAGACAATGAAGGTCTATTAGCAACAGACAATGAAAGTGAAGCTGTTATAAAGATAGTAGGAAATAAATCAGAAAATAAAGCAATATTAACTGCAGTAAATGTTGGAACTAAAAAAAGTGAAGTTTTTAAAGGATTTCATACTAAATATACAGGTTCGGCATTGAATTATGATGGCACTGATGGTGGCATCATAAATGAAACAAGAACTGATTATTATACTAGATGTACTTATGAATTTACATTCCAATATGTAAAAGAAGAAGTTAGTCCTAAAGAATATAAGTTTACTGAAGGAGCAAATCAAACATATACAATTGATGAATCAAAAAATGCAACATTTAGAATAGATGCAGACTATAGCCTATTTACAAACAAAGTATATGTAGACAATAAATTAGTAGATTCTACAAATTATGACTCAAAATCAGGAAGTACAGTTATTACTTTAAAAGATGAATACTTAAAAACATTATCTGTTGGAGAACATACATTAAAGGTTGCTTTTTCAGATAATGGAGAAGCTATAACAAAATTCACAATAAAAGAAAAACAACAAGGCACAAATATAGAAGATAATAAAAATGAACAAAAACAAGAAAATAATAATTTAACAAACAATGATGTTCAAAAAGAGAATACAATTGCAAATCCTAAAACAGGTGATAATGTTATAGTATACTTTGTAATGTTTTCAATTGCTATATTAGGAATAATTACATTAGCAATAGTTAATACAAAAAGAAAAAAATTAAGAAAATAATAGGAGGGAAAAAATGAAAATTAAAAAAAGTTTAATTTTTTTAGCAATTATTTTAGCTAGCATATGTCTGTTTAGTTTTTCAAACAGAGTAAATGCAGTAACAATTAGTAATGATGGAAAATATACATTAATACTAGAGTGCAGTAATGAAACAGATGCTAATATTGATGGTGAAAGCAATAAGGTTATAAAATTTAATGTTGCAGAAGGAGAAACAACAGTTAAATTATCTGAACTAACAAAAGGGATAGTACCATTCAATGGTAGAACAGAATTTGCATATTGGGGAAGCTTTATAGGTGAAAAAGCTAACGAAGAAATAGCAATAACTGATTTTTGCTGGAGCGGTGAGTTAACAGAAGGCGAATATACGAATGGATTAACTCTTTATGCAAATTTTTCTGATAAAGTATTACAAGGAACAGGCACATATTATCTAACACTTGATGCTTTTGCAGGTAAAGTAAATGGACAAAGCGTTGTAAACATAACAAGTAAAAGTACTGAATTTAAAACAGTAGATTTAACAAAATATACCCCTGTAAGAGAAGGATTTACATTTAAAGGATGGGAGTTAGATGGAAAATTTGTAACTTCTATTGATTCTAGTTATTTTGCTAACCGTGATTGCATAACATTAACTGCTACATATACTCAAGATACTTTTAAAGGTGACGGAATTGTATTGATTTTAAATGCTAATGGTGGTAAAATAAATGACAAAGAATCTAACAGTTATGACTATATAGGTGGTAGCAATTCAGGAACAACTATGTCACTTCTACCATATATGCCTGTGCGAGAGGGATATACCTTTAATGGTTGGAATACAAAAAAAGATGGTAGTGGAGAAATTTATAAATATGTTTTCTGGAGATTCTGGGATAAGGATGAGAAAACAGATAAAGAATTTGACAAAGATACTTTAATAAAAGAAGAAAACGGATATGAGAGATATAAAAATGTAACATTATATGCTTCTTGGACTAAAACTTCAGGAGAACCAGAACAACCTGTTAAAGAAACTGTAAAGGAAATTCAAAGTACAGGAGAAACAAAAGCAAAAATTGAATTTGCAAATGAAGTTAGCAAAAACCTTAAATTAGACATTAAACCTGTAGAAGTAAAAAAAGAATTAACAGATAAAAATGTTAAATATGTAGTAGATATAAATGTATTAGAAAATGGTGAAGTTGTTAAAATTAGCAATACTAAAATGAAAATAAGAATTGCATTACCAGAAGACTTAAAAGGATTTAACAAATATGAAGTAGTATATATTTCAAATGATGAAATAAAAGAAACAATACCAGCAACAGTAGAAGATGGATATATAATATTTGAAACATCACATTTAAGTCAATATGGAATTATTGCAACAAATGTTGAAGGAAAAACAGAACAAACAAAAAATGAAACAAACAATCCAAAAACAGGAGATAATATTACAACAAGTATAATGCTATTTGTAGCTTCTATAGCAACTATCGGAACACTAACATTAGTAAATAGAAAAAAAGCAAGAAAATAAACAACATAATTTATTTGATATTTATTTATATATTAATAAAATAGTAAGAGAATAACAACTAATGCAAATGAAAATTATAAGATACTAGCTATGAATGGCTAGTATTTTGCTATATGTTGAAAAAAAACAGAAAATCTGCTATTATGTTATTATATTATAGACAAATAAAATTTATAGAAAAATCAAAAATAAAAAGGGGTAAATATGACACAGACTCAACAAACGGTATTAGCATTGGCAATATATACAATATGGATAATACTATTATATATAAGAATATTTGATAAAACACTAAAAAAATATGTATTATCAATAGGTGTGCTATTAGGATTTTGGATGGTAGTAAGAATGCTTAAAACATATACAACAGGGTATGCAACAGAAATACTGTGGTATTTGTATTACATACCACTATTGCTGATTCCAACATTTTATTATAATTGTAGTAGTTATTTAATAAACAGTAAGAATAAAAAAAGAAGAATTGCCACAATAATTATATCAACAATACTATTCTTATTAGTAATTACAAATAGCCTACATAATATTGTGTTCAAAATAAAAAGCAATATAAATGATTATAATCATAATATAGGGTATTTTATAATAGTTGCTTGGATTCTATGTTTAATAGTAGTAGCAATAATATATCTAATAAAATCAAGCAAAAATAAAGGGTACAAAAACATAATCTCAATATCAATAATTATTTTAATTGGTGTAGTATATACAATTTTATATATAAAAAATGTTCCAGTAATAAGAAAAACGAATATGTCAGTAATAATAGGAACATTATTTTGTGTAGGATTAGAAATGATGCTTGACTTTAATTTGATACCAAATAATTTCAGATATAAGAAGATATTTAAAAATTCAAAATTGCCATTAGTAATCATATCACAAGATGGAAAAACTAGAATTGCAACAAATCATTCCATAAATCTAAAAGAAAATATAATGAATGATATAAAAGATAATAAGGTAAAAAATACATATAAAGATAACAATATTGTAAAAAGTGTTAAGGCTATAAGTGGTGGCTATTCAATAGAAGAAAAAGATTTTAGTAGAATAAACGAATATGAAAAAGAATTGAAATTAATACAACAAGAGCTTATAGAACAAGAAACAATATTACAAAAACAAAGAAAGATTGCAACAGAAATATATGAAACAAAATTAAAAAGCAAAATTATAGAGCTACTAGATGAAAAAATAGAGCAGAAAAGAAACTTAATAAATGAACTAATAAAAGAAATGAAAATAACAGACATAGATAAAATGCAAGATATAAAACTACTACTAAATTATTGTAAAAGAATGAGTAGTTTAGTAATATCAAGCTATAACAAAGAAAAATATGATAACAAAAGACTAGAAATAATCATAAATGAAATGTTAATAGAAGCACAAGCACTAGGAATAAATGGAGTTTTGAAAACAAATAATTTTGAGATAAGTAGTGGAGAAACAGCCAATATTTATGAGATCATATTTGAAACAATAATGAAATTTAGAGAAACTAATTTTATTCTATATATACAAGTAAACAATTCATATACAGAAATAAAATATTTATTTGATGGCAAATATAAGAACTTCAAAAAAGAAATAGAAAAATTACAATTAGAAAAATTATTGAAAATTGAGCAAATAATAGATGAAGATGGAACAACTATAAAATTGAAAATTTTAAGAGGAGAAAATTAGTATTATGGTAGCAATTATAGGAATACTGTGTCTTTTGTTAGTATGGCAGATTCTAAAAATCATATTAAAAAAAGGAATAATAAATAAAAATATAACAGATTATGCACTAGAATATATTGTTTCTACAACAATACTTATAGCATTGTTTATGCAAGAAAGCATATCAAGAAATAGATTATTTATAATTGCATTGCTAGGCATAATATACGAAATTATTTCACTTATATTTATGTATTTTAGATATTACAAAAAAGAAACTATTACAGATTTCTCAATAAAAAAAGTTATAGATGAATGTGAGTTTGGAATTTTAGTATTAAAAGGCAAGAGAGCAAAATTAATAAATAATAAAATGTATGAAATACTAGACAAATTAAACATAAAGAAAGACTATATAACAAATATAATAAAACAAAGTATAGACCAGTTAGATAAAAATTATTGTGTAAAAGTAGAAGATAAATATTATGTATTTGCGATAAATAATAATGAAATAATTACATTTGATATAACAGAAGTATATAAATTACATCAAAAGCTAAATGAGCAAAATAAAAAGTTAAAAGAGAATAATAAAAAAATATTATTAAGTATTGACAATATAGAAGAATTAGAAAAGGAAAAAAATCTGCTAAAACTAAAAAATAAATATCACGATATATTAGGACAAAATCTTTCCATACTGCAACAATATTTAAATAAAGAAAATATAACCCAAGAAAATTTTGAAGAAATAAAATTTATGATACAAAAAATGTTCATAGATATTGAAGATACAGATGACACAAATGCAAACCTAGAAAATTTAATAAAAATACACAAGAAAAATGGAACAGACATTATTATAGATGGAAAACTACCACAAAATAAAGAAACTGCAAAAGTGTTCTTTGAAATAATAAGAGAGGCAACCACAAATGCAATAAGACACGCAGGGAGTTCAAAAGTATTTGTGAATATAAAAGAAACACTAGAAGAAACATATATGATAATAACAAATGATGGTAGAAAGCCAAATGAATTTATTACAGAAAATCAGGGAATAAAAGATATGAGAAGAAAAGTAAAAAAACTAGGAGGAATGTTCTATATTTCAACAGTTCCAGAGTTTTCGGTAAATATATCAATAAAAAATAACTGCTAACATTGAAATAGCAGTTATTCTTTTACTCATTCGGGGTTTCAAGGTTTGGAACTATTAAACCATTACCCACACAATATATTGCAAGTTTTGCTAAATTATTATAACCAGTTTTTTCATAAATAGATGAAATATGTGATTTTAATGTTCTTACAGATATTCCCAGTTTTTTTACAACTTCATCTCTATCTAATGTTTTACAATACTCAGTTAGAAGACTTAATTCAGTATCTGTTAGATCCTTTAAAACATCAGGAATATTGGATTTAGGGCTATTAGAACTTGGATATAAAGAATAGCCATCAATAGTATTTTGGATAGTAGTTATAAGAGAATTACTACTAATATTTTTATAAATAAAGCTATCAACATTATTAGCTTTTGCCTTGTCTATAAATGTTAAATCTGGCACACCAGTCATAAGAATAATTTTCACACTTGGAAAGTTCTCTTTTATTATTTTTGAATATGCTAATCCACTTGAATTGTTTTCAGTACAAATATCCATTAAAATTAAGTCAGGTTTAAATTTTTCACATAAAGATATAGAGTCTTTTGCATCTCCACTAGAAGCGATAACATTAAAACCTCTTGTATTTAATGTTTCAGAAATCATTTCTCTTAACATTTTATGGTCATCAATTACAATAATATTATACAAAACAGAAACCTCCTAATTTGCTCACATTAAGATATATTGTAACATAAAAAATTGTGAAAATAAATATTTTTTACAAATTTTGCACTTTTAGTGCAAAATTTAATGAAAAATTGCACCAAAAGTACAATAGTAATTTGTGCTAAAAAATGATATAAGATTATATGGAAAAGTAAAGTTTCAGATGGGGGGGTGAATAGATGAATTAATAAAAGATGAGTAGAAAAGAAAAGTAAAAAAGATTTCAATGTAAATGTATCTAATGAAGATACAATACTAACACTTTCCACCTGTGCAAATAACAACAAATACAGGGTGGTGTTACATAGTGTTAGAGTTAAATAAAACAGAAAATGTTTTGTTTGAGAAAGGAGAATGGTTTTATGAAAAATAAAACAAAATATTTAGTAGCAATATTATTAATGCTAATTAGTTTTTTACTAATTGGGGCTACTAATGTAAATGCAGAAACAACTGCAGAAGTTAATAATTATTCAGATTTAACTGATAAAATGAGTGATAATGTAACAGATGTAGTTAGACTTACTAGTGACATTACATTAGAAACTGCTTATGATACAAAAATCTTTATTGAAATGTCTAAAACTTTGGATTTTAATGGCTTTACATTAACTATACCAGAAAAACAAAGATTACAATTGATATATAAAAATAGTTTAGACTTAAAATTCATTAATTCAAGTAGTAAAACTGCTAAACTTAATATTTTAGCTCATAGTGAAAACCCAATCTATAACGAAATTCAGAAAGCTGAATATACTGTTAATTTTGAAATAGATGGTGTAGATGTTGAATATGTAAGAGATTATGAAACTTTTTGGAGATATGCAGGAAGCAACAGTTTTAATAATTTAGTTTTTAAAAATCTAAAAATAACAGGATTTAATGTAATAACATATAAAGGTGAAGGAAAAACTATAAAATTTTCAAATGTTACTAAAGCAAGTAATGCTAGTCCTATACAATCATTTTTGATAAATAGTTCTATATTAACAGTTGATGACATAATTGACGTTGATTCGGTTATTGAATATTATCCTAGCGGTGGTACAAAAGTAACTGCTGATAGAACAGCAACACTTGATACTATCAATGGTTATTGGGGTCCAATTACAGTTAAGAAAAAAGAAGTTCAAACAATAATGGCTACAACAGAAGCTGAATTAATAAATGCAGCTAATCAAATTAATAATAGCAAAGACACTGTTATTAAATTAGGTAGTAATATTAAGTTAACAGCACCTTTAGATTTTTATGTTTTAGGTAATGTTACTTTAGATTTAGCAGGTAGTACTTTAGATGTAACAGAAAACCATTTAACATTCTATTATGGTTATAAAGATGTAAATAATTATAATTTTAGAAGTAATTTAATTATTAAAGATAGTGGCAATGGTAATAATGGTAAAATAACTGGAGTAGGATTTAATGGTAGAATAAGACTATCTACTTTAGATATGGCTGAAGAATTAAAAAATTCACCTAAGACTTATGGTTTTACTATTGATGGAGGAACTTATGCTGTTACTGGAACAGGTTCATGGGATGAATATATATTTACTGTATTTGAGGATTCAGAACCTAAGGAACAAAACATTACTTTAAATGTTAATGTTAAAAAAGGTATTTTTGAAGTTGGAAAAGTAGATGGTGAAATATTTTATTTCCCTTCATCTGATAATAATAATATGAAAGCAAACTTCAATTTTGAAACACTTATGGTAAAAGGTCTAGGTGTTAAACTAGGATCTAATATTTTAGGTAAAAAAAGAATTGAAGAAGTAATACCAAATGATACAAAATTATATTATACTGATGGTAATCAAGTAATTGAACTAGAAGATAGAACAACATTGGTTACAGATGTTAGAGCTAGTACAGATAATAGTTATCCACAATATATTAAACTTGCTAAAGAAACAGGTTTAAGTGTTGATAATGTTACATTACCAAATGTTACATTTGGATATACTGTTGTGCCAGAAGCAACAATTAATATTACTAATATTGGTGCTGCTGAGTTGAAAATTACTAATGTAACAGTATCTGATACAGATAAATTTGAAATCATTGGAGATACACAACCAACAATAGGTATTGGTGCAATAAATAATGATTTTAAAATTAAAGCAAAATCTGGTCTATCTGCTGGAACATATACACCAACAATTACTGTAACTGATGAAAATGGTAAAACATACACAGCAACAGTTACATTAAAAGTTGAACCAAAACAATTAACTGGAGTAGGAATTGATTTAGCTAGTACATGGATTTATGGAGAAAATAAAACTCCAACTGCAAAAGGCGTTGAAGGTTTAACACCTGTTGACTATGCAATCACTTATTCTAAGGAAGATAATTCTGAGAACTATGGTAATATAATGCCTATATTAGTAGGTAAATATAAAGCTACTTTAAGTATTACAAATCCAAATTATACAGCAAGTGAAGCTAGTGTTGATTTTGAAATTAAACCAATTACTACAGAAGTAAAAGTTAAAAGTTACGATGCAGAATTTACATATGATGGATTAGAACATACAAAAAATGCTTATGATGTTTTATGGGCAAATAATGCAAGTCCAAGAACTGATAATAAATTACCTAATGGTGATAAAGTTACTGCAGTAATTACTGGTAAAGTAAGAGATGTTAAAGATACAGCTCTTGAAAATAATACAATTGGAAAAATTACTATAACAAATAAAGATAATGTTGATGTAACTAATTGTTACTCTAATATTGTAAAAGCTGCCGGTAAATTAACAGTAAACCCAATTACAACACCAATAGTTGTAACAGCTGGTTCAGATACTAAAGTATATAATGGTACTGAATTAACAAAAAATACTTATACATATACTGATGGTGTATTACTATCTGGTGATATGTTAGAAGTTGCAATTACTGGTAGCCAAAAATTTGTAGGTTCTTCAAATAATACTGTAAGTAATGTTAAAGTAATGAGAAATGGTGAAGATATTACTTCTAACTATACAATGGGAACACATGTAAATGGTGTGCTTGAAGTAACAAGTGCAGAACAACCTTTAGCAATTGCAGATCAATATGTAAAAGTTAATGGTTCTATATCAAAAGGTTATTTAGAACAATCAGTAACTGGAAATGTTGGAAACATTGATTTTACTATCAAATCAGGAACAGCACTTACATATGATGCTATAAATGATGAATATGTGGCAGGAGCAACTGCAGGAGATGTTGTAATGACTGTTACAGCAGCAAAAATGGATCTTGGTGGAGATGGTACTCCTGAATGGAAAGAAACAACAAAAGACTTTACAATTCATGTTGTAAATAAAACTGATGTAAATATTTCAGGACTTTCTAATAATGAAACATTTACTTATGATGGAAATCCTAAAATGCCAACAGGAACAATTAGTGTTAATGATGGAACAGTAAATGTTAGCGATTTAGAAGTAAAATATCAAGGAACAGGAACAACTTCATATAATAGTGCTACAGCACCAACAAATGTTGGAACTTATACAGTAACATATAAAGTACCAGATACTAATACAAATTATACAGGAACATTTAGTGTAGCATTCACTATTAAAAAAGCACAACTTGATAAAGTAACTTTAATTGAAAATACCTTTGAATATACTGGTGATGAAATAGTTTCAGATGGTAGTAATTTTTATTCAACTAAGATGAATATGTCTGGCGATATTAAGGCTACTAATGTTGGAAATTATAGCATTACAGTATCCTTAAAAGATAAAGCTAATTATGAGTGGAAAGATGGAACAACTACAGATTTAGTTTTAAATTGGTCAATCACTCAAGCAACACCAGAATATACAGTACCAACAGGACTTACTGGTGTAAAAGGAGAAACATTAAATGATGTAACTCTTCCTGATAGATTCACTTGGAATGATGCAACAGTTGTATTAACAGCTGGAACTAATAAGTATAAAGCAACATATACACCAGTTGATACTACAAACTATAAAACAATAACTGATATTGATATTGAAGTTAATGTTAAAAATAAGTTTGATGTAATAACATCAGTTGATGGTGGAAATGGAACAATTACACCAAGTAAAATAGGTGTTGTTGAAGGAAATAAAGTTGAAATAACATTCACACCAAATGCTGGATATATGATTGATAAAGTATTAGTAAATGGAATAGAAAAAACTGTAACGGGAAATGAAATAGAAATAACAGTAGATGAAGAAAAAACAGTAGAAGTAAGCTACAAGAAAATACCATTTACAATAACAGTAGAAGAAGTAACAGGAGCAACAGTAAATCCAGATGGAACTGTAACAGTAGGTTATGGAGACAACAAAGACTTTACAATAACAGCAAACACAGGCTACAAACTAGTAAAAGTATTAGTAAATGATGTAGAAAAAGTATTAGATGGTAACACATTAAAATTAAAGAACATTACATCAAATATGAAAATTAAAGTAGTAGTAGAAAAAATTGAATACAAAGTAATAGAAGGTGCAGAACAAACATATACAATAAAAGAAGATACAGAAGCAAGATTTAGAATAGATGCAGATTATAGCCTATTTAATAACAAAGTATATGTAGATAATGTACTTGTAGATAGTTCAAATTATACAAGCAAAAGTGGAAGCACAATAATTGTATTAAATAAAGATTATGTAGATACACTTGCAGTTGGAGAACATACATTAAAAGTAGCATTTGCAGATGGAGGAGAAGCAGAAACAACATTTACAATAGCAAAAAAAGCTGAAAACAACAATAACAACGAAAATAATACTCCATCAAAACCAGAAGATAAAGAAGAAATGAAAGATAATGGTTCAAATCCAAAAACAGGCGACAATATAATGCTTTATGTAGCAATAGCAAGTATGTCAATAATAGGACTTGTAGCAACAACAATAGTTGTAAAAAAGAAAAAAATGAACTAAAATACTACATAAGAGAGGACTAGAACTTTCTAGTTCTCTTTTTAAAAATAAAGGGAGCGATTATATGACAGGAAAAAGAACTAAAATTAGAAAAAAAATAAAGCCAAATAAAAAGTTAGTATGTACTATTGGTGTTTTACTATTGATTATAGCTGTTATATCTGCAATTATAATGATATTTAAACCTATAAATGTAGGGAAAATAAACAAAGAAGGTAAAGCAGAATATATAGAACGAGTTGCAAATGTAACAAAATATCCAGACAAAAAAATTGTAGAATTTAAAAATAACTATGAATTAATAGACAATGGAATAATAACAACTGAGATCTATGAAAAATTTAAAAACAATGATAATATTTATAATCTAACAGTAACAGAATACTTAAGACTAAGAGATATATCATCAAAAGAGAGTTATAATATAAATAAAGCAATACAAACAGGAGTAGTAAAAGAGGACACAATATATGCAGATTATTTTGCGAAAACTTGTGGATTTGAAAACAAAAACGAATTATTAAAATATACAAAAGCTGTATTTGAACTAGCTGACAAAGAAAAATAGTTGCAAATTCTTTAATTGAATTTTATATTTGAAATGATGAATAATAAACTGAATTGTCTAGATTATATCATGAAAACGCCTAAAATTCAACCAATAGAGACAAGTATGGAACTTTCAAATAGTCGAAAGCCAATTTCCAATAGAGCATATAGAGATTGGAATCCATCAATATATAGATATAATGAAAAAATGTTATATCTTGAAAAGAAAAATAAAAGTTGGAGCTGATGTACCTAAACGAACAAGTTGGAAAAATTATTATTAAAATAGAAAGCATTTTTAAAATCTCTTTGCATACATTTAAAAAAGAGGTATATGTATGATTATAGATGAATTTAAAAGTGATAGCACATTGATAAGATTTGATGATAGAGACATTGAAACTAAAGAAAATAATGAAGATATACTTAATATATTAGTAGGATTAATTATAAAAAAGATTTCAGAATATTCTTAAATAGATTTGTAATTTTATCTAACTTATGCTAAACTCACAGCCAGTAGATAAAATTAACAAAAGAAAGGGGGTATTTTGGAAAAAGTATATAATGCTTATTTAAGTGAAAAAATTAATAATAGTTTTGGCGGTTATGCTATATATTTAAGAAAATCAAGAGCAGATGCAGAAACAGAAGCTAGAGGAGAAGGGGAAACACTTGCTAGACACGAAAAAATGTTATTAGATTTAGCAGAAAAAATGGGGATAAAAATAGACAAAATATACAGAGAGATAGTAAGTGGAGAAACGATTGAGGCTAGACCAGAAATTCAAAAATTATTATCGGATGTAAAAAAAGGTATGTGGAAAGGTGTACTTGTTGTTGAAGTAGAGAGATTGGCTCGTGGAGAGACTATGGATCAGGGAATTGTTGCAAAAGCATTTAAAATTTCAGATACTAAAATTATAACACCTATGAAAACATACGATCCAAATGATGAATTTGATGAAGAATATTTTGAATTTGGATTATTTATGTCTAGAAGAGAATATAAGGCTATTAATAGAAGACTGCAAAGAGGAAGAGTTTCATCTGTTAATGAGGGAAAATATGTAGGTAGTGTTGCGCCATATGGTTATGAAAGGGTAAAAATAAAAGGTGATAAGGGATATACATTGAGAAAAAATTCGGAATCTAATACTGTAAAAATAATCTACGACTTATATGCTTATGAAGATTTATCATTACATGAAGTTGTTAGAAGAATTAACGAGATGGGATTAAAGCCTAGAAAAAATGATAAATGGTGTGTTGCAAGTGTAAAAGACATTTTGGCGAATCCAGTATATATAGGAAAGCTTAAATGGAATTGGAGAAAAGAAGTAAGAGTATATAAAAATGAAAAACTTATAAAAACTAGACCAAGAAATGATGAATATATACTAAAAGATGGTCTACACAAAGCAATAATAGATGATAGGACTTGGAAGATTGTCGAAGCAAAAAGAAGTTTAAATAAGTTGCCAATACCAAGAGTTAATACAGTACAGAATCCACTATGTGGGTTAGTATATTGTGCCAAATGCGGTAAAAAAATGAAAAGAAGACCATATACTGATAGAAGTAAAGAACCTACAATATACTGTGACAATCCTAAATGTGATAATATAAGTTCAAAATTACATTTTGTTGAAGAAAAAGTTATTGAAGGGTTGAGAAAATGGTTAGAGCATTATCAATTGGATTATAAGGAACATATAGAAAAAATCAACTGCAGTAGAATAGAATCGATCGAAGATACAATAAAATCTCTACAAGAAGAAGTAAAAAAAGAAAATGATAAATTATTAAATATTTTTAATTTTCTTGAAGATGGAACTTATACAAAAGAAATGTTTAAGTCGAGAAGTGAATCTGTATCACAAAATGTAGCTAGATTAAATAATTCTATCGAAGAATATGAAGCAAGGTTAGAACAAGAAAAAATTGTTGATAAGGAAAAAGCTGTTTTAGTACCCAAAATTGAGAATTTATTAGATGTATATAATCTTTTAAAAACACCAGAAGAAAAAAACGAGTTACTAAAAACAGTAATAACACAAGTTACATATTTAAAAACAGAAAAGGCAATAAAAAAGGATTCAGATCCTACAAATTTTATCATAAATCTATATCCAAAGATAAATAAAGCTAATGTTTGATTTTTACATAAAAACACATAATTTATATAAAAGGTATTGAAGAATAAAAGAAGAAAATTATTTTTTTTACCCATCAAGCGACCTCTTTAGGGGCGAACGAATTAGCGCATTTAGAAATGGTTGGTAGTTTAGTGCATCAATTGACAGAAGGCGTAACTATAGAAGAATTAGAAAAAGCAGGACTTAGTGCATATTATACAGATCATGGAATAGATGTATATCCAGTATCTGCTGCTGGAAATCCATGGACTGCAAGCTATATTGCAGCAAAAGGAGATCCAATTGCTAACCTTCAAGAAGATTTAGCGGCAGAACAGAAAGCTAGGGCAACTTATGAAAAGCTAATAGATCTTTCAAAAGATGATCCGGATGTTGTTGATGTTCTTAGATTTTTACGTCAAAGAGAAGTAGTGCACTTCCAAAGATTTGGAGAGGCGCTTCGAGGAGTGCAGGATAAACTTGCAGAAAAGAAGTTTTATATGGCAAGTTGTAATAAACAAATGTGTAATAGTAATGATAATAACACCTAATAATAATTGAACTTAAAGAATACTATAGATAAAAATAAATTGACATGAAATTTAAATAGTGTTATAAATATATGCAATGGTAAAAAGTTGCATATATTTTGTTTATTAAGAAGAGAATAATTCAAGGAGAAGAATAAGAAATAAATGGAAGAATTAAAGAAATGCGTAATATGTCCTCATAATTGCAATGTGAATAGATTAGAAGGAAAGATTGGAAGGTGCAAGTGTAAAGACAAAATTAAACTAGCATTAGTATCAACACATAATTACGAAGAACCTTGTATATCAGGAAATAATGGCTCAGGAACAATATTTTTTTCTAACTGTAATTTGAATTGCATGTATTGCCAAAATTATGAAATAAGTCAATTGGGCAAAGGAAGAGAAATATCTATAGAAGAATTAGCAAATATTTTTAATGAACAACAGCAAAGGAAAGTGAATAACATTAATTTAGTTACTCCAACAATGTATGCATTTCAAATAATAGAAGCAATTAAAATAGCAAGAAAGAATGGACTTTCAATACCAATTATATATAACACAAATGGATATGAAAAAGTTGAAACATTAAAAGCTTTAGATGGATACATAGACATATATTTGCCAGATTTAAAATATTATTCAAATGAACTCTCAAAAAAGTATTCTAAGGTGGATAATTATTTTGATATAGCAACAGAAGCAATAAAAGAAATGTATAGACAAGTTGGCAAACCTAAATTTAATAAAGATGGTATAATACAAAAAGGTGTAATTATAAGACATTTGGTTTTACCAAATCATATTCAAAACAGCAAAAATATTTTAAAATGGATAAAGCAAAATATGCCAAAAGACATATATGTTAGTGTAATGGCTCAGTATTTTCCAACATATAAAGCCAAAGAAGACAATTATATAAACAGAAAGCTTACAAAAAATGAGTATAAAGAAATAGAAAATTATTTATATACACTAGAACTTCAAAATGGATACATACAAGAATTAGGAGAACATGAAGAAGAATATGTTCCAAAGTTTGATTTTTAATTGAAAGAATGATATAAATAACATATATTTATTATCAATATGAAATGTAATAATATAAGGAGCAATAAAATATGAAGAAAAAAGTATTAGCCTCAACTAAACCAGGATATGAATTGCCAATTGAGCAAGCTATAGAATTTTCAGGATTAGAAGCGGGAATGTGCTATATGCCGGATAATGTAGATGCTCTTTTTTCTGAAGATAAAGAAAAAACAATAAAAAGAGCGCAAGGAACAATGACATCTGGGCATCATAGCGTATTCGGACATGTGAAGTATAATTTTGCCTTTGAGGAGATTCCTAAAATTTTAGCAATGGTTTTAAACAATGAAAAAGTATACGATACATCTGAGAAATCAGCTAGATATACCAAAATGAAAGCATCAGAGGAAGAAGAAGCATTATATGAAAAGTGGATAAAAATTTATTCTAACGAAATAGAAAAAATATATCCAAAAGTAAAGATAGCAGAAAAGACAGAACAGCAACTGGAAAAGGAAATAAAAAATAGAAATACAGCAATAAGAAAAAAGGCTCAGGAAAATGCCAGATATTTAATATCTGTGTTCACACCAGCAACTACAATGGGACATACTATAGATATTAGACAATTTAGCTATATATTGCACTGGATGGACGATTTTTGTAGGAAAGAGCAAAATTCAAAATTTAATGTAATGCTAAAGCAAGTTTTTAAAGAATTTGAAGAATTATGTGAAAAATATAAAATAGAAAGAGTAAATACAGAAGTAAAGCAACGAGGACTTTCGTTGTTTGCAAAAAGAGAAAGAGAAGAAGAGTGGGGCGAAAATTATTCTACTAATTATTTAGCAAGCTTTGCGGAGGTCGCACAAGCGCAAAGGCATAGAACAATATATTATGAAATTACATTATTAGATGAGCCACAATATTATATTCCTTTAATTATAAAGGATACTGAACTGGAGAAAGAATGGTTAAAAGATATATCATCTTTAGCTAATAGATTTCCACAAGGAATGCTTGTAAAAGTAAATGAGAGAGGAACTGTAGAAAATTTTATTCTAAAATGTAAAGAAAGATTATGCGGAGAAGCACAATTGGAAATAGAATTACAAACTAATGAAACACTACATAAATACTTAGAAAATACAAAAGAAAGTAAACCGATAATATATAATTACTTGTTGCCATATGCAAAAGGTGTAAGATGTACTTTTCCAGGTTTTAAATGTACTAAACCATGTATATGGGGTGCAAAAGAAGCTTTACAGAGAAAATTTTAGCAACAGATAAATTAAATATAGAGAATTTCAAAATAGAAATTCTCTATATTTTTATACCTTCAAGTTCGTGCTCATATTTTTTATAATTAGGACAATACTTTTCAATTATATTCCAAAAACCTTTACTGTGAGTTTTATATTTTAAATGACAGAATTCGTGTATTACTATATAATCTATAATTTCAGACCTATATCTTGCTATACAAGGGCTAAAGGAAATACATCTATCATCAAAAGAAAATTTAGCAATAGTATTACCTAAGTCTTCAATGCAATAATCTTCTGGAGCAATGCCTAACAATAACCTAGCTTTTTCCATAGATTTTTCTAATTCATTACAGCAAACTTTGAAATATAACTTTTCCATTAATATTCTCAAGATATCAGAATCTTCAAGTTTTTTATATTTAGCAGGTAAAATAACCTCAACTTTACCATTGATTAAATTGATTGTTGGTGTAATATGGTTTTTATAAAGGATGCAAATATGGTAATCATTTCCTAGTAATTTAATAACACCTTTGTCTAAAAAAGAATTGCGATTCTTATTATACTCTTCAATTTTGGAAATAATCCATTGCCTTTTTTCAATTATAACTTCTTGAATATGTCGTCTAGAAACATACCAAGGAGCGTTAACAATAACCTCATTACCATCTACGCAAATACATAAAGCGCCAGACATAGCTTTGTTCACAGTATATGGAATTACGTTATTTTTAAATTTTAAAATACTCATAAGAATTACCTCCAAACGAAAATGATTTCTCAAAAACTTTGTTCGATTATGATTATACAAAACATTGTTCGGTTTGTCAATAACTTTTTAAAAAAAATATTAGGACAATTAGGGACAGTCCCAAAATGTTTCATTTGCACATTTGGGGACTGCCCCTAATTGTTCTTTTTAGATTTTTGAGGTTAAAAGTATTGACAAATTGATAAAAATAGTGTAAAGTATAATAGCATTACAAATTGAGGGAGTGATTTATTGGAAAAGAAGGTTCAAATAAGTATGCTATTACAAATATATGGTGCAATGCTTACGGAAAAACAATATGGACTTTTAGATGATTATTACAATAACGATTTGTCACTTTCGGAAATTGCTGAAAACTATGATATAACAAGGCAGGCAGTAAGAGACATTATAAAAAAGGGGGAAAATAAACTTTTCGAATTGGAAGAAAAGCTTTCGGTTATGGATAGAATGTTAAAACAAGATAAGAAGATTCAACAGATTTTAGAAGAGCTTTGTAAAATACAAAATAGTTCATCTGATAAAAAAATTGAGAAAATTCTTAATAATGTTACAAAAGAATTAAGTTTAATGCGAATATAATGCAAAGGAGAGTTATTAATGGCTTTTGAAGGTTTAAGTTCTAAATTACAAGCTATAACAAATAAATTAAGAGGTAAAACAAGGATTACAGAATCTGATTTAAAAGAAATGTTAAGAGAAGTAAAGCTTGCATTACTTGAAGCAGACGTTAATTATATGATTGTAAAAGAATTTATAGGAACTATACAGGAAAAGGCTTTAGGGCAAGATGTATTAAAGTCATTAACCCCAGGACAACAGGTTGTTAAAATCGTAAAAGACGAATTAATAGAACTATTAGGAGGAACAGAGAGCAAAATTAATTTCACTCCAAATCCACCAACAATAATAATGCTTGTGGGATTACAAGGCTCAGGAAAGACAACAACAGCTGGAAAACTGGCAAATATCTTACGAAAGCAAGGGAAAAAACCATTGCTTGTTGCTTGTGATGTATATAGGCCAGCAGCGATAAAACAACTTCAAGTAGTTGGAGCACAGCTAAATATTCCGGTATTTGCAAATGAAAATTCGAAAGATGTAGTACACATAGCTAAACAAGCGTTGAATGTGGCAATTAGTAAATTAAATGATGTAATAATACTAGATACTGCAGGACGTTTACATATTGACCAAGAGTTAATGACTGAATTGAAGAATGTAAAATCAAATGTAAAACCACATGAAATATTATTAGTAGTTGATAGCATGACAGGGCAAGATGCTGTGAATGTTGCAACAGCGTTTAATGAGCAATTGGGAATTGATGGAGTAATACTTACTAAATTAGATGGTGATACTCGTGGTGGAGCTGCAATTTCAGTTAAAAAAGTTACTAACAGACCTATAAAATTTGTAGCTACAGGAGAAAAATTAAGTGATATAGAAGTGTTTCATCCAGATAGAATGGCACAAAGAATCTTGGGAATGGGAGATGTTCTGTCTGTTATAGAAAAGGCAGAAGAGGCATTTGATATTGAAGAAGCAGAAAAAATAGAAAAGCAATTGAAAAAGAAAGAATTAGACTTAGATGATTATTTAATTCAATTAAGACAGATAAAAAAAATGGGTTCTTTTTCATCCTTATTAAAAATGATACCGGGAATGAATCAACTTAAAGATATAAAAGTTGATGATAAAGAATTTGAAAGAATAGAATCAATTATATGTTCTATGACAAAAGCAGAGAGAAAGAATCCTAGAATTTTAAATGGAAGCAGAAGACTAAGAATTGCAAAAGGTAGTGGTACTACAGTACAGGAAATAAACAAATTTATGAATTCCTTTGAAATGACACAAAAGATGATGAAAAAAATGCAATCTAACAAAGGCGGAATGAAAAATATGTTAAAAAATATGGACATAGATTCATTAAAAAATATAAAAATGTAGGAGACTGTTATTGTGAGTATAAAGATAGTATCAGAAAGAACAAAAGCAGAAAAAGAATGGGAAAAAAGAAAAATAGAAATAGAAGAAATGCTAGAAAATGCAATAATAGAAATTTGCTATTTTTTTGAGGGTACTGGAACAAATGTAGGAGAGCGCTTAATTGAGTTAGTACATTACTGTGCTCAAAAGCTAATGCAGAAAGATATAAAAGATGAGGAAAAGGCTAATTTTGAAAAATACTTAAAGGAGCCAATAGAAGAAGGATTAAAGTATATGATATGCGAATACTGCAATGATGATAGAGCAAATCTCAAAAAAAATAATAAAAAATATATAGAATATTTTTTAGGCATGTCAATGATATTAAATGAAACTATGGAAATAAACATAAAAGCTCCAAAACTATTACCATACTATAGGAACTTGGAAAGGCAATATAAACAAGCAAAACTACAAATGAATCCAAATCATCAAAAAAATATAGAACAAATGGAAAGAGCATTAGGACTTATAGAACCAAGTAACGATGAAAGAACAGAGGGAAAAGTAATAGAAATAAAAAGAAATGATAGGGAAAAATAAATAAGTATTTAATTTTTTAGATTTATATAAATAAAAGCATTTTGAAAGGGGTGAATTACATGGTAAAAATAAGATTACAAAGACAAGGTGCAAAAAAAGCTCCATTTTATCACATTGTTGTTGCGGATTCTAGATGTCCAAGAGATGGAAAAATAATAGAAAAAATAGGAACATATAATCCTATGACAGAACCATCTACAATAGTATTAGACAAAGAAAAAGTAGAACAATGGATAAAAAACGGTGCAAAACCAACAGATTCTGTTAAGGCTTTGATAGAAAAAGCTAAATAGAAAAAAGGAGAATTTAATTATGAAAGAAATTCTAGAAACTATAGTACTTAACATTGTGGAAAATAAGAATAATGTTGAAGTACTAGAAAAAATAGAAGAAACCGCTATAGTATATGAAGTAAAAGTTGAAAAAGAAGATATGGGTAAAATTATAGGTAAGCAAGGAAAAGTTGCTCAGGCTATAAGGACACTTATAAAATCTATTGGTGCAAAAGAAAAGAAAAAAATAGTGGTTAAATTTGTTGAGTAAGAGGAAATGCTAATGCAAAAATATTTTGAAGTTGGTCAAATAGTAAATACATTTGGAATAAATGGAACTGTAAAGGTAAAACCTTTTACAGATGAAATTGAAAGATTTGAAGAATTGAAGAATGTATTAATTGACAAAAATAATAAACTTATTAAATGTGAAATAGAAAATGTGAAATATCAAAAGCAAATGGTTTTGCTTAAATTTAAAGGATTAGACAACATAAATCAAGTAGAACAATATAAAGGGTGTTACCTAAAAATAGAAAGAAAATATGCAAAAAAATTGCCAGAGGGAACATATTTTATAGCAGATTTAATAGGGCTAAATGTATTTACAGAGGATGGCAAACTTCTAGGATATTTGGAAGACATATACAATGCAGGAAGTAGCGACATTTATGTTGTGAAAACAGAATTGGGCAAGCAGGTACTTTTACCATCAATAAAAGAGGTAATAAAGCAAGTAGATTTAGAAAATGAGAAGATAATAGTTCATTTACTTAAGGGTTTAGTGGAGGATTAAATGAAATTTGATGTACTTACTCTTTTTCCGGAAATGTTTGATGGACTAACTAAAAGCATAATTGGAAAAGCAAGAGAAAGAAAATTAATTGACATTAATTTAATAAACATTAGGGATTTTTCTACTGATAAGCATAAAAAGGTAGATGATACTCCATATGGTGGAGGCGCAGGAATGGTTATAAGACCAGATGTTGTATATAGTGCATATTTATCAGTAAAGGATAAAAACGCTAAAGTAATATATTTATCGCCTCAGGGAAAAACTTTAAATCAAACTAAAGTAGAAGAACTATCAAAGGAAAAACATTTAATTTTACTATGCGGACATTACGAAGGAATTGATCAAAGAATATTAGATGAAATTGTAGATGAGGAAATATCCATAGGAGACTATGTTTTGACAGGCGGAGAAATACCAGCAATGGTGTTAATTGATTCTGTAAGTAGATATATAGATGGAGTTATAAATAAGAACTCAATTTCAGAAGAAACATTTGCAAATGGACTTCTGGAATATCCACAATATACAAGACCAGAAATATTTTTAGGAAAAAAAGTTCCAGATGTTTTATTATCAGGACATCACGAAAATATAAAGAAGTGGAGAAACCAAGTTTCTTTACAAATAACTAAAAATAAAAGACCAGATTTATTAAAAAAGGAAGGAGGATATCAATAATGGATATCATAAAATCAGTAGAACACGAACAATTGAAAAATAAGATACCAGAACTTAGAGTTGGAAATACTGTAAGAGTACACCAAAGGATAAAAGAAGGAAACAGAGAGAGAGTTCAAGTATTTGAAGGAATTATAATAAAAAAACAGGGTGGAGGAGTAAATGCTACATTTACTGTAAGAAAAATTGCTTATGGAGTAGGTGTAGAAAAAACATTTATGGTTCATTCTCCAATGGTAGAAAAAGTAGAAGTAGTAAGAGTAGGTAAAGCAAGAAGAGCAAAACTATATTACCTAAGAGATAGAGTTGGAAAAGCAGCTAAGACAAAAGAAAATATAGGTGCAAGAATAGAAAACAAAGAAATAATAATAAAAGAAGAAGTTATAGAAGAACCTATATCTGAAGAAGCAACAGTATCTGTTGAAAATGCAGCAGAAGAAGCACCAGCTGTAACAACAGAAACTACAGTTGTAGAAGAAGTTGTTGATACAGTAAAAGAAGAAAATGTTGATACAGTAAAAGAAGAAAATAAATAAGAAAAGTTACTTCGTCATATGTACGTTGGGTTAACTTAATAATGAAAATAGAATTTGTCTCAAGACAAATTCTATTTTAGCATTATAGGGAAAATTATTTTACTATTTCATTTGTTAAAATATTTACTGCTATTAAGTGCGTACTTTTTTAATTTTTCATAGGCTAAGTAATTAATACTTCCTGCAGGAAAATTATCATTTTCATCCTTTTTTCCGGCAGGTACGCCAGTTAAGATTTCTATACCTTCATCTATTGTAGATACAGCATATATATGAAATTTTCCATCTTTGACTGCTTGTACTATTTCGTCTGATAAATTCAAATTTTTTACATTTTGTTTAGGAATTAATACTCCGTGAGAACCAGTTAAACCACGCATTTTGCAAATTTGGAAAAAGCCTTCTATTTTGTCATTTACACCACCTACTGGCTGGATTTCGCCTTTTTGATTTACAGAGCCAGTAACAGCTATAGATTGGTTAATAGGTATTTCAGAAAGACTTGATAAAATTGCATAAAGTTCTGTACTAGAAGCGCTGTCGCCATCAACTCCATTATACAATTGTTCAAAACATATACTAGCATTTAATGACAATGGTATATTTTGGGCAAAGGTTTGACCTAAGTAACCATTTAAAATAAGTATACCTTTTGAATGAGTTGCCCCAGAGAGTTCGACTTCTCTTTCAATATTTATGATTCCACCTTTTCCTATATATGTGTTGGCGGTTATTTTTACTGGTTTACCGAAAGAATAATCACCAATATTCATAATTGTGAGTCCATTTATTTGACCAACAGCATAAGAGTCTGTATTAATTAGCAAAGTACAATCTTTTATCATTTCTAAATATCTAGAGTCATATTTTTTTATTCTTTCAGCTCTTTCTTTTAATGCCATATCAACATATTTGCCGGTAACAATTTTGGATTTATCTAGTTTAGCCCATGTAGCTGCTTCGCCAACTATTTCAGCCAAATCATTAAATTTAGTAGACAATTTGGTTTGGTCATCAGCAAGTTTAGATGCATATTCTACAATTTTTGCCACAGCAGATTTATCTAATGGAGATAATTCTTCTTGGTCACAAAAGCCTTTTACAAATCTTGCTAACTTGTTCATATTTTCCACTGTTTTAGGAGCATCGTCTTCAAATTCTACCTTTATTTTAAACAATTTTCTAAAATCCGAATCCATTGATAAAAGAGTTTGATAAATATTTTCATCTCCTATCAATAAAACTTTTAAATCTAATGGAATAGGCTCTGGCTTTAGTGAAATTATAACCATGGAAGAACGAGCATCTGCAGTATTTTCTATTCCAATCTCTTTTGTCCTTAATACTTTTTTTAATGCTTCATAACACAAATTATTTGATAAAATATCATTAGCTTGAAATATAATATATCCACCATTTGCCTTATGAAGTAGCCCAGGCTTTAGCATTGTGAAATCAGTTTTTAATGCACCAAAATAGTTTTCATATTCTAATTTGCCGAAGATATTGTGATAAGAATAGTTTGAGTCCATTATAACAGGAGCTCCTTCTAGTGTGCTATTATCAATAAAAAGATTAACTCTATAATTAAGCCAAGGTTTAATTATGTCTTGTTTTACTGGTTGAATGGTCTTTCCGCCTTCAGAGTTTTTATCTTCTGAAATGAAGTGTTCAATATTTTTTAAAATGTCTTTCTTAATATCATCTAAAAATTTATTTATTTTTTTATTTCTTTTGTATTTGGATTTTATATAATTTATGTGAGTATTTACAGTCAATAGAGCAACATTAGACTGCCATTCTTGGATTTTCTTCTCGGAATCTCTTTCTATAGATTTTATTTCAACAATTGCATCCATAATATGTTCTTGAACAATTGTAGACTTATTTTCATATTCCTGTTTGATTTGATCGTCCAATTTATCAAACTCATCTTCTGCAATAGCTTTTCCGTTCATAATAGGCATCATATATATACCATTTTGCGAAGATTTAACTTGAAATCCATACTCAGAAGATTTTTTATTTAATTTTTCCATTAAGACACTTCTTTTGTCCTCGAATTCTTGCTTTATTATTTTTTTCTCTTTTTCAAATTCTTCATTATTAAAGGTAGTTTTAATATCAACTTTAATATCAGTAATAAATCTGTTCATAGTGTCTTGAAAGTCTTTTCCATTTCCAGCAGGCAAAGAAACAGCAATAGGCTCATTTGGATTGTCAAAGTTATAAATGTAGCACCAGTCACAAGGAGTTTTCTTTTTTTTGCAAATTGTCTCTAAATAATTTTTAGAATACATTGTTTTTCCAACGCCACTAGGACCCTCTAAATATAGGTTATATCCTTTAACATCAACATTCAAACCAAATTCTAATGCTCTTATGCCACGATCCTGACCTATTCCGGTATGAATAGGTTCAACATCATCAGTTGTTTCAAATTTGAAAATGCTAGGATCACAAACTGATTTTAAATTTTTATAACTTAATTCATTTTTTTTCATTAGTTTTTCACTCCTTCTTTAAATATAATGACATTAATATGGCATTATCTGTGTTATTATAATATTTCTTTCTTAAGCCAACTTGTTTAAAATTATATTTTTTATATAATTCTATTGCAGAAGTATTATTTTCATTTACTTCTAAGGTAATAGAACCGTCTTTTTGAGAAATTGCAAAATTTATTAAAAACTCTAGTAGAGCAGAACCAATACCACATCTACGTAAATCTTTTCTTACAGCAATATTCATAATATTTAATTCATCGATAATTCTTAAGGCACCAATAAATCCTAAAATATCACAATTGTTCGTTGCAATAAAATATATGGTATTAATATCAGATTTAGAGAGTTCAGAACGTAGAGTATTAATATTCCAAAAATCATCAAAATTTTCTAAGCCTATAGAATTAATTTTTTCTAAATCATCTAAAGACATTTTTTTTACAAAAATGTTAGACATTTTCAGGATTTTTAATAGACCTTTCTGCTTGACATGCTCGAAGATATGTAGGAACAAGTGAGTTAGAATCTCCAAATTCACCATGGTTATATTTATTATAGGCAGCTTTGGCAATACTTATACTATTTGCCAAGTTTTTAGTATCTTCTGCAAAAGTAATATTATTGAATTTATTAGATAATTTAGAAACAATTAAATTTTTATATAAATAAGCCCCATCACCGATGCAACTTATAGAACTGTAATTTGTTTGCAAAGTGTCTATATATGTAATTACATTTTCTATATTATCAGAAGATAATATAAAAGTATTTTTTAATTCGTTATTTTCAAACTCAAATAATCCGTAATAAACATTATTATTTTTTGCATCTATTAATGAACAAATAAGACCACTAGTGCCTAAATTATAGGCTAATCCCTCTAACGAAGTAACTCCAACAACAGGAATTTTTTTTACATCAGAGAAGGCTTTTGCTGTGGCAATTCCAATTCTTATACCTGTAAAAGAGCCTGGGCCTTTCGCACAAGCAATTAAATTTATATCATTTAGAGTAAGATTAACTGATTCAAAAGCTTTTTGAATCATAGGCATTAACTTTTGAGAATGTGTTCTTTCGTCATTATTATTTAATTCAATTAGAACATTATTATCTTCATAAATACAAACAGTGCATATTTTAGAAGAAGTATCAATACTTAATATTTTCAAATTTGTAACCTTCTTTATAATTTTATATTTTCAGCATTTTCTATTATTATTTTTCTTTGATTCTCATTTTCAAAATCTTTGTTAATTGTAATTTTTATATGATTAGCAGGCAATATGCTTTCTATCAATTCACCCCACTCAATAATACAAATTCCCTTGGAAAAGTATTCTTCTCCACCTATAGCATAGAATTCGTCAACATCTGCTAGTCTATAGACGTCAAAATGATATATAGGTATGGTGCTATTAGTATATTCGTTAACAATTGTAAATGTGGGACTTGAGATTTCATTTTCTAAGTTGAAGTATTTTAGTATTCCTTGAGTAAATTTCGTTTTCCCAGCGCCCAAGTCACCAGATAGGACAATAATATCTCCAATCTTTAAATTAGCTGCTAGTCTTGTAGCAAAATTTATAGTATCTTGTTCATTTTTAGAAATATATTCTTTTTGCATAAAACCACCTTATTTAAGTACAAAATTCTATTCATATTTTATATTAAAACAGAGGTTTTGTAAAGCAAAAAAACAAATTTATTTATAAAAACTGTGATATATGTAATAAATATAAAACTAATAAATGAATAGGGTAAAAGAAATATAATAAGTATTTTATTTTATGTCCTTGCTGTTTATTATATAAACAGATAAAAATAATGGGTGATATAGTACAGCAACATAATATTAAATACATATAATTAGAATTTGCTAAATATAAAATACCGTATTTAATTATACAAACAACGATGTAAGTACCAATCATTGCTATTTTGTTATTTTTAAATAAATAAAATAAAAATATGACAGCAATCCCAAATAATCCGTAATCTGATTTTAAAAATTCAGCAATAAAACCGATAAATAATACTATTGATATACCTAAAACAAATTTTAAAAAATTATTTAGTTTAACATTTGAAGTAATATAAAAGCTGTTAATAATTTTATCATAAATGTAAATTGAAAATAAACCTAGAAATAATGTAAAAAAAACATTCAACTTGTAAATGTTAGCACTAAATATAGACAAGAAAAGCATAAAAGGAATTTGCGAAAATATAGCAAATAAAAGCAAACGAGCAAAATATTTTTTTACATTTTTGGTATAATGAAATCCCTCAGAAATTTGAAAGGCAAAAATAGGGAAGGCAACCCTACCGATATAATTAAAAAAACTAAATTTATTGAATATAGCATAGCCTAGATGATCTATAAACATCGTAATTAAAGCTATAATTTTTAAAGTAAAACTAGTCATACTTAATAAAAACCTCCTTATATGATACAATTATCCAATACTTGAAAAAAAAATTCAATATTTTTTGAAAAAATATTGACAAAAGTAAAAAGACCATTTATAATTATACTTGTTCACACGAAATGCAGGTGTAGTTCAATGGTAGAATTCCAGCCTTCCAAGCTGGCTATGCGGGTTCGATTCCCGCTACCTGCTCCATTTGAAATCAACTTACGGACTTAAAAGTTCGTGAGTTTTTATTTTATATAAAATTTTAAAAGTTCTCTTTCTAGAAAGGAGGACTTTTTTCATGCTTGAATTTAAAGTAATTGAAAATCTAAAACCTAATAAAGATTTAACTGGCATTTTAAAAGACTTTAAATATATAGTTAAATTAGGACAAATAAAAACTATATTGCACACCAATCTACAAGTAATAATACCTACTGAATACCAAATTACATATCCTACTACTCTTACAATACTTGAATACAAAGTTAATGAAATATCAAATAAGCCATTTTATATTAAAGAGCATAATCAAAAGTACAATATTAAAGAAATTACACAATTTTTGAAAAAGTTTTAATTTTAGACTATACATTTTGCTTATTTGTGAGGAAACATATGAGAAATATATTAAATTTAACTTCATAAAACTCACTCTAATTGAGAAAATTAATAAGAAATATTAAAAATTTTAAATTTAGTGTCTGATATTTTGCGTTTGAGTGAGGAAACATATGAGAAGTATTTTAATATTTCTCGAAACTTAATGAAAGGAGGAAAATTATGAGATGTGGTGTTTATGTAAGAGTATCTACTGACGACCAAAGAGATAATGGTTATTCTATTGATTCACAACTTAGAATGATTAAAGAATATTGTGAAAAGAATGAATATGATATTGTTGATGTCTATAATGATGCTGGACATTCTGGAAAAGATTTGATGAGACCTGAAATGCAAAGATTACTAAAAGATATTAAATCTAAAAAGATTGATAAATTAGTTGCAATTAAAGTCGATAGACTTACTCGTAATAATTATGACGGTTTTTGGCTACTTAATTATTGTGATGAACATGATGTAAAAATAGAACTAATACTAGAACCTTACGATGTATCTACTGCTAATGGTGAAATGATTTTTGGAATGAATTTAGTATTTGGTCAAAGAGAAAGAAAAGAAATTGGAGCAAGAACTAAACGTGCTATGGAAGAAATGGCATTGGAACGTATTCATCCTAGCAAAGCACCTTATGGATATATTAGAAATAAGGAAACTGGTCATTTAGAAGTAGAACCTATTGAAGCAGAAGTTGTAAAAGAAATATTTGAATTATGCAAACAAGGCAATTCTACAAGAGGTATTGCTACTATTATGAAAGATAATAATGCATATCTAAAACAAGGAAAATGGAAATCTGATAGAGTTTATAAAATACTTTCTAATTCTATTTATATTGGAGTTTTTGAATACGGGAAATATAAAAGAAATCCACAAGATATTTTAAGAGTTGAAAATTATTGTGAACCAATTATTGATGAAGTAACATGGAATGCTACTAGAAATGTTTTAGTAAAAAACAAACATTCTAACTATGGAGAATATATTCATTTGTTTTCTGGTTTAGTAAAATGCCCTATTTGTGGTGAGATAATGTCATCATCAGAATCTTTTAAATATCCTAACGGAAAGCAAAAAGTTTATTACCATTTAAGATGTAAAAATCATAATTGTAGTGGATTTGGACTTCATTATAATACTGAAAAAATAGAAACAAAATTAAAACAAGTATTAGAAGAATTAACACTATTTATGCTTTCTATGGATAATGAAATTATAACTTGTAATTCTACCAAAAGTGATGATGTAAAAGATATAGAAAAAGCAATCGAAAAATTAAAAATACAGGAAAAAAGATTAGTAGATTTATATTTAAGTTCTAATTTAGATGTCGAAACAATTAATCATAAGAATGATGTTATCAAAAAGGAAATTAATAAACTAAATCAAAAGAAAGTAATACTTGATCCAGATAATAATTCTAAGGAATATACAATAGAACTTGTTAAAAAATTAGATTGTACTGAGAAAAATAACACTTTATTTTTTACTAATATTAAAAATATTGGATTTGTTTTTCTTTATGATTTGTTATCAAGAGAAGCTAAAAGAGATATGATTCATAGACTTATATCTATGATAGAAATTAAACGTGATAAAAACTACAACATTGAAATTAAAGATATAAAATTCACAGATGAATTTATAACTAAAAGCAGTAAAGAATACTTAAAATATCTTAATAATATTATGAATGACAATAATATTGGAATTAAATTTCATAAAGAAATTGATGAAATTGAGTTAAAAAATATGGAATCAAATTATGATATTTTATCAATTATTAAGATGAAAAACAAAGAATATTCTAATAAATTTTTAGAAGAATTTATTACTAAATCACAAGAACATTTATATATAGATGGCATTGTCAGTTGTCCATATACTGAAAAAAATGTTATTAAAGATATTTTAATATTGGTGCCAAAAAATGAATTAATTAACACTGTTTAAAGAAGAAAGGAATGATAAAAATGAAAGTTACTTATACAAGAAAAGGAGATTATTTATTACCAGATTTATATTTAGAAAAAGACGAAAATTATGGAAGGCTTGGAAGATATGGAATATTAAGATTACACTTTATTGCCCAAAACAAGCAAGCACTTTATGAAACATTATTGATGACAAATAAATTAACTCATCATCTTCTTTTAGTCAGTGATTCTTGTGAGAATTATTATGAAGAACTAATGGAAAATTATATTAAAAATGATGAAAGACTATCTGAAAAAAACAAAGAATTAAATCCATTAGAATGGACAAAATTAATGAACAATTACAAAAATACAGCAGAAGAAATTGTCTTAAATGAATATGTTTTTATATAAATAATCTTTAAAAAAGAGGAAAAAATTATCAAAATAATTTAATCCTCTTTTTATGTTTTTCTTAATTTGGGAGTAATATTCTTGTCTAGCCAGCACTGAATTTATACTCCCGCATAAATTCTAGTATGGGAATTCCCATACCCTTTATTATCAGAAATTAAAATCTAAATATACATAATTATTCATATCGTAAGATAAATTATTTTCTATCATTTTGTTAGCAATTTTACAACGCTTTGAAATCCTTTCACCATTAAATAGTGGATCAATATATCTAATCTTTGCTCCATGATGTACATAATAAACATTTTGAGGTTCTTCTTTTGATGTTTTTACTTTTTTAGCATTTCTCCAAATATTAAAAATATCATTATATTTAGAAGATTCTATAATATCTATTACTTCACTTTCGTTTAATTCATATAAAGCCTTTTTAGAAATTTTGTTTTCATCACTTAATTTTTTTAGAATATCAGCAATTAATTGCATAGAATATCTAGTTCTATCTTCACGATATATAACGGATAATCGGCTCGTAACCTTAACAAAGTTTCTAGTAATTTTTTTAGTTTTAAATCCTAATTCAATTTCTTTTTCTTCGTTAGTTTGTATTTCAATATCATCATATATTTCTTTAATGATTTCTGAATCTAATAATCTATAAGTAAATAAAGCATTTGATAGTGAATATTCTAGTCTATCAGCAGATAATTTAGGTGTATCATTATCAGCAATAGGATATAAATGATAATTATCTATTTCTGATATTTTAATATTATCTCTTTTTAATAAGGTCATAATTTCTTTTGAATTTTTTATTATTTCTGTTGTCAAATCTTCTGTTGATTCTTGAGTCATATAATCTCCATTAAGAAAATCTATACAATGCTTAAATGCAGGTGTTGCTATATCGTGAAATAATCCAGATAAAGTTTGTTTTTTATCATGTGTAAAATGCCAAACAATTAAAGCAACTGCAACAGAATGGTCTAGACTTGAAAAGAAAAAATCGCTTTCAAATAAGTCTGAATAAATAGTGCCACAAGTAACACTAATATATTGCTGTGATAATAATTCTTTTGTATCTATATATTCATTTAACCATTCTGGGAAATTTGGTTCTAAAATTGCAAAATAATCTTTTATTTCTTTGCTAATATTGTCATAATATTTACTCATTTTTATTATTCTCCTTTAACTATTTTCTATATCTTCTAAGAATTTATTCCAATCATCTCGATATGATGCATTAGTAAATATCTTATCTAAATATATGTTATAAATGTTTTCATTGTAAGTAGGATGAACTAATGGCATATTTGCCATCAAAAACAAAAGAACCGCTAATGTTTTTTTATCTGTTTTTTCAAAAAATATTCCCCTTACATCATTAAAACTAATTTGTCCATTACAAGAATTAACAATTGTGTAATCTCCTGCAACTATAATATCAAATTGATGTATTCGTTTTATTTTATTTTCTTTGTAATAATTCAAAATTACTTCAATTAAATTTTCAATATTTGAATAGGTATTCTCGGCAAATATAATAGTTGGTATCTTATAAGTATATTCATTTTTATCTTTATCCCAAATAAGACCATTTCTGACTCTAGTTAGTTTTTTTACACTTTCTATTTGTTTTAGTGCTCTTTCAATTTCGTCTTTATCAGTCAAATTTCCTTTTATTTCTATTGCGTAATCTACTCCATCTGCAAAAATAACAGAAGCTTTTTTGTTTTTACTATCTATTGTATAGGGATGAGATGGATCAAGTATTATGCAATCTATAGAGGCACTTCGTTGGTTGTAACTATCTATAATATTTCCTTTTGTAATTCTATATGGGAAAGGAAAATACTTTTCAAAGAAGGAATGAAATAATTCTTCTCTTCTATCTGCTATTTCTTGTGGAGTTCCTTTACCTTCTACAGAAGCCTTTGCTAAACCCAATTTTAATTCTTCGTATTCTAATTCTAATAATTTAATAAACTCATCATTCATTTTTCATCTTCTCTTTCTTATTTTTTTCAATTCTTTCCATTATTCTACATAAATGAATTCCTAAATAAGTAAATGTAAAACACAAATATGTATTAAAAGAATCACTCATTTTATTTGGAATATATTTGGATAATTTTATAAAATTATTATAGGCTAGTTTTTCGAATATATTGAATATATTTGAACTCTCCTGAGTAGGCATTAGGGTTAGTGATTCACCAATTATTAAACTATTTTCATTATTTACAAAGGCATCTTTATTTACTCGATACTCGTAACTCATTATCAAATCTGGCACAAATTCGTAATTGTTACCAATTTCCTTTTTTAGAGAATTCATGTCAAATTTTTCATTACCACGTTTTTTCCAAAGATTATAGTATAATACATCAATATCATTTTTTGTTAGTTTCATAAATCCATCTATAATATTTTCAAAATTGTCTTCTGACAGATTTAATAAATCTACAGCAATTTCTATAAAATCGTCTGTTTCTTCTGAAAGAACTTTCACAATTAAATTTCTAATTTTATATCTATTTATAATCTTATACTTAAATATATTAAAATCTTCCAGTTTCTTATTTAGAATGTCTATATTTTTATTAATAACTTCAATTTCATCTCTATTTAAATAAGAATCTAAATATCCATTCATTAGCGAACCAATTGTACCATATTTATTTATTGATAAGTCATTGTATTCTTTTATTTCTTTCATTAAATATCTCCTTTAATAATTGGCTTAAATTTAAACTTATTATACTATAAAATAACAAAATTCTCCATGCTCCCATTGAATTTTAAAAAGATTTCATATATAATGTTTTTAGAAAGAGAGCGTTATAGTTCGTAAGCTGTTGCTTAATCGCTCCAATAATGTCTATGTTTGAGCATAGAACATGTAATAAAAAAATCAATCAGTAAAATGGTTGATTTTTTTGCAAAATGTTGGAGTGATTTTAATCGCCCGTCCTTCGAAGCGTGGGCGAACAAGTTCGCCCCTACACATTGTTTGTATCAAATTAATACCTACAACTTATAATCAATGAAGCAAATCGCATACAAGTTACGAACTAAATTCTCTTTCTAAAAACATTATATACAAAATTTTCATGAATTTCAATGAAAGTATATAAAGCTATCAAATTAGATGATATAATTTGCTTAAAATTACAAATAACTTATTTTAAGAGGATGTGGTTATATATGTTAGATATTAATTTTAATCAAATCATTGAAATGATTGAAAAGCGAAAAAATAATGCTTACAGAAAAGTAAATGAAGAAATGATTTTATTGTATTTAGAAGTTGGTAAATTCTTATATGAACTAAGAGAAAATAGTAATTATGGTGATAAAATAACAACAAAAGGCTCAGATTTTATGAAAAATAATTATCCTAACATAAAGGGATTTACTAAAAGAAATATAGAACGTATGATTCAATTTTATAGTACTTATAAAGATGATGAGATTGCGACACCACTGGTGACGCAATTGTTCTGGACAAATAATTTGTTGATTTTGAGTGGAGCTAAAAGCAAAGAGGGAAGGCATTTTTATTTAAAATTATCTATTAAAAATAATTATTCAAAATGAATTTATATTTAGAAGCCCTAGATAGAGATGTGAAAAAAGAACAAGAGAATCCAAGTGTTGGAGTTATATTATGTAGTTCTAAAGATGAAGATGTTGTTGAATATTCAATTAGTAAAAATATGTCTCAAACTATGATTTCTGAATATAAGTTAAAATTAATAGGTAAAAAATTATTAGAAACAAAACTTGAAGAAATGAAAAATTTGATAGATAATAATGATAAATAGTAATTTGTCGTTGAGATTGATTTTAAAATTTGAACAAAAATATAAACATTTAGATGGGTATATAGAATATGCTCATCTTTTATTATGTCAATTAAATATTGTATAATATATAGAGAGTTCTATATACTGCAAACTATCAAAAAAATGTAAGGAGGTAATTGTCATGGGAGAATTATTTGTAGAAAAAGTAATTAATGCAACAGAAGATTTTTTAGACAATAACCAATCTGTAGGGGAGGTAATTAAGTTGAAATTATCTCTCTTTTATTATATAATTATAACAAATTATAGTAAGTTGTAAGGAGAAAATAATGGATAATATTATTGAAGTAAAAAATTTAGTAAAACAATATAAAGAATTAAAAGCTATAGATAACCTATCTTTTGAAGTACACGAAGGAGAAATATTAGGATTACTTGGACCAAATGGAAGTGGTAAATCTACAACAATAAACTGCATATTATCTTTACTTGAATTTAGTAAAGGAACTATAAAAATATTTGGTAAAGATATGAAGCCAGATGCCTATGATATAAAGTCAAAAATAGGTGTTGTGTTTCAAGAAGTGTCTGTATTTGATGAATTGACTGTGTATGAAAATATAGATTATTTCTGTGGATTATATATAAAAGATAAAAAAACTAGAAAACAATACATTGAAGATGCAATAAGATTGGTAGGATTAGAAGATTTCGAAAAATTCTATCCTAAAAAATTATCTGGAGGATTATTGCGAAGATTAAACATTGCTTGTGGTATTGCACATAAACCAAAACTTATATTCCTAGATGAGCCTACAGTTGCTGTTGATCCACAAAGTAGGAATAACATATTAGATGGAATCAAGAAGTTAAGAGAAAATGGAGCTACTATCGTTTATACAACACACTATATGGAAGAGGTTGAAATACTTTGCGATAGAGTAATTATTCTTGATAAAGGGAAAATACTTGCTACAGGAACAACAGATGAATTGAAGAAAAAAGCTAAAATAGAAGAGAAGGTTACAGTTGAAGTAAATGATTTAGTACCTGGATATATTGAAAAAATAAAAGAATTAAAAAATGTTGATGATGTAACATATACTAACAATGTTTTATTTGTTACATATAAAAAAGGAAAAAATAATCTAGTAGATATGATAGATTATTTAAAAAAAGAGAGTATAAATTATAACAAAATCTATTCAGAAAGACCTACACTTAATGATGTATTCCTAGAATTAACAGGAAAGGAGCTTCGTGATTAGATGTTTATTCATAATTTTAAATATGCTTTTAAAACTCTCTTTAAAAATAGGATGCTAATATTTTGGACTTTTGCTTTTCCAATAATATTAGGAACACTTTTCAATATGGCTTTTTCAAATATAGAAAATAGTGAAAAATTAGATATTATAAATATTGCAATAATAAACAACGATGATTTTGAAAACAATGAAGCCTTTAAAACATCATTTGAAGAATTAAGTGATGAAAATAATGAAGATAGGTTATTTAATACACAATACACCACAGAGGAAAAAGCAAAAGAATTACTAGATAATGGCGAAATAGTTGGATATATGAAATTAAAAGAAGATAAGCCAATATTAACTTTTGCCACAAGTGGAATTAATGAAACAATATTCAAATATGTAACAGAAGAAATTGAGCAAACAAGTGATATTATTAAAAATTTATCAGAAACAGAAACACAAAAACAAATTACATCTGGAAATTATAATATAAACTATGAAGAAATCTATAATAAAGTAATAGAACTTGCAAAAGAAGATAAAGTCAAACTAAAAAATATTTCAAATAGTAATTTAAGTTATACAATGATTGAATTTTATACTCTTATAGCAATGACTTGTTTATATGGTGGAATGTTAAGTATGGTATCAATAAATCAAACACTAGCAAATATGTCTAACAAAGGAAAAAGAATAGCAGTTTCGCCTACTAAAAAAGGTACAATTATTTTAAGTAGTTTACTTGCGAGCTATATAGCACAGTTAATAGGACTTGCAATATTATTTGTATATACCCTATTCGTTCTAAAAGTCGATTATGGAGATAATACTAGTTTAATTATACTACTTGCAATGATCGGAAGTTTTGCAGGATTGACACTTGGAACTTTTGTTGGAACACTATTTAAAACGAACGAAAATGCAAAAACAGGTATTTTAATTGCATTAACAATGTTCTGGTGTTACTTATCTGGAATGATGGGAATTACAATGAAATATGTTGTTGATAAAAATGTTCCAATCATAAACAAAATCAATCCTGCAAGTATGATAACAGATGGATTATATTCACTATATTATTATGATACATTTGATAGATATTGGTTTAATATTATTAGTTTACTTATTTTTGCTTTTGTACTAATGCTAATTTCATTTTTTAGTTTAAGGAGGCAGAAATATGACAGTATTTAAAACATTTTGGAAAATTTTAAATAAGAATAAAGTAATAGTAATTATTTATACAGTAATGTTACTTATATTTGGTATTTCTAATATGCAAACAAGTGAAAAAAGTATGAATTTTGTTGCAAGTAAGCCAGATGTTGTAATCGTAAATTATGATGAAGAAAAAGGCATTACAAAAGATTTTATAAAGTATATAACAGATAATAGCAATATAGTTGAAATTGAAACAGATGAAGAAAAAATAAATGACGCTTTATTTTATAGGGATGCAAACTATGTTATATACATTCCAGAAAACTATAATAAAGACTTTATGGAAGGAAAAAATCCCCAAATAGAAATAAAAAGTACAGGAGATTATCAAGCATCACTTGAAGAAATGCTTGTTTCTAGGTACATTAAGGTAGCCAATATATATCAAAAGAGTATTGATAATGAATACGAATTGATTGCCAAAATAAATGAAACACTATCAAAACAAGCAAAAACAGAAATTACTTCAAAATTAGATACAAATACTATCTCAAAGGCAACTTTTTACTACAATTTTGCAAGTTATAGTATATTAGCTTGTTTATTACTTATTATTAGTTTAATATTGAGTAGTTTTAAAGAAGAAAGAACAAGAAAGAGAATTGTTGTAAGCAGTACAAATTATAAAAAGCATAATAGAATATTACTATTATCAAATTGTTGTTATTCTTTAATATTATGGCTATTCTATGTTATTATAAGTTTTATTATATTAGGTGATATAATGACAACAGCGACAGGAGTAGTATATATTATAAATTCTCTTGTGTTAACAATTTGTGCAACAACAATAGCATTTTTTATAGGAAATTTAGTATCAAATAAAGGTGCAATAAATGGAATTGTAAATGTAGTAGCATTAGGCTCAAGTTTCTTATGTGGGGCTTTTGTACCTATGGAATGGCTACCAGATTCAGTATTGAAAATAGCACACACATTACCTACATATTATTACATAAGCACAAATGAAGCATTGAAAACTTTAGAGAAATTTAATTTTGCAACATTAAAACCTTTAATTGTAAATATGGTAATTATGTTAGGATTCGCAATAGTATTTATAATATTAGCAAATGTAGTTTCAAGAAGAAAGAGAAAGATAGAATAAAAGAGAAATTACAATTTATAATTAAAATTATTTGTAAATTAATAATCTTATTTCCACTAAAGGGGATGGGAATTTCCCATATACGAATTTGTATGGGAGTACAAATTCAGTGCTGGCTAGCTAGACATATATTTTATTCCCATATTCAAAAAAAACAAAAAGAGGATTAAATTATTCTGATAATTTTTTTCTCTTTTTGATCGTCAGTAGATACTCTTACATAAATACCACATCTCATAGTTTTCCTCCTTGAAAGAAAGAGAACTTTTGAAGCTTTATATAAAATAAAAACTTACGAACTTTAATTAGTTCGTAAGTTGATTTCAAATGGAGCGATAACTTTACTTATATTCGAAAAATTATACTCCCAAGATTGATTAAATCAACTAAATAAATTATAGCAGATATAAAAATTATTACAATACTTTTGATAAAAAAATTGCTCGATAATATATTAAAAAAAACAGAAATATGATAAAATTAAATTACAATGGGAGGTGAAATTATGTGGATTTACATTATCATTGCAATTATCGTTTTGATTGTAATTTATGCTTTAGCTCTATATAATAGTTTTGTGAAACTAAACAATAAAGTAAAAGAGGCTTTTTCTACTATGGATGTTTATCTAAAGAAAAGATGGGATTTAATTCCTAATATAGTAGAAACAGTAAAAGGATATGCTAAGCACGAAAAAGATACTTTAAAAGAAGTTGTAGAATTAAGAAACAGTACTTATGATAAAATGTCTGATGAAGAGAAAATTAAGACAAATGAACAATTATCTAGTGGTATTAACAAGATTATGGCCTTAGCAGAGGCTTATCCTGATTTAAAAGCAAATGAAAATTTCAAAGATTTAAGTAAACAATTAACAAAAGTTGAAGATGATATTACTAATTCAAGAAAATATTACAATGGCGTTGTTAGAATTTATAATAATAAAGTTGAAATGTTCCCAAGTAATATTTTTGCAGGATTGTTTGGTTACAAATCAAAAGCAATGTTTGAAGCAAGTGCAAATGAAAGAGAAAATGTAAAAGTTGAATTATAGTTATGGAGGATACAATGAAAAGAATCATTAAGGGAATTTTTTTATTTGTTGTAATTGCACTATCTCTAGTATTTGCTTACCCATTAAATACTTATGCGCTAACTGAACAAACATCTTATGTAAGTATTGATAATACACAAAATTTAAAAGTTGGAAGTTTATCTTTCTCAAGTATTTCATTTAGGAATTATTCTTCCACTTCTACTCAAGCATTTGGATTAACAGGTGTAGTTGCTAATAGTTCTAGCGATACTATTAGTTATACTTCAACAGCTTATTATTATGATTCAAACTATAATTTAATAGCGCAAGGGTATAATTCAGGAACAGCAATTTCAGGAACTAGCAATTTTAATCAAATGTCTAATTTAAGTATTTTAGGGGAACATAGTATTAATGAAATATATTATTATCGTTTATCAATTAATATAAGTGGTACTACTAATTCAGCAGGAACAATCAATTCATCGAGTTTAACACCTAGTAAAAATTGTCAATATAGTTCTTACGATTATGTTCTTGATAAGTATGATATTAATATTATTGTTAATGAAAATAATACTTTTGATATAACTGAAACAATTACAGCATATTTCAATGTTACCAAACACGGAATATTTAGAACTATTCCATTAAAAAATACAATTACAAGATTAGATGGTACAACATTAACCAACCGTACTCAAGTGACAAATGTTAGTGTTGATAATGAATATACAACATCTAGAAAAAATGGTAATTATAAATTACAAATTGGGTCTGCTAATCGCACGTTAACTGGTGAGCAAAAATATGTCATTAAATATACATATAATTTAGGAAAAGATCCAGCGAAAAATTATGATGAATTATATTATAATATAATTGGAAATGAGTGGGACACAGTCATTGGTAATATAACTTTTTCAATTACCATGCCTAAAGATTTTGATTCCAGTAAATTAGGCTTTTCATCAGGAAATATAGGTTCAACAGATAATAGTAAAGTTAAATATAATGTTAGTGGAAACAAAATAACAGGAAGCTATAATGGTGTTCTTAGTGTTGGACAAGCACTAACTGTTAGATGTGAATTGCCTGAAGGATATTTTGTAGGTGCAGGGCTAAATATAAATATAATGGATTATATTATGTTCTTAATTCCTGTTATATTTTTAGTAATAGCAATATTATTGTGGTATAAATTTGGTCGTGATGATCAAGTTATAGAAACGGTTGAGTTTTACCCACCAGAAGGATTAAATAGTTTAGATGTTGGCTTTTTATATAAAGGTAAGGCTGAAAATAAAGATATAACATCATTATTAATATTTTTAGCAAATAAGGGATATCTTGAAATTAATAACAAAAAAATTAATTTAAATTCTGAAAAGATAAATTTAAATCAAGATTCAGAAAATAGTGCTAATCAAAAAATAATTGAATTGCAAAATAAAATAAATGAAGAAAGAATAAATAATCCAAATTCTAAAAAAATTAAGTATTATGAAAATATGTTAGACATTTATAAAAATATTGATACTCCAATTGATTATGAACAATATGGCCTTAAATCTTCAATTAATAAACTAAATAGAAAAAATAAGTTTTTTATAAAAAAATTGAAAGATTATGATGGAACAAATATAAATGAACAATGGTTTATGGATGGATTGTTTGAATATGATAGAACAGAAGTTACAGATAAAATACTATACAATAATTTCTATATAACAAATAATAGAATATTGAATAATGTTAACAACAAACAAAATATGGATAAAATATTTGAAAAATCTGCTACAAACAAAAAATTTCTAATTATTTTAATGATTATTGCTACCTATTGTTTGATTACAATACCGCCAATCTTTGCATATGGCGAATCTTCAAGTCTATTATTTGCTTTACTATTTCCAGGTATTGGATTTACTGTTTTATTTAAATTAGTATTTGGGGAAACACAAACTATTTATGTAAATGGTAGAGCAACTTATTCTTCAATAGGCACAAAGATATTTGGTCTTGTCTGGGGATTAGGATTTGGCGGTATTCCATGGGCATTTATGGTGCTACCAGCATTAAAACAAGACCCGGTTTATTTAGTAGGATATGGGTTGGGATTAGTATGTGTCCTTGGTATGGTTATATGCTTAAGATATTTACCAAAGAGAACCCCTTATGGAAATGAAATATTAGGAAAATTAAAAGGATTCAGAAACTTTTTAGAAACTGCTGAAAAAGACAAATTAGAAACTATGGTTATACAAGATCCAACGTACTTTTATAATATTCTACCTTACACTTATGTATTAGGTGTTTCTGATAAGTGGATTAAAAAATTTGAATCAATATCATTACAAGCTCCATCTTGGTATGATAGTTCTAATGGTTTTGATTTTTCTTCTTTTGGAACATTTATAAAATCTACTATGGTTTCTGCTCAAAGTGCTATGTCATCAAGTCCATCTAGTTCTTCTGGTGGATCCTCAAGTGGCGGTGGGGGATCTTCTGGTGGAGGTTCATCTGGAGGCGGCTCCGGCGGTGGCGGTGGCGGCTCTTGGTAAAATAATATTATTAAAAAGACAATTTAGGTCATCGTGACCTAGAATTGTCTTTTTCTCTTTTACCCATGAGATTTTTATATTCTTCATAGTTTGTTTTAGCAAAGTTATCTAAATCTTCTTTTGTTTAATTTTATTAGTAGCCATAAATCTTACTTGTTCTGAATATTCATTTAATTTCTTTATATCTTATCTAATTGAATAAGGTAAATATTGCTTAGGATGTTTTTGTGGAAATACTTTTAATAAATAACAATAATATAAATATAGGCCATAGATACCTTTATGATGTTTATTAGTTCTAAAATATTCTTCAAAAATAGTTCTTTGTAATAGTGGTTTAAATATAATTTGTCTAGACGAATATAATCTTTTATTTATACTGTCTATTAAATAATCATTACCAAAAGCTTTTTCTATTCTAACTTTATCATAGCCATCTTTATAAATTGTTAATATACCATTACAAAAATAAACTTGATAGTCTAATTTTTTTAAGTCGTTCTACAACTTGTTTAAAGGTAACTGAATAGCTTATGACATTAATCTATATCTTCCTTAAGAATCTTATAATAATCATCGTTTAATACTTTGTGTTTATAAGTGTTCTTGTAAGAAATATTTTCATCAAGAACACTTAAACCATTTTGTAAGCAACAATATAATTTATTTTGCCATCTTTCATATCTTGTAGCATTTGTTGAAATTGTGGTCTGTGTCCCATATCTTTAGCAGACACTCCAGCGTCTTCATATACTTTGTAAACTTCTAACTCTTTAAATTTGCATAATGCCAATAACTTTTCCTTTTGTTCTCCAAGTGAAAATCCCTCTCTAGCTTGATCTTCCGTACTAACACGAATATAAACTCCTGCAGTTTTCCTTTCATTATCCATAATTATCAATCTCCTTTCTTTGCAATAATGTACAAAAAAATCAACTAGTAATAGTTGATTTAATCATTAACGTCACATTGGTGCGACGATTTTTGCTTCTGGAGCAAATCGCATACAAGTTACGAACTAAGTTCTCTTTCTAAAAACATTATACATAAAGTTTTATTAAAATTCAATGGGAGTATATGAAAATTTAATAAAATATAGTATAATTAGTTTTAAATGATATTTATTATGCCACTTCCGCGAAGTTTCGTGTATATATCTATCCTAACACTAAAATATGTATCATAAAATACTAAAATCTAGAGGAGTGAATTTAAAATGATTAATAAAATAATTAATTTAGTAAACCCAGATAATAAAGATTTAAGTGAATTATCAAAAGATGAATTATTAGAATTATTAGTAAAGTTAAATAAGTGTTTAAGATGTCTGGATGAATCCGAAAATGTTCTTGAAGAAAATATGCTAGCAGGTGATTTAGTATCACCTACAAAAGAAGTTCAAATGAAAACACTTGAATATTTAACACAAAATATGTCAAAAGTTCCAGATAAAAAGGCAAGAGCAACAATGGTATATTATACATTGTTAAATTTACATATGTTTAGTGATGGTAATGGAAGAACATCAAGATTTATGTATGATTTAATAAGTGGTGATTTAAATGAAGATAATATTTCATATTATTTTCATAAAAGTTCTAATAATACAACAAACCAAAATAATGATTTAGAAAAAAATAAGGGAATATTAGATATATTTATTGCCAATCAAATACCAGATGAGTTAATTTCCAGTCAATTAGGATTTGTTCCTCAAGAAATATTAAAAAACTATAGTTGGATAACAGTTGGTCACACTAATACTAGTCCATCAACAGAAACAATAATTCCTAAATCTTCACTAGAAAATTTGACACAAAAAGAACTACAGGATTTAGATAAAATTTTACACGATAGTTACGGTATGAAGTTATGTCCAAGTGGATTGGCGATGTTATATGTATCAAATAAAAAAGGGCAACTAAGTAAATGGATTGACATAAATAAAAACCATATATCATCAATAAAAGGGCTTGAAAGAAGATTTAATTTTTCAATATACAAACATCCTGAAATGATAGCTGATTGGACTCCAGATGATTTTAGAGAAGTTATAAATGTGGGTAATGCTGTTAAATATGCAAGGTTGAAGACTTTAATAGATGTTATTGCTCAACCTGAAAAATATATAAATCCAGATTCAGGTAATACTTATTGTGATGATATACTTGGTATATCAAAAGCTAAAGAAGTTGGTAGGGTTGACAGGTAAATAATATTTAAAGAGGGTATGGGAATTTCCCATATACGAATTTGTATGGGAGTACAAATTCAGTGCTGGCTAGCTAGACATATATTTTATTCCCATATTCAAAAAAAACAAAAAGAGGATTAAATTATTCTGATAATTTTTTTCTCTTTTTGATCGTCAGTAGATACTCTTACATAAATACCACATCTCATAGTTTTCCTCCTTGAAAGAAAGAGAACTTTTGAAGCTTTATATAAAATAAAAACTTACGAACTTTTAAGTCCGTAAGTTGATTTCAAATGGAGCGGATAGCGAGAATCGAACTCGCGCGACCAGGTCGGAAGCATGGCATTCTACCACTAAATTATATCCGCACTTTGTTGTAGTAAATACAACAAGCTTATATATATTATAAAATATTAAATTAGTTTTTGCAATAATTAATTAATAACCTTTTGATTCTTCTAAACTTTCATCATTATCGATAAAATCTTGAATATCTATTATTCTAAAAGATTCTTTAGTATCTCTTACAATTACTTGCTTTAATCCAGCATTTATTATCATTTTTTTACACAAGGCACAAGGATTAGCATTTTGAACATATGTATTATCATTATAATTTATACCTACCAAATATAAGGTTCCATTAAGCATATCTTTTCTGCTAGCACTAATAATAGCATTTTGTTCTGCATGAACACTTCTACATAATTCATAACGTTCACCACGTGGAACTTGTAATTCTTCCCTTAAACATGATTTTAAATCACAGCAATTTTTGCGCCCTCTGGGTGCACCATTATAACCAGTAGAAATTATTTCATCATTTTTTACTATAATTGCTCCAAAATTTCTTCTAATGCAAGTACTTCTTTTGGTAACAGTTTCTGCAATATCTAAATAATAGTTTATTTTATCAATTCTATCCATTACAAGACCTCCTATTTAAAACTTTAAAATATTATACCATAAAAATTGAAAAAGAAATAGAAATATGATATATTAAACATATTAACGAAAAAAAGAGGGATAGAATGAGTTTGTTATTTAACAATAATATTGAAAACACAAAGGTCTATGCATTTGTTGGGCCTTCTGGAACAGGAAAAAGTTATAGAGCGCAGATGGTGGCAAATGAAAATGGAATAAGCTATATAATAGACGATGGACTTTTAATAAAGGAAAATAATGTCATAGCGGGAACGTCTGCAAAAAAGGCTCCTACTAAAATAGAAACGGTTAAAAGAGCTATCTTTGTGAATGAACAGGAAAAGCAAGAAATGAAAAAAGCTATAAAAAAATACAAGCCAGAAGCAATTTTAATATTGGGTACTTCTGACGGAATGGTAGAAAAAATAGCAGAAAATTTGGGATTGCAAAAACCTACAAAGACCATATATATAAATGAAGTCGCAACAGAAACGGAGATGCAAACCGCCAAAACAATAAGGAAGACAGAAGGAAAACACGTAATACCTGTGCCAACATTTGAAATAAAAAAAGATTTTTCAGGCTATATATTAGATCCGTTACAAATATTTAAATCAAAGGGAAAAGGGAATGCACCATATATATCTGAAAAGTCAATAATAAGACCAACATTCAGCTATTTAGGAAATTTTGTAATATCAGATACAGTTTTTAGACAGATTGCAGAATATTTGGCTAAAAGAACAGATGCAATAAATAAAATTATAAGAATTAGAGTAGAAAAAACACCGGAGGGACCGACAATTTATATGGAAGTGATTGTTACATATGGTTATAATGTATTAGTTGCGTTGCGAGAATTTAAAGAAAAAGTTATAAAGGAAATAGAAAAATTAACAACAATGAACGTAGTTGATATTACGATTGTTGCAAAAGGTATATATATGCCTGAAGAAAAAAAAGATATTTAAATTAATGGAAAGGATAAGGTTATTATGAGCTTTATAGTTGCAATAGATGGACCAGCGGGAACTGGAAAGGGAACAATTACAAAATTAATTGCAAAAGACTTTGGACTTATTAATATAGATACGGGAGCGACATATAGATGTGTTACATTAGAAATGATTAACCAAAATGTTTCTATAAACGAAAAAGATAAGATAATAAAAATATCAGAAACTATAAAAATAGATATAAAAAATAATGAAGGTATACAAACTATTTTCCTAAATGGAGAAGATGTTACAGATAAAATAAGAAGTAAAGAAGTAACAGCTTTAGTTTCACAGGTCTCTGCTATAGTAGAAGTAAGGTTAAATATGGTAAAATTGCAAAGAAAATTAGCAGAAGGAAAAGATGTTATTATGGAAGGAAGAGACATTACAACATATGTATTTCCAAATGCAGATGTAAAAATATATTTAGATGCAGATGTAAAAGAAAGAGCTAGAAGAAGGTATAAAGAAAACCTAGAAAAGGGCATAAATATGACCTATGAGGAAGTCTTAGAAAAAATAAAAATTAGAGATCATAATGACAGCAACAAAGAAATAGGTTCGTTAAAAATTGCAGAAGATGCTATAGTTATTGATACTACATATTTGACAATAGAACAAGTTAAAGAAAAAGTAGCTGATATAATAAATAAAGCGAAAGGAGGTCAACAATGTTAAGAAAAATAGTTGTTTTTCTGGTATATATATTTAATCTTGTAGTATTTAGAGTAGAAAAAAATGGAGAAGAAAATATAAAGGAAAAAGGGGCATATTTGATATGTGCTAATCATAGGTCAAACTGGGATGCACCAATATTGGTATCAAATTTAAAAAGAAAAGTATATGTAATGGCAAAAGCAGAATTATTTAAAAATAAATTCATTAAATGGTTTGGCAGAAAGTGTTGTGTATTTCCTGTTAAAAGGGGAATGAGAGATATAGAGTCTATAAAGTATTCATTAAATTTATTAAAAGATGGGGAAATATTGGTTATATTTCCAGAAGGAACAAGAAATGGAATGGAGAAAAATGGAAAAGCACAAAATGGAGTGGCCTATATGGCGATAAGAACAGGAGTTCCGGTAATCCCAGTTGGAATTCAAGGAGAGATGAAGCCTTTTAAAAAAGTAAAATTAAATATAGGGGAACCATTGGACTTTAGCCAGTATAAAACAAATAAACCTGAAAAAGAAATACTAGATAAGGTAAGCAAAGAAATAATGGATAACATAATTATGTTGACAAATGAAAAGAAATAGGGTAAAATATAAGGGTTAGTAATATAGAAATTAACATAAAAATACAAAGAAAAGAGAAGGGGAAAAATGATAAACGAAAACATAAGAAACATAGCAATTATAGCACACGTAGACCATGGCAAAACAACACTTGTAGATGCACTTTTAAAACAAAGCCATATATTTAGAGAAAATGAGCAAGTACAAGAAAGAGTAATGGATTCAAATGATTTGGAGAAAGAAAGAGGAATAACAATTCTTTCTAAAAACACATCCGTAATGTACAAAGACATCAAAATTAATATAGTAGATACACCAGGACATGCTGACTTTGGAGGAGAAGTTGAACGTGTTTTAAAAATGGTTGATGGTGTACTTTTATTGGTGGATGCTTTTGAAGGCCCAATGCCTCAAACAAGAGAGGTATTAAAAAAATCTCTTGCATTAAATTTAAAACCAATAGTAGTAATTAATAAAATAGATAGACCAGGTGCAAATCCACTAAAAGTAGTTGACCAAGTATTAGAATTATTTATAGAATTAAACGCAACAGATGAACAACTAGATTTTCCAGTTGTTTATGCATCTGCAAAAAATGGAATTGCAAAAATGAACTTAGACGAAGAAAGCGATAATGTAAATTGCATTTTTGAGACCATAATAAATAATATTGAGCCTCCAAAATGTGATATAGATGGAACAATGCAAATGTTAGTATCAAATATAGACTATGATGAATATTTAGGAAGAATAGCAGTAGGAAGAGTAGAGAGAGGAACAATAAACAATGGAACAACAGTAGCTGTTTGCAAAAAGGATAAAACAGAACAAGGCAAAATAGCAAAATTATTTACATATGTAGGATTAAAGAGAACAGAGGTTGAAAATGTTTCTGCAGGGGATATAGTTTGTCTATCAGGTATTTCGGATATAAACATAGGGGATACAATTTGTGATGTAAATAATCCAGAAAAAATAGATTTTGTAGATATAGATGAACCAACAGTATCTATGACATTTAGTGTAAACAATGGTCCATTTGCAGGAAAAGAAGGTCAATTTGTAACCTCAAGACATATAAGAGATAGATTATTTAAAGAGCTAGAAAGAAATGTTAGTTTAAGAGTAAAAGAAACAGATTCTGCAGATAGTTTTGAGGTTTGCGGTCGTGGAGAATTGCACTTATCTGTTTTAATAGAGACTATGAGGAGAGAAGGTTTTGAATTATTAGTTTCTAGACCAAAAGTAATAATAAAGGAAATAGATGGAGTTAAATGTGAGCCTATGGAAAGACTTGTAGTTAACGTTCCAGATGAATGCATAGGTAATGTTATAGAAAAATTGGGAAGAAGAAAAGCAGAAATGCTTAATATGGAACCAGCAGAAGTTGGACATACAAAGGTAGAATTTAAAGTTCCTGCTAGAGGGTTAATTGGTTATAGAACAGAATTCTTAACAGATACAAAAGGTGTAGGAACAATGAATAGTATTTTTGACTGCTATGAGCCATATAAAGGTGAAATACAAGCAAGAACAAGAGGAGTACTTGTGGCATTTGAACAAGGAACATCAATAACATATGGATTATATAATGCTCAAGAAAGAGGAGAGTTGTTTATAGGACCAGGTGTTGATGTATATGAAGGAATGATAGTAGGCATAAATTCTAGAAATGAGGATATATCAATAAATGTATGCAAAGAAAAACACCTAACTAATACAAGGGCTTCTGGTTCAGATGACGCTTTACGTTTAGTGCCACCAATTCAGTTATCACTAGAAAAAGCAATAGAATTTATAGAAGAAGATGAGTTAGTGGAAGTTACACCAAAAAGCTTAAGACTAAGAAAGAAAATATTAGATAATAAGACAAGAGAAAGAATGGCAGCAAGAGCAAAGAAATGATAGTGTAAAGTAATCCATGAAAAATATAGGGGCGATTTTAATCGCCCGCACTTCAAAGAAATAAAGGAGGAATGAGAATGAGTAAAAAAGGCTTTCATGGGAATGGGAGATATTATTATGAAAACGGATATCGTTCAAAAAAAGCAGTGAGAGACACTTATCCAGAAGGAAATGACGAAGAAATTCGTGGAATTAATAAAGTAAGAGATGAACTTATGCGAAAAATTGATAGTGTAACAAGAGCTTATGCAAGTAAGTGTGCAGGAAGAATGTTAAGTGATGTGGTTAATGAGATATATGGTATATTTGCAGAAGAATGTGAGAAACATAGAGAAGCTGGTTATGTAGAATCCGTTAGCGAAGAAATAATTAAAAATAGAATAAAAGATGTATTAATTAGAGAATATAATAAGCTAAATGCTAGTGGAGAGCATGATGAAAGATAGCATTAAGCAGAAAGCTTTGGAAAACCATATTCCAATATTAATGGATGATACATTAGAAGTTATAGCCAAGATATTAAAACAGAATAATCCCAAAAGCATATTGGAAATAGGAACTGCTGTGGGTTATTCTGCAATATGCTTTTCTGAGTTTCTTACAGAAGGTGGAAAAATAGATACAATAGAGAGAGATGTTCAAAGAGCAGAAGAGGCGATTGAGAACATAAAACAAGTTGGGGTAGAAGATAAAATAAATGTAATAATAGGTGATGCTGTAGATATTCTCCCTACACTAAACAATAAATATGATATTGTTTTTATTGATGCTGCAAAAGGAAAGTATCCATTTTTCCTAGAACAAGCTATTAGAATGGTTAATAAAAATGGAATAATAATAGCAGATAATGTTTTATATAAAGGCTATGTATTGGGCGATTATAACAAACATAAGCAACGAACAGCAGTAAGAAACTTAAGAGAGTATATATATAAAATAACAAATACCCCTAATATTCAAACAGAAATATTAGAGGTAGGAGATGGATTAGCTATTTCTAAAATGATTTAAATAATATATCGTATACAAGAAAGGACGGTGTCTGCTATAAAAACAACCAAAACAGTTGATATAGCAGTCACTTGAATTTTATGTGGGATTTTTGCTAAAATTAAATTGACATGTTTTTTTATAAAAGGATACAAATGATTTATAAAAAGTATGGCAATAAACCCCCATGCAAATGCGTGAAAAATACTAATACGACCATTTATATTTAAAAAGCGCTCAGAATAGTCCCACCATTTTAAACCGAATAAAGCATCCAAACCAAAACTTACAATATATTCGAAAAAAGTGAATATAGCAACTGAAGAAAAAAATAACTTTATTGAATTTTTTCTATATTTACTTAAAATTATTATTAAAATTAATGCACCATATCCATAAATAGGGCATATTGGGCCATATAAAAAGCCTCTTTTAGAAAAATAGCCCATTACATAAGCACAATAAAAGGTTTCCATTATCCAACCCAAGAATGCAAATGTAAAAAAATAGATTATGTATATGCAATGCCTAGATAGTTTTTTATTATTAATTTCCATATATAATGCTCCTTTAACATTAATATAATAACAGATTATACTAAAAAAGTAAAATAAATTTATGAAAATTATGAAATGATTTATAATTATTTAAGTAATAATTATGGATTGATGAAAGGAATGATGGTTAATATGAAAAAAGTAGAATTATTGGCTCCGGCAGGTTCTTTTGAAAAGGCTAAAACAGCTTTTTTATACGGCGCAGACGCTGTTTATTGCGGAACAGGAAGTCTGTCACTAAGAAGTAGATCAGAAGTGAATGATAATGAATTAGCAAAAACGATACAATACGCACATAGTATAGGCAAAAAAGTTTATGCGGCAATTAATATTTATGCTTGGGATAGTTATTATGATGAAATAAAAAAACAAGCCAAAATGCTAAATGAATTGAAAGTAGACGGAATTATTGCTTCAGATGGAGGAGTAATTGATGTTATAAAAAAAGAAGCACCAGATATAGACATACATATAAGTACACAAGCAAATACGGTTAGTTATCATAGTGCAAACTTTTGGCATAAAAATGGTGCTAAAAGAGTAATTTTGGGAAGAGAATTAAACAAAGAACAAATTAAGGAAATAATTAAAAATAAAGAAGCGGGATTGGAAGTAGAAATATTTGTACATGGAGCAATTTGCTTTGGATATTCTGGTAGGTGCTTTTTAAGTGACTTTTTAGCAAGTAGAAGTGCAAATTTAGGTGATTGTGCACAAAGTTGCAGATGGGCATATAATGTGTATGTAGAAGAAAACAATAACCCAGGAAATTTGATGCCTGTAGAACACGATGAAAAGGGAACATATATATTTTCATCAAAGGATTTATGTTTGATAAAAGAAATTCCAGAAATAATAGATATGGGAGTAGAAAGTCTAAAAATTGAAGGAAGATTAAAAACAGAATATTATTTAGCCTCAGTAGTTAATGCATACAGAAATGCTATAGATGATTATATGAAAAATCCAAATGAATATGATTATAATAAATATTTAAAAGAGCTGGAAAAAACTAAAACAAGGGGATTAACAACATTTTATTTTAATGACAGAAATAATAAGGATTTTCAAGAATATGATGGAAAGCAATACAATCCTAACTTTGAATTTGGAGGAAAGGTATTAGAAAACCAAGCAAATAAAACATTAATAGAAATACGCAATAAATTAAGTATAGGAGATAAAATGGAAATATTAATTCCAGGAAAAATAGAAGTTGAAGAGTTTACCATACAAAAAATGTGGGATTCTGATACTGAAGAAGAGATTACAACCGTAAATCCAGGGAAACAAGGACAAACTGTAAAATTAGAACTGCCAATTGAAGCAAAAACAGGATGGATATTAAGAAGAAGAAAATAAAATATTATTTTTCTTCAAGCTTTTCGAAATTTAGAGCTAAACAGAAACAAATAATAAATAAACCAATGGAAATAATACCTTCAAAATTCAAATTGAAAGAAGGAATTAACACTAAAACAGAACCAATTATAAAACCAATAATGCAATAAAAAGTTTTGGTGTAATAATAGTCTAAAAGATATTTTATTAAATTTAAAAATACAAGCCCACCAATAATAACGCCAATTCCCAATGGAAATAAAACTGGCAAGTATAAGGTTGAAATAGAATCTAAATAAATATTATATATACCAAGTAATATTAAAATTACACTACTACTAACACCAGGAACAACAATTCCTATGGACATTAAAAAACCACACAAAACAAGGTAGAAGAAATTTGAGTTTTCAATTGAAAGAAAATTAATATTACATTTATTTTCAATGAAAATAAGCAAAACGGCAATAGCAAAAGTTGCAATCAAATACAACATATAAGTTAAGCGAAAGCCAACATCTTTATTGGCTTTTTTGCATAAAATAGGAACTTCTCCTACTATTAATCCGATAAATGCAAATTTTGTTGGCGTTGGAAAAGTGGTAAATAGAAATTTTAGGACATTTCCTAAAGCTATAATACCAACAAAACTGCCAGATACAATTGGAAATAAAAATTTAAAATTATTTTTAGTGTCTTTAAAAAAATTTAAAACACTGTTTACTAGTTTTTCGTAAATACCGAATATTACGCATAAAACTCCACTGCTTATTCCAGGAAGTATTGCGCCAGCGCCTATTAAAATACCAATACAAAAATTTAAAATGTAATTCATAAAATACCTCTATATAAAAATATTATATAGAGGTAAAGAATATTACAATTATTCTTCAATTATTTCTTGAGCTAATTTGCCTATAGCTTTTGTTTCAATTCTGGATACATAAGAACGTGATATTCCCATCATTTGCGCTATTTCACTTTGCGTTTTTGGCTTATCACCATTTAGGCCAAATCTTAACTCTAGGATAGTTTTTTCTCTTAGTTTAAGTACTTCTTTCATTTTATTATATAATTTTTTTATTTTGAATTTTAAATCAACTTCATCTTCTATAGGCTTGCTATTACTTTCTAAAATTTCCTGAAGGGTTATAGTATTATCATCTTTATCTTTTCCAATCGGATCTTCCAAGTATACTTCTGCACTTAATTTTTTAGTACTTCTTAAATACATTAAAATTTCATTATCAACGCATCTAGAAACATATGTAGCAAGACGTACACCCTTAGAAGAATTGAAACTATTAATACCTTTTATTAACCCAATAGTACCAATTGAGATTAAATCATCTAATTCAATATTGGTGGAACTATATTTTTTACAAACATGAGCTACAAGTCTTAGATTTCGTTCAATTAAAATGTTTTTTGCTTCATCATTTCCTTGAGAAAGTAGTTCCAAATAATATTGTTCTTCACTAGAAGAAAGTGGCTCAGGAAATAAACTATTGTTAGAAATATAACCAACTAAAAATATAGCAGATTCTAAAAAATGTAAAAAACCATTTAGTAAAAATGCAAGCATAAAAACCTCCGTAAAAATATTTTTTTAGACCATTTGCTAAATTATATGAACAGAAAAAAATAAAGTGCATGACTTATTAAATAAAAATAAAAAAAGTTGAGTTTATCCTTGATATTTTACGTAGTTTATTGTATTATATAATATGTAAGAAAAATGGAATAAAGGATGAAATATAAGATATAGAAAGGGGAAAAGCTATGAAAAAATTTATAGCAGTCATAACAATTTTTATGTGCCTATTAAGTGCAACCACAGTATACGCAGCAAATACAGAAAATGTAATAGAACCAACGAAAACAAGTGGAACTCTAGTTGAAATTAAGCAAAAAGAAATTAAAACAATGGAAGATTATGTAGAACAATATGGAAATGAAACATATGGATATGTTGCATACATACTAAACCTAGTTAGAATATATAGTATACCTTTTTGTTTTGTAGGAATAGTTATTAGTGCTATATATCGTTACGTAATAGGAATAAGAAAACTGGATGTGCAAGACAAAGGTTTTGGTGTAATGATAGGTATAGTAACAGTTTTAGTAATATGCCAAATATTACCATTGATTTTTGCAATAGTAGTAAAAGGTTGGAGGGGTTAAACAAATGAAGGTATTGTTTGCAGTTGGCAATGAAAAAATATCAGAAGCGATTATAAAAGAATATCAAAAGAATTATTCAGAAGAAATAATAAGCAAAAATGTATATTATTTTAATGCAATACAGAAGGAATTACAAAAAGATAAGTCATATGATAGAATAATTATAAGTGAAGATTTAGAAGCATTTTCAAACAATAATTATGACGAGATTGATAGATTTATAAGAGGCAAGTTAGACAACATATCAGCAGAAGCAACAAGCAATTCGGGAGCAGACATACCAATAATACTTATATGCAATGACAGAAGGGCTAAATCAGAAATTTTCTTAAATGAAATATTAAAAAGCAAAATCTATAATGCGTTATTAGGACAAGATAGAAACGTATCAAAAATTTGTGAATTAGTCTACAAACCTAGAAATCAAAAAGAAGCAATAGCATATTATCAAGTGAGAACAGAAGATTCAGAAGCTATGTTTAGCAGAGAAGAAGACGTAAGCGAGACAGAAATTCAAAATATCATTAATCACTATAAAAAGTTAGGCAAAAATGAAGAAAAATATATTGAAAGCTTTAATAGTATTGCAACTCAATATACAGATGCACAATTAAGATTAATTGCACAATTTTTACCATTAAATGTTAAAGCTGTACTTGAGGCTAGATGTGAAAAATATCAAAAAATTGTAAGCTATGGTTCTAGCAGAAGCTCAGATGGAAAAAATAAAAAAACTCAAACAGCATATGAACCACCAAGTGTTAAAGTTAAAAAGATAAAATCTAATATTAATGATAAAGAAGAAAATAAAAAAATAAAACTGATAGAAGAACAGTTAAAAAAGAATAAATTAACCAAACCAGTAATTATACCAGAAGAAGTAAATGTATCAAATGTAAAAAAAGTTAAAACCAAACCAATAGAAGTGCAAGAAAAATTGAAAAAAGATCAACTAGATGAAAAAGAAAAAACTAGTATAACTGAAGAGATAAAAACAGCGAAAGATATGAAAAAAGAAATAGAAGAAACACCACTAAGAAAAAGAGGAAGACCTAAAAAGGAAACTATTGCAGACAACAGTGAAGTAGAACCTCAAATAAAGAAAAAAAGAGGAAGGCCTAGAAAGGAACAGTCAGAAATAGATAACAGTGATATACGAGATGATTCTGAGCCAAAGGATATTGTTAATTTGTTTGATATGGATGAAGAAAAAGAAGATGATATTTTGCCAGGCCTTGAGGACCTAGAAGAAACAACATTGCCGGGGTTAGATGATAAACTTCCTGAATCTGAAGAAATTGAAGAAAATGATAATATATTGCCAGGCCTTGAAGAGAGCAACGAAAAAGGAAGTTCATTGTCAGAATCAGACGAAGAACAGCAAAATATACTACCAGGATTTGAGGATTTTAGTAAAATGTCAGACGAAGATGATACAGTGCCTAAGTTTGAAAGCTTAGATAGGAATGAATACACAAATAAGGTTGCAAGCGAACAAGAGCAAAAAATAGAACCAATTAAAAATGTAGATATCGATATGAATTTGTCTAGCTTACTCACAAAAGATAAGAAAATAGTGGCTTTTGTAGGAACTTCAAAAAATGGGACATCCTTTATAGTTAATAATATAGCACAATTATTATCAGAAAAAGGCATAAAAACAGCAATACTTGATTTGACAAAAAATAAAAATGCATATTATGTATATACGGACAATCAAGAAGAATTAAGACAAACAGCAATTTCTTCTATACCAAACTTAATTAATGGAATAGTAGAAGGAATTGTGGTAAACAAAAATTTAAGCGTATTTACTACTTTACCAAATGAAAATGATGTAATAAATAATTATTCTGAGATACTGGAAACTTTAATTAAAAATTATTCATTAATATTATTGGACTGTGATTTTGAAACAAATTTTGGATATTTTAAAGAAGCACAAGAAATTTATTTGGTGCAAAGCTTTGATGTCTTAACAATTCAACCATTAACAGCATTTTTAAGGGATTTGAAAGCAAAAAATATTTTAAATCCAGAAAAATTAAGAATAATTTTAAACAAATCTTTAAGAGTAAGAAATGTGACTGACAAACTGATAATAGGTGGAATATCAGTATATAATGACCCTGCTATGTCATATATGACAGAATTATTCAATAAGGACTTAATTAAATATTGTTCTATACCGTTTGAAGAACAGACATATTCAAGATATCTTGAAGGATTAGTAGAATGTAAAATTTCCTTAAAAGGATATTCTAAAAAATTCTTAATGTATCTGTCAAAATTAGGAAATATGGTTTATCCACTAATTAATAGTATGCCTCAAAAATCAATGAGCAATTATAATAATATATATAAAAATAGTGAATCAAAATTTACAAATCAAATGAATGAAACATTAAATAAAATGAAAAATAAGTATTAACAGTATAGTAAATTTAAAGAGGTGAGTTTTTTGACATTAGCAATAATACTACTGCTTGTAATAATAATAGTAATTTTAATGATATACAATGTATCTATACATAAAAAAATAGAAAGTTTTTCCAACCTTAATCAAAAAGTAACAAGTTTAAATGTACTTCAAGATTTGCTTGATACAATTAGTGAATACACAACTACTAAGGAAAAATTTGCAAAAATTAATAATATTCTGATAGAAAAGTATGGCATAAAATATTCAACAATAGTTGTTTATGATGGAGTTGAGTATGTTGTAAAAGCATCTAATGTTGATGAAAAACATTGGGATACATTAAGCAAATTACAAACAGAGCCGATATTTAAAGATAGTATACAGACAGCTACACCAAAATATTTAACAGTAGAAAGAGAAGGCGAAAAATTGCCATATCAAAAAAGTGAATTTGCAAGGGCAAAAGCTGCAATATTTTTTCCCTTATATATAGATAATGTATATATAGGATATTGGATAATAGAAGGAACACAACCACATGAGTTTGATAATTTGGATGTTACAATTTTAGAGGTAGTAAAAAATAATATAGTGTCAGTTGTGAAAACAGTAACAACTCAACAGATATTAGAAAATATAGTAAGAGAAGACAAATTTAGTGGATTAAAATCAGTTGAATATTTATATGGCGACGGTAGAAAAATAATAGATAAATATACAATTTCGGCAGTATGCTTATTTAAAATAATTAATATAGAAGAAATTAATAATAATATAAACAGAGAAACAGGAAATAATGTTATTACACAGGTTTCGCAAACAATAAAGGACAAACTTCAATCGGAATATATATTTGTTAGATACATGGGACCAAAATTTGCAATAATTTTTTCAGGAATAGATCCACAATCAGCAGAGGAAATTTTAAAGGAAATAAAGGAATCTGTAGAAGAACTAAAAATTTCGCCAGTAGAAAATAATGAAAATCAAGATTACGGTATATATGCAAGAGCAAAGTTAAATTTTGCAGTAGCGGCATACTATAAGGGAACAGCTTTAGAAGAAGTTATGAGAAGATTAGAAGAATATTTAGACAATGCAGATAAAGAGGAAAATAGTATAAATTTTTTATAGGAGGTAATTGATATATGTCTATGGATGAAACAATGAGTTTTGAAGTAGAAAGGGAGAAGAATGTTAAAACAAAAGAAATACTTACAAAAGTATATCAAGCATTAGAAGAAAAGGGGTATAATCCAATAAATCAGATTGTGGGATATATATTATCAGGAGATCCTACATATATAACAAGCCATAATAATGCTAGAAATTTGATAAGACAGTTAGAAAGAGATGAACTATTGGAAAAAATGGTAAGAAATTATATAGGATTAGGCGAATAATATGCGAAAACTTGGAATTGATTATGGTGATAGCAGAGTTGGAATCGCTATAAGTGATGAACTAGGAATAACTGCTCAAGGACTATGTACAATAAGTCATAATGGAAATGATAAAATAGTTCTAAAAAAATTAGAAGAAATATTAGACAATTATCAAGTAGACACAATTATAATAGGAATTCCTATAAATATGGATGGTACAGAAGGTTTTAGAGTAGAAGTAACAAAGAAATTTATACATAAATTAAAATGTAAATTTAATAAAATAAAAATAGAAGAAATAGATGAACGTTTAACAACAGTTGCAGCACATAAAACAATGAATTATTTAGGAATAAAAAAGGAAAATAAAAAAAATATTGTAGATACAATATCTGCAGTATACATTTTAGAAACATATATGAATAAGCCTAAGTAAAGAGAGCATAATAGTGATTAAGTTATTAAAGTTGTAGAAATACAAATAATATAAATAATTATAATTGAAAGGAGAAAAAAATGAGCGAAGATTTAAACAATGAAATCCCAGAGAACATAGAGGGAGAAGAAGTTGACAATATAGTAATACTTAATGATGAAGAAGGAAACGAAGTACAATTTGAATTTTTAGACTTAATTGAATATAATGAAGAAGAATATGTAATATTATTACCAGTGGAAGATGAAATATCTGAAGAACCAGGAGAAGTAGTAATATTGAAAGTTGAAAGTACATCAGAAGACGAAGAATCTTATGTAAGTGTAGAAGATGAAGAAGTACTAAATAATGTATTTGAGATATTCAAAGAAAAATTCAAAGATGAATTTAATTTTACAGATTAGTAAATTTTAAAAAAGGTATAATGGTAAGACATTATACTTTTTTTCTTGTATAGCGTATATTTTGTGCTTGCAACTTAATTTAATTATGTGGTACAATAATAAAGAAGGAGTTGATACAAATGAGAAATTTTACAACATGGTTAATTGTCATTTTTGGTTTTATGTTTTGGGGATTTAGAGTAGCAGGAGCATTTGCCGCTGGAACAGGTATGGATTTTATGATAAAACCAATGGACTTGGCAATAGAAATACCAGTATTGTTTATAAGTTTTACGTGCATTTGTTTTATAATAAAAAGAAAAATTTTAGCAGCAATAATTTATCTTGTAACACATGGATTTTATTATGGAGTATTTTTATATCAAAATATTAATACAATATTATATGGACAAGTAACAGAAGAAAATTATATTTCTATTTTCTTTTCATTCATAGGAATATTGCTACCAATTTTGGCATTATTGGACTTAGCATTAGATAAATCAAGAACTATGAGACCAAAGGATAAGAAAACAGATTGGTATTATGGAAATGAAAAATATGATAGAAAAATGGACGAAAGAGCAGACAAAAATAATTACCGTACATTATAAAGAAAATATATAGATAGAGAATTACTAGACAAAATAAAGTAGTTATATACAAAACGTTTAAAAAATTTCCAATAAAAAATCAAATAAAAAAAATAAAAATAAGTATACTAATAATATAAAACAAAAAGGAGGTTTTTTTATGGAAGATAAACAAAAAATAAATTGTACAGTAGAAAGTTGTGTATATAATAATTTGAATAATCACAAATGCACTTTAAAAGAAATACAAGTTACACCAATAGCAGGTTGCAATACAAAAGAACCAGATGAATCAATGTGCAGTAGTTATAAATTTGAAAAGTAAAAAAGGCATAAAGACTTGAAAAATGTTTGGAGATAGAATATAATGTTACTACAAAGTGATTCTTTGAATAATTTTGGAGGTAAAAAGTTATGGGTCGTGGTAAGCTGCAGAAGCGGCCTTGCGCTGACATTATGTCAACAAGTTCGGCTGTGACTGGTTCATGTAACTGGGTAGTTGTAAAACTGCCAAATGATTCCACAATCAGATTCATAGTTGACTGTGGACTTTTTCTTGAAAAAGAATGTGAAAATTACAACGAAAATTTTCCATTCGACCCGCGAAAAGTGGATTTTGCGTTGTTAACGCATATTCACAATGACCATTGTGGAAGATTACCGCTATTGGTCAGAAAAGGATTTGAAGGAACTATATACGCTTCAAATGAAACCTGTATTTTTGCTCCTTTGGCCTTGAATGATTCATTAAAAGTGTTGAAGGACACAGCAAAGAGAAAGCATACAAGGGAACTGTATGCAGAGAGGGATGTTCAAAACACAATTGGTCAGTGTTCTGCGATAGAATACAATACAACCATATGTGTTAATGAACACATAAAAGTGACGGGATTTAAAAATGGTCACTTGGTTGGTGCAATGATGTTTCTGGTACAGATTTGTTATCCGGGATGCGATAACATAAATCTGCTCTTCACAGGGGATTACAACTCGAAAAATTTGTTTTTTGAGGTTCCAGACTTGCCCCAATGGGTTCTTGAATTACCTGTAACGGTAATTCAAGAAAGCACATATGGCAACATGGAATCATCAGAGATGATTCCGGTGTTTGGCACTAATATTGCCCAAAGCACAAGAAATGGGGAGACGGTAATTATACCTGTATTCTCATTGGGAAGAAGTCAGGAAATCCTGTATTTCTTGAAGAGAATGCAAGAAAATAATGAATTGGAAAGAGAAGTTCCAATATTCTTCGATGGAAAACTTGCCCAAAATTATTCTTCTCTCTACAAGAAAAAGGAATTGGGATTAAAAGCAGAAATGCTAGATTTCCTTCCTGAGAACCTTATCATGGTTAATAAGGAAAATAGGGAAAGAATAATTAAGGAGCCATCCCAAAAGATTGTTATTACAACATCTGGGATGGGAACCCATGGACCTGCTCCCATGTATATCCAGGAATATGTGTCTAGAGACAATGCTTTGATACATTTTACCGGTTATACGGCAGAAGGAACTTTAGGAAGAATCCTTCAGGAGACACCAACTGGTAAAATGGTGCTAGTAAACTCATTGGCACGCAGAAAGCAAGCTAGAGTTGTGTCTACAAAGGAATTCTCTGCCCACGCAAAGGCAGATGAAATGTGTGATTTTTTGAAAAAATTCAAAAAACTGCAAATGGTTCTCGTAACTCATGGAGAACCAAAAACTAAAGAAAGCTTTGCCGATAGAATATTGGCGGAAGTTAGGCCAAAGTCGGTAGGCATTCTCAATAGAGAATATCTACACAGAATAGATGAATTCGGATTTAGAAAGACGATGTCAACTAAATTCGAGTAAAAAAAGCCCCCAAATGTTAGAACAGATTTTAACATTTGGGGGCACATCTCACTATTGAAGGTGAAAATTTTATTAAGTATTGAATATAAAATTTAAAAGATATATAATGTTAAAAAATAAATTTGAGGAGGAATATGTATGCCATTAGTAACAACAAAAAATATGTTTGAAAAATCAATGAAGGAACATTTTGCAATAGGAGCTTTTAATGTAAATAATATGGAAATAATACAAGGAATAGTAGATGCAGCAGCAGAGGAAAATGCACCAGTTATATTGCAGGCATCTTCTAGTGCCATAAAATATGCTAGAATAGGATACTTAAAGAAAATGGTTGAGGCAGCATTAGAAGAACATGATATTCCAGTTGTACTACATTTAGACCATGGGCCAGACTTTGAAACTTGTAAAATGTGTATAGATAATGGATTTTCATCAGTTATGATAGATGGTTCAAAATATGATTTTGAAGAAAATGTAAGACTAACAAAACAGGTAGTTGATTATGCACATGAACATGGGGTAGTTGTAGAAGCAGAGCTAGGAAAATTAGCTGGAATAGAGGATGAGGTTAATGTTACGGAATCAGATGCAATGTTTACAGACCCAGAACAGGCAAAAGAATTTGTAGAAAGGACAGGATGTGATTCATTGGCAATAGCTATAGGAACAAGCCATGGAGCATATAAGTTTAAAGGGGAACCAAAACTTAGATTTGATATTCTACAAAAGGTAAAAGAACTAATACCAAACACACCAATTGTATTGCACGGAGCTTCAACGGTTATACCAGAACTAGTAGAAACATGTAATAAATATGGTGGAAATATTCCTGGAGCAAAGGGAGTACCAGACGAAATATTAAACCAAGCAAGTAAACTTGGAGTATCAAAGATTAATGTTGATACAGACTTAAGATTAGCAATGACATCAGAAATACGAAGAGTATTTGTGGAAGATCCTTCTGCATTTGACCCAAGAAAATATTTAACACCAGCAAGAGAAGCAGTAAAACAGACTGTAAAGCATAAAATAAGAGATGTATTTGGTGCAAGTAATAAGGCATAATATTAAAAGCCGTGATGATACTCACGGCTATATTTTTTTACCAAATTCCTTCTTTATTCTCATTTCAGCATCTTTTTTAGCAATATCTTCTCTTTTATCATATAACTTTTTTCCTTTACCGATTCCTAAAGTTATTTTTAAGAAATTACCGGAAAAGTATAAATCCATTGGAATAAGAGAATAACCTTTTTGTTTAGTTTGACCAATAAGTTTTGCTATTTCCAATTTATGTAGTAATAATTTTTTAACTCTTAAAGGATCTTTATTAAAAATATTGCCATGTTCATATGGGCTAATATGCATTCCATAAACAAGAACTTCACCATTTTTTATAATAGCATAACTATCTTTCATATTAATTTTGCCATTGCGTATAGACTTTATTTCTGTTCCAGTTAAAACAATACCAGCTTCTAAAGTTTTTTCAATTGAATAATTATGTTTGGCAGTAGGATTAGTTGCAACAACTTTTTTTGCCATAAAAAACCTCCTTGTCATTTTGAAGACATTTCTTTTGGTAACAATTTGTTACTTTACGGATACATCTTAATAATAAATATTATATCACTAAAACAGCAAAAAACAAGACATTTCAAAGTTTATGTTCCAGCATTTTAGCTGTATAAATAGTAGCAATTAAAAATAACATAATGTTTTAAAGCTTATTAAAAACATTATATTATTTTTAATTATAGGTCATTAATTCAAAATTATCTGTTATTGCTATTGCTGTCATCATAAAAATTAGAAGAATTTTTTTGACCACCATAATATACAACAAGTGCTATTATTACAATGGCAATTACGGCTAACAAAATCCACATCCAAGTAGAAGAAGTCATATTGGTGCCAGTTGCATTTGAAGTACGAGTTGTTGTGTAGTTTCCTGGATTAGCATTAAAATTAGATGTATTATTGTTGTGGTCAGTATTATTGTTTTTCATAGTATTGGTCATATCTTTTACGTCGTTTTCTAATTTATTAGTGCCTTCTTTTACACCATTTACAATACCTTTGCCGGCATCTTCTACGGCATTTTCTGCTCCGCCTACAACATTTCTAACATCATTAACAACATTATTTGCAGCAAATGTATAAGAAAAAGCAAAAAGTGAAATAACAAATATAATAATAAATAAAACAATCTTCTTATTCATAAAATAAAAACCTCCTTAAAAAATGTACAACTTAAAATAATTGTTCAATAATATTATTGTTTTTTTAAAATAAAATATACATAAAAATAAAATTGGAAAATTATTTTCTAATTTCCCAATTTTACTAAAAAATTTTATAATGACTATTTTAATCTTATTAATATGGCTATTGCTAATAATATTAATAATACTCCAACAACTGTTAACAAAATATTTAGAATATTTGTTAAACCTAAACTCGCTTCTGGCAAAGAAGATAAAGCATTTAGAGGCGAAGCTGTATTAGATGTACCACTTGTTGTTGCATTATTTTGTAAATTCATATTAATATCACTTGCACAAACAAACAAACATGATGAAAGTAATATAAATACAAGTAATAAGACAATATATATTTTTTTAAACATGACTACCTCCAAGTACTGAACTTATACTATTAATAATACACAATAAATAAAAAAAAGTCTATATTATTTTTAAAAAATATTGAATAATATAGACTTGAAATTCAATTAATGTACATAAACTGGAGTTCCTAAACCAGCATTTTGAAAAATAATTGGCATTTTATTAGGTGGAATGTTTACACATCCATGACTTCCAGAATACTTTGAACCTGCTCTACCATTTTGTTTATAAACAACTCCGCCAAAATAATTAAAATTCTCTGTAGCACCTCTCCAGTTAGCATCATGTAACCCTTGCGCTTTGGCATTGTTAAATCTCATCCAATATTTAACAAAGGCGTTAGAAGGTTGTAAATATCTATTTGTGTCTGTAAACATTATTTCATAATAACCTTTTTGTGTGTCATAAGAACCTTTTTTTCCAGTTGTAATTGCAGAATCTAAAAATAAAAATCCATTTTTATAAAATCTTAAAGTCTGTGATACTATATCTACTTCCACAAATGTTCTTTTTACATATTTGGTATGTCCTGATATGTAACCAGGTTTTCCATTATATAGTATTTTATACCATCTTACACCGTTAACCCAAGTTTCTCCTAAGACAGCAGGCATACTACCTGTTGTTAAAACTCCTATAATTGTAGAACCAGATGTGCCAGCTTTATTTCTTACATTTAAAGATTTGTCTTTAACAAGTACTTTTTTATACTTATATGCAACATTTAAAAAATTTCTTGTTGTTGCATCTACATTTCCTGTTACAGGAAGGTTATATTTTTTTTGAAATTGTTTTAGATATGCTCTCGTTGAATAAGATACAACACCTGTTGTATCTAAAGTACAGTCCATTACAGCATTTAATTCTTTTTGTAAGTATCTTGCTTGTGTAGTATCATATGTTGCACCAATATTTTGGGATAAAAAAGATACATATTTTGAATATGGCGAAATTATAGGTGTTTCCGTATTAGTTTTTTCAATATTAACTTCTGCACCTAAATCTAATTCATTAGCCGTACAAATTGGAATGATACCTAAAAACAATAAAATAATAGTTAACAAAATTAAAAACATTTTTTTCATAAATAAATTACCTCCAAAAACTATATTAACATAAAATGGCAAAAAAGTCAATATATGTAAACAATAATTATTAATAATAAAATATAAAAAAATATGCAAAATATAATATGATAGTGTAAAGTAATCTATGAAAATGTAGGGGCGATTTTAATCGTCTGTACTTCGAAGAAATTACTAAAGAAGAACACAAGGAGAAAATTTATATGTTTTTACCAAAGCAAATTTTATATGAAAAGAATGTTAAAAATTACGAGTTGGGAAGAGAATTATTAGAAAAATACAAAGACATCCCTAAAATGATTATAGAAAACCATAATAATATACCTGAGATGAGAGGTAAACAAAATTGTGAATTTGTAGACATGAAAAAGAACTTGATTATAGGAATAAGAAAGACACATAAATTTGTTCCAAACCATAAGACTTCTGATTTTCTAGTACCATATACTTCTTCTGGTTGTACAGCAATGTGTATGTACTGCTATTTAGTGTGTAACTATAATAAATGTTCATATTTAAGGCTGTTCGTAAATAGAGAAGACATGCTTTCAAAAATAATAAAAGTTGCTAATCAAAGTGACAAAGAATTAACTTTTGAGATTGGTAGCAATAGTGATTTAATATTAGAAAACACAATTACAAACAATTTAGAGTGGACAATACCAAAATTTGCCCAAAATAATAAAGGATATTTAACGTTTCCAACTAAATTTGATATGGTTGAGCCAATACTAAATTTAGAACATAATAATAGAGTTATAGTAAGAATGAGTGTAAATCCAAGTATAATTATACAAAAGGTGGAGCTTGGTACATCTAGCTTGGAGAAGAGAGTTGAAGCGGTAAATAAGTTGAAAGATGCAGGATATAAAGTAGGGATATTAATAGCACCAATTATTTTAATTGATAACTGGCAAGATAAATATGAAAAGTTAATAATATATCTTAAGGAGAAATTGAATGATAATGTTAAAAAAGATGTATTTTTTGAACTTATTTTTATGACATATAGTTATGTTCATAAAATGATAAACAATGATGCATTTCCCAATGCAATAAAATTATTTGACGAGAATATAATGACAGGAAGAGGCAAAGGAAAATACATGTATAAAGAAAAAGTAAAAGATGAGGCAAGATTATTTTTTGAGAAAAAAATGAAAGAATATTTTCCAGATAATAAAATAATGTATATAGTGTAAAAAAATTTGAATATCACTTGACAAAAGGGTTAATAATAGAATAAAATATGAAAGTATAAAAAGTGCGTTAGTACAATGCAAAGCTGTATTAGGTTACTAGTAGAGAATAAGGGTCACCGGCTGCAAGCCCTTTTAGAAAACAATACAAAGTGAAACACATTGGAGCATATAATGAGAGAAGAATTTTTAATTCTTAAGTTAGGGTGGTACCGCGGATTATATTCGTCCCTGCATATTGTTGCAGAGGGCTTTTTTTGTACTTCTGTAACATGAAAAAAAAGGAGGTTCAATATGGAAAGAGTAAAAGTAAAAGAAATTTTCAGAAACAAAGAAGAATATTTAGGAAAGGAAATTAATGTAGCTGGTTGGATAAGACAAAAAAGGGATGCAAAGAAAATAGCATTTATTGAGTTAAACGATGGTAGTTTTTTTAAGCCAATTCAAATAATAGTTGAAGATGAAAAAATAGAGAACTTTGCAGAAATCGTAAAGTTAAATATCAGTTCAAGTATTGTAGTTAAAGGCTTATTAGTTGACGCACCAAATGGAAAGGACTCTCTTGAAATTCATGCAAATAAAATAGAAATAATGGGAAAGGCAGATGATGACTACCCAATTCAGCCTAAAAAACATTCAATGGAATATTTAAGAACAGTTGCACATTTAAGACCAAGAACTAATACATTTATGGCGGTATTTAGAGTAAGATCACTTGTTGCATTTGCAATACACAAGTTTTTTCAAGAGCAAGGATTTGTATATGTGCATACGCCAATAATTACAGGTAGCGATTGCGAAGGGGCAGGTGAAATGTTTAGAGCAACAACTCTTGATTTAGAAAAACTACCAACAAACGAAAACGGAAAAATAGATTACACAAAGGATTTTTTTGGAAAGCCTGTTAACCTAACTGTTAGTGGACAATTAAATGGTGAAACATTTGCAACAGCATTTGGCAATATATATACATTTGGCCCAACATTTAGAGCAGAAAATTCTTACACACCTAGACATGCCGCTGAGTTTTGGATGATAGAACCAGAAATGGCATTTGCAGATATAGAAGATAATATGGATATGGCAGAGGCTATGGTAAAATATATTATAAAATATGTGCTTGAGCAAGCACCAGAAGAAATGGAATTCTTTAATAAATTTATAGAGCCAGGTTTAATAGAAAGACTTGAAAATATTATAAATAATGAGTTTGAGAGAATAACATATACAAAGGCAATAGAACTGTTAACTCCTCATAAAGAACAATTTAAATATCCTGTAGAATGGGGAATTGGATTGCAAACTGAACATGAAAGATTTTTAACAGAAAAAATATATAAAAAGCCAGTATTTGTAACAGGATATCCAGCAGGAACAACAGCTTTTTACATGAGATTAAACGAAGATGAAAAAACAGTTGCAGCAATGGATTTACTTGTTCCAGGAGTTGGAGAAATAATTGGAGGTAGTCAACGTGAAGAACGTTATGATGTGTTAAAAGAAAAAATTCATAAATTAGGAATGAAGGAAGAAGACTATGCATGGTATCTTGATACAAGAAAGTATGGAACAGTAACACATTCTGGATATGGATTAGGATTTGAAAGAATGGTAATGTATTTAACTGGTATGCAAAATATTCGTGATGTAATCCCATTTCCTAGAACAGCAGGAAATGCAGACTTTTAGTTATAAAATTTTTATTAAAAGTATAAAAAAAATAGTATGCAAATAAAAACAGATAATTGGTTATCTGTTTTTATGCTATTGTAATAGGAATATAAAAAGTATAAAAAATATATTACAGTATTAACTAATAGTAAGATAGTGTAAAGTAATCTATGAAAAATGTAGAGGCGATTTTAACTGCCCGCACTTCGAGGAAATTACTAAAAAAGAATATTGAAAAGTCTAAAATAAGAGAGGATTATTATGAGTAAGTTAATAGTATATTTTTCTTATATGGTGGTATAGACCTGTTCCAGCAATAAGAACATTTTTAACAAGAAATGACTTGTCAGGTAAAACTATTAAACCATATGCAACAAATGCAGGATGGTTAGGCAGAACATTTAAAGAAATAGAAAAATTATGTCCTAATTCTAATGTGGAACAGGGAATGAACATTGTTGAAATATTAATAAAATAATATTACAAATTGATGATATATGTGATATAATAAGAAAAAATTATTTAAGGAGGTATTTTTTGAGGAAAATTAATATAGGTGTATTGGATCTCGTAATTGATTTAAAATAACAAATCAATAGGAGGAAACAAAAATGAAATATGAAAAAACTTTAAAATACAATACAGATTTAATTAATCAAAAAATTATGGGACCTAACCCACTAAAATTGGAAGAAGAACTTATGAAAGACAACAAAATAAAAGCAGGTTCAATAGTTATGGACTTAGGAAGTGGTCAAGGAATCACATCAGTTTTCTTAGCAAAGGAATATGGTTTTAAGGTATATGCAACAGACCTTTGGAGTGACGCAGAAGAAAATAGAAAATTTTTCGCTGAAATGGGATTGACAGAAGATCAAATCATTCCAGTAAAAGCAGATGCAACAGATTTAAAATACGAAAAAGAATTTTTTGATGCAGTTGTTAGCACAGATTCTTACAACTACTTTGGAAGAGACGAAAAGTATTTAGATGAAAAACTTTTGCCGTTTGTAAAAAAAGGAGGATATATTTATATAGTTGTTCCAGGAATGAAGAAAGACTGCCATAACAATATTCCAAAAGAGTTACTATTATCTTGGACACCAGAGCAACTTGATTATCTTCATGACATAGAATATTGGAAAAACATAATTTTAAAATCAAGAAATAGTGAAATTGTATCAATATATGAAATGGAAAGTAATGAGGAGTGCTGGGAGGACTGGATAAACTGCGACAATGAGTATTCTAAAAGCGACAGAAAATCTATAGAAGCAGGAGCTTGTAAGTATTTAAACTTTATTGCTATTGTTTTGAAGAAAATATAAGTTTGTAGAGAGTAATGGAAAAATAACATACCGGTCATTGTAAAGGATAGAGAATTACTTGCGTCTATTTATGCAAGAGCAGATTTATTCTTATTCCCATCATTATATGATGCATCATCAATTGTACAAATTGAAGCAGCATTACAGAAAACAGGGTATATTTAGAATACCTTGTTTTTTTAAGGAAAAAGTGGTATAAATATATATTAGTATTATCTAATATTATTTAGAATTATTTAATGTTATTTAGTTGTCATTTTTTAGGTCACAAAGGGAGGAAAAATGTTTAAATTACACTCAGAATATAAGCCAACAGGCGACCAACCACAAGCAATAGAATACTTATCAAAAGGAATAAAAGAAGGTAAGAAATTCCAGACACTTCTAGGTGTTACGGGTTCGGGAAAAACCTTTACTATGGCAAATATAATTGAAAAAGTACAAAAACCAACACTTGTTTTAGCACATAATAAAACACTTGCTGGACAATTATATTCGGAGTTCAAAGAGTTCTTCCCAGAGAACGCAGTGGAGTATTTTGTGTCATATTACGATTACTATCAACCAGAAGCATATATACCGCAGTCTGATACATACATTGAAAAAGATGCTTCTATAAATGATGAAATAGACAAATTAAGACATTCAGCTACATTGTCATTGTTTGAAACAAGAGATGTTATTATAATAGCATCTGTGTCTTGCATATATGGATTAGGAGATCCTGTAGACTACAATGAAATGATGCTTTCATTACGACCACAAATGACAAAATCAAGAAATAATATTATGAAAAAACTAATAAATATGCAATATTCAAGAAATGAATTAGATTTTAAAAGAGGAACCTTTAGAGCAAAAGGAGATGTTTTAGAAATATATCCTTCCTCAGAAAGCGAATCAGCTGTAAGAGTAGAGTTTTGGGGAGATGAAATAGAAAAGATAAATGAAATCAATCCATTGACAGGCAAAGTTATAGGCTTTAGAAACCATATATTAATTCCACCAGCATCTCAATATGTAACTAATAAAGATAAACTTGAAAAGGCAATTGTAACAATAGAAGAAGAAATGAAGGCACAAGTAGAGTATTTTAAATCACAGGGTAAATTAATAGAAGCACAAAGAATAGAAGAAAGAACAAATTTTGACATAGAAATGATGAGAGAAACTGGTTTTTGTCAAGGGATCGAAAACTATTCAAGACATATAAGTGGCAGAGAGCCAGGAAGTGCACCATATACTTTATTTGACTACTTTCCAAAAGATTTTCTTTTATTAATAGACGAATCACATGCAACCATACCACAAGTAAAAGCAATGTATAACGGAGATAAAGCTAGAAAAGAAGCATTGGTAAAATATGGATTCAGATTACCTTCGGCTTTTGACAATAGACCACTTAAATTTGAAGAATTTGAGCAAAGAATAAATCAATGTATTTTTGTAAGTGCAACTCCAGCTGACTATGAAAAAGAACATTCCAAAGAAAATGTCGTAGAGCAAATAATAAGACCTACAGGACTGCTAGACCCTAAAATAGAAGTAAAACCTGTTACAAACCAAGTGGATGACTTAATAGAACAAATAAGAATAAGAACAGAAAAAAGGGAAAGAGTGCTAGTAACTACTTTAACAAAAAAAATGGCAGAAGATTTAAGCACATATTTAGCAGGGATAGATATAAAAGTTAAATATATGCATTCTGATACTAAAGCACTTGAAAGAATGGAAATAATTAGAGATTTACGATTAGGGCAATTTGATGTATTAGTAGGTATAAATCTTTTAAGAGAGGGTTTGGATATTCCAGAGGTATCATTAGTTGCAATATTAGATGCTGACAAGGAAGGATTTTTACGTTCAGAGCGTTCATTAATACAAACAATAGGGCGTGCAGCAAGGAATACAAATGGAAAAGTAATAATGTATGCAGATGAACTAACAGAAAGCATGGAGAAAGCTATAAGTGAAACAAACAGGAGAAGAAAAATACAAGAACAATACAATAAGGAACATAATATTACACCAAAAACAATTCAAAAATCAGTAAGAGATACTATCAAAGTAAGTTATGTCGCAGAAGTTCAAGAAGAATATAAATTAGACAAAGATGTAGAAATAAAAGATATTATATCTAAAATGACAGATGAAATGCTTAAATATGCAGCTGATATGGAATTTGAAAAGGCAGCAGAAATAAGAGATAAAATAAAAGAAATGGAAAAAATGATGTGATAATTTAAAATAATAGCACTTGATTTAGGAAAAATAACGTGATAGTATATAACCTATAATGAAGACACAGGAGGTGCACCATGATAACCAAAGGGATAATACTTTTTGGCACATTTAGAAGGTGCGAAAATCATGATGCTCTTGCTGAAGAGCTGGTACGGAATGAACAATTCCGCTCACGGTATGAGCAAGATTACCTAAATCCACTCGATTTTCTGATTTTTCGCTGCAATGCGGTGAAAATTGGAAATGAGTGGTCACCCATTTCGCAATGGGTGGCAGTCTATTCCTCCAATAACCTTTACGCAGAAAGGTGGATAGCAGCATTGGAGGAAAAAGAAATGGTTAGTCTTGAGAGGATGACAATCTAATCATCTAATCATTTCGAAAAGAGTCTGATAAAAAAGACTCTTTTTTAAAAGTATTAAAAAATGGAGATTCAACATGAATAATAATATAATAATAAAAGGCGCAAAAGAGCATAATTTAAAAAACATTAATTTAGAAATTCCAAGAGATAAGCTTGTAGTAATTACAGGACTTTCTGGGTCTGGAAAATCTTCTTTGGCATTTGATACTCTGTATGCAGAAGGACAAAGAAGATATGTAGAGAGCTTATCTTCATATGCAAGACAGTTTCTAGGACTGATGGAAAAGCCAGATGTAGAGCTAATAGAGGGACTTTCGCCAGCAATATCAATAGACCAAAAAACTACATCTAAAAATCCACGCTCAACAGTAGGAACTGTTACAGAAATTTATGATTATATACGTTTATTATATGCAAGAATCGGGGTACCATATTGTCCAAATTGTGGCAAAAGAATAGAAAAACAAACAATAGACCAAATAGTTGATTCAGTAATGAATTTGGAACAAGGTTCAAAAATTCAAGTTTTAGCACCTGTAGTTCGTGGAAGAAAAGGTGAGTTTAAAAAATTACTAGAAAACTTTTCAAAAGAAGGGTTTGTAAGAGCAAGAATAGATGGAGAAACCGTAGAACTGACAGATGACATAGATATAGATAGAAAGAGAAAACATACAGTAGAAATAATAGTTGATAGGTTAATAATAAAAGAAGATATAAGAAGTAGATTAACAGAATCTGTGGAAATAGCATTAAAACACGCCAATAATCTAGTGCTTATAGTTGTAGGAACTTCTAAAGATGACTCCGAAGAAATGCTATTTAGTCAAAATTATGCTTGTCCAGATTGTGGTATTAGTTTTGAAGAATTATCGCCAAGGATGTTTTCATTCAATAATCCATTTGGTGCATGTCCAACTTGTACAGGTATTGGATATTTAATGAAAATGGATGAAGACCTTATAATTCCCGATAAAAGCAAAACCCTTTATGATGGTATAAAAGCATTTGGCGCAAGTAGTATGAAAAAAGGCGATACAATGGCAAAGATGTATTTTGAGAGTATTGCGAAACATTATGGAGTTGAAATTAAAGATGTACCAATAAAAAAACTACCAAAAGACTTTTTAAATAAGATATTATATGGAACAGGCGACGAAAAAATTGATTTTGAATATTCATCATCAGCAGGTACAAGAAAGTTTAGTTCTCCATTTGAAGGAGTTATTCCAACTTTGGATAGAAGATATAGAGAAACAAAATCACAGGGAATGAAGGACTTTTATGAATTGTATATGAGTAATAGTCATTGCCCAACATGTAATGGAGCAAGACTAAGAAAAGAAAGTTTAGCAGTTAAAGTAGGAGATAAAAACATAAATGAACTAACAGAAATGTCAATCGATAAAATAAAAAATTATTTGAATTCATTGAAATTGAATAACAAAGATAAGATGATATCAGAACAGATTTTAAAGGAATTAAATAAAAGATTACAATTTTTAATTGATGTTGGATTGGAATATTTAACATTATCAAGAAGCGCAGGAACACTATCAGGAGGAGAGGCACAAAGAATACGTTTGGCAACTCAAATAGGCTCTGGATTAACTGGTGTATTATATATATTAGATGAGCCAAGTATAGGACTTCATCAAAGAGATAATGAAAAATTAATAGCAACATTAAAAAAGTTAAGGGATTTAGGAAATACAGTTATTGTTGTAGAACATGATGAAGATACAATGTATGCGGCTGATCAAATAATAGATATTGGACCAGGACCAGGAGTTCATGGTGGAAAAGTAATTGCACAAGGAACAGCAGAACAAATAAAACAGATACCAGAATCTATAACAGGGCAATATTTGAGCGGAAAAAAACAAATACCAATTCCGGAAAAAAGAAGAAAGTCAAATGGAAGAGCAATAGAAGTAAAAGGAGCTACTCAAAATAATTTAAAAAACATAAATGTTAAATTTCCGCTAGGACAATTTATATGTGTTACAGGTGTTTCAGGGTCTGGAAAAAGTACATTGGTAAATGATATTTTATATAAGGCATTGGCAAAGCAAATAAATGGTTCAAATGAAAAACCAGGAGCACATAAAGAAATAATTGGAATAGAGAATATAGATAAAATAATAAATATTGACCAATCTCCAATAGGAAGAACACCACGCTCCAATCCAGCAACTTATACAGGAGTATTTGACAATATAAGAGATATATTTGCAGGAACAAATGAAGCAAAAATGAGAGGCTATGAAAAGGGAAGATTTAGCTTCAATGTGGAAGGCGGAAGATGTGAGGCTTGTTCAGGGGATGGAATATTAAGAATAGAAATGCATTTTTTACCAGATATTTATGTGCCATGTGAAGTGTGTAAGGGTAAAAGATATAATAAAGAAACATTAGAGGTTAAATACAAAGGAAAAACAATTGCAGATGTACTTGATATGACAGTAGAAGAGGCACTAGAGTTCTTTAAAAATATACCAAGGATAAAACAAAAAATACAGACACTACATGATGTGGGATTAGGTTATATAAAATTGGGACAACCTTCTACTACATTATCAGGAGGAGAGGCTCAAAGAGTCAAGTTAGCAACAGAATTGTCTAAAAAACCAACAGGTAAGACACTATATATACTAGACGAGCCAACAACAGGATTGCATATTGCAGATGTTCACAAATTAGTAGAAATACTACAAAGACTTGTAGACACAGGCAATAGTATTATAGTAATAGAACACAATTTGGATTTAATAAAGACAAGTGACTATATAATTGACTTGGGACCAGAAGGTGGAGACAAAGGAGGAAAAATTGTTGCAGTTGGAACACCAGAACAAATTGCAAGAAATGAGCAAAGCTATACAGGACAATTTTTAGGAAAATATTTAATTTAGGAGTGAGCAATACATGCAAATTGAAAGACTGGAAGATTTTATAGCAAATATGCCAAAATCATTATCAACAAATACTGAAAAAGCCAGATGGCTGTATATAGAATTGGGGAAAAGGAGCTTTTATGATGTCTCTTATGGATTTTTGAACGAAGATGAAGAACAAGAATTAATGTATGACCATAAAGATTATAAGAATCCTAATATAATTACTTGTGCTTCTTTAACAGACCAATATGAAAAACTATTAAAAATAATAGGAATTGAAAGTAAGGTCATAACTGACGGAGGACATAGATATCTTAGATTTTATGAAGAAGATGGTATTACATGGCATACAGCTGATTTAACAAATGATCTAAAAAACGTACAATCAGGGTGCCAAACATCTCATTTTCTTCAAATTGATTCTGAAAAATTGCGAGATATAGATAAAAGAATAGGGTATATAAGTGAAAAGAAAGGTTATACAGATGATTATTTTGAACAAGTGAAAGATTTTATAATAAAAAAAGGACTAAAGGGAAAAGCACAATTAGAATATATATTAGAAGTATTTCACTTATACGTAAAACCTGAAAAAATGGGAGAACATGAATTATATAGCATGTATCAGAAATTTATAAAAACATGTATTCAGGAAGAAAAAATTCCGTCATTTACTGCAACTATGAGAAAAGGAAAAAACCATTCAAGTCAACCTAAAAGTAAGTTTGGTACTAAACCAGGGTTGGTAGAATATAACATGACATTTGTTGACGAAAATAATGTCGCATTTGAGTATATATTAAACTTGCAAACTGGAAAATTTCAAGAAGTAGGGACCAAAGAAATGTATCACTCAAATTACAAAATAAAAGGAATACGGTGTAAAAGAAAAGTAAAATTTTGAAAGTGTACTTTATACAAGAGTTAAAAGTACACTTTTTTTTCTATTTGCAATTATTGCTATTATTAGACTTTTCATTATTTTTACTATTTTTGTTCTTGTTTTTATTATTATTCTTATTGTTATTTTGATTTTCTGACATAAAAAACACCTCCTATATTAATATTATTTTACCTGAATATTTGTTTTTTATACATAAAATAAACAAAACAGTTGAAAAAGTACAGTTATTATATTAAAATATTTGCAAAGGAGAATAATAAAAAAATGAAAAAAATAATTTATTTAACAATGATAATAATAAGTTTAGCTATGTGTCTTTGTGGCTGCACTAAAAAAAATCAAGAAGGTCAACTTTCAAAAATATATAAAGTACCACAAAAACTCATATATATAAATGCTCCAAGTACATATGAAGAAACACAAAATGGATATTCTAAAATATATTTTGTGAAAAATAAAAAATACATTGCAATAACTGCAGAAAAGAGCATGGAAGCAACGGAATTAACAAAAGCTCAGGACATAGTATTTTCAAAGATAAAAGAAAATGTAAAAGACTTTACATATATTAATAATTTAGAGATTGAACAAGAGAAAACAGAAAAAATTAATGAAATAGAAATGTATAGGTATGAGGGAAAATTAATATGTGGCAGAACAGTGAAGGCAAGTGCTTATGTTGTAGGATATACATTTATAATAGATAAAATTCCTTGTAATATTACTGGAGTGGTAACGGAAAAAGAACAAAATGAAGAAAGTATACAAGAAATAAAAAGCTTAGTAGACGAGATGGCAAGAACAGTAAGAAATACAAAAGACAATATTATGGATTAGATTAATTATGTATGATATAATGGTTTATAAATTTGAAAGGAAGGATATAAAAGTGAATAAATATTATTTTACATCAGAAAGTGTAACAGAAGGACATCCAGACAAATTATGCGATTATATTGCAGATAGCATATTAGATGAATGCCTAAAACAAGACAAATTCTCAAGAACAGCAATAGAAGTCTTTGCATATAATAATACTATAGAAGTTGTGGGACAAGTTACTTCAAATGCGCAAATAGAAATTGAAAAAATAGTAAGAGAAAAAGTAAAAGAAATAGGATATGATGATGAATATACAGGAATGAATTATAAAAATTGCGAAATAAATATAAATATTACAAAACAAAGCCCAGACATAGCATTAGGGGTAGACATAGGCGGAGCAGGAGATCAAGGCATAATGTTTGGATATGCATGCAATGAAACAGACAACTATATGCCATATGCTATAAACTTAGCACATAAACTTGCAAATCGATTGGCTATTGTAAGAAAAGAAAAAATTATCCCATATATAAGACCAGATGGAAAAACACAAGTAACAGTTGAATATGTAGAAGGTAAACCTAAAAGAATAGAAACAGTATTAATATCAACACAACATTTGGCAGAAATAAATATCGAAAAACTAAGAGAAGATGTAAAAAAAGAAGTGATTGATGCTGTTATAGATTCTAATATGATAGATGAAAACACAAAAATATATATAAATCCAACAGGAAGATTTGTAATAGGAGGACCTTTAGGAGATAGCGGGTTAACTGGAAGAAAGATAATAGTTGACACATATGGAGGCTATAGTAGACATGGAGGAGGGGCTTTTTCCGGAAAAGATCCAACAAAAGTAGACAGATCAGCAACATATATGTTACGACATATTGCAAAAAATATTGTGGCAAATAAATTGGCTGATAAATGTGAAATCCAAATTTCATATGCAATAGGAGTAAAAGAACCATTGTCAATATATATAAACACATTTGAAACAGGAAAAATATCAGATGAAGAAATAATAAAAATTATAAAAGAAAAATTTGACCTTACTCCAAATGGAATAATTAATTATTTGAACTTAAGGGAACCTATATATTCAAAAACTACTAATTATGGTCACTTTGGAAAAGATGAATTAGAGTGGGAAAAAATTATAAATATTAAAAATAACTAATAGAGGGGGATTATGAATGAAAGAGTTAGAATTAATAAAAAGAAAAGCGGTTCAAATATTTTCAGAAGAAGAATTAGATGAAAAAATAAAAAGTGGGAAAAAATTAATAATTAAATTAGGAGCAGATCCAAGTAGACCAGATCTACATTTGGGACATACAGTTGTTTTGCGTGTCTTAAAGCACTTTCAAGATATGGGACATGATGTAGTATTCGTAATAGGAGATTTTACAGCTATGATAGGTGACCCATCTGGGAAGAATAAAACAAGACCTGCTCTAACATTTGAAGAGACTAGAAAGTCTGGGGAAACATATTTTAGACAAGTAACAAAGATACTTGATCCAGCAAAAACTAAAATTACATATAACTCTGAATGGCTAGAAAAAATGAATTTTAGAGATATTATAAACTTAACAAGTAAATATACAGTGGCAAGAATTTTGGAAAGAGATGACTTTAAAAATAGATATGAAAATAAATTACCATTGTCAATGCATGAACTAATGTATCCACTAATGCAAGGATATGACTCTGTAGCGTTAAAAGCAGATATAGAAATTGGCGGTACAGACCAAACATTTAACTTACTAGTGGGAAGAGAATTACAAAAAGATTATGGACAAGAAAGACAAGTAGTTTTAACATTTCCTTTGTTAGTTGGACTAGATGGAAAAGAAAAAATGAGCAAATCTTTAGATAATTATATTGGAATAGATGAGTCACCAGAAATTATGTATGAAAAAGCAATGAAAATTCCAGATGACTGCTTATTAGAATACTTTAAACTAACAACAGATGTAGAATTGGAAGATGCTAAACAGTGGATTACAGACAACATAGTACTAGCACATAGAAAATATGCAGAAGAGATTATAAAAATGTATCATGGGGAGAATAGAATAAAAGAAGCAGAAGAAAGATATAAACAAGTTGCTAAAGGAAAAATACCAGATAATATTAAAGAAATTAATATAAGTAATGAAACTAGAGAAATTAATATATGTGACTTACTTGTAAAAACAGGATTTGCTCCATCTAAAAGTGAAGCTAAGAGAATGATACAGGGAAAAGGTGTTAAAATTAATAGTAATATAGTTGATAATTTAGGGGAAAACATTGTTTTAGAAGAACCAATAGTACTTCAATTTGGAAAAAATAAATTTATAAAAGTAGTTTAATAAGTTGATAGCGTAAAGTAATCTATGAAAAATGTAGGTGCGATTTTAATCGCCCGCACTTCGAAGAAATTACTAAAAATAAGTTTTTGGAGGAAAATGTATGAAATGGTCTAAAGAAGTATTAGAGAATATTAATTTTGAAAATATAACTAATAGAGAAGAAAAAGAAAAAATAGCAATACAGATAGCGCAAAAAGTTAAAAATAGGGAAACTATAGGGTTTGGTTCAGGGTCTACTTCTTATTTAGCGGTAAAAGAAATTTCTAAGAGAATAAAAAAAGAAAACATAGATATTTTGGCTATTCCAACATCACACGAGATTAAAATGCTATGTTCAGAATTAGAAATACCAACTACTACAATAATGGAAAACAAACCTGACTGGTGTTTTGACGGTGCAGATGAAGTAAATGATACAAATTGGCTAATAAAAGGTAGAGGCGCTGCAATGTTTAGGGAAAAATTAAATATTGCAAATTCTCCAGTAACATATATATTGGCAGATAAAACAAAATTTGTAAAAAAACTAGGAGAAGAAGCATATATTCCAATTGAATGTTATCCAGAAGCTATTAACAGCGTAAAAGAAGAGTTACTGGATTTAGGAGCAACAGAAATAAAGTTAAGAACGGCAGTAAAAAAAGATGGTCCATTAATTACAGAAAATAACAATTTTATATTAGATACTAAATTTGAAGAAATATACGAAACTTTAGAAAAAGATATAAAAGAAATTACAGGAGTAATAGAAAGCGGATTATTTATAGGATACAATTTTGTAATAATTAGTTAGAAGGAGACTAAGAAAGTAATGGAAGAAGAAAGGTTAATTAATCCAGAACTTGAAAGTAGCAACGAAGAAAGATTAGAAAATTCTTTAAGACCAAAACTTTTAGATGAATATATAGGACAAGATAAGGTAAAGGAAAATATGAAAATATATATAGAGGCTGCCCAAAAAAGAGGGGAGCCTTTAGACCATGTTTTACTATATGGACCTCCTGGTTTGGGTAAAACCACACTTGCTAATATTATATCAAATGAAATGAAATCAAATATAAAAATAACATCAGGTCCTGCAATAGAAAAACCGGGGGATTTAGCAGCTTTACTTACTAACTTATCTGAATTTGATGTTTTATTTATAGATGAAATACACAGATTAAACAAAAGTGTAGAAGAAATTTTGTATCCTGCGTTAGAGGATTATACACTTGATATAATAATAGGAAAAGGACCAAGTGCAAGATCAATAAGATTAGATTTGCCTAAATTTACTTTAATAGGAGCAACTACAAAAGCAGGGTCTTTAACCACTCCTCTAAGAGATAGATTTGGTATTGTTCATAGATTAGAATTATATAATACGCAAGACTTAACAACAATAGTAAAAAGGTCGGCGAAGATATTAAATGTTGAAATTGATGAGAACTCAGCAATAGAGATTGCAAGACGTTCTAGAGGAACACCAAGAATTGCAAATAGATTATTAAAAAGGGTAAGAGATTATGCGGCAGTTCTGGGAGATGGAAATATTACATTAAAAATAACAAAAACAGCTTTAAATAAATTAGAAATAGATGAGTATGGATTAGACGAAATCGATAGAAGATTGTTAGAAGCAATGATTATTAAATATGGTGGAAGACCAGTAGGTTTAGAAACAATGGCAGTTACTGTAGGGGAAGAAGCTGACACAATAGAAGATGTATATGAGCCTTATTTAATTCAGATAGGGTTTATTACAAGAACACCAAGGGGAAGGATACCACTTAAACCGGCATATGAACACATAGGAGTAGAATATAATGAATAATAAAAATAGAATAGGTAGATAAGAATATGAAGTTATTAATGCATGTATGTTGTGCACCATGTAGTGTGTACTGTATAGAAGAATTAAGGAATGAGGGAATAGAACCAACATTATATTGGTATAATCCCAATATACATCCATATATGGAATATAAAGCTAGAAGAGACTGTTTAAAAGAATATGCCAATATTATAAATGTAAAAGCCATATTTGAAGAAGAATATGGCTTGGATTCGTTTTGCAAAAATGTAATTTCAAATTTAAATAGTAGGTGTGTAAATTATTGTTATCCCGTAAGATTAAAAAAAACATTTGAATATGCAAAAAAACATGGATATGATACAGTAACAACAACACTACTATATAGCATATATCAACAACACGATTATATAAAACAGTTAATGGAGCAATATAGTAAAGAATATAAAATAGACTTCTTATATAGAGACTTTAGAATAGGGTTTTGGAAAGGCCACCAAAAAGCACATGACTTAGGCTTATATATGCAAAAGTATTGTGGTTGCATATTTAGTAGTGAGGAGAAAATAAATTCAACTAACACAACAAATAAGAAATCAAAATTGCCAAAAGGATTTGAATTTCTTCCTGTAAAAAGAAATGTAAATATAAAAAAGGAAAAAGATAATAAAGAGCAGTATATGGACTTATTACTTGAAGCGGATCCGAGTGAAAATATGATAAATGAATATTTGAAAGATGGAGATTTGTTTGTATTGACTTATGAAAATGAAATTGCATGTGTTGCTGTTGTAACTAAAGTAGATGATAATACATGTGAATTAAAAAATATTGCCACAAAAGAAGAATATAGGAATAAAGGTTATGCTAAAAAAATGCTAAAATATTTGTGTGATAACTATAAACAAAAATATAATAAAATGCTAGTTGGAACAACAGAAAATAACATCCCATTCTATGTAAAACAAGGTTTTGATAAATACGAAAAGACAATAAAAAATTACTTTGTAGATAACTATGGTGACGAAATATTTGATGGAGATTTACAATGTGTTGATATGTATTACTATTCAAAGGATTTAGATAGTAAGAAATAGTAATTTGGAGGGGAGGAATAAAAATGAATGAAATAAAAATTAAATCAATTTATAAACATTTTAAAGGTGATTTATATTTAGTTGAAGATATTGCAACACATTGTGAAACGGGGGAAAAATATGTGGTATATAGAGCACTATATGGAGATACAGGATTATATATAAGACCTTATGATATGTTCGCTTCTGAAGTTGACCACGAAAAATATCCAAATGTAAAACAAAAATACAGATTTGAATTACAAAATATTAAGAGCGTGAAAGAAAAATAGATAACAAGAAATTACAATAGATAGGGCAGGTAATTAGTTGAAAATTATCTGTCCTTTGTGTTATAATGCAAACAATAATTAGAAAGTTATCGTTGAGAAAGAAGTGTTGATATATGAAGAAAAAAATAAGTTTAATGGCAAGTATGGTATTATATTTGATTGCTATAATTATTTTAATATATTATTTTAGTTTAGAGTTTAATGAATTATTACGTTTAAGTCCAACTGGAAGAATAGTATTATTACTATTAAGTTGTCTTATTATGTATTTTGGTGGATTAGCTTTAACTAAATATATAGATGAAAAATATAAGAATAAAGTTTTAAAAATAAATATAGGTATATGGTTTATTTTATATATTATATTGTTATCAACACTTACTTTATTTGATGATTATTTTTTTAGAGGAGATTTTAATATATTAAATTGGAATAGTGAGTTGTTTAAAAACTATATGTCTAACTCATTTAATTTAATTCCATTTAAAACAATTTTTGGTTACATTACAAAATTTATTAGTGGAGATATTGCACCATATATATTTATATATAATATTCTAGGAAATGCAGTTGCTTTAATGCCTTTTGCCTTTTTCTTACCAATATTATTTGAAAAACAAAAGAAATTAAAAAACTTTTTACTAACAATGATTTGTATAGTTGTGGGTATTGAACTATTGCAATTTATTACAATATCTGGTTGCTGTGATATTGATGATGTGATTCTAAATGTATTAGGTTCATTAATTATGTTTGTAATATTGCGAATATCATCTATAAACAAATTTTTAAGAAACATAGTCCTTTTAGAAAAAAATAAAATTGATTATAAAGATTTAATAAAAAAGATTATTATTATTTTAATACCAATTATCTGTATTATTGGAGTTGTTTTTATAAGTGAAAATAAGTATATAGATAAAAATAGTCAAACTTTTACACACTTAAAGATAATAGATAAAACAAAAGAAGAAAATATTACATGTAATACTGCATTAGAACAATTTTATGAAGATAAAGAATATATATATTATTTTCCTTGCGAAAAAAGTAAATATGTAATAGTTATATATTCTAATGGTTATCAAGAAACTGTAAAATCATCTTTAGAATATGGAGATATAACTATTGAAGATTTAGAAAAAAATAACATAGAATTTATCAAACAGAAGAAAGATATGAGTAATTGACAAATTACAATTTATAAAAAAGAAAGTGAAAAGATTGAACATGTATCAAAAAAGAAAAATGAGAGCTGAAAAAAATGAAATCTGAAGATGAAGAAGGTTTCCAAAAATCTCGATATCATGGTAAGTGGGGAGTCATGAAAAAGCGCACTTGAATAATTGAAAATAAAAGGAATTTTTACTAAATGCTTTTTACATTTTGGGACATTTTTTAATAAATTTTAATTTAAATTGATAAGTGTATGACTTATGAAAAACTAAAGGAAAGGAGATTATTGATGGAAGATAATAAATTAATTATATATAAAAATAGTGCAGGTAATATTGTAGTAGATGCTATTTATAAAGATGAAACTTTATGGTTATCACAAAAAGGAATGTCAAAAGTTTTTGATGTTGGAGTACCAGCAATATCAAAACATTTAAAAAATATATTTGAAGAAAACGAATTAGATAAAAATTCAGTTGTTTCCAAAATGGAAATAACTGCACCTGACGGAAAAAATTATAATACTGAAGTTTATAGTCTTGATGCTATAATTGCTGTGGGCTATAGAATTAATTCTAAAAAAGCAACAGAATTTAGAATATGGGCAACAAAAATATTAAAAGAATATATGACAAAGGGTTTTGCATTAAATGATGAACGTTTTATAAATGGAAATAAATATGATACGAAATATTTTAATGAATTATTAGAACGTATTAAAACAATTAGAGTAAGTGAAAGAATGGCATATCAAAAAATCACTGATTTATTTATTGCAACAGCAGCAGATTACAATCCTAAGTCAGAAGAGGCGTATACTTTCTTTAAAATAGTTCAAAATAAGTTGCATTTCGCTATAAGTGGACATACTGCTGCCGAATTAATATATAGTAGAGCAAACTCAGATAAAGAACATATGGGACTAACTAATTGGAAAAATTCTCCTGATGGTTTAATATATAAATATGATGTGATTATTGCAAAGAATTATTTAAACGAAGAAGAAATGAATAATTTAAAAGATTTAACAAATATATTTTTAGTATTTGCTGAAGATGAAGCAAAACAAAGGCATGTTATGACAATGAAGGATTGGATAAATGCAACTGATGATTTATTAAAGTTTAGAAGAAAAGAAGTATTAAATAATAGTGACAGTATATCTCATAAAGAAGCGGTAGAAAAAGCTGAAAAAGAATATGAAAAATTTAGAGTTATACAAGATCAAAAATACATTTCTTCAATGGATGAATTTTATAATAAATATTTAAGTGAAAATAATAGTGATGAATAAGGAAGTGATTTAAATGGATATGTATCAAAAGAGAAAAATGAGACAAGAAAAGAAAAATAATGATAGTCAAGAAAGTTTTTCAAAAGTTTCCATTTCGTGGTATAAACCGAATTATGGAAAACTTCCTATGAAGTCTTATAAATAAAGACTTTTAGTCTTATTCCTTTTTACATTTTATAACTGGAAAATGATAGTTATTTTAAATCAAATAGATGTAATAACGACTTATGGAAAACTTTTATATGAAGCAATAAATAAGGAGGTAGTAATGAAGAAAATCGGAGATAGATATACTAATAATATTTTTGAAAATATTAAACATATAGATGAATATGGAAATGAATATTGGTATGCACGCGAATTACAAAAAGTTTTAGAATATAAAGACTGGAGAAACTTCTTAAAGGTTTTAAATAAAGCAAAAGATGCTTGTAAAAATTCTGGGTTTAATATAGATGAACAATTTGTTGAGGTCAATAGGTTGTCAAAAAGAAATAATAATGCCACTGCTAATATACAAGATTATAAACTTTCAAGATATATATGTTATTTAATAGTACAAAATGCGGATTCAAGCAAAGAAGTTGTTGCTTTAGGACAAACCTATTTTGCTATTCAAACAAGAAAACAAGAAATAACAGAACAGGAATATGATTCATTATCAGATGACGAAAAAAGATTTTATCAAAGCAAGGTAATTATACTTCGCAAAGAGTTGCCTCTGCAGCAGGTGTTAAAAATATGGCTGAGTTTCATAATGCAGGGTATAAAGGTTTATATAATGTTGAAACAGTTGATGATATTTTTAAAAGAAAAAAATTACGCTATAGAGAAGATATTTTAGATAATATGAATGAAGATGAATTAGTTGCTAATTTATTTAGAATAAATCAAACAAAACAAAAACTTTTAAAAGACAATGTACAAGGTGAGAAAGAAGCAAAAGATGTACATTATGAGGTAGGTAAAAAAGTTAGGAAAGCAATTGCAGATATTGGTGGAATGATGCCTGAAGAAATACCAACACCTAAAAAGAGTTTGAAAGAACTTGAAAGACAAAAGAAACAAATAGAAAATTAAAGATAAAAAGAAACTAGAAAAAATGAAATGAAAAATTTTTAAATGCAATTATTGTAAAAAATAAAAGGAGGTATTTATTATGAATAATAATAATTTAATGGAAATATTTTATTTAGAAACGCCATCTTTAGAACGTAAGAAAGAAATAATAAATTATATAAATGAATTTGTAGAATATAAATCAGACATTAATGGAACTGGATCGTTGGATAAAATATTAGAAGGATATACTTTTGAACAGGCTTTAGAAAGATGTTTGAATATGGAAAACAGAGAATATGCAGAAAAAAATGGAAGATGCCAGGGAAAGACTTTTTTACTTATTAGAAAAAATGATAACAAAATTGTGGGTACAATCAACATTAGGTGGAATTTGACAGAAGAAATGAAACGATTTGGTGGAAATATTGGTTATGGAATAAGACCTACTGAAAGAAGAAGAGGATATAATAAGATAAATTTATATCTTGGATTGATTGAAGCAAAAAAGATTGGACTGGATAAAGTGATGTTAGATTGTGACGTGGAAAATTTAGGTTCAAGTAAAACCATGGAAGCGTTAGGCGGAAAGCTAGAAAGAACTGAAATTGATCCATATGATGGAATACTAACAAGTGTATATTGGATTAATGTAGACGAATCGCTTGAAAAATATAAAGATGAATATGTTAATTTTATTGATAAAAGTTATGGAAATAAGTTTATGAAATAATTAAAAGGAAGTGAAAAATATGGACATGTATCAAAAAAGAAAAAAGAGAAAAGAAATGAAAAGTAATGAAAATAAAGAAGAAATGCAAAAACAAATGAATATCAACTGGTAAAGAACGACTTATATAAACTCTCTTTAAAACTCTTATTTTATAAGGCTTTTAATTAAATTTCTTTTTACAATTTTTAATAAAAAATTAATAAAAATTATAAGAAAATTGGGTAAGAACTATTTAAAGAAACTTTTTTATAAGAAGGTGAATATTTTGAAGATAGAAGATTTAAGAAAAGATTATGATGAATTACAAGTTAAATATGGTGCTAAGGAATTAGATTCTATATATAATGGTGGATGTGAAAAAAATCCTGATATATGTTTTGTTTTTATGAATCCTACTGGAAAAAATATTGCCAGTGATAAATCTTGGAAAGGTAGAAAGTCGCCATGGTTAGGAACTAAAAACATATGGAAGTTGTTCTATAAAGTTGATTTATTAAGTGAAGAAACATTTAACAAAATTCAAGAAAAGAAACCAAAAGAATGGGATTATGAGTTTTGCAACTATGTTTACGAAGAAATTGAAAAAAATAAATTGTTCATTACTAATTTAGGTAAATGTACACAAATAGATGCAAGACCATTGCCTGATGAAGTGTTGAAAAAATATCTTGATTTATTATTCAAAGAAATAAACATAATTAAACCAAAAATAATTATTACTTTTGGAAACCAAGTTAGTTCTATTATTTTAAATAAAAAGATATCTGTATCTGAAAATAGAAAAAAATGTCACAAAATACAAATTAATAAAAACGAATATAAAGTTTATCCTGTTTATTATCCAGTAGGTAATGGCATATTTAATATTGATAAATCGATAGAAGATATAAAATGGATAATTGAAAATGAAATAAAAAAAGAAGAACAAAATCTTCTTTGTGAAATTTTATAGAAAGTTGTAATATTAAGATGACATATAAGGTAGCAGCGTATCTTCGTTTATCAAAAGAAGAATATAGTAATGAAAAGAATCAAATAGCATAGCTAATCAAAAATTAATTATAGATAATTATTTAAAAGAACATAGAGAATATAAATTAGTTGATTATTATATAGATGATGGTTATTCGGGTACTAATTTTGATAGACCAGAATTTCAAAGAATGTTAGAAGATATAAAAAAAGAAAATAGATGTAATACTTATAAAAGATTTATCAAGACTTGGCAGAAATTATATTTAAACTGGTAATTTTGTAGAAGTGGTATTTCCTACTATGGGAGTATCTGTAATTTCAGTAGATGAAAACTATGAAATTGATTCATCAGATTATTATAGTGATGATTATTTAGCATTGAAGAATTTATTTAATGATATGTACGCAAAAGACATATCAAAAAAAGTAAGAAGTTCTCTAATTGTGAAGAAACAAAACTTGTGAAAATAATGAATCTGTTAGTGAACATAAGCTAATTGAAATTATAAATGAAAAATTAAATTTATCTAATATTACTAGATTAGAATTAGAAAATAAAGTAAAATGTATTTATATTGATAAGAATAAAAATGTTAAAATTGATATTAAATAAAAAATTTAAAAGAAAGGAGAATAATAAATGGGCAATAAAAACTTACAAATAACTAATCATGACTTTTTAATATATAGAGATTCAAACAATGATATTAAGGTTAGTGTAATGTTAATAAATAATGACATATGGCTTACTCAAAATTTAATTGCAGAATTGTTTGGTGTGGGAAGAAGTACAATAACAGAACATATTAATAATATATTAAATAGTGGTGAACTTGATGAAAATAACACCGTCGGAAAAACCGACATTGATAATTCTAAAAAACCTGTAAAGATATATAATCTTGATATGATTATTGCAGTTGGATATAGAGTAAATTCAAAAAAAGCAACCAACTTTAGAATTTGGGCTACTAAAATATTAAAAGAATATATGATAAAAGGTGTAGTTATGGATGATGAAAGATTAAAAAATCCTAATTACATATTTGGCGAGGATTATTTTGAAGAAACACTTGAAAGAATTAGAAACATTCGTTCAAGCGAGAGAAGATTTTACCAAAAAATAACAGATATATATTCTTCTTGTAGTGTTGATTATGATAAAGATTCAGAAATAACAAAAGAATTTTTTAAAACAGTTCAAAATAAATTACATTATGCAATAACTGGTAATACTGCAGCTGAAATAATATATAACAGAGTTGATTCAGAAAAAGAAAATATGGGACTAACCAATTGGAAAAATTCTCCTGATGGACCAATCTATAAATATGATGTGAATATTGCAAAAAACTATTTAAATGAAAAGGAATTAAAAGATTTGAATAGAATTGTAACTATGTATTTAGACTATGCGGAATTACAAGCAGAAAATCATAATGCTATGACTATGAAAGATTGGGTAGAAAAATTGAATGCATTTTTGCAATTTAATGGTAAAGAAATATTACACAGCGCAGGGAAAATATCGGCTAGTATTGCAAAAGAATTAGCTTATAAAGAGTATGATAAATTTAAAGTTAAACAAGACAAATTATATAAATCAGACTTTGATAATTTTTTAAATGAAGCAAGAATGATAGAGAATGGAAGTGATAAATAATGGATATGCATTCAAAAAGAAAAATGAGAAAAAATAAAAAAATGAACGCGGATACAAAAAGTTTACCATCAACGAGTATCAACTGGTATCCAGGTCATATGGCAAAAACAAAGAGACAAATTGCTGAGGACCTAAAATTAATAGATATAGTGATAGAAATATTGGATGCACGAATACCAATAGCAAGTCAAAATCCAGATATAAATAAGTTAATACAAAATAAAAAAAGAATTATTGTATTGAATAAATCTGATTTAGCAGATAAAAACCAAAACGAGAAGTGGATTAGTTATTTCAAGAATAAGGGGGATTTAGCGATCTTAGTAGATTCTAACTCTGGAAAAGGAATAAAGGAATGCATTAATGCAATAAGAAAATGTTACGAAGCGGAAACATATGTACAAAAGGGAAGAATTGGAAAATCAATAAGAATTATGATTTTAGGAATACCAAATGTTGGAAAGTCATCATTTATAAATAGAATTTCTAAAAAAGCATCTGCACAGGTTGGAAACAAGCCGGGTATAACAAGGCAGAAACAGTGGATAAAGGTAGATGATAATATAGAACTTATGGACACCCCAGGCGTATTATGGCCTAAATTTGAGAATGAACAAGTAGCACTAAATTTGGCGTATACAGGAACAATTAAAGATGATATATTACAAACAATAGAGATAGGTTTTCAATTGTTGAAGTTTCTAGTTAAAAATTATAGAAAGAATATAATTGAAAGATATAAATTAGACCCAGACCAGATACATAAAATAATGGAACAAGATTTAGAAGAAAATGAGTTGGTTCTAGCAATATTGGATGAAATTGGCAAAAAAAGAGGAGCTCTAATATCTGGAGGATATGTTGATCAAGAAAAAACAGCTGGTATTATATTAGATGATTTTAGAAATGGAAAATTAGGAGAAATAACATTAGAACAAGTGCATAAAACATAGGGATAAAGTAATCTGTGAAAAATGTAGGGGCGATTTTAATCGCCCACACTTCGAAGAAATTACTAGCTTAAGAAAGGAAAGACAAAAATGGAATTAATAAATATAGAAAAAGAAGAAGAAAAAATAAATATGATGGCACCACTCACGTGGGCATATATAGGAGACGCTGTTTTTGAATTATATATTAGAACATATCTGATAAATAAAACAAATTTAAAGCCACATAAGTTACATGTAGAAGCAATAAAATATGTAAAAGCTCCTGCACAAGCAAAAGCACTACAAAAAATAGAGGAAATGCTTACAGATAAAGAAAAAGAAATAGTGAAAAGAGGCAGAAATGCAGAAAATCATCACATAGCGAAAAACGCAACTGTGCAAGAATATATGTACTCAACAGCTTTTGAAGCCTTAATAGGATATTTGTATTTAACAAAACAAGAGAAAAGATTAAAAGAAATACTAGAAATGGTAATTGATATAAATAAAAAACATACACAGCAATAAGTGTATGTTTTTTGTTGTGGTGACCCCTACGGGAATCGAACCCATGATTCAGCCTTGAGAGGGCTGCGTCTTAACCGCTTGACCAAGGGGCCATTTAACTACTTACTAAGTGTAGCATATTTTACAGGGGGAAGTCAAGATGTTAAAGAAAAATATCTAGAAAAAATTTGAACGTTCGCTTGACAATAATAAGAAACGGATGTACAATACAAACAACAATTCTACAAAACAAAAATTTGCAAGGAGGGCATATGATAACAACATTACATATAAAAAATATAGGAATAATAGATGATATAACAATAGATTTTAATGAAGGGTTGAATGTATTAACAGGAGAAACGGGAGCAGGTAAAACCTTAATAATAGATTCATTAGCAATTGTTGCTGGGGGAAGATTCTCAAAGGAAATGATAAGAAAAGGGGAAAATTATTCGTTTGTTGAACTTAGTATGTATTGCCCAGAAGACGAAAGAGCGATTGATGGAAATATAATTATTACAAGAGAAATTTATTCAAATGGTAGAAACTCGTGTAAAATAAATGGAAGGCTTATAACAGTAAATGAATTAAAAGATATAATGAAAAAAATAATAGATATACATGGGCAACAGGACAATCAACTTTTATTGGATTCGAAATATCATATAAATTATTTGGATTCCTTTATAGGAGATAAATTAAAAAAGCAAAAAGAATTTTATTTGGAGTTATATACCGAATACAAAAAGAAACAAGAAGAGTTACAAAAAAATTATGGAGATGAAAAAGAAAAAGAGAGAAGACTAGATTTATTAAGGTATCAATTAAATGAAATAGCGCAAGCAAACTTGAAATCACGAGAAGACGAGGAATTAGAAGAAAAGAGAAATATAATAGTAAACTCTGAAAAATTACATATAAATTTGACCGAAATAGATGAAACTTTATCAAATCAAGTAATTGATGGATTAAGCAGTTCTATAAAAGCATTAGAAAAAATAGAGGAATATGGAGAGATATATAAAGAAAAATTAATTGATCTTAAAAACATATATTATGAAATACAGGAACATTCAAGGGATTTTGAAAATATGAAAACTCAAATATGCTTTGACGAGTGTGAAAGAGACGACATAGAAAAAAGATTAGATATCATATATTCTCTTAAAAGAAAATATGGAAATAGCATAGAAGAAATATCAAAGTATAAAGAAAATGTAGAGAAACAGATATATGAAATTGAAAATGCTGAAGAATATAACAAAATATTGAGAACAAGAATAAAAGAATTGAAAGAAGAAATGAGCAAATATGCGGAATCAATGGAAAAAATAAGAATAGAATATGCCAATGAACTATCTGAAAAAATAAATACTGAGTTAAAGGATTTAGAAATGCTTAATTCCATTTTTGAAATAAAAATAGAAAGATTACAAGAATTCAATATTAATGGATTAAACAAAGTAGAGTTCTATATTTGTACTAATATAGGAGAAACAACAAAACCACTTGTAAAAGTAGCATCAGGTGGAGAAATGTCAAGATTAATGTTAGCTATTAAGTCTGTATTTGCTAAAACAGATGATGTTCCTGTTTTGGTATTTGATGAGATAGATACAGGAATAAGCGGAAAAGCGGCAAAAGCAGTAGGAGAGAAGCTAAAAATAATATCAAAAGTACATCAAGTAATATGTATAACTCACTTGGCGCCAATTGCGGCAAGAGGAGACTATAATTATTATATAAGTAAAAATGTAAGAGAAGAAAAAACGGTAACAACAATAAAGCAGCTAAATGAGGAAGAAACTATAAATGAAATAGCAAGAATAGCAACAGGAGAGGTAACAGAAATCTCTAAACAGCATGCAATAGAATTACGAAAAGCTTCTTAATGGAAAATATAATCAATGTCCTTAAAACCTCATATAAAAATGAGGTTTTAAGACACTAAAACAAACAAGAATAATGTCGTTTTATGACACACGATTTTTCTTGAATTTAAGTAAATAAACAGTTATAATTAAATTAACAATTATATTTATAGCAAAGTTTGAATTTATTAATGTCAAAAAACTTAAATCAAAAAAGTTAGATTTCTTAAATTTTTAGTCTGAAATCTCAAAAATCACAATTATCTTCAAAAAAATCTCAAAATATAATGAATTTTTCATATTTAAACATATGTTTTTTTGTCATATCAAAATTTTGTTCAAATTCTATATAAGAAATTTAATAATATTATTAAATTTGTCTTAAAGCTATATGTATAAAATCTGATGCTAAGGAGGAATGATAATAAATAAAACAAAATGCTAGTTAACAAATACCTTCAAGATGAGTGCCAAAAATGGTACTCATTTTTATTGAAAAATAAACATAAATCCCACAAAACTGTTTACATGTTCTTACTTTTAGGGTATAATAATACATATTATTTTATGGCGAAATATTAGACATAAGCCTAGAAAGGGATGAAAAGTATGAATGAAGAAACAAACAACAATTTAGAACAAGAATTGGATTTAAACCAATTAATGATAATAAGGAGAGAAAAATTAGAAAAATTAAAACAAAATAATAAGAATCCTTTTGAGATAACAAAATTTGATATAACTCATACAAGTAAAGAAATAATAGGTAATTATGAAGAATTAGAAGGGAAAGATGTAACAATAGCTGGAAGAATTATGGCTAAAAGAATAATGGGAAAAGCATCATTCTGCCATATTCAAGATGGAGATGGAAAAATTCAAAGTTATGTAAGCATAAATGATCTGGGAGAAGAGAGTTATAAACAATTTAAAGAAGATGATATAGGAGATATAATTGGAATTACAGGTTTTGTATTTAAAACAAGGACAGGTGAAATATCTATTCATGCAAAAGAAGTAATACTTCTTTCAAAGTCTCTAAGACCACTTCCAGAAAAATTTCATGGACTAAAAGATACAGATTTACGTTATCGCCAGAGGTCTGTAGATTTAATTATGAACCCTGAAGTAAAAGAAACATTTAAAAAGAGATCATTAATAATTAAAGAAATCAGAAATATGTTAGATGAAAAAGGATTTATGGAAGTTGAAACACCTATATTACAAACTATACCAGGTGGAGCTTCTGCAAGGCCATTTATAACACATCATAATACTCTAGATATAGATATGTATTTAAGAATTGCAACAGAATTATATTTAAAAAGACTTATTGTTGGTGGATTTGATAAAGTTTATGAGATAGGAAGAAACTTTAGAAATGAAGGTATGGATATAAAGCATAATCCAGAGTTTACTTGTATAGAACTTTATGAGGCATATACAAATTTAGAAGGTATGATGAATATAACCGAAGAACTAATAAGAAGATGTGCTAACAAAGTATGCGGTACTGGAAAAATATCATATCAAGGTGAAGAAATTGACCTAGAAAAACCATTTAGAAGAATTACTATGATTGATAGTATTAAAGAAGTTACAGGTGTTGATTTTAATACTGTAGAAACAGATGAAGAAGCACAGAAAATTGCAAAAGATTTAAATATGGAAATTGATCCAATAAAAACAACCAGAGGTGACATAATAGTACAAGTATTTGAAGAAAAAGTTGAAGAAACATTAAGACAACCAACATTTTTATATGAATATCCAATAGAAAATTCACCTCTAACCAAAAAGTGTAAAGATAATCCAAGAATGACACAAAGATTTGAATTGTTTATAGGAGGTAGAGAATATGCAAATGCATACTCAGAATTAAATGATCCTATTGACCAATATGAAAGATTTTTGAAACAAGTACAAGCAAGAGAAGCAGGAGACGAAGAAGCAAATATGATGGACGATGACTTTGTGCAAGCATTAGAATATGGAATGCCACCAACAGGAGGCATGGGAATGGGAATTGACCGTTTGGTAATGTTACTTACAGATTCAGCATCAATAAGAGATGTACTATTATTCCCAACAATGAAACCTATAAACTAGTTTAATGCGTTTTAATAAGTTCTAAAAGGTACTAAAAATAAAGGTTTTAAATTTACTACTAGTTCAAAATCCAGGGATTTTGAACTGGTAGTAGTAAAATTGCAGTATAAATTTTCGTACAAACAACAATTATTATAAATAAAGATATTAGTCTGGAGGAATTATGATAGTAAAATTTATAAGACATGGAGAGACAGATTTAAATAACCCTGTAAGAAGAATGCAAGGGATTTCTAATTATGATATAAATGAAAATGGAATCAAACAAGCTGAAACGACTAGAGATAAATTAAGTAATGAAGAGTTTGATTTGATAATAACTTCTCCACTAAAAAGAGCTATGCATACAGCACAAATTATAAATGCAACAAAAAATATTCCAATAATAATTGATAAAAGAATAATAGAAAGAGATTATGGACAACTAGAAGGAAAGCCATTTAAAAGAGAATATTGTGATCTTGATTTTGAATTTGAAAGTCTTGGAGGAGAATCAATAGAAAATTACAAAATAAGATTAAATGATTTTATAAAAGATATAAAAAGTAAATATGATGGTAAAAATATTTTAGTTGTTGCACACAATGGAGTGATTAGTGTTCTTAGTTGTATTTTGGAAGGAATTCCAGAAGATAATAATTTTGAAAATCGTGGCATAAAAAATGGAGATATAAAAGAATTTATTATTTAAATAAATCTTAATAAATTCTAAAGAGGAGAAAAAATATGAAAATATCTATTAATGTAATGCAAAAATTATCAAAAATAAAAAATTCAGTATATGATGCTATAAAAGTAGAATATTTATATCATTCAAATAATAGATAATATTGGAAAATGGAAGAAATATGAAAATCGACTTTCAAAAACAGATTTAAAACTATGTAAACCACATTTGGTTGAAAATAGTATGTTTAATTTATTGGAAGATTGGAATAAAAGTCAAAAAGATATTTATGCTATAGCTAATTTCCATCAAAAGTTTGAACATATACATCCTTTTCAAGATGGGAATGGAAGGATAGGAAGATTTATTATACTAAGACAATGTATAGAAAACTCTATTGATCTTATTGCTATTGATAATGAATATAATAAAGAATATAGAGAGGCTTTATATGAAGCACAAACAACAGAAAATATAAAACCATTGGTTGAAGTTTTCAAAAAATGTCAAGTAAGACTTGATGAAAAATTATCAAATTATAGTTCTACAATAATGCAAGTATCAGAGGAAGTTGATTAATTTATTAATACTTAATAAGTTTTAATAAATTCTATCGCGTAGCAGTATTTTAGTAGTTTTTAAAACAAAAAAATATTTAAAAGCTAGAAGTAGAGCTGAATACTGCTTAATAAGTACATTACAGCCATTATAGAAAAAAATTAAAACATATTGTATCATAAAAAAGTGCAAAGAATTTTCAATTTTTTTGCACTTTTAGTGCAATTTTTTATCAAAATTTGCACTAAAAGTACAATAGTATTTTAATGAATTTTATGTTATAAATTTATTATAAATATAGTAATAATATGATGATAAAATTATTATAAAGGTGGTGAAAACAAAAACTATAAAAAAATTTTTAATTTTAGGAGGAAAAAAATGAATAAAAAAATAATTCTTTCAGTATTAGCAATTTT
>ERZ827520.58-NODE-58-length-184531-cov-6.862378_pt1 | contig 184531 bp, 170 predicted proteins | sample MGYA00519581_ERZ827520 | MGnify/ENA primary metagenome ERZ827520 (study PRJEB31778, sample SAMEA3449339) | human gut metagenome | biome: human gut; feature: human-associated habitat; material: faeces | place: United Kingdom | collected 2010/2012 ... | reverse complement strand
TTAGTACTTTCATATTGACATATCAAAAATAGTGTGCTATTATATAGATGTGATCGGGGAATTCTCCGAAAGCGTTTTAATAAAATTTTAATTTATACAATTAGGAGGTATTAAAATGAATTCTATGATGTTCCGTGTTATGGGCTTTGATTGTCCATCGGCTAACCTAATGGGGGTATCTACTAATGAAAAAGCTTGATGATTCTAATCGTTTGAAGCTCGGCGGAGTTCTTCAGGCTCAAGATCTTGATATGCGTTTGAAGGATCTTGATCAGTTTAATGTTTTTCCTAAATTTGATTGGCTTTCTCTTGTTTGGAATGATGTTTCATTCGGTCAGATTGCTAGCATTTTCGGTCTTTGGTCAATTTATGATCAAGAGGGCTTTGTAAATGCGTTTAATACTATTTATTGTCGTTCAAATCTCTACGAATTTTCCGAATTTTCATTTAACGGCTTTCGCGTTGTGGTTACCGGTGAACCTGATAAGATCCGTGAAGAAGGTTTTATTAATTTCTATGACAAAAAGTTTAAATGGATTAAAACTGATATTTCCGGCGCAGGCCTTGACTATATCCGAAACAAGGGCTTTGACGTTGATCGAATGATCTTTGGTCTGCGTAATGCTTCTTGTAAGGTTTGCAAAGTTCCCGAATCTCCTTTCCATGTTACCCGTGTCGATATAGCTTTTGATCTAATTAACTTTATGCCTGATTTTTTAGATGAATCTGTTAAGCTTTGCCATGAATATGGTAATTGTAAATCCGTTCGCGTTCGTGGCACTGGTAATACTAAAAAGCCAATTTCATGGAGTTTTCGTGAAGGGAATCAAAAGACCCTTTATCTTGGCTCTTCCGGATCTGATAAGCTTTGCCGTATTTATGATAAAAAGCTACAGTTTGATCAGGATCCGAAAAAATGGTTGTCCTGCCCTTATGTTAAAATAAAGGGATGTCCTCCGGGTACGTTCTTGAATGAATATTCGGATGATGTTTTAGAAAATTCTGAGCGTGAAAATCCTCAATCTTGGATAAGAATTGAAGCGCAGCTACGAAATGATCCGGCTAATATGATGGTTGATTCTGAGAATGATTTTCTCAAGATATTTAAATGGATTTATGATCAATTTGGCATCCTCGATCATCCTAAAGCTAAAACGTGTACCTTGTGGGATTCTATGTTTGATTGGGTTAAGATTCCTTCAATTATACAAAATGCAAATTTTGTATAATTGAGGGAAGGAGAAAACCGGTATGTTATTATGCATAGATATCGGAAATACAAGCATTTCGTTCGGAACTTTTGAAGTTTCCCCGAACGGACAGCCGAAACTTATTTTCTCTTCCGAAATTTCGTCATGCGAGCGCCGCAGCACGGATGAATATGCGGTTTTGTTCAAAGAAATCTTTTCTCTGAAATCTTCGGTTCAAGGTGCCATTGATCCGATTGATGCGGTAGCCATATCTTCTGTTGTACCGACGTTCACCGAAAGAATTGCTTCCGCGGCGCAGCTTTTCTCGGGATGTTCATCACGTCCTTACATTATCGGACCGGGCATCAAAACCGGGTTCAAAATAGCGATTGACGATCCGGCTTCATTAGGCGCAGACATAGTTTCGGATTGTGCAGCAGCGCTTGACTTATTTGAACCGCCGATTACAATTTTTGATGCCGGCACGGTAAATACCGTTACCGTGATTGACAAAGAACGTACCGTATTAGGAAGTATTTTTACTCCGGGAGTGCGTATTTCGGCGGAAAGCCTCTCTCAGAACGCCGAATTGATCGAATCGGTGGCGATAGGCGCAGAAATTACACCATTAATTGGAAAGAACACGGAAGAAGCATTGAAATCCGGAATTATCAACGGTAATTCGGCTATGCTTGACGGAATAATCCGCAATTTGCGCGAGATGCTTATCGATAAAAACGGCGGTCAAAAGCTGGCATTGGTTTCTACCGGAGAATATGCGGAAATAATACTGAGAAACTGCCGAAATAAGTTTGCCTATGATCCCGCGCTTACTCTGCGCGGAATAGCATCGCTTTACGTCCGAAACAGACTGTAAGCCGAAGGCGCTTCTATACGGAGGCTCTCCGTCGGCGATTTATAAAAATGTATAATTTCAGCCAAGGCTGTTATTATAAATAAAATTACACACGCTACACCGCAGGCGTTGCGGGCGGCAGTGTCGGGTTAAAGTCCCGGAGGAAATTATGGAAAAAACAAAAACTTCAAAAAAAGTCCTGCTTTTGACGCAAACCGCAATATTGACTGCGATCATTTTCCTGATGAGTTTTACTCCCATAGGATATCTCAAGGTCGGTTTCGTTGAAATAACGTTTTTGGTGATACCGGTGGCTGTAGGAGCAATTTTGCTCGGTCCTGCAGTCGGGACTTTTCTCGGCTTCATGTTCGGCGTATCAAGCTTTATTCAGTGCTTTACCGGAAGTTTCTTCGGCGCGGCGCTTTTGGCGATCAATCCTGTTTTTACGGCGCTGTTCTGCATCGTTCCACGCACACTTATGGGATTTTTGGCGTCTGTAATATTCAGAGGAATGTACAAAGCAACAAAAAAAGGCAATGTCTCGTGCGCGGTGGCTTCATTGTCCGCGTCTGTCCTTAACACACTGCTCTTTATCCTTTTTCTGATTCTTTTCTTCGGAAGAAGCGACTATATTAGCACGATGATGCAGACAACCTTTAATACCGACAGCATACTTCTCTTTTCTCTTCTTTTTGTAGGCTGGAACGGACTTATAGAAGCGATTACCTGTACCGTTATAGGATTCGGTATAAGTGCAGTACTGCTCAAATTAATGAAGACAAATTCTTAAACTTGACTTGGTTATAATGGCTATAAAAGTTTGTCGTATTATGTGCATGTTGACGAAATGTTAAAATTAATACTTTAGACATATCAATTTTTCGGTTTGTATGATATAATTAATATGTTAAAATCGTATTTCGTACTTTACGGAGGACATACAAAATGGATATGAAAGACATTAAGATGAGGGTTCTTTATTCCTCTGATAAGGCAAAAATGAAGACTTTTGCGTCGGCTCTCGGCGAAGCTTTCAAATGCCTTGTTGATGCGGTTCCGCCGGGATTTCCCTGCGAGAAGGAGCGTCTTGTTATTATCGGAATGACTCTCAAGGGTGAGCCTAACGATAAGCTCAGACTGTTCTGCCGTGAGCTTACCGCTCAGCGTGCGTACAACGTGGCTCTTTTCATCGACGGTGAAAAGGACTGCAAAGCGCTTAAAATGGTTAAGGAAATGCTTCGTGATGCAGGAACCAATCTAATCGACAACGATTACTATGTAAACGGAGGCGGAATCTTCTCGAAGAAGATTTCTCTTGACGAGCGCCGTCAGATTGTTAATTGGGCTCAGGGAATCATAGATTCTCTCTGAACGATTCTTTGAAAATTGATTTGGGAAGAGCGAGACGTTTCGGTGTCTCACTCTTCCCTTTTTCGTTGAATGCGCTGTCATAGCTTTGGGAATCGTTTGGCGCTCTCTCTTCAAAAAAACCGCTTGTTTTTCAAGCGTTTTTTTGAATTTTATCTGTTTGTCTTGTAGATCGAATCGTAGATGTCCAACAGAGACACTGAAGAAAATATGCTCCAAAGAACAGTCAGTATTACGAAAAAAGATGTTATCATGGGATCAATGTAAAGAAGAATCCACGGATGAAATGCCCAAATAATACATACGGCAGCGGTGAAAAGAACGATACAGATAAACTTTCTTCTGATTTTTGACAGCGCTTCTCTTTCAATCAGATCATCCGATACGTTATGAGTATCTTTTTTCAGACAGTTCGGGAGGCTGAAAAACAAGATGATAAAAGCTATGAGGACTGCGGCGTTCTCTGCGACTGAAAACATCTGTATCCTCGAATACAAGATTCCGGCATTTGACCTCCAAAAGGAATCATCGGGAAGATATTCGAATGTAACGAAATATTTTCTCTGTAAAGCGAGGTTTATCAATGAAATAACGCCCGATACTGCAGCAAACGGTATCGCCCACAGTGCCGACTTTATACGGCTTTTAAGAAGCACCGCCGCAATTATAAGAAATATTGCCGAGAGACAATTCGGAAGATAGTTTACATAATTGCTGTACAGAGAATTGTATGCTATAAATGCACCTATAAGGCACGCCGACACATATTTCATTTTTACCGTGATCGGCAAAAACGGGTCGAGCTTTAATTTTTCGTTGAATGCTTTTTCGAGAACATCCGTCATTTTGCGGTCTTTTACGACTTTTGTGAAATAAGGGATAAAGAGAGAGAGCCACACAACACCCAAAACAACCCCGACAGCGCATTCAACGGTAATAAAAAGATTGTTGAAGTCCGCGAGCCGTATTACATTCGGAGCTACTTCGCCTTGATTTTTGAAAAGCTGAAGCTCTGTTGTATTCGGAATAACGGCAAGTATGTCTCTCAGGATCAGGAATACTATTGTTATTATCTTGATTCTAACTCCGCGTTCAACCGTGACCTCACGTCTGACACGCTCTCCGTTCGAAGGATCGCGGAAATTTTTTATCTTCTGCTTTGAATCAAAAACAGCATCGCCGCCGAAGCGCATACCAGCATAGAAAAATCCTTCAAAAAGCTCGTTTACAGCCGGAATGAAAACTATCAGCTCCACTATTGAAAAAGTGAAAGAAAGAAGCAGCGGCATTGTGTTTATATTAAGAAGCAGAATAAAATTTGCCGCGGTTTTCAGAATTTCAATAAATGCAAGCTTCCAAAAGGCGTTTTGCGCTTTTTCATGCCACTCGACGATCAGGGATGTTTTTGAGAGCCCTTTTATTATAAGAAAGATTCCTATAAAATCGGGGAAAATATCAATTATTCCGATGTTTGGGTTGGCAAAAAATATAAATCCCGCAAGGATAAATCCGAGTTTCATGCCGCTCTCCGTAATTTTATTTTTTCTTCTTTTTGTTCGGCTTTGTCTGCGCGGCGGACGAAGAGGCTTCTTCACCTACATTGCGCTTTTCCTTCGGAGTGAAAATTCGCTTTTCGGCTTCCGACCATTTGTCATTAAGCTTTGAAAGGCGCGAACGCTGTTCCGGCGGTACGGGCATTTCTTCACCTTCTATACCGATCCACTTGCAGCATGATCCGAGCAGTATTATATTGAGTGCAAGACAGATAAATTCAAACAACGTGAAGAACTGCACCGCAATGACGCTCGAAAACGGCACGAAATCGTATATAGGCTTGCTGAACAACGAAACAAGCGAATACAGTGCATAATATACAATCAGCAGAAGCATGTTTCGCTTTGCCCGGAATGCTATTTTGTCAAGCCCTATTTCCTCGGTAAGTGATATTACGGCACCGAAGATTATGAGATTGAGAACGAGTACCGTTACGGCGATCAGTGCTTTCAAAAGCATAGACACGATGTCCGGTATCGTAAATTTTGCCAGCATAACGGTTGCATTTATTCCGGATTCCAAGACATACAGCGATGCCGGAATTATTGCGGTATAGAATTTTTTCTGAAATGCTCCGAGCTTTGTAAAAGCGTAGATCATTATCAATCCGCCGATAACATCGGCGAAAAAATAAAACGGAGAAAGAGTAAATGCAAAGGCAAGCGCATAGCCTCCCATAAGAATTCCGAATCCCATTTACTCTTTCTCCTGTTCTCTTATTTACCGATAAACGGTTATATTATTGCTCTACCCCTCCGTCTGCCGTGTTGGCTCCACAGCAGTTTTTATATTTCTTTCCGCTTCCGCAGGGACAGGGGTCGTTTCTGCCGACCTTCTTTTCGGAACGAAGCGGCATCGGCTTCGCGGGTATCGGCTTTGCACCGGGCTGTCCCATAAATCCGGATCTTACGGGGCGCGCGACTTCAACTCGCTTTACCTGTGTGGACTTCGGTACCACGGAAAGAATCATTCTTACTGTATCGTCGCGAATCATTGTTATCATCTCATCAAAGAGATCGGCGCCCTGTATACGGTATTCCGCAATGGGCTTACGCTGAGCATATGCCTGGAGCCCGACACTTTCCATGAGACTGTCCATGGCTTCGAGATGATCCATCCACTTTATATCGACGTTTCGAAGAAGGATCGCACGCTCCACCTCGCGCATCTGCTCCTCGCCGAATACGTTTTGCTCTTTGTCACGGTAAAGCTTCATTGCGCGGTCAAGAAGCGTTTCTTCGATTTCTTTTCTCTGGGCATCGGCGCTTTCATCGTTAAGCTCAAAATCCTCTTCGGTGCAGATGAGCCCGAGATACTTCTGCCTGAGACTTTCGATATCCCACATGCTCTTGTCGTCACCGGCAAGAAACGCATTTACGGAATCGCTTACCGTGGATGATATCATGTGCTCTATCTTATCTTTGAGGTCTTTTCCGTCAAGCACTTCTTTGCGCTGATTGTAGATGATCGTGCGCTGCTGATTCATTACATCGTCATACTCAAGGACATTTTTACGCCTGTTGAAGTTTTCGCCTTCGAGATGCTTCTGCGCATTTTCGATTGAGTTTGAAAGTATTTTAGCGTCGATCGGCTCGTCTTCCTTGAGTCCGAGACGGTCGACAAGTCCGATGATCCGCTCGCTTCCGAAAAGACGCATAAGATCGTCCTCAAGAGAAAGGAAGAAACGCGATTCACCGGGGTCTCCCTGACGTCCGCTTCGACCTCTGAGCTGATTGTCAATACGGCGGCTTTCGTGCCTCTCGGTACCGATCACGAAAAGTCCTCCGGCTTTGCATACCTGCTCGGCTTCGGGTTTGATTGAATCCTGGAACTTCTTGAACAGCTCACGGTACACTTCCCTTGCCGCAAGAACATCCTCGGGCACATCCTGAAGCGAGCCGACTGCTTTGCCTATGATTTCCTCGTCATAGCCCTGCTTGCGCATCTCGGCTTTGGCAAGGTGCTCCGCATTTCCGCCGAGAAGAATATCGGTTCCACGTCCCGCCATATTCGTTGATATGGTAACGGCGCCGAGCTTTCCTGCCTGAGCGACTATTTCGGCTTCAAGCTCATGATGCTTTGCATTGAGGACGGTGTGCTTTATTCCGCACGCTTTAAGCTTTCCGGAAAGAGCTTCGGACTTCTCTATTGATACCGTACCGACAAGAACGGGCTGTCCTTTTTCGTGGCATTTCTTTATCTGTTCGATTATCGCTTTGTCTTTTCCGTTTTTCGTCTTGTAAACCACATCGGGATGATCCACGCGAATCATCGGTTTGTTCGTGGGAACCTCTACAACATCGAGATTGTATATCTCACGGAATTCGGTTTCTTCCGTAAGTGCAGTGCCCGTCATTCCGGAAAGCTTGGTATACATTCTGAAATAGTTCTGGAACGTGATCGTCGCTATTGTACGGTTTTCCTTTTGGATCTGTACATTTTCCTTTGCCTCGATGGCCTGATGCAGACCGTCGGAATAACGTCTTCCGGGCATTATTCGTCCCGTAAACGAATCGACGATCAGCACTTCATCGTTCTTTACCACATAGTCTATGTCGCGCTTCATAATACCATGTGCGCGGATCGCCTGATATATATGGTGCGATATGTCGGCGTTGGCGGGATCTGACAGGTTGTCGATTCCGAAAAAACGCTCCGCTTTTTCCACACCGGCTGCGGTCAGAGTGGTACTCCGCGCTTTTTCATCAACGATATAATCCGCATCAATATCATCATTAAGTTCCTTGGAGTCGAGCTCCTTTATGACAAACACTTTCATTGTTCGACAAAGCTTTTCCGCCTGATCGTACAATTCATCCGTTTTTTCACCTTGACCGGAAATTATGAGAGGGGTTCTCGCTTCATCTATGAGAATAGAGTCAACCTCATCGACTATTGCGAAGTTGTGCCCGCGCTGTACAAGATTCTCACGGTATGTTACCATGTTATCACGTAGGTAGTCGAATCCGAATTCGTTATTTGTTCCGTAGGTTATATCGCAGTTGTAAGCAGCCTGCTTCTGCGCGCGAGACTGATCGTGTACGACAAGACCGGTAGAGAGTCCGAGGTATTCATGGACACGTCCCATTTCTTCGCAGCCGATTCTTGCAAGATAATCATTGACGGTGACAATGTGCACACCCTTTCCGGTAAGCGCATTGAGATAAGAAGGAAGAACGGCAACGAGGGTCTTTCCTTCACCTGTCTTCATCTCCGCAATCCGTCCCTGATGCAGAAGAAGTCCGCATATGAGCTGTACTTTGAACGGACGTTTGCCGAGAACTCTGTCCGCTGCCTCGCGTACAAGGGCAAATGCATCCGGCAGAATGGCATCCAATTCTTTGCCGTCGGCGATCTCTTTTTTGAATTTGAGAGTCCTTTCCGCCATCTCAGCATCCGAAAGCTTAGCATACGTTGACGCAAGCTGTTCGGTCATGTTGATCTGCTGCATCTGCTTTTTGATCTGCCGTTCACTGTATGTGCCGAAAATTTTGCTGTAAAGTCCCATTATAATATCCTTTCAAAAGGCTGTAACTTTTAAATTTATCCGCATACAAAGATGTGTACGCTTCGTTCTGCCGCGCTGAGTCAAACTGCAACCGCGCAACAGCGCGCGGCGGTGAAGCCGCCGAGGCCTACGAAGTAAGGCGTTGCAAGTATTATACCATTTATTCCGAATAAATGGAAGAGTTTTTTGTTAATATTTTTCTACTTCCGATGTTTTGCGGCGATAAGAAGTAAATTATTCTCAAAAAGCGTGGATATAATTGCTTTTCGGCGCCGTATGGTATATAATATCATAGCATAAAATTATTTTTCAGAACGGAAAAACATAAAATGAGTTTGAACATTGTGCTTTTTCAGCCCGAAATTCCTCAGAACACGGGAAATATTGCCCGCACATGCGCCGCAACCGGATGTTCTCTTCACCTTATACGTCCTCTCGGATTTAAGATAGATGATTCTAAGCTGAAGCGCGCCGGGCTTGATTATTGGCATCTGCTTGATATAACATATTATGACGGGCTTGACGATTTCTTTGAAAAGCATCCCGACGCCGAGATATTCTGCTTTTCCACCAAATCTCCGAGATCTTATACCGACATTGCTTACCCCGACGGCGCATATCTGTTTTTCGGACCGGAGACACGGGGACTTCCGGAGGATTTCCTGAGAGAAAACTACGAAAGATGCGTAAGAATTCCCATGCGGGGCGGTCTCAGAAGCCTGAATCTTTCGAATTCCGTCGCGGTAGCTGTTTACGAAGTTTTCCGTCAGCGGGGATTTTCGGGACTTGAAGCCGAAAGTAATTATTTGGAATGATATAATAAAACGAAAGGCTGCGCTAATGCGACAGCCTTTTCATTTCAGGTATTGGTTGTAAAAGAATTACTTGTATTTGCGCTTTCTTGCTGCTTCAGACTTTTTCTTTCTCTTTACACTCGGCTTTTCATAGCATTCTCTTTTGCGAAGCTCGGCCTGGATACCCGATCTCTGACACTGACGCTTAAATCTGCGAAGCGCGCTGTCGAGAGTCTCGCCATCTTTTACTCTGATCTCTGCCATTTATATCCCTCCCTTCGCTACCAAACAAATGTACCGCAAAATACTGTACTCTCATATTATAATTGAAAAATAACGAAATGTCAATACCAAATCGTTATTTTTGCGCTTTTCTGTATAATGCTTCGTTGACATAATTCGACACAGCGTGTATAATTATTGATAAGCGGAGATAAGCGGACTTTTTTACGGACCGCATTGCTACTTAGACATGACGGAGTATTTATGATTAAGCGTATTTCACTTGCAATCGCAGCGGTGATTTTTTCATTATTGCTGCTTCCCTCTTCTGTTTTTGCCGCACATTTTTCGGGCGATGATAAAATAACCGTTGTTCTTGATCCCGGGCACGGCGGCAGCGATCCCGGCTCAATGGGAACGCAGTACGAGTCATATTATAATTTGAAGGTTGCCTCCTACTGTGCCGAAGCGCTTAAAAAGAACGGAAATTTTGACGTTCGCATGACCCGCAGTACGCAGACAGAACCTCTTCTGACTCTTGCACAGAGAGGAGTTTATGCGGACAGTGTAAATGCCGATCTTATAGTCAGTATCCACTTTAACAGCAGTACCTCCTCCGCACCGAATGGTATCGAAGTTTATACATCCGTACTGCCGAGATTTGATATGAAGGAACTCGGGAACAGTATCGCTTCGAAGCTTTCTTTGGCGACGGGGCTTCGCAACAAAGGATGCTTCCAGCAGTACGATCACGGCAGCACTCTTTATTATTGGAGCGACAAATGTCAGTGGGATATCCCGGGGGATTCTTCGGTCGGCGGTTTGTCGGATTATTTCGGAATAATTACATGGGCTGCGAAATTCGGCTTTCCCGGAATTATTATAGAGCACGCATATCTTTCAAACCCCAACGATCTTGCAATTGTGGATAAAGAAGAAAACCTGCGAAAAATGGGAGAAGCGGATGCGGAAGCAATAATAAACTATTACACCGGACACGATCACTCATATGCTTCCGAATATACCTTGGATTATCCGGTATCGTGTTTCTCGGCGGGAAAGCAGTCCATGCACTGCACCGTCTGTGGTCACCGTAAAGATGTAAGGTCGGCCGCATCGGCACCCGATCCCGAAAAGCATTTGTGGCTTTCCGAGGATGTTGTTCCTGCCACATGCTATTCCCCGGGAAGTGCAAACTATTATTGCAGATACACTCACAATCTTATTGACAAGGGCTGCACACAATTCGAAGAACATACAAAGTATAGCGTGATTCCTCAGCTTTCGCACAGCTATTCGGTTACTTTCTATCAGGAGCTGACTCATACTCAGGACGGAATAACTACATATATCTGCTCTAACTGCGGAGATTCCTACACGGAAACGGTTCAAGCAGAAGGACATTCGTTTGAATTGGTATCGGAGCGTGATGCAAGCTGCACAGAGAGCGGCGGAGAATTTTTACGATGCAGCAAGTGCGGTTATGAGATATTCAGCGAAACGTCTCCCGCGCTCGGGCATGATCTTGAAAAAATATCCTCAACCGAAGCCGATTGTGAAAATGAAGGGATAACCGAATATGAGTGTACGGTCTGCGGTGAGCATATATCGGAAACTGCAGCGCCGCTCGGTCATGACTATGAACAAATATCCGTAAAAGAAACTTCGGACGGAACTGAAACGGAATACAGGTGCAAAAACTGCGGCGAGGAATACACAGACTTTACCTCTTTGAAGTGCGAGCATGGTTTTCATGAGGTATCGTATATTGAAAGCGGATGTGAAAACGAAGGTCTTCGCGTAATCAAATGCAGCAAATGCGGAAAAGAGGAAGAAGAAATAATTGCATCTCTCGGGCATGATTGGGGCGAAGGTGTATCCGAAAAAAAAGCTTCGCTGTTCGGCTTCGGCACTGTCAAATACGTTTGCCGGAGAGACAGTTCCCATATTCGCACGGAAACGGTTCCGTCGTGGATTTCTGTCTTGACCGGCGAGAGAAAAGCGCTTCTCCTGGCGGTATCCGGTGCGGTGATTTTGATAGCTGCTGCCGCAATTTCGGTTTATGTGATCTCGAGAAAGAGGAAAAACGCAAAAGCGGAATCGGCTGCGGAGGTGTCGGAAAGCTCTTACGAGGCTTCAGCTGGCTCGTCGGAGGAAAACGCATTGAACGAAAATGATTCCTGCAACGGTGAAAATGACACGCTTTCCGAATCCGAAGAAGCTTCGGCGGATGATGCAGAGGAAGTAAAGCAGGACTGATTCTGTAATGTCGGTTACGGTAATATTTGCGTCCGATAATTTGACTCACTATTGTAAAAAGATAAAAAGACGGCTCTGACGAGCCGTCTTTTTAAACGCTATTATACCGATTTTGCAACTGACAGTAAAGCATCGCAAAGCTTTATTGCATCATTTTTTCTGTTGAAAAATCCGAAACTGACGCGCACGGCTCCGTCGTCCCCGGTTCCTAAGCTTTCATGACCGAGGGGCGAGCAGTGAAAGCCGCTGCGCACGCATATCCCGAGATCGTTGAGCGTTTTTCCTGTCTCGGAAGGGCTTTTATTCTTTATATTTATAAGCAGGATAGGTCCGCTCTTATGCGAGTATATTTTAAAGCGTCTGTCTCCCGCGAGACGATTATAAGCTTCCGAAAAAAGATATTCTTCTTTTTCTCTGATCGCCCGAGGAGTTTCGCGCAGTACAAATTCAATTCCCCTGTCGAGTCCGGCTATACACGGAGTCGGAAGAGTTCCGCCCTCATATCTTTCGGGAAGAAATTCGGGCATTTCGCGGTCAAGTGAATTTATCCCACCGCCGCCCTCGACGAATGTGCTGCCTCGAAAATCCTTCCCGCATATCATCATGGCGCTCCCCTGCGGTCCGTAAAGCCCCTTGTGACCGGGAACACACAATGCGGTTATATTTGCCATCTCGACGTTTATATCAAGATTCCCCGCGCTCTGAGCCGCGTCTACGACAAAGTACAACCCGTTTTTTACGCAAAATTTTCCGATCTTTTCTATCGGAAGCTCATGATTGCATATATTTGAAGCATGAGCGCAAACGATCATTTCCGTGTTCGGCTTGATTTTACGTTTTATCTCCGAGATAATGTCGTCCGCGAATGCATCAAATATATCAAAAGAGGCGCCTTTTATATTGCAGAGTTTCACAGTGGGACGGTATACGGAATTGTGCTCCATTGAGCTTATGAGAATATGCCCGTGACCGGAGAACAGAGATTTGACAGCCATGTTGATCGCGTAAGTCGTGTTCATGGTAAAAACAACATTTTCGGGGTTTTCGCATGAAAAAAGCTGCGCCGCAAGTGCTCTGCATTCGTAAATTTTCGATGATGCCGCAAGCGCCATCGAATGCGATCCCCTTCCCGGATTGCCGCAGTATTCGTGCATACATTTTGACATTTCACGGATGACGCACTCGGGCTTCGGAAATGTTGTTGCGGCATTATCGAGATATATCAAAACTATCGCCTCCCCAGAATGTCCCCATATCCGAGACCGCGCCGATCAAGAATACGTTTGACCCGTTCAGATTGCGTGCAGTCGAATTCCAAGCCGTAGGCACATCCGTGCCTGGTGAGGTTTTTATCAAGATTGACTATTTCACACCGCAAGCGTTCAGCTTCAAGAGCGCGCTTTGCTTTTTCGGCATGTGTCATGGATTTAAGAGAAGCTATACAGCGAGACAAAACAATCATTCCTTTCTTTTTTACTTCGGTTTCTAATAAAGTATATGCATCTTGAAGTGTCATTGTTAAAGTGTATGCACACAGAAACGCAGCGGTGAAACTCCGTAAATGATTTTCACCGCTGCGTTTTGCAAGACAATTATGAATATGCAGCTATCACAATATTATTATTTGAGGAATCCGCTTATGATCTGCTCTTCTGCTTCTTTTTCGCTTAATCCGAGGGTCATCAGCTTTTCGATCTGTTCACCTGCAATTTTTCCTATTGCTGCCTCATGTATGAGCGCCGCTTCAGTTGAATTTGCGGTAATTTCCGGTATAGCGGAGACAACAGCGTTATCCATGATGATGGCGTCACATTCCGTATGACCGCTGCACTTTGTGTTTCCGCGCACATTGGCGAGGAAGATCTGCTTTGAATTTTCCTTTGCCACCGATCTCGAGACAACATGCGCCGAGGAGTTTTCGCCGTTCATATCAACGGTGAAATCCGTTTCCGCAATCTGTTTTCCGTGGGTCATTATTTTTTCGGAAATGGATATCTTTGCTCCGGTGCCGAGTGTGGCTGTCGTCTTTCTCTTTGTCGAATCGACGCCTTTGATCTGCATCGTATTCATTTCCATGTATCCGTTTTCGGCAATATCGACGATCGTGGTAGGGTTCATTACTCTCACGCCGTTGCCGTCGCCTTCGGCAAAATGCTTCTCAATATATTTTACCTTGGCATTTTTGCCTACGAAGAATGAGTGTATTCCATCGTGACGCGACTCTTTGTCTCCGCCGTTGTGGATTCCGCATCCCGCGACAATTACGACGTCGGCTCCCTCGCCGATATAGAAATCGTTATAGACCATGTCGTTCAGACCGCTTTCGGAAAGAATAACCGGGATATGAACGCTTTCGTTTTTTGTACCAGGTTTGATTATTATATCTATTCCGGGCTTGTCCGTTTTTGACACTATTTCTATATTTTCGCTTGATGCACGTCCTACGGAAACGCCGTTTGCGCGGATATTGTATGCTCCTGCGGGAATTTCATGCAGTCCCGAAACCGCTTCGAGAAGATCCTTTTCTATTTTATCCATTTCAGTTAAAATGCTTGTAAATGCGTCCTTTCTTGCAGAATCAAAGCTTAAAGCTTTTCGGTCAGTATTTTACATACCGAAGGGCTGTCGAGCAGTGTGGGCAGTATCTCTTCGCTTGCACCTCTTGACTTGACACTGCCGTCTGCGATAACGATTATTTCATCCGCCGTTGAGAGAATGCGTTCCTGATGAGATATGATAATTATTGTTCCCGAGGTTTCACGGTGCATTTTTTCAAATACGGAGATAAGATTTCCGAAGCTCCAAAGGTCAATGCCCGCTTCAGGTTCGTCAAATACGGTTACAGGCGATCTGCGGGCAAGCACCGTGGCGATCTCGATTCGCTTGAGCTCTCCGCCCGAAAGACTGGCGTTGACCTCGCGGTTTATATAATCACGGGCGCAAAGACCGACCTCTGAAAGATATTCGCAGGCTTCGGAAACTCCGATTTTTTTGCCTGATGCCAAGGTTATGAGATCCTTTACCGTTATTCCCTTGAAGCGCACCGGCTGCTGAAATGCAAAGCCGATTCCGGCTTTAGCGCGTCCCGTTATATCAAGATCGGTTATATCCTTACCGTCGAGATATATTTTTCCTGCGTTCGGACGATATATGCCTGCTATTATTTTCGCAAGAGTTGACTTTCCGCCGCCGTTCGGACCGGTTATTGCAGTAAAACCGCCGTCTATCTCGAGAGTTATGTCTTTAAGTATCTCTTTTTTTCCGTTTTCGGTATCAGCCGAAAATGAGATGTTTTCAAGCTTAAGCATACTGTTTCTCCGTTGTTTTTATTGGTTAAAGTGTGATATGATCGCAGCTTTCGAATATTTCACCGCTTATTCCGCACTCTTCGGCAAGCGAGAGCAGTCTGCGGCATACGGGAAATTCCGTGTGGTAATGTCCCGCTTCGAGAACGCACAAGCCTTGCTCGGCGGCATCCTGTGCTGCATTGTAAGAACATTCTCCGCATAAGAGCATATCGGCGCCGCTGAGAATTGCGGGAAGGACGAAGTCGCCGCCCGCACCACCGACCACCGCTATCCTTTTTACGGCTTTGCATCCGGTCAGTCTTACCGCCTGCGCGCCGAGCTTTTCTTTTACCGATAATGAAAAGGCTTCTGCACCGATCGGAGACTCAAGCTCAAAAATTCTTCCTAGCTCCAGAGATTCATCGTCGCCGAATGTTTCCGAAGAGGTATATCCGAGCTTTTCGACAAGGGAATCGTTGACTCCGCCACGTCCGGCATCAAGTCTTGTATGAAGCGAAATGACCGAAATATCTCCTCCGAAAGCCGCGACTGCCCTGTTTCCTCCGAGCGTGGCGGGAGTTACCGCCTCAAGCTTTCTGAATATCATAGGATGGTGGGTAAGAAGGAGATCAAATTCACCTTCCGAGGCATACTTTAATGCCCGTTCCGTTGCGTCAAGAGATACAAGAACCTTGCGCACGGATGCATCCGGATCTCGGGAACACATTATTCCGTCATTATCCCACGGGCAGGATAGCTCTTTTGGGTAAATTTTGTCGAGAAATTTGTAAAATTCATATACAGTCATGTGATTTTCCTCATCTGAATCAAATAAGTGCCGAAAGCTCTCCGATAAGCATCTTTTCTTTATCGTTCGGAGCGCCGGAGCATGACTTGCCGTCGGCTATTTTTTGCAGATTCGCAATTGTCGAATGAATGAATTCTTTTCTGAGCGGATCGGAGTGATACTTTTGCATTATTATCGGACCGCACAAAAGCTGTGCGAGGGAAAGCGAATAGGTTTTGCCCGTGTATTCTGCCGAAATGCATTGATATATTTTTCCGCTGTCGCGCACAAGTTTTTCATCTTTTATTGAAAATCCGTTTTCCGAAAGATAAAGTCTGAGCTGTTCCGCTCTTGTCATGGGCTGAAGAACAAAGCTTGTCCCGGGGTGCTTTATTTCGGGGGTATTTTCGATTATCGAAGAAATAAGCTCTCCGCCCATGCCGCAAATAATTATGCAGTTGAAGCACTTGGCGGAAACATTGCATTCCTTCAGTCCGTCTGAAAGGTATAACTCAAGTCTTTCCGCGACGCCGTACTTTTCCGCATTGCTTCGCGCCGCGGCGATGGGACCTTCATTTATATCCGAGGCAGAAGCGGACCTTACTTTACCGGAAAGAAGCAGATATATAGGAAGATAGGCATGATCCGTTCCGACGTCTATCACATGGGAATCGGGAGGCACCATGGATGCCGCAGTCAGAAGCCGCGGGGATAGTTTAATACTGTTCATAATGAGAAAGCGCGGCTTGTGCCGCGCTTATTTTATTTGGATTCTTTGGACTCAAGAAATTCGTTTATCTTTTTTACGAGCTCATCTGCATCGGTACCGTGCACTTCGCAGGCTTCTTCGATAGTCTCTCCGCGCGATGCAGGGCAGCCGAGGCAATGCATGCCGATCTCAAAGAAGAACTGTGCGGTTTCTATTTCGTTATCAAGTATATCGCCGATGAGAGATTTTTTGGTTACTGTCATTTTTTTATTTCCTTTCTCATTTTGCGTTTTAGTTTGCTTTTTTTATATCTATCTTCTCGGGCACAACTACTTTTCGTATATTTGCACCGAGAGATTTCAGTTTTCCTACGATATCGTCATATCCGCGCTCTATGCGGAAGATATCGGTTATTTCGGTTTCGCCGCTGCATACGAGTCCTGCAATAACAAGCGCAACGCCTGCGCGCAGATCAACGGCACGGACCGGAGCGGCGGAAAGAGGCTTTCCGCCTTCTATAACGGCAGTGTGTACATCTACTTTTATATCCGCTCCCATTCTTGCGAGTTCATCTACATATCGGAAACGTTTGTTTTCATATACGCCCTCGGAAATAAAGCTTACTCCGTCCGCAAGGCAGAGAAGAACGGTCATTTGAGGGTGCATATCGGTCGGAAATCCGGGATACGGCAATGTTTTTATGCGAGTTTTGGAAAGCTTGCCTTTTCTGGAGACTATGAGGTAATCGTCAAATTCCTGTACGCTTACGCCGATCTCCTGAAGCTTTGCGGTGATCGACTCAAGATGCTTGGGAATAATGTTGTTGATCCGCACTCTTCCTTCGGTCGCGGCTGCGGCAATCATAAATGTGCCGGCTTCGATCATATCGGGAATTATCGTGTAGGTACATCCGTGGAGTTCTTTGACTCCGCGTATCTTTATCATATCCGTTCCTGCGCCGCTTATTCGTGCGCCGCAGGTATTCAGGAAGTTTGCAAGGTCTACTATGTGCGGCTCGCGCGCAGCGTTGTCTATAACCGTAACGCCGTCGCTTATTGCCGCAGCTATCATCAGATTGGCGGTTGCCCCGACGGTCACTCTGTCGAAGAAGATATTTGCCCCGCCGATTCCGTCCGGTGCGTTTATTTCAACATATCCGCCTTCGTTGGTTACGGTTCCGCCGAGCGCTTCAAAGCCCTTTATATGCTGATCTATCGGACGGGGACCGAAATCGCATCCGCCCGGAAGAGCCACTTTGGCATATGAAAAACGTCCGAGCTCGGCACCGAGAAGATAATACGAAGCCCTCATCTGACTTACGAGCTCATAAGGAGCATCGCCGCATTCTATATCGGTGCAGTCGATTTCCAACGTGGTCTTATTTATTGTTTTTATGCTTGCCCCCAGACTTCTGAGAATATCAAGAGCAAACGCGACATCACGGACATTGGGAACATTTTCTATATAACACTTGTCTTTGACAAGAACACACGCGAAAATTATAGGCAGAGCGGCATTTTTCATTCCGCTTATTTCAACGGTGCCGTTCAGCGGAACTCCGCCCTTTACAACTATTTTTTCCATATAAATGTAAATGCCTTTCTAATATGTTTTATGTAAATCTGTTTCAGCATATTTTCATTCAAAACCATCGTATATTATACCATCTTTTGAAGAGAAAATATAGAGGCTCTGCAATGGTTTTCATTTTTTTAATACAATTAGTTTTTTTGCACATACAGTCATGAAAAAATAACTATTTTTTCAATGATTTATTTTCATATTTTCTGTCGATTCCGGTTATTGTCCCGATTGCTGCTGCTTGAGATAGGCGACAAAAAGATCGACGACCATACCGTAGCTTTTGGTTCCCTCGGTTCCCTGAATCGTGAGATAGGTATTGTTTATGGTTTCGGATACCGTTGACGCTTTTGAATCACGGTATTTGTCGAAGAAGTCACTGTAGGCGGAAAGCTCGTATCTTATATCGGTATCAAGATTCTTTACGGTTTGGGTGTAAAGCTCCTTATCTGCTTTTGAGAGTGCGGAGATAATGTATTCATACATATTGAGGTACGCGCTGTAACGGATATAATCGTCGTCGGATTCCATGCAGACAAGGTACGCGACGAAATTTGCTTCCTTTTCGCGCGCGATGCCGCGCTGATGCGCCATTTCGTGCGCAGCGGTATACGGAAGCACAAAGTCCGGATAGTTCACGTTTATATTGGCTTCTCCGGTAAAAAAAGAATATACTCCTGAAATGTGGGTATATGTCATGAGCTCCGAAAGCGCCACCTGTTTGACCGACGCTCTCAGCGGAGCGATAAACGCATACTTATCGTATGCTTTTTCGTATGCATCGTTGAGCATATCTATCATCTCACTGTTTGAGTACGGCATTTCCGACAGAGACGCATAATCGAATTTTATTTTGTCGTCGAGGGAATTCATTTCGGAAATTAGATAGTCGGCGGCATAGCGAAGATCGTCAGCCGAGAGGTCTTTTCTTTCAAGAGAAAGCTTCGTTTCAAGAGGAGATGTGCTGTATCCAGCCGCAAAATTCAGAACGAATACGGAATAAAGAAACGCTATGACCGAAATAAGCGAAACCACGGAGCGATTTCCTGCATTCACGCTCAGCTTTACCCGGCGAAATGCCCATATTATCACGGTAACGAATGTTACGGGGATAAAGATGATGAACGCTTCCGCCAAAGAGAAAGGAAACCATGTCGTAAGTTTGGCAAGAATCGTTCGGAATACCGAGCTTATATACCGATTGAAGAAATCGGCGAACGCAGGCAATTTGACAAAGGCTATATGCAATACGGCTGAAACTGCGGTGCAGACAAAGATAATAAACGCCGGCAGCGGAACATTATTTTTTACTTTTTCTACGATTTTTTCAAGCATTGCTGATCCTTTTTATTTCACGAATTCGCCGAGAAGAATTTTCGGCACAATTTTTCGATATCGTCCGGGAGCGGTGCTTTCACCGTGAGCTCATCCGAATCCGGAGAAAGCCTTATTTTGACTTCGGAAGCATGAAGAGCATGCCGGTCTATAAATTCGGAAGGATTTCCGTATAAGGAATCACCGACGATCGGGGCGCCCGAGGAGGCAAAATGAAGCCTGAGCTGGTGTGTTCTGCCCGTTTCCGGATGAGCTTCAACCAAGGAGTATCTTTCACTTTCCGCCGTAACACGGTATTCGGTTCTTGCGTACTTTCCTTCGCCGCGCGGGCACTCTTCCCTTTTTATTATGCTGTCATCGCAGCGTCTCATGTATGATTCGATCACGCCGCGTTTTTTATTCAGATGTCCTTCGAGAAGTGCTATGTATGTTTTCTTTATAAGTCCTCCGGTCATGCTCTTATACAGAGTATATGCCGCGGTTTTGCTGTTTGCCACGAGCATCACGCCGGTTGTGTCTCGGTCAAGTCGGTTGACCGGACGGAATACATAAGGCTTTCCGCGGTTCAGATAAGCAAGCGCATTGGCAACCGTGTCGTCTCTGTGACCGAACGAAGGATGGGCAGGCATATTCGGCGGTTTGTTTACAGCCGTTAAATCTTTGTCCGAATACAGTATTTCTATCGGAATATCGACGGGGATTATGTAAGGCGAAGTGTCTTCTTCCTTATCCTCGAGGGCGAGCGAAAGAACCTCTCCTTCTTTAAGTATATGCCGTACCGTAACAAATGAACCGTTTATCAGTATCCCGTTTTCGGAGAATTTGAGCTTCTTCAGCATTGACGAGGAGAATTCGAGATCGCCGCGGCAGTATTCCCGTATGGTCTTTCCGGCGATTTTTCCGTCAACAACAGTGTCCATCGTTTGTGCGTTTTCCTTTCATGCGGATAATGACCGACGATGCAGCCAGAACGAAGACCGAAAAAGGTACTAAAATATTCCCTGCTTCGGAATAAAGTGTCCGTTTATCCGAAAAAGTCACGTTACAGCTTATCTGTCCTTCGACAAGCGGCGGCAGCATATCCTTTATTTCTCCCGAAGGAGATATCACGGAAGATATTCCGGTGTTTGCGGCGCGCACGATATATCTGCCGTTTTCGACCGCACGGAGCACGGAATGGGCGTTGTGCTCATAAACCGCGGAGGAATCGTTGAACCATGAGTCGTTCGTGGAAATTGCGATCAGCTCGGCTCCGTTCCGCACTGCATCATATGCAAGCGGTTCATAGATCGAATCAAAGCAGATGAGGGAGGCGATCTTGCCGAAATCCGTATCATGGACAGACGCGCTTTCGCCTGCTTCAAGATCGGAATCAAGCATTCCTATGTCATTGAGCGGAGGCACGAGAGTCATTATGATATTTCTCATGGGAACGTATTCGCCGAAAGGCACAAGATGACGTTTTGAATAATGATCTTCCGATAGTGTTCCGTCCGGCTTTATCATATATATCGAATTTTCGAGATTGCCGTCGGAGTTTCGGAAAAAAGCGCCGACAAGTATCATAGTTTCGGTATCGCGTGCGAGGGAGGAAACATATTCGCTGACGGCTTTATTTTCGTTAAGTCTGTACGGAAGGGCGGTTTCCGGCCATACCACGATTTCGGCGCCGCCGTCAGCGGCTTCCTTCGTCAGACGTGCGTATGTTTTGCAGACATATTCGAATGAATCGTCCGCCCATTTATCGGCTGAAGATATATTTCCCTGAATAACCGAAACGCGGACAGTGTTTTCGCTGCTCTGATCTTCAAGCAGATTGATACGAACGGCTCCGAATGTAACATCCGCCGCAAAGATAAAAACTGCGGCGCATATGGGAAGTAGCGATTTCTTCGGATCTTTTGCGGAAAGCAAAACCGAAGCCAATGCGATAAGCGAAGAAGTCAGAATAATAATGAACGAAACGAAATACGGACCGAGGAGAGAGGCGCTTTGAATTATCGGCAGACACGACGTTTGTCCGAGGGCAAGCTTGCCCCACGGTACTCCCGCCCATGTCTGAGCCTGAACCCACTCGAAAATCACCCAAATGAACGGATAAAGAAGGATTGCGTACTTTCTTCCGTTTTCAGAGAAGATACGGCGTATCAGAATGTCTCCGACGACGAAGAAAAAAGCCCAAACGAGTGCCTGAAGGAGAGAAAGTCCGAACATCCCGAGGAGAACAACGCAAAGAGCGGCGCCTTTTCCCATTCCCGTGAATTCAAGAGGATACAGCTCGGAGAACCAATAGAATGTCATGATCCCGTACGGGTAGAAAAATGCGAGTCCGCGTCTGTATGCTCCGAGAAGAGGATGGCGCATTGTGCGGTCGCGCTTTGCTTCGATGAAAAGCATCGGAACAGGAGCAAGCCATGCAATTATCCAAAACTTCGGAAAAGTAAACGGAAGTGCAAGCAAAGCGCCGCACACGGCATATATAAGGTAATCAAATCCCAAACGACGCAATTGTACAGTACCTCCGTTTTAATTATCTCATATCGAAAAGAGATAGAAACTTTATTTTGCTAATGTCCACCGTAAAATAACGGTCGCGCAGATATTCAAAGAAGTCCGTTTTAGGGTCAAATCCGAGCTTGTACGAATAAAGGGTCTGGCTGAACCATCCGTCGGCGCGGTCGTTTTTGTTTTTTCCGTATTTTCCGTCTCCGAGAAGTACATGACCGATATGCGCCATATGAGCCCTTATCTGATGTGTGCGTCCCGTATGAAGAGATATCTCGAGAAGCGAAAGATTCTTTTCACGGTTATACGAAAGAAGCGAGTATTCCGTAACGATCTTTTTTGAGCCGGGCTTGAAATCGTCAGTAACGTAGGCAGTTTTAACGCGCGAATCCTTGAACAGGTAAGCGGTCAGGATGTCGTGCTTTTTCTCCATTTTGCCGTGAACGGCGCAAAGGTATTTTTTCAGTGTTCCGCCGAGGCGTATTTCCTCATTCATTTCCCGCAGCGCAAGCGCATTTTTGGCGGCTATTACAATTCCGCCCGTATTACGATCGATACGGTTGCAAAGTGCGGGCGCAAATGAATTTTCGTTTTCGGGGCGGTACTCCCCTTTCTTCCAAAGATAGGCTTTGATCTGGAATAAAAGAGTTTCTCTTTCGGATACCTCTGCGCTTCTGCGTTCGTCACCGTCACCGGGATGCACAAGCATTCCCGGACGTTTATCACACAGCATTATATTTTCATCCTCGTAGATCACATCGAAATCCTGCTTTACCCGATCAAATTCAAAATCGGCGGCTTTCTTTTCAAAAAACTCGTCCGGGATGAAGAAATCGACGACATCTCCCTCGACAAGCTTTTGCGAAAGCTTCGCCCTTTTGCCGTTTACCTTTATCCGTTTCGTGCGGATATATTTATACATAAGTGAGGGGGGCAGCCCCCAAACCGTCTTTCGGACGAATTTATCTAAACGCTGTCCCCCGTCATTTACATTTATTTCGATGCGGCGCATTTTTATTTGGTTCCGAACAGGCGGTCTCCGGCGTCGCCGAGTCCGGGCACGATATAAGCGTGCTCGTTGAGGCATTCATCGAGTCCCGCCGCGTAAATATCAACGTCCGGATGATCCGCCTGAACCTTCGCAACGCCTTCGGGAGCCGCCACAAGGCACATAAGACGTATCGAATTTACGCCTTTTGCCTTAAGCATCGAAATTGCATCAGAAGCGGAGCCGCCGGTTGCAAGCATGGGATCAACGACTATTACGATGCGTTCTCCGATATCAGTCGGAAGCTTGCAGTAATATTCCACCGGAAGATGAGTTTCGGGATCGCGATAAAGTCCGATATGCCCGACTTTTGCAACGGGGACGAGGCTAAGCATACCGTCAACCATTCCCAGACCGGCACGGAGGATCGGGATAATCGCAAGCTTTTTTCCGGATATTCTCTGTGCTTGCATCGGAGCAATGGGAGTTTCTATCATTACATCCTCAAGAGGAAGGTCGCGGGTGATCTCATATCCCATTAGCATTGTAATCTCATCAAGAAGCTGTCTGAAATCCTTGGATCCTGTCTCGCGGCGTCTCATTATCGTCAGCTTGTGAGTGATAAGCGGATGATTGAAAAGATGGAAAGTACTCATATTTCTTTATTTTACCCTTCTTTGTTTTTCTTATTATACTACTTTATACGTTCTTTTTCAAGACATTTTTCGATATAGTCCGTAAAATACCCGCACAGTCCGCGAAATCTCAGACGAAAGAAACAGTCTTTCTCCGAAAAATCACCAATGTGCGGGTATTTTTTCTGTTATTAATCAGCTTTCGTAGCCGTCATTCACGGTTTTGGCGTCTGTCTGGGGTTCAGTTGTTGCAGCTGTCTGGGACACATCGGAATTTATACCGTAATAGAAATCGATGCTGCTTTTATCAATAAGCTGGCATGCACCGTAACGTGCTTCGACTTCCTCGCCGTCGAGAAGAAACTGCCAAAACTCGTCGGAAGTTTCCGCGATTCCGTCGATAGATTTGATAATTGAGTTTCCGGCAAAGGTTCCGGTCTCATACTTTGCTTCATTAAGATCAAGAACCTGACAAACAGCATCAAAAACGGTGGGAACATTTCCGTCTTCCTGTGAAAGCGTAACTTCTTCGGGACCGTAAAGAATGTTGTTCTTGTTATCCTTGATGGTGACTTTTACAGTGTAAGTGGTTCCGTCTCCTTCAGCGGCATCGCCTTCGTTGTTGCATGATGCAAAGGCGAACATTATCATGACAAGGATGAGTGAGAAAGCGATTATTTTTTTCATAATGAGCCTCCGTAAGCTTCAGTTATTTTACAATACAAATTATAAATTATTTTTCCCGTTTTGTCAAGTGTATCCCGTTTATTTGCATCAATTAAAAAACATAAATTTCAGCGTAAACATCAAAAAGAAAAAGGAAAACACAACGCATATGCACAATATAGCCGAAAACAGGAGGCTGAATTTTGTAGTATTTATTATGGCAAATACTATAAAAACCATAGAAGCGCACAGACATGCCAATGCAAGGATCGGCGAAAATCCGCCGAAAAGAAGGAGAAGCCAGAAAATTCTGAAAAGGTATGAAATAACGATATCGAGTGCGGTTTTCGTGCAGAGCACACCGCAGCGTTTTCTCCAAAAGATCGATACGGACATAATAAAGCCGCAGATAAAGCAAAAAATTATAGAGAAGAAGTAGCACACGAAAACGGAAAACGCGCCGCCGGGGAACATCCTGATTCTTCCCGTCCACAGAGGAACGCTCGCGGCGCAAAGAAATATTACGGACACAAGAAGAAAAAGACTTCCGAATACCATATGTCTCGCGCCGGAGCTTGCGATCGATGAAAATTCGCGCTTCAGGGAATCGGTAAGCTTTGCAAACATAAAAATCACCTCACAAGAATTATATGAGGTGATTTTCAATATTAGAATTTACGTTTCAGTCTTCCGACGTTTCCGATTCGGCTGTTTCGGCAAACTTCTCGTCATGCAGTTTGCAGTAATCCGGTTCGTTTCCAACCGTGAAGTAAGAAACTACGGTTTCGGGGCAATATTCGTTCGCAAGAAGTCCCGTATCACGGCAGCAGGTGAATTCCTGAACTCCGGGAGACATAGAGAATTTTTCGAGTTCGAGCGTTCCCGCGGCTGCGGCATCGATGTATTTTCGGTGAAGCTCAGTCATAACCACATTCCAGATGTTCGATGCCGGATTTGATGCAAAGCTTGAAAGTGCGATATTGTTATCATATCCCACCCATACGCCCGCAAGATAATACGGAGTAAAACCGATAAACCAACGGTCAAAGTCTGCAGTAGAGGTACCGGTTTTTCCGGCGGTATCCATGACCTGTGCCAAGGACATATTATTTGCGGTTCCGCCGCCATGATACTCGGTTACGCTCATGAGAAGTTTTGTCATCACGGAGGCAGTCTGCTCGCTTATTACGATCTCCTGCTCCGAATCGCTTGTGAGCACGTTGTTTCCGTTGCTGTCCGTAACGCTCAGGTAAAGTCGGGGCTTGCTGTATACACCCATGTTCGGGAATATCGTGTACCCTGCCGTGATTTCCTTTACCGTGATTCCGTAGCTGAACTGACCGAGTGCAAGAGGTGAAAGATCGATATCGGTTACAACTCTTCCGTCCTCGGTGGCGACGGATTCCACAAGGCTTGTGAAGTGAAGCTTCTGAGTCAGGAAGTCATACGATGTCTGGGGCGTGAGCTGCTGAAGGATACGGACCGCTACGGTATTTTTCGATGTCATGATTGCGCGTGTAAGGCTGATCGATCCTTCATAGACATCCGGAAGATTGTGAGGCCAGCTATCGCCGTTATCAAGCTGTATGGGTTCATCCGTACAAACTGTTCCGTAGTTTATGAGACCGAGCTCCATTGCAGGTGCGTATATCGATAGCGGCTTTATCGATGAGCCCGGAGGTCTTTTGGTTCCCGTCGCGCGGTTGAGAATGCGGTTTGTGTTTTTCTTTCCTCTTGCACCGACAAGTCCGAGCACATCTCCGGTGTATGGATCGATAACGACCATTGAGGATTCGGGCTGCAATGTTTCGGAGGTTGCAAGAAAGGTCTCGGCGCTGTTTTCTTCGTATACGCGCTCAAGGACATTCTGAACATCGGGATCCATACAGGTATATATCTGTAAGCCGCCTGTATAGATAGCCATGCTTGCAACGTAGTTCGAATATCCGTACTTTTCCATAAGATCATTTTTGACCTCGGTGAATACCGATTCGGTATACCATGAGAACACGTTGTTTCCGGTTGACGATGTGTTTTTATCTTCTGCCGCAAGAACGTTGAGCTCGGTATCATAAGCCTGATTTGCTTCGGATTCGCTTATTTTGCCGTATTGGAGCATTGTAAAGATAACGTCGTTGCGCCGCTTTGTATTCTCCTCAATGTGATACCGGGGTTCATACTTCGACGGGTTCTGGACGATTCCGGCAAGCGAGGCGCACTCGACAAGCGAAAGTTCGGAAACGTCTTTTCCGAAATAGGTCTCCGACGCGGACTGAACGCCGTAGCAATTGTTTCCGAAATATACGACATTGAGGTACATCTCGAGTATCTCCGGCTTGCTCATCTGTTTTTCAAGATTGAGGGCGCGGAATATTTCCTGTACCTTACGCTGTATTTTCACCTGATCTTCATTTGTCAGATTTTTTATAAGCTGCTGAGTGAGCGTTGACGCACCGAAAACGCCGTCCGAACCGAAGAAATAGTTCGGTATTGCTTTCGCCGTTCTTATCCAGTCTACGCCTTTGTGATCCCAAAAGCGGTGATCCTCTATGGATACGATTGCGTTTATAAGATTTTCTGGCATCTGAGAATAGGAGACCCATATGCTGTTATCCGAGCTGTATATACGTTGGTTCTCGATTTCGACCGGAGTTCCTATGCGGTTTTCACGATCCTCATAATCCATGTAGTATATACGGGTCGTGGTATCCGTTCCCGAGGTCGAAAGCATACTTGTGTCTATATCCGTATCCACATAATTCTTTATATAAAGGGCAAAGGTGGTTCCTATTATTATTCCGCAGACAAGGCAGACGAGAAAAAAGGTAAAGAATATATTCAGGATATAAGAAAATGCTTTATAAAGAACCCTGCCTGTGACGGCAAGTGCCGTTTTCGTGTTCTTTTTCCAATCGGCTCCGTTTGTCTGACGACTCCGTTCGAGATTTTTATTATCCGGCATTGCACGATCCTTTCTGTGTTATTCTTATCTGTTGTGATTGAGATAAGCCGTAAGCTTATTATAGTACATCTTTTTGAATATTTTATTAATTCAGACAAATAATAATATCAAACTTTCATAAATAAAATTCAGCCCCAACATTCACCGCCAACGGCGGACGGAGAACACAATGAAAAGAAAAAATGAAAATCAAGAAGAAAAAGAATATGTAAGAATATCCGCGCTTATTCTCGCCTGTCTCTGTATTGCCGCATTTACCGTAGGCTGTCTTTTCTTTGCCGATCGTTTTTCCGATGAAGAAAGCGGCTGCGAAACCATGTATACCGTTTGTGAATACGGCGGGAGAATCGGAATATTCAAGGGCGGAAATACATTTCCCGAGACCGTGCTTGACATATACGTTTTTACACTTCCAGAAAACGATGCAATCCGTCTGAAAAACGGCATTACCGTTTACGGCGAGGACGGAGTCCGCTCCATTATAGAGGATTTTTCGGGATAATCATTTCAGAACGACCGCGCCTTCGCCGAGAAGCTCGCAAAGTTCGTTTACGACAAAATCCGAGGCATCGGCTCTCATTGTGAAATCACGGACGTAATCATTCTTTGACGAATCGTAGAAAAGCACGAAATCATGTCCCTCGAATATCGATATAAGGCTGATCACCCTGTTTTTCAGTTTCTCATCCGACATATCGAGCTTTACGAACAGGCGCCTTTCCTTTTGCGGACGGGAAGCGGGAGCGGCGGATTCTTTTGTGTTTTTGCTTTTCTCTTTTTCCGCACGGAAAGATGAATTTTCGATAAGGCGTTCCGCCTTTTCCATAATGATTTTTGCTCCTTCGTCCTCTCTGACGGAAACACTTCCACAGATGCGCACGGCGGAATCAACGGTGAGAAAATGTCCGAATTTTTCGAGGACCTTCGGAAATACGATCACTTCACATTCACCGCTTTCGTCCTCCGCGGTGAGAAAAGCCATCTGTTCCCCGTTTCTCGTTTGCTTGTTCGAGCGTTTTGTTATTATAACGCATACCTTGACCTTTTGCCCGTCGGATGCTTTTTCTTTTTCGTCACTGTAATCTTCCGTGCCACCGCAAATATCCGCAATACGGTCAGGCGAAATGTGATTTATATTTTCGGAAAAATCCGAAAGTATGTGACCGGACAGATATATTCCTATGCTTTCTTTTTCGAGTGCAAGAAGCTCGCGCGATGTGAATTCGGGAATGTCTGGAAGCGGCGGAACGGTATATGTTTTTTCGGCTTGAAACTCCGCAAACATATCAACCTGACCTTCGACCGAATTTGTCGGAACCGAAACTCTCGCATCGATAAGCTTGTCGAGAGAGGCAAGCAGCGCACTGCGCTTTTCTCCGAGACTGTCGAGCGCTCCGGATTTTATGAGTGCCTCAAGCTGACGCTTATTCAGCACGGAAGGATCGATGCGCGAAATAAAATCAGCGACCGATTTATAAGCCCCGTCATATTCCCTGCCCGAAACAATTTCATCGACGGTGTTTTTCCCGATGTTCTTTATTGCAAGCAGACCGAATCTAACGGCATTTCCGCTGACGTGAAAATCCGCCCGGCTCTCGTTTACGTCCGGAGGAAGAACGGAAATTCCGCCGCTGCGCGCTTCACTGACATATTCGGCGATTTTTCCGGGCGAATCCGTTACCGATGTGAGAAGCGCGCAAAGATACTCTTTGATATAGTGGCATTTCAGATATGCCGTTCGGAAAGACAGAACCGCATATGCCGCCGCGTGGCTTTTGTTGAAAGCGTAATTTGCAAATCCCGCGATGTCGTCGAAAAGCCTCCGCGAAGCATCCTCGGATATGCCGCGCTCAAGCGCACCCGAAATAAAGCTGTCGCGCTCTGCCTCAAGCACCGAGGCTTTTTTCTTTGATATTGCACGACGGACTATATCCGCCTTCCCGAGACTGTATCCGGCAACAGTGCGGAAAATCTGCATGACCTGTTCCTGATACACGATACATCCGTAGGTCTGATCGAGTATCGGGGCAAGTTTGTCCGTCGGATATGATATTTTTTCCGGATGTGCTCTGTTTTCGAGATATTTCGGAATCGAGTCCATCGGACCGGGACGGTACAGCGCGATCGAGGCAATTATGTCATCTATCTTTTCTGGCTTCATCTGCATGAGAAGCTGTCTCATTCCTGCGGATTCAAGCTGAAAAACTCCGTCCGTATCCCCTCGTGATATCATCGCGTATGTTCGCGGATCGTTTATATCGATCGCGGATATATCGAAATCGGAATTTTCCTCATGTACCTGACTGACACATGCGTCGATTATCGTAAGATATCTGAGTGCGAGGAAATCGAATTTGAGAAGTCCGAGATCGGCGACGGTTTCCATTGTAAATTGGGTAACAGGCACTCCGTTGCTTACGGCAAGAGGTACATATTCGTAAAGCGGCTTTTCCGTAATTACAACACCTGCGGCATGTGTGGAGGCATGCCGCGGCATTCCTTCAAGCCTCATCGCAATATCGATAAGCCGGCGCACTTCGGGGTCTGAAGAGTATTTTTCGGAAAGCGCTTTTATTTTTATCGCCTTTTCGAGGGTCATATCCGGTGAATGAGGAATGAGAACTGCAACCTCATCGACATCGGAATAGCTCATTCCGAGAGCGCGTCCGACATCACGGACCGCGGCGCGCGCCGCCATGGTTCCAAAAGTGATTATGAGAGAGGTATGATCATTCCCGTATTTGCGGCGGACGTAATCAACGGCTTCGTCGCGTTTGTCATACGAAAAGTCAATGTCGAAGTCGGGCATGCTGACACGTTCCGGATTCAGAAAGCGCTCGAATATAAGCCCGTAAACAATCGGGTCGATATCGACTATACCGCACAGGTATGCCACAAGACTGCCGGCTCCGCTTCCTCTTCCTGGACCGACGGATATTCCGTGGGATTTAGAGTAATTGACAAAATCCCACACGATAAGATAATATTCGCTGTAGCCCATACCGTCTATGACCGAAAGCTCGTAGTCGATTCTCTCGCGGTATTCGTTTTCGGGATGGGCGTCGGTATAGACGACATGCTTTTTACTCACTCTCGATTCAAGTCCGTCGAGAGCAAGGCGGCGCAGGAAATCCGCAGGTGCCGTTCCGTCCTCCGGTTTGTATCGCGGAAGAAGAGTTTTGCCGAAAACAAAATCAAAATTGCACATCTCGGCAATCTTCACGGTGTTTTCGATCGCACCCTCATACTCCGAAAAAAGCGATCTCATCTCATCGGTCGACTTATAATAGAATTCGTCGGTTTCAAATCCGATAGGTCTTCCGTCGGTTATGCGCGAGTTCGTCTGTATGCAGAGAAGCACCGACTGAACCTCGGCATCGCTTTTTCTTATATAGTGGACGTCATTTGTGGCAACCATCGGAATCCCGGTCTCATATGAAAGACTCAATATCCCGTTGTTGACCGTTTTTTGATCTGCGATCCCGTGATCCTGCAGTTCAAGATAGAAGTTGCCCTTTCCGAATATCCGTTCAAGCTTTATTGCATGCTCGCGCGCCGAATCGATATCTCCGAGAATGATTTTCTGCGGAATATATCCCGCAAGACATGCCGAAAGCGCGCACAAACCGTCGCTGTGCGCGCTGAGAAGTTCAAGGTCTATTCTCGGCTTTGAATAGAAACCCTCAGTAAATGCTTTTGAAACCATGTAGATGAGGTTTCGGTATCCGGTTTCGTTTTTGACGAGAAGGACAAGGTGGTAGCTCCGTGAGTCGAGCTCGTGGTCACGGTCGGACATAGAACGCGGCGCGACGTAGACCTCGCATCCGATGATGGGCTTTATTCCTTCTTTTTTGCATGCACGGTAAAAATCGACCACTCCGTACATTGCCCCGTGATCCGTTATTGCCACGCTTGTATGCCCCGCTGCCCGTGCCGCTTTCGGAATCTCCGATATACGGCACGCACCGTCGAGAAGGCTGTATTCGCTGTGGAGATGAAGATGTACGAATGACGGCGCGTCGGGAACCGCGCTCGACTTCGCAGAGTTCTCAACAGTTACATTCTCACTCATTCCGGCACCGCCTTCCTTAGGTTAAGTTAGATTTCTTTTTTCGGCAAATTCGATGATCGAGTCAAGCCGATGCTTCACACCAGATTTGGTGATCGGGGGATTAAATTTCATTCCGAGCTGGACGAGACTTTCCTCGGGGTATTCGCGTCTCAGGCGGGCAGCCTCCTTGAGGTTGTCCGGAAGCTCGTTGTACATTTCGGTGGAAATAAGCTTTTCTATCACCGAAACGTATTTTTTTGCGGCGTTAAGGCTTTTTTCTATATTTGCGCTGTCGCAGTTGACCTGACGGTTGGCGTTGTTTCTGATCTCGCGCACGATTTTGGAATTCATGAAATCAAAAGCAAACGAATTCAGCCCGATGCAGCACAGAAAATCTTCGATTTTTTCGCTGTCTTTGATATATGCGATAAATCTTCCCTTCCGCTTTGTCCGGCGAAAGATCATGCCCTGTTTTTCAAGCAGTGAGACAAGCGCTTCGCATAATTCTTCGGTTTCTGCGGAAAATTCGAGATGATAGGCTTTTTCGGGAGATGTTACGTTCCCATATACCGCAAAAAGTCCTCGAATATAGTTCATTGCACACGAGGGACAGCGGAAGTCTTCGCCGCAAATCATTTTTGCGGCATCATCGGGAAATCTACTCTCCAAAGAAAGCGCATCCGCAAACGCATGACGGCAGCACCCTTTTTTTATCGGGAGCTCTTTTGCCGCTTCTTTTACAAGCGCAGAAAATGATTTTTCTTTCGGCTTCATTTTGCGTGAATTATCTCGCATTCTATCTCTATTCCGTATTTATCCTTGATTGCTTTGCGGATTTTACCGACAAGAGCTATAACATCACTGCTTGTCGCGTTCCCTTTGTTTACGATAAATCCGGCATGCTTTTCGGAAACCTGAGCTCCGCCTACGGAAAGCCCGCGAAGCCCGGCTTCGTCGATCATCTGAGCCGTATAACGTCCCGGATAGCGCTTAAACACACTTCCCGCGCTCGGATATTCAAGCGGCTGCTTGTCGCGGCGTCTTTGCATAAGCTCATCCATATATGCACGGATCTGAGTCTTGTCTCCCGCCTGCAGACCGAAAACGGATGAAAGATGTATAAAGCGTCGGTGACGGAATACGCTGTCGCGGTATCCGAAAAGGTGTTCTTCGTGAGAAAGTGTTTTTACGGTGAAGTCGGAAGCATCAAGGTATCTCGACGATTTGAGGACGGCGGCGGTCTCCGAACCGTAGGCACCCGCGTTCATAAAAACCGCTCCTCCGACGCTTCCCGGAATACCGTATGCAAACTCAAGTCCGGAAAGCGAATTTTCCGCCGCCACGGAAGCAAGATAGGTGAAGGAAGCGCCGCACTGCGCGGTCATTTCATTGCCGCCGCTGACGGAAATTTTGTCAAGCTTTGATGTTGAAACCACCGCGCCGTCATACCCGGCATCGTCGAAAAGGACATTGCTGCCTTTACCGAGAAGAAAATAGCGTATGCCGTTCTTTTCAAGGTAGGAAATAACGCCGATAAGCTGATCCTCATCTGCCGGAGAAACGAACAGTGATGCTTCGCCGCCGATACGGAAGGTCGTGTGGGATGAAAGCTTTTCACCGCATATACAGTCCGGGCCGAGAGCTTTCAGATCGGCGGCACATTTTTCTGCTTCTTCGAACTTCATATTTCAACACCGCAGTATATACGGCTTTTCCTTTCAAGAGGATACTAAAGTATTCCGAGAATGTCGGTAAGGTCAGTTACAGTATATGTCGGACGCGGATCGTTTGCTCCCGTTCTGTTTATCCAAACGGAATCTGAGCCGAAATTTACCGCGCCCTGTATGTCCGAGGATAGAGAGTCACCGACGACAATATAATCCCGGGCGTCGCTGTCTCCTACCGCCTCCGCGACCTGAGTGAAAAAGCTCAGATCGGGTTTGGAGCAGCCCATCTCTTCTGATATGAATACTTCGGTAAAGTATTTTGACAGCGGAGAGCGGGATATTCTCGAACGCTGCACAAAGCTCAGTCCGTTCGTTATCAGATAAAGCGGATACTTTTCGGAGAGAGTCCGACACACGTCCTCGGCGCCCTCTACCGGATATGTCTGAAGAGCCAGATTGCCGACATAGGAATTTGCAACATTTTCCGGAGTGTCTGCCGGTTCTGCGCCGAGAAACTCGAAAAATTCCGCAAATCTGCGTGTTTTCAGCTCGGCGCGGCTTACTTCACCGCGCTCGAGCATTTTCCAGAGTCTGTCGTTTATCTCATGATAAACGTTGTTCTGCTCAGGAGTTATTTTTATGCCGTAACCTTCCATGGTGAGCGAAAGGGCTTCGCTCTCGGATTTGTCAAAATCGAAAAGTGTATTGTCAGCGTCGAATAAAATGTATTTGTATTTCATTATTTTACTATAAAGCGATGGAATGTCTTTTTTCCTTTTTTCACGATAAGTCCGTCGGCAAAATCCCCCTCTCCGACTGTTTCGTCGAACGAAGCGATCTTTCTGTCTCCGCAAAGGACACCGCCCTGCTGTATAAGGCGCTTAGCCTCACCCTTGGAGGGTGCAAGCTTTGATTTTACAAGCATATCCACAACACTTATTTTTCCGTCGGTGAAATCCTCAGAGGAAAGCACGGTGGTGGGCATATCGGCGGATGAATTTCCGGCTGCAAAGACGTTGCGGGCAGCCTCGAGAGCCTTGCATGCCTCTTCTTCGCCGTGAATAAGTGCGGTGACTTCGTATGCCAGCTTTTCCTTTGCCTTGTTTATATCCGCTCCCTCGAGAAACTCATAGCGCGCGATCTCGTCAAGCGGCATGAACGTAAGAAGCTTCATGCAGTTTATAACGTCCGCATCCGCGATGTTTCTCCAATATTGGAAGAACTCGTACGGAGAGGTCTTTTCGGGATCGAGCCAAAGCGCACCTTTCTCGGTTTTGCCCATTTTCTTTCCTTCCGACGTGAGAAGGAGCTTAAACGTAAGTCCGTAAACCTCTTTCCCCGTTTTTCTGCGGACAAGCTCGACACCGCCGATTATGTTTGACCACTGATCGTCTCCGCCGAGCTCCATGATGCAGCCGTAATCCTGATTCAGGCGGTAGAAATCGTAACTTTGCATGGTCATGTAGTTGAATTCAAGGAAGGTGAGTCCCTTGTCAAGGCGGGATTTGTAGCATTCAGCGGCAAGCATGCGGCTTATCGTGAAGTGCGGTCCGACTTCGCGCAGAAAGTCGATGTAGTTCTGATTGAGAAGCCAATCTCCGTTATTTATAAAATATGCTTTTCCGTCCGATGTATCGATAAACTTACCCATCTGCACCTTGAAGTTTTCGATGTTTGAGTTTATCTCTTCCTTAGTCATCATGCGGCGCATATCGTTTTTGCCGGAGGGATCTCCGATCATTGCGGTTCCGCCGCCGAATATTGCGATCGGCGTATGCCCAGCGCGCTGCATATGCGCCATTATTTTCATCTGTATGAAATGACCGATGTGAAGACTGTCCGCCGTCGGATCAAATCCGATGTAGAAGGTCACCTTCTCATTGTCAAGAAGCCTTGCGACAGCCTCCTCGTTTGTGCACTGTGCGATCATTCCCCTGTCTTTGAATTCCTGAAACAAGCTCATTTTCTTCATCCTTTATTTTAATCTTTATTTGTATCAAGCATTTCGCGTGCAGCCTGTATCTGCTTGTCCGTAACCGTAACGCCGCCGATTATGCGAGCGATTTCGGATATACGTTCTTCGTCTGTCAGGAGGCGGACAAAGCTTTCGGCTTTGCCGTCCTTCTCCGACTTGTGTATGAAAAAGTGTGCGTCCGCAAGTGATGCGACCTGCGGGGAGTGAGTGACGCATATAACCTGAATATGCTTTGAAAGCTCCCTCAGCTTCATGCCGATCTTCTGACTTGTGGCTCCGGAAACTCCGGTGTCGATCTCATCGAAGATAACCGTATCCACACCGTGTTTTCCCGCAAGAGCGCATTTTATCGCAAGCACTGTTCTTGAAAGCTCTCCGCCCGATGCGACTTTTGAAAGCTCCTTCATGGGATATCCGGGATTTGCCGTAAACATAAAGCATACGCTGTCGCATCCGTTCGGATTCAGAATCTCTTTTCCGTCTGACGAATAGTCGCGGCTGACCTTTACCTCAAAGCGGGCTTTCGGCATATCGAGGTATTTCAGTGAGACTCCTACCTGATCCGAAAGTATTTTCGCGTTTTCCGAACGTATTCCGGACAAACGCTTGGCTTCGGCAAGCGCCGCTTCGTAAGCCTTGGCAAGCGCCGTCTCGGCTTCCCTGACGGCAAGGTCTCCCGATTCAAGAGCGTCAAGCTTTTGGGCGGCTTCCTCTCTAAAGGAAAGTATCTCCGAAATATCCGCGCCGTATTTTTTTTCGAGACGTGATATCAGCGAAAGGCGCTTTTCAACATGGTCAAGCTTTTCTTCCGGATTCTGCATATCGGAATCTATGAGATCGGATGTCTGCTCGGCGATATCGATGATCTCGTACCGCATGCTCTCGAGCTTTTCGGCAAGTTCCTGCGCGTTCTCCATAACTCCGCCGAGCTGTTCAAGCGCCGCCTGAGCTTTTTCAAGCATATATGCGGCTGTAACGCCCTTCTCGCTTTGTGAAAGCGCACGGACCACAATCCCCGTATATTTCGATATCTTTTCGATATCCTTAAGCTTGATCCGAAGCTTTTCAAGCTTCTCCTCTTCATCCGGATTCGAAAGCTTTGCTGCGTCGATCTCCTTTATCTGATATTTCAGAATATCCGTCATCATGGAGCGGTCGCGGAGAGATTCCTTTATTTCCTTAAGCTCCCGCACCGCGTCAAGATATTCTCTGTAAAGCTCGGAATAAGCCGATCTGTCGAGTACGGAATATTCATCGAGAAGCTCTATATGTGTACTTTGATCAAGTGCGGTGTGCGTATCGTTTTGTCCGTTTATGTTTATAAGCAGTGACGAAAGCTCTCTGAGGTCTGAAACAGAAGCGTTTTTTCCGTTTATTTTCGTACTGCTTTTCCCGTCCTCGGAAAAGACGCGCCGTACCGTGATTTCTCCTTCGCCGTCGGGATGTATTCCGAGATCGTCAAGCACAGGCAAAATGTTTTCGACACCGGAAAAAATTGCGGTGACGGATGCATTTTTTTCTCCGGGACGTATCATGTCTTTTGATATTCGACCGCCCAATACAAGTGTCAGACCGTCGATCAAGATGCTTTTACCGGCGCCGGTCTCACCTGTAAGCACGGAAAAACCGCGTCCGAGCTCAAGTTCGACTTCACGGGCGACCGCGATATTTTCTATGCGGAGTATACGAAGCAAGAGATCGCCTCCCGATAATAATCTATTTAATGAGAGAGTTTATTTTTTCAAAATACGCCGATGCCTTTTCAGCATCCTCAAGAACGATAAGTATTGTGTCGTCTCCCGCGACGCATCCGAGTATTTCATCGCTGTCATGTGAATCCACTCCGGCTGCGACCGCCTGAGCCATGCCGGAATATGTATGTACCACGATAAGGTTAGAAGCGATGGCGGCTTTCTTTATGCTTCGCGCAAGAGTTTCGGAGTAAACGTCAGCCTTGCGCAATGCCGAGGTGGGAAGAGTATACTTGTAATTCCCCGCGGCATCCATTGTTTTGGTAAGTCTCAGGTCTCGGATATCGCGTGAAACCGTCGCCTGGGTCACTTTATATCCGTTTTCTTTCAGCCTGATTATCAGTTCTTCCTGCGTTTCCACATCGTGATTCTTTATTATTTCGAGTATTTTTTCGTGTCGGTTGCTTTTCATATTAACCTCCTGCGCATAAAGCGGAGAAATAATGTACGTTTTCAATGCTGTTCCCGTCGGCTTGCCGCAAAAAGGAATCAGCTTTTTTCGCTCATTTTTTCATGAAGCACTTTCAAAAAGGTACTGTTTTTTACGCGGACAAGACGCGCGGAATGTTCGGAGAGAGAAATTCTGACCGTGTCGTTTTCCGTAAGCGATATAACCTCATTTCCGTCGACGGTAAGATATATATTGCTTCCGCGGCATTTCATATTGCGGAGCTCGAGGACTGCTGAACATCCGAACACCACGGGACGCTGTCCGATCGTATGAGGACATATCGGAGTTGCAACGATGCAGCGTATGCACGGATCGAGAACAGGACCGCCGGCGGACATAGAATATGCCGTGGAGCCGGTCGGCGTAGATATAACGATTCCGTCAGAACGCATGGACTGCGCAGCCACACCGTTTGCAAAAAGATCAAAGGAGAGAAGCTTTGAAACCGGACCGTTCGAAAGCACGACATCGTTGAGCGCAGGATATTCGGTCCGCAGTACTTCTTCCCCGCGTATAACCGAAACGTCAAGCATTATACGCTCTTCGATATCGCATTTTCCGGAGATGATCTTTTCTATAAGTCCGAGCTCGGACACCTCAAGCTCGGCGAGATATCCGAGCTTGCCGAAATTGATTCCGACGATCGGAATTTTCAGGGCTGCGTTTTTTCTTGCGGCGGAAATGATCGATCCGTCTCCGCCGAGGACAAATATAAAATCGATATTTTCGCCCGAGAGATCATCTCCGATCCCGCACATCGTTCCCGTGTGTCCCGAATATACGGGATAAACCGATTTCGGAAGACATATTTCACAGCCGAGAGACGAAAGAGTATCAAAAAGCGGATACACCGCCTTCGGATCTATACGGTTATCGCTCCTTTGCAGTATTGCTATTCTCTTCACAGACCGTCCTCCTTATCCGTGCATCGGAAATCTCCGTGCCTTCGCGCCGGGAAGCCCAAACGAGATATTCGGTATTTCCGTCTCCGCCCTTTATCGGTGATTTTATAAGTCCGAGTACAAAGAATCCCGTTTTCGAGAGCGATTCAAGGACTCTTTTGACCGCGTCAATGCGCACCTTCGGTTCCTTTACGACGCCGCCCTTTGAGATAAACCTCTTTTCCGTTTCGAACTGAGGCTTTATAAGTCCGATAAAATCCCCGCTGTCCGAAAGAATGTCAAACGCTCCCGAATGAATATATGTCTGCGAAATAAACGAGACGTCGCAGACTGCGATATCGGCGTTTTCTCCGACATCGGAATGCGTCAGAAAGCGAGCATTGAAGCCTTCGACGGACACCACTCTCGGATCGGATGCTATCTTTGCGTCAAGCTGACCGTGCCCCGAATCAAGTGCATAGACTCTTTTCGCTCCGCGTCGAAGAAGTACATCGGTAAAGCCTCCGGTTGAAGCGCCGATATCAACGGCGGTCTTTCCCGAAGGGTTTATCCCGAATTCGTCGAGCGCGTACTCAAGCTTTAATCCGCCGCGGCTGACGTAGGGACAGACATCCCCCGAGATTTCTATCTTTTCGCTTCCCGAAACTTCAAACGAAGGACGCATGACGATCCTGCCGTCACACCGGACCAATCCCGATATTATGAGACTGTGCGCGTGGGTTCTGCTCTTTGCCATAGAATTCTCATAAAGGTATTTATCTATGCGCACTTTTCAGAAGCTCCTTGAACGAAGATATTTCGCCAAATCGCAAAGCGCCTCAGAGGAAGGATATTTCTTTATGGCGGATATTGCTTCTTCCGTTACTCGCTCGGCTTCATTTGAAGCTTCTTCAAGCGAGAGGAACGTAAGAGATGTAACTTTACCGTTTTCCTCGTCGCTTCCTATTGGCTTGCCGAGAGTCTGCTCGTCGGATGTGACATCAAGAATATCATCGGTTATCTGAAAGGCAAGTCCGAGCGCGTATGCGTATTTACGGAGATCACGGCAGATCTCTTCCGAAGGCTCGGGCTCGGCTGCATAGTAGCCGTTCAGGCATGAAGCCGCAATGAGCGCACCCGTTTTCATCCTGTGAAGTCTTACAAGCTCATCGTATGTTTCGGGCTTTTCGCACAGATCGTAATGCTGACCGCCCATCATACCGAGCGCGCCCGCACACCGTGCAAATTCCCCGACAGCCCTGCGCACCGTAGAATCCGGAACATACGAATTCATCGTCATTACTTCGAAGGCGAGGCAAAAAAGCTCGTCTCCGCACAAAAGCGCTTCGGCTTCTCCGTAAGCTTTATGGCATGAAGGCTTGCCGCGACGCATGTCGTCGTTATCCATGCACGGCATATCGTCATGTACAAGTGAAAAAGCGTGAATCATTTCGATCGCTGCGGCAAAAGGAAGCGCACTTTTCGTATCTCCGCCGAACATACGGCAGAATTCAATGGCAAGCGCGGCGCGGATACGTTTTCCGCCTCCGAGAAGGCTGTATTCGGCTGCCTCTCTCAGTCTTGTCGAGCCGCATAAGCCGGATTCGAAAATCCCTTTAATATAATTTTCCGTATCCTCGGCATCGGATGCCAGCATATTTTTAACATCAGTCATGACTGTCCACCGCTCATTTCGGGCATATCGGTTTCGCTCACGCTTCCGTCCGATGCAAATGCAAGAAGCTTCACACGCTTTTCCGCACGATCAAGCTCGGAATTGCAGAACTTGACCAGCCTGACACCTTCCTCAAATGCACTGAGCGAAGAATCGAGATCGGCGTTTCCGCCTTCGAGAAATCTTACTATCTCTTCAAGACGCTTCATAGCGTCCTCAAATTTCATTTTATCCTCGGGCATAAAGACCTCCGTTATTTTTTTGAGACGGAAGTATCGGCGGCGACCGTCCCCGAAACTCCTGCGTATATTTCTCCGTCTCTGACTTTTACCGTTATTTTGTCTCCGACCGAAACGTCGGCTATTTCCTTTATCACTTTCCCCTCTTCGGACGACACAACGCCGTAGCCGCGCGACAGCACCGCAAGCGGGCTCAGCGCCTCGAGCTTTCCCGAAAGAGCGGAAAGCGCGTGCTTTTTGATCTCGTTCACATGGGCGGCTGACGTCATAAGACGTTCCGATGAAAGAACAAGCGCCATTCGTCTGTCGTCTATCATATGCCCGGGAGATGACAGGTATCTTGATTTTTCGTACCGCGCAAGAGTTTCCCGCTTCGCCGAAAGCATCTGAAGAAGCACCGCACTCTCACGGGAAATAATGTTATTTATCTTGTGCTTGAGCTCGGCTGTATCGGGAACGGCAAGCTCGGCTGCCGCTGATGGTGTCGGTGCGCGAAGATCGGCGGCAAAATCGCAGATCGTAAAATCCGTTTCGTGACCGACCGCGGATATTACGGGGATTTCGGACGCGCAAACTTTCTTTGCAAGATTTTCATCGTTGAAAGCCCATAGATCCTCGATGCTTCCACCGCCGCGTCCGATTATAATAACATCTGCCGATCCGGTATCGTTGAAATAACGTATTCCGGAAATCAGCGACGATGCGGCATTTTCGCCCTGGACGAGTGCCGGATATACCACAATCTTTGCGAACGGAAAGCGTCTTGTCGCTATATTTATTATATCGCGCACCGCCGCTCCGGTCGGCGAAGTTATAACGCCGATGGTTTTGGGTATCTTCGGAAGCGGCTTTTTCTTTTCCGGAGCAAAGACGCCCTGCGCGGCGAGCCGCTGCTTAAGCTGCTCAAAAGCGACGTAAAGTGCACCCACTCCGTCCGGCTCCATCGAATCCGCGTAAAGCTGATACTGACCGTCTCTGACATACGATGCCACTCTTCCGTGTGCCACCACCATCATTCCGTTTTCGGGAACGAACTTCATCTTTGACGCGCTTGAACGGAACATCACCGCTTTTATCTGACTGTCTTTATCCTTCAGCGAGAAGTAGAAGTGCCCCGACGATATATGATTCTTGAAATTCGATATCTCGCCTTTTACATAAACGTCATTCAGAGTCGGCGCGCTTTCGAGAAGCATCTTTATGAAAGTATTGAGCTCCGATACCGAGACCGCCGACGGGAAGGAAGCTGTTTCGTTGAAATCCATTTTATCCTCTCTCCGGAGAGAGCCCCCTCATGAATTTTTCTCTGCACAAGAGTGCACAGCCTGCTGCATTGTCGGATGAAAATTCCGGAGCGGCAAAATATGCCCCGGGAAAATCAAGACGATTTCTTATTATGACGGATGACATTACACCGCCGGCGTAAACTATCGGGATATCCGGATATTCGCGCCGTAAGTTTTCGGTAAGCGCACAAAGCGTAAGCGAAACAAATTCAAAGACATACGCGGCGGTTTCGGAAACGTCACCGCTTCTTTCGTACATATCGCGGGTTTTGTTTTCAAGCCCGGAAAGGTTGCAGTCAAATCCGTTCACGCATATTTTCGCTTTCGGTATTTTCCCGACATATCCGAGAGCCGCTTTTTCAAGATGCGCTCCGGCAGGAAAAGACATTCCCATCATAACACCCGCACGGTCTATTGCCTGCCCTGCGTTTATATCGAGAGTTCCGCCGATCCTTTCCGCTCGGATGATCCTTTCACGGTCGGGAGAAACGAGCAGAATATCGGTCGTGCCGCCCGAAACATGAAATGAAATGAATTTCCTCTCCGTCAGCGAAAGAGCGGACGCCGAATAAAGCGCCGCCGCTATATGCCCCTCCTGATGAGACGAAGAAAACAGCGGAGCTTTCGCACCGCAGGCAATTGATGCTGCGGCAGAGTGTCCGGCAAGAAAGCACGGCATATACGAGCCCTTCGCAAATCGAGGAGCCGAAGAAAATCCGACTGCTGCGATACGGCGATCCGGGAGCGATACTGTCTCGGATAAATTTTCGATAAGCTCCGGCAAAGCTTTTGTGTGAGCGAAAAGCGCGTCGCTCTGGCGGAGTCCGCGCTCGCCCTCGGCAACGGGGAGAAGCCTTTTTATATTTGCGATTATTTTGCCGTCGGAGTCGGCGGCGGCAAGAGATGTCGTGTAATTGCTTGTGTCCACGCCTATAAAAAGCTGCCGCATTTTATTCACCGTCCGAAATCGGCGCCTCCGCACAAATTTCCGTCGTGATAACTCCTTTTTCCTTTGCAATGCGGTTCAGTATACCGTTTACAAAGGAAGCTTCTTCGGCGTCGGAATACTCTTTCGCAAGTTCTACCGCCTCATTTATCGACACTTTAGGAGGAATGTCGGTATACAGCATTTCGTAGAGAGCCAGTCTAAGTATCGCTTTTGCGGTTGCGGACATTCTGCCGATGCTCCAATTCTGTGCAGACGAGGCAATTAATGCGTCGAGCTCTTCCGCGTTATTCTGCGAACCGAGAAACGTTGTTCTTATGTAGCCGTTTCCCGAAAGACCGCGCGCGGCGGACTCATACGCATAGATTTCCTCAGCGCTTTCGTCGCCGCGAAAAAATGATTCGAATATAAGGGTGAATACGATCGCCCGTGCTTCGTGTCGTGTCATACAAAAATACCTTTTCACGTTTTCTTATGTATTATTATACATTTTACTTTACCCGTTGTCAATGTATAAAACAACAAATATACATGAATAATAAAGCAGAATCGTTCCGGAGGTTTGTTATGGAGATCGTGAAAAGAATATTTGTTCTCCTTTTCGCAATGTTGCTGTGCGTTCTTTTCTCAGGGACCGGATACGGTGCGGAGCAGGAAAGAAAATATATAAAGTGGGTGGACTTCGGGATCACATCTCAAGCCATGTCCGACGCGGCAAAGATCGACTGCACGTCACACGGAAGCGATCATGAGATTTCATGGATCGAGCTTCTTTCGCTTCTCGGCGTAAAATACGGCGGGAATTTTTCCCGATACAAAAAATCGGATCTCGATTATTTATCGGAAAGGATCAAAAACGGAGAAAATGCCGCGAATATATCGGGAAATCCGAAGCTTTACGCATATTATCTCGAAGCTTACGGTGCGGTACTCGGCGGAATGCTCGGGGAATACCGCGAAATATCCGTTTCTGACGGCAAATTTACGGAAGAGACGAAATACGGTGTGCGGGTGTTTTCACCGATCGCCGCCGGGTACGGCTACAGCCATTACGACGATTTCGGAGCGCAGAGAAGCTACGGCTACCGCCGCAATCATCTCGGTCACGATCTGATGGGCTCCGTCGGAACTCCGATAATCGCGGTCGAAGGCGGATATGTGGAAGCCTGCGGATGGAACAGATTCGGCGGATGGCGAATCGGAATACGTTCGTTTGACGGAAAACGATACTATTATTATGCTCACCTCAGAAAAGACAATCCGTATGAGGATATATACGAGGGAAAGATCGTAGATGCCGGTGAGGTCATCGGGTACCTCGGAATGACCGGATACAGCACGAAGGAAAACGTAAACAATATAAACGTTCCTCATCTTCACTTCGGACTGCAGCTCATATTCGATAAAAGCCAGAAGGACGGCAATAATCAGATATGGATCGACATATATGCCATTACGGAATTTCTTTCTTCCCATCGTGCCGTGACGGAAAAAGTGTCCGGAAAAATGCAGAGCAAAAAGGTCATGATTCCCGATAATTCATTAGATTAGATAAAAATAACCCCGCCGAGATTGAATTTTATACCGGGATGTGATATAATAATCATGAATATGTGTTTATAAAGCACGGGCCGCATAAAAATATCGGCGGCATATCCGATTTTGAGGGGTGTTTTTGTTGAAATTCTCGACGGCAATGAAAAAAATACTGACCGAGGCGTGTATTTACAATACAGTCGCGGTTCTTGTTCTCTATTCTGCGGGAGCGCTTGTGTCCGGAAAGTCCGGACTTATTCCGACGCTGCAGAGCCTGTACATGATATTGCTTTTCTGCGTCGCTTTAAGTGCGTCAAATCTTCTGCTCGCCTCGGAAAAATTCGGCACGGCTCTTCGGGTAGCGCTTCATTTTATTGTAGTAACGGTTATTTTCTACACGGTGTTCATTGCGTGGGGCGGCTTTGCGAGAAACGCTTCGGCATCCGTTATCGTTATGCTTATATACACGGCAGTATATGCGGCTGCAATGATCGTTTATCTTGCCGTCAGCCGTAAAAGAAGAAAGAAAGAATCTCCGAAAGAAAGCTACATGCCGCAGTTCAACGCTGAAGGCAAAGACGAATAAAGGCAGGTTATACATATGAATATTACGGTTATAGGTTGCGGAAGATGGGGAACTTTTATCGCCTGGTATCTTGACAGTATCGGACACAATGTAAAGCTGTACGGAAAAAGCAATGCGCCTCAGATGCAGGAATTGCTTCAAACACGGAAGAACAATCTGATTTCGTTAAGCGATTCAATGACGCTCACCACTTCCCTTGACGATGCGCTGTCCGATGCGGAAACGATCATCGTATCGATAGGTTCTCAGGCTCTCCGCGGGCTTCTCGAGGAAATCAAGCCTTACGAAATAAAGAATCAGACGTTTGTGCTCTGCATGAAAGGGATCGAAACCGGCACGGGACGCCGTCTTTCGGAAATTGCCGAAGAAAATCTCGATCCGTCATGCCGCGTCGCGGTTTGGATCGGTCCCGGGCACGTTCAGGAATTCTACAAAGGGCATCCCAACTGTATGGTTATCGACAGCAAGGATGAAGATGTAAAGCACCGCTTGGTAGCGGAGTTTTCGAGCGATCTCATAAGATATTACTACGGTCAGGATCTTCTCGGAAACGAGATCGGCGCCGCTTCAAAGAATGTTATCGGAATCGCGGCGGGAATGCTTGACGGGCTCGGTCTTTCCACGCTCAAGGGTGCGCTTATGTCACGCGGAACGCGCGAAATTGCACGTCTTATAAAGGCAATGGGCGGAAACGAACTGTCCGCTTACGGTCTCTGCCACCTCGGCGATTATGAAGCCACTGTTTTCTCGGAATACAGCCACAACAGAATGTTCGGCGAAATGCTTGTTAAAGGCCAAAAGTACGATCAGCTTGCGGAAGGATACTACACCGCCGATGCAATGATGGTGCTTGCCGACCGATACGGCGTTGAGATACCGATCTGCCGCGCCGTATACAATATACTTTACAAAAACGCCGACATCCGAGAAGAGCTTTCACGTCTCTTCACCCGTTCGCTCAAATCGGAAATCGAATAATCTGCTTTTCGGCTCAATCGAAAAAGCTCCGGATATCCGGAGCTTTTTGCTTTCGGTAAGTGCGGAGAGCGTTGGCACGGCGGAAGTTGAAGTGATCTCACTTGTAATAGACAGCAATGCCGTAACGAGCATATACGGAAGAAAACGCGGTCACCGCTCTGCTTACAAACGCGATCAACAGGAGAAGCAGCGGGCAGACGGCTCTTTATTACATAAACAGAAAAGAAGCCGCTAAACTGTATCAGCCGCTTGCCGAGCTTGCGGAGATTTATGTTGAGATAGTCTTATTTCATGAAGGAAAAACACCGGGCGGAGTTTATTACTCTACTCGGTGTTCTTTTGTACATCCAAACATTGTTCCGAAAAAGAACAAAAAGTTCGGATTATACTTCAATGGTGATCCATCGGAGAGTCGAACTCCGGACACCATGATTAAAAGTCATGTGCTCTACCTACTGAGCTAATGGATCATATTGCTTAACGCGCCTAAATATGATATCACATTCGCTGTGAATTGTCAATATTTTTCGGTCAAATAATTTTTCTTTTCAAAAATTATTTTTCCCGATTATCGAAAAAATATCAGCGTCCGAAAGTTTTATTATCTCAAAAAGCTGCCGGGAACCGAAGTTTTTGTTCGGCTCCCGGCGCATTGCGGGCATTATTCCGGGCGGTATCCGTCCTTGAGAGAAACCGTTCTGTTGAACACAGACGGATTCTTCGAATCTTTTACGAAATATCCGCATCTGACAAACTGAAAACTCTTTTCGCTTTCTTCGAGGATTCCTTTTTCTGCCTTAGCGCCCGAATGCACTTTGAGGCTTTCGGGATTTATATAATCCTTATATGTTTTGTCCTCGGGGATATCGTCGGGATTTTTTACGGTAAACAGCTTATCGTAAAGCATCACGGTTATATCATCGCAGTTTGAAGCGGAGACCCAATGAACGGTTCCCTTTATCTTTCGTCCGTCAGCGGGCATTCCCGTTCCCGTTTCAAGATCGGCTGTGACGTGGATTTCCGTCACGTTGCCCTCGGCATCGGTTACGATATTGCCGCACTTTATGATATACGCTCCCATAAGGCGCACTTCTCCGTCGGGTTTGAGGCGGAAGAACTTAGGCGGCGGAACAAGTGCAAAATCGTCGCGGTCAATGTAGATCTCCCGTGTGAACGCCGCCTGACGGTTCCCCATTTCGGGCTTTGCGGGGTGATTCGGAAGAGTAAAGAATTCGGTCTTATCCTCCGGATAATTGTCCACGATCACTTTTACAGGATCAAGAACCGCTATACGGCGAGGCGCATTTTCGTTAAGCTCTTCGCGGATGCAGTATTCAAGAAGAGCGTAATCTATCATGGAATCCGTCTTTGCGATTCCCGCGCGTGTGAGAAAGTTCTTTATCGACTGCGGAGTGTATCCGCGTCTGCGGAGTGCGCAGAGCGTGGGCATACGGGGATCGTCCCAGCCGTCAACAAGACCGTTTTCCACAAGCTCGCGGAGCTTTCGCTTTGACATGACGGTATTCGTGAGATTCAGGCGGGCGAATTCTATCTGACGGGGCTTGTGCTCGAATTCGCAGTTATCGACGACCCAATTGTAAAGGGGTCTGTGAGCCTCATATTCGAGGGAGCAGAGCGAGTGCGTGACTCCTTCAACGGCATCCTGTATCGGATGCGCAAAATCGTACATTGGGTAGATGCACCATTCGTGACCGGTCTGGTGATGCGGAATATTCTTGATTATTCTGTAAATAACCGGATCACGCATATTCAGATTCGGAGACGTCATATCGATCTTTGCACGCAGTGTCTTTTCACCGTCGTTGAATTCTCCTTTTTTCATTCTCTCAAACAAATCGAGGTTTTCTTCAACGGAGCGGTCGCGGTAGGGACTGTTTTTGCCGGGTTCGGTCAGGGTGCCGCGATATTCGCGCATTTCATCCTTTGAAAGCTCGCATACATAAGCGAGTCCTTTTTTGATAAGTTTTACCGCCAAATCGTAGCATATTCCGAAATACGATGATCCGTAGCAGCATTTGTCCCATTCGAATCCGAGCCAGCGGATGTCTTCCTTGATCGCATCGACATACTCGGTATCTTCTTTTGTGGGGTTCGTGTCGTCAAAGCGGAGATTGCATTTTCCGCCGTACTTTTCCGCGGTGGAAAAATCGATAAACAAAGCCTTGGCATGTCCTATGTGAGGGTATCCGTTGGGTTCGGGGGGAAAACGTGTTTGGATATCGCCGTATTTGTACTTCCCTTCGGCGATCTCCTCATCTATAAAATCATGAATAAAATTACTTTTCTCCGCCATGTTACAACTCCTTTATCATAGAATTTATCCTTGCCTCGACTTTGCCGCGTCCGAGGATCTGCATTACGTCGTAAAGATCGGGGGAATTGACTTTTCCCGTGACCGCGACGCGGATAAACATACTTACGTCCGCGATACTTCCTTTGAATTTTTCGGGCTCTGCCTTATATTCCTTGGTATCGGCGGCAAAGCCGTTTGCGGCGGCTGCGGATTTGATCTTTGCAAACCAATCGTCGCGCGAATCCGACGGATCGAACGAGGAAATAAACATATTGAGTATCGCTCTTATGTCTTCACGGGAGAAATTCTCGGGGTATGCGTCTTCGATTTCGAAATACTTATCGTAGAAGAAGCCCGCGTATGCTTTAATGCCGCTCCAATTTGTGATGTCCTTGCGGGGCTTTTTGCCGCCGCGTCCGATCGAAAAGACCGATACAGCAAATTCGCGGTCCGCAAGAAGATCGGCAAATTCCGGATCGTACTCCTTTGCCCATCCGCAGACTCCGCTGTACACCTCGTCCGCGCTCATCGCGGAGATTACGTTTTTCGAAACGTCGTTCAGCTTATCGAAATCGAAGAGGCAGCCGGAAGAGCTCATTTTCTTTACGGAGAACGGGAATGCGTCGATATCCTCGCCCGGATTTGCGCGCCGCCAATCCTCGAAATTCGAATTGAGAAGCGTCATTACATATTCACGCACCGCTGCCGGAGGATATCCGCTTGCTTTATAATCGGAAAGCGCCGCGCCGTTGTCGCGCTTCGAAAGCTTCTTCTTCGATGTACCGTCCATCTTCATGAGCTGCGAAAGGTGGAGATACTTGGGCATTTTGAATCCGAGATACGAGAAAAGCTGAATATGCTTGGAGAGGCTCGGCAGCCATTCCTCGCCGCGGATAACGTGGGTCGTCCGCATGAGATGGTCGTCAACCGCATGGGCGAAATGATACGTCGGAATACCGTCGGATTTCAGGAGGACAAAGTCCTCTTCATTCTCGGGAAGTTCAAGCTTTCCGCGCACAAGATCCGTGCAGAACACCTTTTTTTCTCCGTCTCCCGAAGCAAGTATTCTCAAAACAAACGGGTTGCCGTTTTTCAGGTTTTCTTCGACTTCTTCTATTGTAAATTCGCGCTGTCTGAGCATCTGCTCATGCTGCTTCTGCGCTTCGGTATTCCAATCCTTGCTCTTTATCTCGGCTTTCTTATCGATCGCGTTGAGCGCTTCAAGCTCTTCCTCGGTCGTGAAGCACGGGTATGCTTTCCCTTCGGCGACAAGCTTTTTTGCGTAAACGTGGTAAATTTCCGCTCTCTCGCTCTGGCGGTACGGACCGTAATCGCCGATCTCGCCGCTTTCGGTCGCGCCTTCGTCAAAGTTTATTTTGTAATACGCAAGAGTATCTATAAGATCCTTCTCCGCGCCGGCGACTTCCCTTTTTGAGTCCGTATCTTCGATTCTGAGGAAGAATACTCCGCCCGACTGATGCGCAAGACGTTCGTTTGTCAGTGCGGGAAAAAGCGTTCCGAAATGCATAAAGCCCGTCGGGCTCGGAGCCAGACGTGTAACCTTTGCGCCTTCGGGCAGATTTCTTTCGGGATATCTTTTTTCAATCTCCTCCGGTGTGAGCGTAACATCGGGAAAAAGAAGCTCCGCAAGTCTGTTGTAATCCATAAAGTTCACCTTTCAATTCAATCGATACATTTCAGATAAGGATTATGCTGTCTTTCACGTTCAAGCGAGGTGCTTTCTCCGTGTCCGGGATAGACCGTATAGTCTCCGGGAAGATCGGTAAGACGTTTCAGCGAATGAGAAAGCGCTTCGGCGCTCGATCCGTAGAAGTCCGTTCTTCCCACGGAGTCGAGGAAAAGCGTATCTCCGGTAAACAGATTGTGTCCCGTCTGATAGCACACGGAGCCCTTGGAATGACCGGGCGTATGTATTACGGTGACAGCTGCGCTGCCTATTTTCAGCCTGTCGCCGTCATGAAGTAATATATCGGCGCTTTCGGCATCCTGCGTTCCCGCGTTGAAAAGGCTGTATGCGTTCTTATCCGAATCGGAGAGCATTTCGTCATCGTCCGCATGGACACACACCTCGGCTCCGGTCGCCTCACGAAGCTTTGTGAGCGATTTTGTATGGTCGAAATGCCCGTGAGTAAGGAGGATGTATTTCAACTTCGTTCCGGCATCGGCAAGCGCTGCCGTAATGTATTCGAGCTTGGCGGACGGGTCAATGACCGCAGACTCGCGGCCGTCGGAGATAACATAACAGTTTGATGCCATGCCGTAGGTCGGAATACGACGTACTTCCATTATTTCCGCTTTCCCTGTAAAAATTACTTTATCGAATATTTTATCATAAAGAGCCTCTTATTTCAACCGCTTCGGGAAAAATAATAATATTTTTTACCAAAGAAAAACGCCGGATAACCGGCGTTTTTCTTCAAATGAATTGTGCGTAGGAGAGGTTATTTGGAAGCCTTGATCTCGTTCTCGTACTTCTCAACCATCTTCTTTACCATCTGACCGCCGATAGAGCCGGCCTGACGGGATGTGAGTTCACCGTTGTATCCCTGCTTGAGGTTTACGCCTACTTCGCTTGCAGCCTCCATTTTAAACTGATCGAGCGCTGCCTTTGCTTCGGGGACAAGAGTCTTATTAGATGCCATTTTTTCAAAATCTCCGTTCTTATTTCTTTTACGGGTTAATCTATATTAATCGAGTACGCTCTTGCGTGCTCTGCTATTATTATCGACAGTCATTTCGTTATTATGAATGGAAATTTATATTTTGTTAATAAAATGTTGGCATTCTCGCATTCAGCCGCCGTACAAATTTTATTGATGGCGATTAGGCGACACTTTTTGATATTATAATATATCCGTATATGATACAATTGAATCGCAGAAATCGTACCGGAATAAAAAAGATAAGGAGAAAACAAAATGTATTCGGATTCTGAAAAAGAAAACTCGATGACCCCGGATAATCGGATGCGTTCCGGGCCGGCGGAAAATCGTGCGGAGGATGATTGCACAGAATTGCACGGCGTGCAATACCCCGATACTCTTCCCGTAACAGATGAACCGGAGACGCCGGACGCGGATATCCGGATTTCGCCCGATAAAGGCGCGGGCAAAACAGGAGAGGACACCGACCGAGAAGACACCGAAGATCAAAGTCTTTCTCTCGGGCACACGGAAAAATCAGATGAAAAAGAAAAATATGTGCATCCGTTCAAGACGGTGATCCGGGTGTTTTTTTCGGTGCTCCTGTGCACTCTGATTTTTACATCTTCCGCCGCGCTTATATTATCCGAATCCGTAAGAATCGCATTCAAAGACGAAAACATCGATAAACTGACGTCTGCTCGGGATTTCACGGAGGGCGGCTCGGTCATATCCGAAAATTCGTATCTGCCGGCGGCGATACTCGAATCGTCGGACATAAAGAAAATTCAGAAATACGGGATCAACGAAAACGATATACGGCAGCTTCTGTCATCCCCCGATACCGAAAAATTTATAAACACTCTTCTGAAGGAACAGGTAAAGCGTTTGACAGACGGGACGTTCAGCAGTGACGGTGCTGCGGAGGAGATAATAAAATTCGTAAAAGAAAATGAAGATAATATATATGAGCAGACAGGATACCGTGTCACAAAGCGTGATCTCTCCGCAGCGAAAAAGATGATCTGCAATTCTATCAACAAATTATCGCCTCAGGATGGGACGCTTTCATTTTCATTGGTATCGTTTATTCTTTCGGAATACACCAAAGCAGCGCTTCTGCTGATTGCGGCATTTTCGCTTTTCCTTCTGATAATAATAAACAGAAAAAACGTCTCGCGTGCATCGTATTCGTTTTTCTTCGCTTCTTCACTTCTTGCCGCTTCTGTTTTCTCGGTATATGTACTCTTCTGCATTTTCATGCTCGGAGGATACCGTGAAATCGCAAAATTTATTTTGTCCGCGGAAAGCACGTTTTGGCTGAGTATATTTATTATTTCGGCAGTTGTTTCGGCGATCGGATTTTTGATAACGGGAAAACTCAAAAAAAGGAAGCGAAAAAAGGCACTGTGATCATTTCGAATATTCAAAAGGCGCGTCACCGATAAAGTGCGCGCCTTTTTGTTTCGTATAAATATTGAAATTCCGTGAAAAATATATTTGTGAAAAACCGGACAAGCGTTCGGAAACAATTATCAATAAACCGGAGGCTTTATGAAAAGAAAAGCGTTATTTACAGCGGCGGTGGTTCTCTCGCTCACACTTTTTACAGCGTGTGCCGGAGGAAAAAAATCAGCCGATGTTCATGTTTTTTATTACACCTACAGCGACACCTATATAACAAGCGTAAGATCGGCGCTTAACAAGGCTTTCAGCGAAAAGAATATCAGTTATCAGGATTACGATTCAAACAGCAATCAGACGACGCAGACCGAGCAGGTTCAGACAGCGATAACAAAGGGTGCGAAGGTGATTGTGGTAAATATCGTTAATACCGGCTCGAACGATGCCGCAAACGGTATAGTGTCCTTGGCGAAGAATGCGGGGATTCCCGTTATATTCTTCAACCGCGAGGTTTCTGACGATGTTGTGAAAAGCTATGAAAAATGTGCGTTTGTCGGAACCGATGCCGCAGAGGCCGGGCACCTTCAGGGAGAAATGATCGGCGAATACATTGCCGAGAATTTCGACAAGGTTGATCTTAACGGAGACGGTGAAATATCGTATATTCTCTTCAAAGGAGAAGAGGGAAACAACGAGGCAATATACAGAACGCAGTATTCTGTCGAAGATGCAAACCGTGTCCTCGAAGAGTCCGGGAAAGGCAAGCTGAAATTCTACGACCCGTCCAACGCCAACAAATACCTCGTGGATCAGCAGGGCAAATGGTCGGCGCAGGCGGCAAACGAATATATGACTACGGCGCTCACTGCATACAACGAATCAAACAAGAACATGATAGAGGCAGTTATATGCAACAATGACGGCATGGCGGAGGGGGCGATCTCCGCTCTCAACGGAGCCGGATACAACACGGGAAGCGGAAAGATGATACCCGTTTTCGGAGTTGACGCGACCGATGCGGCACGTCAATATATCGCCGACGAGAAAATGACCGGAACGATAAAGCAGGATGCCGACGGAATGGCGGCGGCGCTTTCCCATCTCGCGTCAAACGGGATCGAGGGTAAAAGCATAATGAGCAACACCGAAAATTATCATGTTGACAGTGGAGTAGCCAAAATAAGAATCTCGTATTCAAAATATCTCGGAGAATAGCGCGGCGGTGAAACGGAGATAAAAATGAACGATATACTGCTTGAAATGAAGAACATTTCGAAAAGTTTCCCCGGCGTCCGTGCGCTTGATGATGTTTCGCTGAAGGTGCGCCGCGGGACGGTTCATGCGCTGATGGGCGAAAACGGTGCCGGAAAATCCACGCTGATGAAATGTCTTTTCGGGATTTATCATGCCGACAGCGGAGAAATTTTTCTCGAGGGTAAAAAAGTCCAATTCAGAAATTCAAAGGATGCGCTCGAAAACGGTGTTGCCATGGTGCATCAGGAGCTGAATCAGGCGCTGAAACGGAACATCACGGATAATTTATGGCTCGGACGTTATCCCACAACTCTCGGATTTGTTATCTCCGAAAAAAAGATGTACGAAGAGACAATGAAAATATTTGACAATCTCGGAATAGATGAAGATCCTCATACGGTCATGTCGCGCTTATCCGTGTCAAAGCGTCAGATGGTGGAAATCGCAAAAGCGGTTTCCTACAACTCAAAAATAATTGTTTTTGACGAGCCGACATCGTCTCTCACCGAAACGGAGGCAGAGCATCTTTTCAGAATAATAGATCTTCTGAAGAAGCGCGGTGCGGGTATAATATATATATCCCACAAGATGGAAGAGATACTGAAAATTTCGGACGATGTCACGGTGATGCGTGACGGAAAATACGTTGCCACGGAGGAGGCGTCGGAGCTGACCACGGACAAAATAATAAAGCTTATGGTCGGGCGAGAGCTCACAAACAGATTTCCTCCGAAGTCAAACACTCCCGGCAAGGAAATTATAAATGTGAAAAATCTCAGCGGCGCATACTCGAACGTAAAGGATGTTTCCTTTTCTCTCAGAGAGGGCGAGATTCTCGGGATCGCCGGGCTTGCCGGAGCCGGAAGAAGCGAACTGCTCGAAACGATATTCGGCATTGCGAAAAAGAAAAGCGGCACCGTGACCGTTCACGGAAGAAGGGCCGACAACCGTTCGAGCCGTCAGGCTATTCAGAACGGATTTGCTCTTCTGACGGAAGAACGCCGCGCGACGGGAATTTTCGGGATTCTGGATATTATCGCAAACACCACGATATCAAATCTCAAGAATTACCGAAGCGGCGGGATATTTTTAAACTCGTCGAAAATGAAAAGCGATACGATGTGGGCTGTGCGCTCGATGAAAATAAAAACTTCGTCCCTAAAAACGAAAATACGGACACTTTCCGGAGGAAATCAGCAGAAGGTCATCCTTGGAAGGTGGCTGCTTACAAAGCCCGAGATACTGCTCCTCGACGAGCCGACGCGAGGCATCGATGTGGGTGCGAAATACGAAATATATCAGCTGATAATCGATCTTGCCGCGAGCGGAAAAAGCGTTATTATGGTATCTTCCGAAATGCCGGAGCTGCTCGGAGTATGCGACCGCATACTCGTAATGTCCGGCGGACGTGCCGCGGGAGAGCTTCCGGGACAGACAACGCAGGAAGAAATAATGGAGTTATCCGCCAAATACGTCTGACTTTGCGGAATGCTTCGAGTAATTAAGCTCCGCATCTCAAAAATCCGGTTCAGCCGAAAATGCATCAGGAGATTCACGTGAAAAAGAAAATAGGACTTTCCGGAAAGCTTCAGGATTTCCGGGCAAAAAGCCGGAAAGAAAAATTATCTTTCGGGAAAGAATTTTTGATAAACAATTCACTTTATATTTTTATGATCGCCGCGATAATCATCATCGGATTTTCGACGCCTAAGTTTTTATCGGTTCCGTCGATCGTAAATATAATATCGCTTTCAGCTGCAAATCTTCCGATCGCGCTCGGAATCGCGGGATGTATAATCCTTACCGGAACGGACCTTTCGGCAGGAAGAATCGTCGGGCTTGTAGCCGTGGTTTCGGCTTCTCTGCTTCAGGCATCTTCATATGCAAACAAGATGTTTCCGAATATAGGAGCGCTTCCCGTCTGGGTCGTTCTGCTGATTGCGGTGGCGATAGGTGCCGTATTCGGCTTTATAAACGGGTTCTGCACCGCCAAATTCAACCTTCATCCGTTCATAGTCACTCTGGCAACTCAGCTTATTGTATACGGCGCGCTTCTTATGTACCTCATGATAGGAGGCAATAACGGTCAGTCTCTTTCGGGGCTTGATACATCGTATACGAATTTTATTGCGGGCAGCTTTCTCTCTATCGGATCAACTCCGATTCCGAACTATGTATGGTATGCGATAATTCTGACGGTCATAATGTGGTTTATATGGAACAAGACCACATTCGGAAAAAATATGTTTGCGGTCGGGTCGAATCCCGAAGCCGCAAACGTATCCGGCGTAAACGTCACAAGAACGATAATCCTTGTATTCGTTCTCGCGGGAATAATGTACGGGCTTACGGGATTTATCGAATCCGCGCGTATAGCCTCAAACTCCGCCGCCACGGGACTTAATTACGAGCTCGATGCGATTGCGGCGTGCGTTATAGGAGGCGTATCCTTCGTCGGAGGTATCGGAAGCATCAGAGGCGTAATAATCGGCGTAGTGCTTCTTCGCATAATATTCGTTGCGCTTACCTTCCTCGGAATAGATGCGAACATGCAGTATATAATTAAAGGACTTATAATTCTTATCGCATGTGCCGTCGATATGAAAAAATACCTTGTCAGAAAATAAAGACAGCCTGCATATATCGGTACCGATATATGCAGGCTGTTTCTGCATCAGGTGCGGCAGGCGAGTCGGCGCGACATCCTTCTCATCTGCATGATCCCGTGTTTCTGATTTCTTATTATCGATGTGAGTATCGGAACAAGCTCACGGCATACGCCGCTTTTCAAAGCGTTTTCAGACATTCTCACGGCGCCGAGATGGTGCGGGACCATCTCTCTTATAAAGTCGCATTCGATATTCCCGTCCGAAACGGCATCCGTCATTTCCGAAAACATATCACATAATATAATGTCGTTTTCTTTGCCGTAACGGTAAAGAACGCAGTCCGATGACACGGAATTCCGACATTTTCTTTCCGCTTTTTCCAATTCGGAAATACCATTTGTCTGTTCCGTGATTATATTTTCCGCAATTTTCGCCAAAGGACCGGAGCCCCTGTATTTCAGAAGGTTTTCGGACATCTGCACAGCCGCCCGGTGATGAGGGATCATCTGACGTATAAAGTTGAGGGAAACATTTCCCGTGAGTTGTGCTCCAGTCATTTTACGGATCATTTCATCTAGTATCCGCCGGTATTCTTCGTTATATTCCTTATATTCTTCGTTCCGAGGAGAACGCGAACAGCCACAGTACCGCTCTGAGTTTTTCATATATTGTAAGTACCTTTCCTGTGAGCCTCCGTAAAATCGTTTATTACGGCTCTTCATCTGCAATATATGAAAATATCCTGCAAACGGTTACATGATTCCGCACACGTTCATATCGCTTTGCTGTCTTGAGACAGACTTTGGCATATCGGCGAAAGCCGATTTTCAATCACTCGGCTCCGCCCGCCTTTTTCTTTTTCAGGATACGGTGAATTACATGCCAAAAAACGATCAGCAATACGGTTACGATGCAGGCGGCGATGCTTATTTTCAGCATCCCGGCATACATATCGCGTTTTTCGATCAGCGCATACGCAGAGTCCACCGAATCTGCCGCGGTATCGATGAATTCCTTTGTCGATACCTCACCGTTTGCCTTTCCGAAAAGGATCGCACTGCACACGGCAGAAGCGGCTGAGAGCGAAAAAAGCAAATAGAGAAATATCTGCTGGCACACGGATTTTGCCTTATTCATAATGATGCCCCTTTCATTCTTAATTCCGATCAGACAGTCTTTCCGGTGCCGTCCGGCTTCGTCTTTTTATTGCCGCGGTGCCAGAATACGATCGCATAAACCGTAATCATTAGGCAGAGCACAGCGGAAAGTGTGATCCACAGAAATCCGTCGGGACTGAAAATCTTTTCGAGCGCCGACATTTCGGAATTCCCGGAAACCGAATCCGAGCGTGACGACGGAATGCTGTAGCCTCCCGCGGTACTTGTGATCACTGCGGAATAACGGCTTTCGTTGCCGAATTTATCGGATGCCGTTACGGTAAGCTCGCTTTCGCCTCCGGAAAGCGGCAATTTGTATGTAAACGTACCGTCGGACGCGATTTCCGTCTGATTTCCGTTCACCGTAACGATATATGCGTCTGCAACATTTCCGCTGATCTCAAGCTCTGAAACCGACACGACCATACCGTCGTAAGCATCGTTCATTTTGAGCACGGGGGCCGTTCTGTCAACAAAAACTCTTCTTGAAAGAAGCCAATTAACACCGTTTCCGTCCGTATATGAAACGCTTACATCGTTCCAATCATCCTGAAGCTTGACGGACATGGTTCCCGCGCCGTCGAGTTCGAGATCGTTTTCGGTTTCTCCGACGGTCACGATGACCGCTGCGGATTTAAGATCCTTATAATCGAGACGAAGACTCGGAATGTTCGTTTCGGTCGTATCCTCGAGAGAAATCGGCGGATTTGCCACATCCGCGGTCTTCTTCATGGTATCCGAATAGACGCCGTCTATCATTACGCTTAATTCGACCCTTACCGAAGAGGCGGACGGATCATAAGAAAGCTGTACTTCACCGATCTCAGGCTCGTATGTATCGTAGAAGGAGGGCTCCGTTTCATCGTTCTCGAAAACCGCCGCAAGAACACCGTCCGCATCGTAATCGATCCCGGGCCACGAAACATAAAGGAGTGCGGCATCCGGATCGACCGAAAGCCCGAAATCCTTCATCGAGGAAGCTTTATCTGAATTTTTGTACGAAAAAGGCTCCGAATACACCTGATCGAAGTAATCCGTTTCGTTATCCGAATACCAAACGTAAAGCTTGAGCATATAGGCTGAATAGCTTGAGAGCGATCTCAGATCGACCGAGGTTTTAACGTCACTGTTTGTGCGTGCGCTGCCGGAGGTGAGCTCTTTTTCATCGCCGCCCTTTTTCACCGCTGCATAGATCTTATAGTTGTAAGAGCGGTCCTCATCCTGAGTGGCCCTGAACGACACATCCATGCGCCCGTCTTTCTCTTCTCCGAGGGTAAAGCTCTCTATGACCGGGGCATCCTGATAATCGAACATACCGATCTCAACGGTGTCATTTCCGAGCTTATCGAGATCAACGTACCACTGCCCAGCCGGAGCGTTCTTAATAACGTAATACATCGATTTCTCGTTCACGACTGTCAGCGTACCCTCTTTTTCGGAAAGAGGATCGTATACAGTTCCGTTCGGAGCTTTGAAGGTAAGTTTCGGCTGCTCGGTCGGCCACGAAACGCTTATGACCACGTCGCGTTCCGATTCGAGATAATGAAATTTCTGCTCCTTTGCAAATGCGGGAAGCGCAAAGCTCACAGAAAGAAGGAGCAATACGGCAAAAGTGAATATCTTTTTCATGTTCCGTTCTCCTTAATACTTGTAAATATCCATACCGGTTTCGGGTGTTATATAGAGGTGGAAGCCCGAATATTTACCCTTCGAATTGGTTCCTCGGACTATCATCGAGAACTGAGCTTTATCCGAGCTGTTCTTATAGAACGCAATCAGGAAATCTCCGGACACGTCCCAATCGGCTCTCAGAATCCACCAGCCTACGTTGAAGTCAAGGTCTCCGTCAAGCCAAAGTCCGGTATAGGGATATCCGAGAACGACCTCGGCAGTTCCGGTCATCTTGACGTAGCAGTTGACGGTATCCCAAGTCGAGCCCAGCGTGACGGCGGCACGGATACCGTACACCTTATCGCCGCCGAGATTTATAAGCTCGTTTGAGTAGGAGAAGCTGCCCGCTTCAAGCTCGCAGTGTCCGATGTCGAGCACTGTAAACAGATATGCATCCGCTTCGAATTTGAACGTGAATGTTTTGAGCGTTGCCGACAGCTTGCAGTTTTTCAGCGTAGCCGCCGCGATCGGATCGTCCGAGATCAGTTTATTCAGTCCGGGGAGCGTAGAAGAAATATCTCCGACGTTCACCTGGAACTTGAATGCAATCGTGGTTCCGAGGAGGCTGGAAAGCGCGCTTGCGTTGCTCTCGTATTTACTGAAACCGGAAAGCTCGAATCCGAAATCCGATACGGTGACCGGAACGGGGGTTTTCATTATCGGAACATTCATCTTCCCGCCGACGCCGAGTCCTATGCTGTCAAAGCGACCGTCCTTGATTCCGAATTCAAAGGAAAAGGAATCCATATCCTTGAGCGCTTTGATGCTTACGTCTCCTTCAAGAGAATAATTGTTTGATAAGGTGTCGATGTCGATCTTTATGCTTGCCAGCTTAAGCGGAAGCGCCACCATCGAGAAGTCGGTTTTGTCTGCCTTGAGGTCCTTATACTCGAAATTAACTATAAGACCGATATCGGTCGCTCCGATCATCATTTCGGTATCGGCCTTTCCCGATTCCTTGGCGAAAGTGTCCATTTTGTCCGGGAAGTTGCGGAGAAGCTGCTTCTGGAAAGGAAGCGAATATGAGAAGTTCAGGCCCTGTATTTTTGCGCAGTCGGGATAGATCGAAATTCCGAAATTCTCCGAAACAAGGAAGAAAATATTAATTTCATCCCAGATATCGACCTTCTGAACGGGGAAGCTTTCATAATCGCCGGCGCTGTACTTCTGAACATAAAGCGTAAAATCTCCGAGCGGCGCGATCGGCAGATTGATTCCCTTATCCGCCATATATTTTGCAAGTCCGCGCGAATTTCCGGAGGAATACGCGACATATGCTCCGCTGTCATCGCGCAGAGTAACCTTGCCGCTGTCGAGGTATTCACCCGTAACGGTGACATCTCCCTTGAAGCGCAGCCATCCGTTCATGGTGACGTTGCCTGAAAGAACCGTTGCGCCGGAGTTGTCCTTGTAAGACTTCAGCGCGGTAAACTCATATGAGCCGTATTTGAAGACCTTTTCCGTACCGGGGACGGCAACGGTAAGCTCTTTTTTTAAGTTAAAGCTCTGACCGCGCACGGATATCTCCATGTTGTATTCCCCTGTGGCAACGGATGCGGGAACCGTCACGGAATATGTATTTGCGTCAACATATTTCGCATCAAGCAGATAGCTTACGCTTCCGGTGATCTTTACGGTGATCTCTTCACCCGCGTCAAAGCCTTCGCCCTTGAGGTTTACGGTCTGATCCTTTGAGCTGCGGTACAGGAATTTGGTCGAAAGACCGTAAAATATGATATCGGAATTTTCAACGACATACGGAACGTAAGCGTCGCTTGATCCGTCGGAATACTCCGGATCGTGGAGATAATAAACCTTTTCGGCGCTTCCGAGCTCATCCTTGACGGAAATATTCAGAAGACGCTTTTCCATGGTAAGGTTTTTCGCCTTATATTTCAGGACATACTGACTTGTAAGCTGCTGATGTATGAAATCGTAGAAATTGTCAAGTCCGGCGTCGCTGTCAACATAGAGGAAGCTTCCGTTACCGGCATCCGCGATCAGTTTCAGGTATGCGGTATCAACGCTTGAACCGAGTCCGAGAGTGTAGACCGTTGCGGAATTGTCCGCGCAGAGCGCGCCTATATCGTTCCGGATCGTGGCTTCTCCCTTGGGATTGTTGTCCTCGCCGTCCGTCATAAGTATAACTATATTGTTGGCATTGATATCCGAGGGGAATTTTCCGAGAGCATATTTAAGTGCGCTGAACATATCCGTTCCGCCGTATGCTCCGATATCGTCCGCATACGATGCGATCTTCTGAGGATCGCTTGAAAAGTCCCGTTCGAAGTTTATGCTGTCGTCGAAGCCGATAACACTTATTTTTTCGTTTTCGTTCATTTCATCGGCGAAACGGGTTATAGCGTCCTTAAGCGCTCCGACACTTCCGCTCATGCTTCCGGAAACGTCGCAGAGAAGTATTATACGGGAGGTGTCAAAATCGATTTTTTCGACATCGAACTCGGTTATTTCCGAATTGCAGTCAAATACTCTCAGATATTTCAGCATATCCTCGGGACCTGCGATCTTCGAGGAATTTACCTGTATCCGGGCGGATATCTCCGGAAAACGGCTCTTGTCTATAACACCGATATTGACAACTGCCGTTTTTTGACTTACGGAGTTGGTCATATACTGAGTGAAGGTTTCATCGGATTCGGCACTTGTCGAATTATTGTCCGAATCTCCGCCGCTTTGGTTTCCGTTATTCTGCTGTCCGCCGTCGCCTGATGACACAGGCGGCGCCGCCGCTATCGCAGCCGCGGTCAGATCATACGGAAGTGAATTGTCAACCGCCTCGGAGACAAACTCAGCCACCTTTTTCAGATCCTCCGTGCCGCCGCTGCTGCTTCCCTCTATAATTCCGAGAAGCGAAGTCATCGGTGCGGAATAGTTGTCGTCGGTACTGAGGCTTGCGGTGCCGAGAGCTTCCGTTATGTACTCATCCGAAAGCGTATCGTTGCCGAGGTATTTTTCTATTTTTGCAAGTTCAAGATACGCCTTGCTTGTTATATTGTCATTCCGGGACGAAGCATGAGCACGAAGGTCGCGGCGGATAGTGCCAATCGCGTTCGAATCGCGCAGTCCTTCGAGCATTGCTATTTTTTCTTTATATGATTTGCGAACCTGCTTCGAAGCATCGGAAAGCTCGCCGTCCATAATGCTTCGGCATCTGTCTACAACCGCTTCGAGCGCAGTGCTCTGGGATTTAACATAGTCGCTCTTGAAATCCTTATCCTTTATATATCCGTCGATATAAAGCTCCGCAATTATGATAAGCTCTTCCGTTCCGGAGCTGCCGTCTGCAAGACCTGCGATCTCCGCGTAATCGCGCATAAGTATAAGTCCTTTTATATATGCAGTACGGAGATATTTGTTTGCGGCAAGAGCCGTGGACTCGTTCATAGCGAGCTTCAAACGTTTGAGCTGCTTCTTCACGGTTTCGTTTTCAAACGAGCCGTCATCAAGATATTTTCCGAACTCCTCGGTAAGCGCCGAGGCGTACTCTGCGCATGACGCAATGCCGAAGCGGTCGTCGCCTTTCGCATCCTGCTTTTCATCGATGCTGTCGTTTATTCTGTCGGTAATCGTTCGGCAGGCATCGCTTTCATCTGTCTTATTATCGTTTGCGGGAGTTATTCCGTATGACGCCGGATCGGCACCCGTCGATTTGATATAAGACTCCATTGCGGCATTTCCGCTGCTTGACGTGCTTTCGGAAAGTACAAGCGCGTTATCAAGCTCGTCGTCGGGAAAATCCTTCTCCTTCCCCGATGCGGCAGCTATCGCCTGTGCCGTTTTGTAAAGCTGAATGGCTTTTTTCCAATCGCCCTCAAGCGCGGAAATGCGCGCAGACATAAGAATGACCTGTGAAGAGGAAGCGTCTCCCTTTTTCAGCTCATTCAAAATCATTTTTGCCTCTGCGATATTTCCGTCGGCGATGTATCTTCCCGCTATGGTGAGATAGTCTTCCTCATTCGCAGAAATGACCGACGGCGAATCTGTGCTGTCGATAGCGGGCGCATTGTCCTTTATTTCGCTTATCAGCATTTTAAATCCCGGAATACCGGTCGCAATGCTCAGAGCAATAAGCGCCGTGCACAAAATAACGGCATCGGCGCGAAAATACTTTCTGACCAATGCTATAACCGAGATAATAATCAATGTAAGTATTAGCGGAATAAAAAGCTGAATATACAGATTCAAGTCGATCCACCTCCGAAACTTTATTTTCCGGCTGTTAAAATTTTTTCAACATATTCTAACATAAAAAAACACAAATTGCAATACTTATATCGCTGCGGTAATCGAATATTTCAAACGAAAAAAGTCCCGAAGTCCGCGTTTTGCGTCAGACTTCGGGGCTTTTTGCAAGATCGAGAGCATCAGAACATCGATATCTGTTCGATATCACTGATTTTTTCGGCTTTTTCGATGTTTTCCGACTCCTTCGGTGCGTTTTCGGCTGCAAGCTTTTCCGCATCGCGTTTATCCTTCGCCGAGAAAATCGTTATCTGATTCGTTTCGTTGAGCTCATTCAGAACGCCCTGCTCCATAAGCATATCCACGATCGTTTTCGAAAGCTTCGCCTCACGTTTGAGCTGATCTATCGAAACTATCTCGCATCTGTCTCTCGCTTCCATAATGTTGGCGGCGGCGTTCTCGCCGAGACCGGAAAGCGACGAAAACGGCAGACGTATTTTCCCGTCCTCGGGCAGGAACTTATAAGCGTGCGATTTGTAAAGATCGATCGGAAGGAACTTGAGACCGCGCGCATAGTATTCGAGAACGAGCTGCAGCGCATCGTAATTCGCAGCTTCCTTCTGGCTCATTTCCGTTCCGAGCTTTTTGAGTTTTTCAAGCTCGGAACGAACTGCATCCATGCCGCCGAGCACGGTCTGAGCTTCGAATCCGTCCGGCGCGGCGGTAAAATACGCCGCATAAAACTCAACGGGATAATATATTTTATACCATCCGAGACGGAGTGCGTCGATAACATATGCGGCGGCGTGTGCCTTCGGGAACATATATTTTATCTTCTTGCACGATGCGATATACCATTCGGGCACACCTTTGGAAATCATCATTTCCTCGTATTCGGGCTTGAGTCCGCGTCCCTTACGCACATCCTCCATGATCTTGAACGCGATGCTCTTTTCAAGATCATACTTATGTATAAGGGTCAGCATTATATCGTCGCGCGTCGCTATGACATCCGCAATTGTACAGATTTTATCCTTTATAAGCTCTTCCGCGTTGCCGAGCCATACATTCGTACCGTGGGTCAGTCCGGATATCTGAAGAAGGTCGGAGAATGTCTGCGGATTTGCTTCGACAAGAACTCCGCGGACAAAGCGCGAGCCCATTTCGGGAAGACCGAGTGTTCCCGTTTTGCATTCATGAAGCGCATCCGGCTTTATCCCGAGCGGCTCCGTCGAAGTAAACAGCTTATACACCTTGGAATCCGACATCGGAACGTCGAGGATGTTCGTATTTGTATACTCTTCAAGACGTTTATACTTTGTCGGAATATCGTGTCCGAGTATATCAAGCTTGAGGATCGTATCGTGAAGATAGGTGAACGCGAAATGCGTTGTTATAATGTCGGAATTCGGGTCGTCCGCGGGATGCTGAATCGGTGTGAAATCATATACGTCATATTCGGCGGGTACGACTATTATTCCGCCCGGGTGCTGTCCTGTCGTGCGTTTGACTCCGGCTATTCCGGAAACCATTCTGTCGCACTCCGCCCTGTTTACCGAAACATGCTTTTCCTCAAGGTACTTCATTACATAGCCGAATGCGGTTTTATCCGCAAGTGCTCCGAGAGTTCCCGCGCGGAATGCTTTTCCCTTTCCGAAAAGCACCTCTGTAAATCTGTGGGCATCAGCCTGTACGTCACCGGAAAAGTTGAGGTCGATATCGGGCGTTTTGTCTCCGTTGAATCCGAGAAACGTCTCGAACGGAATATCATGTCCGTCACGGATCATTTCCGTGCCGCACTCGGGGCAGTTTTTCTCGGGCAGATCAAAGCCGGAGCCGATTTCGCCCTTTACAAAGAATTCGCTGTGACGGCATTTCGGGCAGCGGTAATGTGGGGGAAGCGGATTGACCTTTGTTATTCCCGCCATTGTCGCGGCAAAGGACGAGCCTACCGAACCGCGCGAGCCAACCTGATATCCCGCGGCCTCGCTGTTCTCAACGAGCTTTCGCGCGATGATATACATTATCGCAAAGCCGTTTTTGATTATTGAATTGAGCTCTTTCTCAAGTCTTTCCTGTACAACGGACGGCAGAGGGTCTCCGTACATTTCGCGTGCAAGCGAATGACACTTTGTTGTAAGCTCTTCTTCCGCTCCGTCAATGTGCGGAGGATAATTCCCTTTCGGAATCGGTCTGACGACCTCGACCATGTCGGCTATTTTATTCGGGTTTTCGATAACCACCTCGCGCGCCGTGTCCTCTCCGAGGTACGAAAACTCTTCGAGCATTTCCTTCGTTGTACGGAAATACAGGCGTGAATCGCGGTCGTAATCGCTGAATTTCATGCCGGCAAGAAGTATGTTTCTGTAAAGCGCGTCTTCACGGTCGATATAGTGTGAATCGCAGGTCGCACATACCGGGATTCCGAGCCGATGACCGAGATCGACGATCCTTTTGTTCAGCGCCATCAGACCTTCGTCATCGGCAACACGTCCTTCATCGACAAGAAAGCGGTTGTTGGAAAGCGGCTGAATTTCAAGATAATCGTAAAATTTCGCTATCGACTCTATTTCCGCCTCCGGCTTGTTTTCGAGTATTGCCGTAAAAAGCTCGCCGGCTTCGCAGGCGGAGCCTATTATCAGTCCTTCGCGGTTTGCTTCAAGCTGAGTGCGCGGGATTCTCGGATGGCGTCGAAAATATTTCAGATACGAATCCGAAACAAGGCGGTAGAGGTTTTTCAGCCCGACCTGATTCTTGACTATTATTATCTGATGATAGGTGCGCAGTTTCAGCGGGTCCGCCTTTTCGCTCATCGCCTTGTTCATTGCTTCAAGATCGCGGATTCCCTCGTCAAAGCATTTGTCCACCATTTTATAGAAGATCGCGGAAAGCATCTTGGCGTCGTCCGACGCACGGTGGTGATTGAAATCTCCGAGAGAAAAGTACTTTGCGAGAACATCGAGCTTGTGCTTCTGCAGATTCGGATTGACATATCTCGACATTGCAACCGTATCGAGATACGGATTTGTAAAGCTAAGGCCGAGCTTGTCCGCAGCGCATCTGATAAAGCTTGTGTCGAATCCTGCATTGTGAGCGATAAGGAGGCTGTTTCCCGCAAATTCGAGAAATTTCGGAAGCACTTCGGAAATCGGCGGTGCATCGGCAACGGTTTCATCGCTGATTCCCGTGAGCTCGGTTATGTTTTCAGGGATATGTACTCCGGGATTCACAAGCATATTGAATTCATCAATAAGCTTGCCGGATTTCATGCGGACCGCGCCGATCTCGGTAATCTCGCAGTTAAGCGGAGAAAGACCGGTCGTTTCTATATCGAAAAATACAAACTCATCGTCAAAGGAAGCGTTGCATTCGCCGTACAGGGCGCGCGCCGTATCGTCAACGAAATATGCTTCGAGTCCGTAAAGAATCTTTATGTCGGTATCGCTCTTTTTCTTCAGATCCTCCGCCGTCAGCATGGCGATCGGAAAAGCCTGGAGGTTTCCGTGGTCTGTTATGGCTACCGCCTTATGTCCGAACGCCGCGGCTGTCTTTACGACCTCATCGGGCTTTGACGTTGCGTCCATCGCCGACATGGAGGTGTGAATATGAAGCTCCACTCTCTTTTCTTCGGCGTTATCCGAGCGCATCACCCGTTTGACTTCCGCGATATCCGAATAACTTATGTAGCTTTCCCCGTCGAATTTATCCTTTTTGATATCTCCGTGAAAAGCGTATGCCTTACCCGGCTTAAGAGACGACGTAAGCTCCGCAGCGGCATCGGGATCCATCAGAGTTTTAACGTAGACAGACGCATCCTTGTCCGTTATTCCGATCGAAATGCTTATTTTCCCGGTCTTTTTTATTTCGCGTGTATTTACCGCAAAAACCTGTCCTACTACGGAAATGTCCTTTTGACCCGCGTGAAGCGCGCGGATAGGCAGAAGATTTTCAAATGTAAAGACATCACCCGATACGGTTTTAGGCACTGAAACATCGAATTTCATTTTGCCGCACTCAAAGACAAAATCGTCAATGCGTCTGCATTCGTTGCTTCCTTCAAAAAGCGACGGAACCCACGGATAAGAAACCGCAGACATTTCTTTTGCATGCTGCTCCGCTTTGGCGCGCTTTTCTTCTTCTTCGCGCGCTTTTTCGATTGCCGCTCTTTCCTTTGCGGCAAGCTCGTTCTGGATGCGGATCTGCTCTTCCTTATCCGCTTCGAATCTGTTGTAAAAATCCTCGTAATCGCTGCGCTTCGAAATTTTCACACCGTAATCTACGGAAAATTCGCTTTTTATTATCGATGAAAAAAGCTTTGCCGTCTCGGCAAGATCGAGAAGTGATATTCCGCCATCGCCGAAAGGAAGAAAAATTTCAACCTCGCTGTCGCCGAATGTGGTTTCGTAATGATCGAAAAAACCGTTTGTCACGATTCCGATACGCTTTGCCTCCTCGATAACTTCGGGAAGGTAATCGGGCGAAAAAAGCTCCGACGGATAGTGAGGCAGTATCCGTACATACTTTATACCGCGGTCGCCGTATGCTTCAACTATTTTTCTTTCAACGGAGTAAATTACCTTTTTGGGAAATACCTTTTCAAGCTCGACGCGAAATTCATAGAAGCCTTTTTCCTTATCGCCTCTTTTGCCGTAGCTTCGAACCGATAAAAGAAACTCCCGTTCAGCCGGACCCGGTTCTATTTTGAACAATTCTGAAAATTTTTTAGACGTCATGTTATTCCTCAAATACTGTTCTCTGCTATATCCTTCAACTCATGAATAAGGCGCGGGATTATTTCTTCTTCGGGGACTTTCCCGACAATTTGCCCTTTTTTGAAAAGCACGGCGTCGCCCTCGCCGCCCGCGATCCCGACGTCGGCTTCGCGTGACTCTCCGGGTCCGTTCACGGCGCATCCCATGAGAGCAACCGTTATGTCCTTTCCGTTTGTGTCGAAGTTCTTCACCTCTTCGCGGAATCTTGCGGAAAGTTCGATAAGATTTATCTTCGTCCGTCCGCATGTCGGACACGAAACGATATGTAACGATGGCTTTGCAAGACCGAGTGCGCTCAGTATCTCACGTCCCGCTTCAACTTCGCGGACGGGATCGGCGGTAAGCGACACGCGGATGGTGTCCCCGATTCCGTCCGAGAGGAGTGAACCGATTCCGACGCAGTTTTTGACAAGTCCCGAATATTCGTCTCCCGCTTCGGTGACCCCGATATGAAGCGGATGCTCCGACTGAGCCGAAACAATACGGCATGCCTTTATCATATCAGCGGTACGCGAGGATTTAATTGATATAACTATATCCGAAAAGCCGCAGGATTCGAGCGCTTCAGCCTCTTCAAGCGCACTTTCGGCAAGCGCTTCGGGCGTCGGCGCAGAGTATTTTTCAAGAAAGCGTTTGTCGAGCGAACCGCCGTTTACGCCGATTCTGATCGGAACCGAGGAGGCGGCACAGGCGGAAGCGACCTCTTCCACCTTCCACTTTGCACCGATATTTCCCGGGTTTATCCGTATTTTATCGGCACCTGCGCGCACCGATGCCAAAGCGATCCTATAATCAAAATGGATATCCGCGACGAGCGGAACAGTAAGCCCCGATTTTTTTACATATGCAAAAATCCCCGCCGCCTCTTCCGACGGAACGGCGATCCGTACTATATCACATCCCGCATCCGCAAGCTTTTTCACCTGTCTGAGAGTGGAATCAAAATCAAGCGTGTCGGTATTTGTCATCGACTGAACCGCAACGGGAAAGTCCGCACCGACGGCGACGTTTCCGATCAGCACCTTTTTTGTTTTTCCGAACACCTTAAACCTCTTTTCTAAAACAGAGAAACAACGTCCTTAAAAGCAATGAGAACCATCAAAATCATCAGGATCACAATCCCGGCAAAATGGATATAACCTTCAACATTACGGTTCACGGGCTTTCTTCGGATAAGCTCAATGAACTGAAAAGCAAGTCTGCCGCCGTCAAGTGCGGGAAGCGGAAGAAGGTTCATTATTCCGAGATTCATGCTTATGACGACCGCAAGGTAAACAAACTGATATACGCTGCGGCTTGCCGCGTCCGCAAGCATCTGCGTGACCGCAACGGGACCTGAAACCGCCTTTACTCCGTACCTTCCGGAAATAAGGTCTCCGAGCGATTCCCATATCATCTTTATCGTGGATACGGACTTGAAAAATCCGTGCTTCAGAACGGTGACGGGGTTTTTCGGCTCCGTATACATACGGAAGTCTCTTATTCCGAAGGTAACGCCCTGATCCTTTATCTTTGTAAAATCGACATTTTCGATCACCATACGTTCGCCGTCGCGTATAACTGTGATATCGATCGGACGGTAGCCCTGATGGACAATTTCGTAATTTACCTCATCGCCGATATGGACACTTGACTTTCCGACCTTTATTATCCTGTCTCCGGCGCAAAGTCCGGCGTTCTCGCTCGAATGATATGAATATTCATCGTCCGAAAGCTCGCCGTAGGCGTTATCAAAATCGCTTTCCGGTATAAAATCATAAACGACCGTCGACGCAAGACCGGATGAAAAAGCGACAAGGACAGCCATAACAAGTATTCCTGCGACAAGGTTCACAGTCGCACCTGCCGCTGTGATTATCATCCGCTGCCATACGGGCTTGCGGCAGAATGCGTTTTCGTCTTCGCTGTCCTCATCTTCGCCGACCATACTGACAAATCCGCCGATCGGAAAAAGCCGCCAAGAGTACACGATCCCGGATTTGGCGGACACCCTTGAAAGTATCTTCGGACCCATTCCGAGCGCAAATTCATTTATTTTAACGCCGAAAAGCCGGGCAAACGCAAAATGCCCCGCTTCATGTATGAATATCAGAACGCCGAAAATAAGAATTGCAAGTAAAATATAAAGTATAAAAATCGGAACTCACTTCCCTACATATTTTTTATTATTTCGTAGCATACTTCGTCGGCTTCGCGGCGAGCTTCATATATCGATTCCTCCGAGATGCCGTAAATCTTCACTTTATCAAGCGCTGCAAATACCGCGCGCGAAATGTCGCCGAATCCGATATTTCCGGCTATAAATTCGCCCACCGCCCGTTCGTCAGCCGCGATCAGCGAACAAAGCGCGGTTCCGCCCATTTTGTACGCCTCTCTTCCGGCGTTCAGAAGAGGAAATGCCTTTTCGTCGGGACGGTCGAAAGTTAGCGTTCCGACAGAGGCGAAATCAAGCCCGGCAGAGCGCACCTCGGCGCGCCCGGGAAAGGTAAGCGCGTATCTGACCGCGGAACGCATATCCGGCAATCCGAGCTGCGCTATCACGGTATTATCAATATATTCCACCATCGAGTGAATTATACTCTGGCGGTGGATAACGACTTCGATCCGCTCGGGCTCAACGCCGAAAAGACGAACCGCTTCGATGATTTCAAATCCTTTATTCATAAGTGTGGCGCTGTCTACGGTTATCTTCGGTCCCATTTTCCATGTGGGATGTGCAAGCGCCCTTTCGGGAGTAACCTTTTCAAGCTCGTCGGAGGTCATCCCGAAGAAAGGTCCGCCGGATGCGGTCAGAATTATTTTTAACACATTTTCGGCAAGTGAAGAACCTTCACGGCGATTTTCGGCAAGACACTGAAAAACGGCACTGTGTTCGCTGTCTACGGGCACAAGCTCTCCGCCGCTTTTTCTGATATTGTCGAAAATCATCTCTCCGGCGCAGATTACCGCTTCCTTATTCGCCATCGCCAAACGTGTGGGTGTCCGGGAAGCTTTCAGTGCCGAAGCAAGTCCCGCAAGTCCCGCAATAGCGTGAACGGTAACGTCTGCGCAGTGTGCTTCAAGTGCATCGGACATTTGCTCTTCGCCGAAAATGACCTTTGTTGTGCAATTGCCTATCATCTTTTCAAGCTCGCGCGCCGTATCGCAGTCCGCCACACAGGCGATCTCGGGAGAAAATTCTTTTATTTGCTCAGCTATGAGTTTTATGTTTTTATGACCGGTAATCATAACGACATCGAGCCCGAGCTCCTTTATAACGTCAAGAGCCTGCGTTCCTACGGAGCCCGTCGAGCCGAGCACGCTTACAGTTTTGACGGATTTATTCATTTTCAGCCTGCCAATGCTACAAATTCGGGGAACAGCGTTAGAATAAGTATTATCGGTGATGTTGCGAGAACGCTGTCAAAGCGGTCAAGAACTCCGCCGTGTCCCGGAAAGATTTTTCCGTAATCCTTTATTCCGTATTTTCTTTTGATAACGGAGGCGATAAGGTCTCCGAGCTGCGATATTACCGAAACGATAATTCCGACAGCAAACATCCTGAGTACAAGAATTATGCCGACTTTATTTCCGATCAAAGAGGCGGTCACCGCGCCGAACGCCGAGCACGAAAGACCGCAGAAAAACATCCCGCCGATACTTCCCTCCACGGTCTTTTTCGGGCTTACCTCGGGGATAAGCTTGTGCTTGCCGAAGAAAACTCCGCAGAAATAAGCGAATACATCCGAAATAAGAGGCATGAAGATAGCTATAAGTATCAGGTATTCTCCGAATTCGCGCGAACGGAGAAGTATGATCGATGTAAAGGCGAGAACTATATAAAATGTGGTCGCAAATGTTGCAAACACATCGTCAACGGGGACTTTTCCCTTTGAAAAAACGGAAAACGCGAGCAGCAGAAGCAAATATAAAAATGCTCCCGAAACAAGAAAGCTCACATACTCGCTCTCGTTTGTGACAATTTTCGCAAACAAGGTAGCAAGAAGCGAAAACAAGAGCGAAAGAACCGTTATCCTCTTTTCTTTTCGTACTCCTATGCATCCGAGCATCTCAAAAACCCCGATTGCCGACAGGAAGGTAAACAGTGCCGCAAATATCGGAGTATCGGAAAAACGGCAAACCGTAAGGAGCACTGCAGCTATAACGATCCCGGTAATAATTCTCTTTTTCATATCAAAAATCCTCTGTCTCTAATACTCAAAGACTGCCTTTCATTACGCTCATCTGCCGATCGCGCGGCGGATCATCAGCTTTTCGGAGCCGCTCCGAAATTTCTTTTCCGCTTGGAAAAGTCAACGATAGCTTTCGCAACTTCGTTTCTGTCAAAGTCGGGCCAAAGGGTATCGGTAACGTATATTTCGGAATACGCAGCCTGCCAAAGCAGAAAGTTCGACAGGCGGAATTCCCCTGCGCTGCGTACGATCAGATCGGGATCCGGGCAGTGCGCCGTATAAAGCGCAGACGAAATATCGTCCTCGGTCACGGATTTTTTGCCTTCGGCGATCAGGCGGTTAACTGCATTTGTAATCTCCGCACGCGAGCCATAGTTCAACGCGATATTCAGAAGAAGTCTGTTGTTTTCCGTCAGCTTCTCAAGCTCGGTACAGCGCTTTGCAAACTTCTCGCCGAGAGCGTTTTTATCTCCGAGAAATCGATATTTCGCGTTATTCTTTTTATCGTCGCGCACCGCTTCCGAAATATTTGATTCGAGAAGATCCATTATTGCGTTGATCTCACGTTCGGGTCTTTTCCAATTTTCCGTGGAAAAAGCATATACGGTAAGCGTTTCTATACCGAAATCGTCGCATATGTGCACCACATTCTTAAAAGCGGCGGCGCCCTTTGCATGCCCTGCTTCACGCGGAAGAGAGCGTGAAGTCGCCCAACGTCCGTTTCCGTCCATTATAAACGCAATGTGGCGAAGCGACGAGTCCTTGACCAATTTTCTTATATCTTCATCGGAGTAATGAAGCTTTTTCTTTCCGAACATCAAAAAACTCCCAAATAGTATTTATGTAAGCCGAAACATATTCCAAACGCCCCGGCATACCGCGCCGAGGCGTTTATCGGTGCAAACCGAAAGCATCCGTCAGATAGACATTATTTCCTTGTTTTTGTCTTCGGTTATTGCGTCGATCTCTTTGATATACTTATCGGTAAGATCCTGAATGCGCTTTTCGGACTGCTTGATTTCGTCCTCGTTCATCTCGCCGCTCTTCTTCATTTCCTTGCATTTGTCATTTGCTTCACGGCGGATGTTGCGCACCGCGACCTTCGCCTCTTCGCCGTGCTTTGCGATCTGCTTGATGATCTCGCGGCGGCGCTCCTCCGTGAGCTGCGGGAACGTAAGTCTGATTATCTTGCCGTCGTTCTGAGGAGTAATGCCCACGTCGGAAGCAAGAATTGCCTTTTCGATATTTTTAAGAGTCGATGCGTCCCAAGGCTGTATCATAAGGGTTCTCGCATCGGAAGCCTTCACTTCCGCGACCTGATTTATCGGAGTCGCCACTCCGTAGTAATCGACGGTGACCTTCGAAAGCACCGAAGCGTTCGCGCGTCCGGCACGGATCGTGGCAAGATTCTCGGAATAAGCCGCGATGCTCTTCTGCATTTTAGCCTCTGTAGGTTTGGTATCAAAATTCATTTTCTCATCTTCCTTTCTTAATCTACGATTGTTCCTATTTTTTCGCCCATTATGACTCTGTATATGTTCTCGGAATCGTCAAGTCCGAATATATGAAGCTTCATGTGGTTATCCATCGCAAAGGATGCGGCACATGTGTCGATTGCCGAGAGATGATTTTTGAGGATATAGTCGTAATCAACCTCGGACAGCTTTTTCGCATCGGGATTTTTGCGCGGATCGTCGGTATAAATTGCATCTATATTCTTCGCCATAAGTACCACGTCCGCACCGATCTCCGCACCGCGCAGAACAGCGGCGGTATCGGTGGAGAAGAACGGATTTCCCATTCCGCATCCGAAGATCGTCACCTTGCCCCGGTTAAGATGAGAAACTGCTTTGTTTCTCGAATAGAATTCCGCAAATGCCTCTATCGGTACGGCTGTCATGACACGCGCATCAATATCCGCACGCTCGAAGGCATCCTGAATCGCAAGCGAATTAATAACCGTCGCAAGCATTCCCATGTGATCCGCACGGGTGTGCTCCATCGTTCCGCCCTGACGTCCGCGCCATATATTTCCGGCACCGACTACAATTCCGAACTGTACGCCTTTGTCCATGCAGCGCTTAATGACCCCGACTATCTCATCGAGATACTCATGATTAAGGATTCCGTCCGCTCCCGCCGAAAGCGCCTCTCCCGAAAGCTTAAGTAATACCCGTTTATATACAGGCGTGTCGCTGTGGCTCATAATCAACCTCGCATCCGTTTATTTGTTTTGCTCCCCTATATTTTACACGAAAACAGTGTATTTGTAAATATCTATTTGAATATTTCCGATAAAAAAGAAAGAGGCGATGTCCGAAAAGCCGACAAATAAAAAAAGAGAGCGTGAAATAATGCCTTGTGTGAACGAATAAAAATCCGCCGATCAAACGGAAAAACTGCTTGATCGGCGGATTTTTAAGGAACATAATTTATTTCAGGCTGATGCGCACCCGTGCTCAGTCCTCGTCGCAATCGCAGAGGGGCATAACCCATACGTTTCTGAAGGAAACGGCGTTTCCGTGATCCTGAAGCATAAGCGGACCCTTTGCGACACGGCGGTTTTCGGTGATTCCGCCGGGAGTAACGCTCGGAAGAATGAAGTTGTTATGTACAACGATTCCGTTCTGAAGAAGCGTAATGCGTCCGTCCTCAGCTATCTCGCCGTACTGATTAAAGCGGGGAGCTCTGAAGATAATGTCGTAGGTCTGCCACTCCTCGGCGGGAAGGCATGCATTGCAAAGCGGAGCCTGAATGCTGTAGATACCGGAGCAATCGTCGTTGTGCGGATTTTCGATGCCGTAGGAATCGAGAACCTGGATCTCGTAGCAGCCGTGAACATAAACGCCGCTGTTGCCCTTTGCCTGACCGGTGCAGTCGGGCATATCGGGGATTCTGAACTCGACGTGAATGTGAGCGTCGGAGAACTGATAATCAGAAACGATATCCTCGTGACCTACGGTCGCAATTCCGTCCTCAACCTTCCAGTCGGGGGTGTTGCCCGACCAGCGGGACTTCCATCCGGAAAGATCGGTACCGTCAAAAAGGTATACTTTTTCTTTATTCATCTTATTTGATTCCTTTCAAAATAAGGGATTTACTTAATTCTAATCCATTCGCCGCGCAAAATCAAGGTGTTTCGCAAAAATTACCTCAGCTTTTTTGAAATATCTCAAATCGGGATGTGTTTTTTCTCTGCCACGTCACAAAAACGCCGCTGCAGACATATAATTTATTAAAACAATTTGTGCGAAGCGAGGTGCATTTATGACTGTATACACTGTGGAAAGCGGAGACAGTGTTTATTCGATAGCAAGGAAATTCGGCGTTCCCGCGTCAAGAATAGTTACCGACAACGAGCTTTCGAATCCGTCGCGGCTGACCGTCGGTCAGTCTATCGTGATTCTCTATCCGACGGAAACATATACGGTGCGCGGCGGCGACACGCTTGACGCCGTATCACGAAGAACGGGAGTATCACTAAATGAGCTTTGGCGGAACAATCCGACGCTCGGCGGAAAATCAACGGTATATCCGGGGCAGACGCTGAACATCCGTTATGAAGCTCCGCCGCTCGGCGATGTATACACAAACGGATATGTGTATACATATGTAAACCGCGATGTGCTCAGAAAAACTCTGCCCTATCTGACGTATCTGTCGGTGTTCTCGCACGGGTTCAGAGAAGACGGATCGCTTCTCCCGCCCGAAGGCGGAGACGAAGAGATCATATCGATAGCAAAGGAATACGGCACGGTTCCGCTGCTTACGCTTACCTCGATAACGGAAAACGGAACATTTTCTTCGGAGCTTGTCGAAAGCCTTCTTTCTTCTCCCGAGCTTACTTCTTCCGTTGCAGTCTCCCTTGCCGAAACTGCGGTCGAAAACGGCTACGGCGGTGTTGATCTTGATTTCGAATATATTCCGTCGCAGTATGCCGACGGGTATGTCGCCCTTATAAATGAACTTCAGACTCTTTTGCCGGAAGGATATGTGATCTTTACCTCGCTTGCACCGAAAACCTCCGCGGCGCAGAGCGGGTTGCTCTACGAAGGTCACGATTACGGGAAAATAGGTGCCGCGTCCGATTATGTCCTGCTCATGACATACGAATGGGGATACACCTACGGTCCGCCGCTCGCCGTCGCTCCTAAGCCTCAGGTGCGTCAGGTGATCGAATATGCTCTGTCCGAAATACCTTCATCAAAAATCTTTATGGGGATTCCGAATTACGGATACGATTGGACTCTCCCTTATGTGAGAGGCGAATCAAAGGCTCAGTCCCTTTCGAATATCGAAGCGCTCCGCCTCGCCGGAGAAAAGAACGCGGAAATAATGTTCAGCGAAACGGCGCAGACCCCGTATTTCAATTATTTCGAGCGGAACAGCCGAGGCGGAGCATCCGAGCATGTCGTGTGGTTCGACGATGCACGGAGCATGGATTCAAAGCTCAGGCTCATATCGGAATACGGTCTTTACGGCGGGGGTGTATGGAACGTAATGAAGTATTTCCCCGCGCTCTGGACCGTGATGAATTCTCTCTATAATATAAGAAAATTATAATCGGTACCTGTGCCGCGGAAACTGTGCGCGGATAAAAACGTGAGTATCGTCGGCAAGCGAAGAGCGCAGATGCCCGGAATTTTCGGTCACATCGTTCGACTGCCGTGATATGAGCCGCAGTTCGGCATCCACGGACGGAGCGGAGGACACCCCCGATCCGTCCGTTTTTGTCCCGCGTACATCGCTTTTTTTACTTAATTGCTTATTTTTATTGCTTTTTCGGGCTTTTCGTGGTAAAATGAAATGATTATATTTTCAGAGGTTTTCTAATGATTGAACGCAGATATATTGACCTGAAACATGAGCTTTTCGATATTTACTACGGGAAACTCAACGACATGCAGAGAGAGAGCGTATATTCGGTAAACGGTCCGAATCTTATTCTTGCCGGAGCCGGAAGCGGAAAAACGACGGTCCTCGTAAACCGCATAACCCACATAATCCGTTACGGCAACGGTTACGCCGTGAATTTTATTCCGGACGATCTCACCGAAGAAACCATCGCCGAAATGGAACGGGCGAAAAGCCTGCCTCACGACGAGCTCGGCAAATTTCTCGAAAGATTCTCATACGATGCGCCGAGTCCGTGGTCGGTGATGGCAATAACCTTCACGAACAAGGCTGCAAATGAGATCAAGGCCAGACTTTACGCAGCATTCGGCGAAGGCTCGGAAGCAGCATACGAAGTATGGGCGGGAACATTCCACTCGATATGCATGAGGCTTCTGCGCCGCTACGGAGAAGCCGTCGGATACACAAGCGATGCCGGAATATGCGACACCGACGATGCGAAAAAGCTGATCACCGACTGCATGAAAAAGCTCAACATCGACACAAAACAGCTTCCGGTAAAATCGGTCATGTCGGCAATAAGCCGTGCAAAGGACAATCTTATGACCGCGGCGGACTTCTCAAAGGAAACCGGAAACGATTTCAAGCTCAAGCAGATCGCAAGAATTTACGAAATGTATTCGGCGCGTCTTCTCGAATCGAATCTTCTCGACTTCGACGATATCATCATGCAGACCGTATTTATGCTTCGGTTCAACGACGAAATACGGAGAAAGCTGCAGAATCGATTCCGCTATGTTCTTGTCGATGAGTTCCAAGACACAAACGTAGCTCAGCTTGAGCTCACGATGCTCCTATCGGGCGGATACGACAACATCATGGTCGTCGGAGATGACGATCAGAGCATATACAAGTTCCGCGGTGCGACGATTGAAAACATTCTTTCGTTCGACCGGAAATACGAAAATGTCACCGTTATCCGTTTGGAACAGAACTACCGATCGACAAAGAACATTCTCGATGCGGCAAATGCGGTCATAAAGAAAAACGAAGGACGTCATGCGAAAAATCTCTGGTGCGACGGCGCAAAAGGAGACGAGATTTCCCTTGTCCGGCTTCAGAATCAGCTTGACGAGGCAAAATACATATGCGATACCATAACGGATGCCGTATCCTCGGGAAGGTACTCTTACAGGGATTTTGCAATTCTGTACCGAATGAACTCGCAGTCACGGACGCTCGAGCAGGCAATGGCAAAGGGCGGCGTTCCCTATCGGCTTCTCGGCGGTACGCGCTTCTTCGACCGGGCGGAAATCCGTGATATGGTCGCATATCTCTGCGTTATAAACAATCCCTCCGACAGCATACATTTGCGGAGAATCGCAAATGTGCCGAAAAGAGGAATCGGCGAGCGTTCTCTCGAAAACGCTGAAATGCTTGCGTCGTCTCTCGGAATATCGATGCTCGAGCTTATGAGAAATGCCTCGCACTATGAAGCGCTGCCTACCGCCGCCGCTCACTCGATGGAGGAGTTTGCGAAAATGATCGCGGATTTCCGCGTGATGGCTGACGAGGGCAACATTTCGGAGCTTATTCGCCGTGTATACGAGGATACAGGATACGAAAAAATGCTGGAAGCAGCAGGTGAGGCGGAAGCAGATCGGATCGACAACGTCGGAGAGCTTGTTTCCACCGCAGTGCAGTATGAGGAAAATGCGGACGAACCTTCCCTTTCCGAATTCCTTCTTGATGTTGCGTTGGTTTCGGATGTCGATAAATACGACGAAAGCGCAGATGCCGTTGTCCTTATGACGATCCACAGTGCCAAAGGGCTTGAATTCCCCGTCGTATTTCTTCCCGGACTTGAGGAAGGAATTTTCCCTGGATATCAGTCGATATTCAATCCCGAAGACATTGAAGAGGAGCGGCGCCTCTGCTATGTTGCAATCACACGCGCGAAGGAAAAGCTGTATCTGCTTCACGTTCACGAAAGAATGCTGAACGGCTCCACTCAGTACAACAAGGTCTCTCGCTTCGTCGAGGAGATTCCTCCGGAGCTTATAGACGAGCAGGACAAGACCGGGCGCTCCGGTCGGATCATGTCCTTCGGCGATGAAAAGGAAATGCATTCGCTCAAGGTCAGACAGAACAGGAATTCTCCCCTCGGAACGTCTCCGGCGCGCATTAACGCGGAAAAGAATCTCGGCATAATAAAGAAAGAAAACAAGCCGAAGCCTTCGGCTTTCGCCGTCGGAAACAGGGTGCGCCATGTGACGTTCGGCCCGGGAACCGTACTGTCCGTCAAGCCGATGGGCGGAGACATAATGTACGAAATAGATTTCGACAAGGTCGGAACGAAAAAGCTCATGGCGACATTTGCAAGGCTCACCGCCGAATAAAAAATTTATAACACAAGAAAATAATTGAAAGGACGCTTTGATTTTTCAGAGCGCGGTAAAAATACTGTGAAAAACGAAAAGCTGGTAGAAAACATCACTTCAATGGACGAAGACTTTGCCAAATGGTACACGGATATCTGTCTGAAAGCGGATCTCGTCGCTTATTCGAGCGTAAAGGGCTGCATGATAATACGCCCTTACGGCTATGCAATATGGGAAAACATTCAGTCGATCCTCGACCGCCGCTTCAAGGAGCTCGGTCATGAGAACGTGCTCATGCCCATGTTTATCCCCGAATCGCTGCTCAACAAGGAAAAAGAGCACGTTGAAGGATTTGCTCCCGAAGTTGCATGGGTAACTCACGGCGGAAGCGAGAAGCTTACCGAGCGTCTTTGCGTCCGTCCGACCTCGGAAACGCTTTTCTGCGAGCATTATGCCGACATCATAAAATCATGGCGCGATCTTCCGAAGCTTTACAATCAGTGGTGCAGCGTCGTTCGTTGGGAGAAGACCACCCGTCCCTTCCTCCGTACCCGCGAATTCCTCTGGCAGGAGGGTCACACAATGCACGCAACCGAAGAGGATGCGCGTGAAGAGACAGTGCGTATGCTTAATGTATATGCCGATTTCCATGAGAAGGATCTCGCAATTCCCGTTGTAAAGGGCGCAAAAACTCCCTCGGACAAGTTTGCGGGCGCTGAGGACACTTACACAATCGAAGCTCTCATGCACGATGGAAAAGCACTTCAGGCGGGTACAAGTCATTATTTCGGAAATGGTTTTGCGAAGGCTTTCGATATCACTTATGCCGACCGTGAAAACAAGCTCATTCATCCATTCCAGACCTCGTGGGGCTCGAGCACCCGTATGATCGGCGGAATAATAATGACTCACGGAGACGACAACGGACTTGTTCTTCCTCCGGCAATCGCGCCGATCCAGGTCGCGGTCATTCCTGTTCAGATGCACAAGGAGGGCGTTGCCGATGCAGCCCGCGCGGTCGCAGACCGTCTCCGCGCGCACGGAATCCGCGTAAAGGTCGACGATTCCGACAATTCTCCCGGATGGAAGTTCGCCGAATATGAGATGAAGGGCGTGCCGCTCAGAATCGAGATCGGTCCGCGCGATATTGCCGAAAACAAGTGCGTTATGGTTACAAGAACAAAGCGCGAAAAGACGTTCGTCTCGCTTGACGAGCTTGAGGCGAGTGTAGATGAAAGACTTCGCACCGTCCGCGACGAAATGTACGAAAAGGCGCTTGAAAACCGCAGCAGACGCTCCTATGACTGCACAAGCATCGAGGAGATCGGCAAAGCGGTTGCCGAACACGGCGACGGATTTGCATTTGCAATGTGGTGCGGCAGCGAAGAATGCGAGGACAAGGTCAAGGAGCTGACCGGACTCGGTTCACGCTGCGTTCCTCTCAATCAGAGAAAGATCTCGGACAAGTGCGTCTGCTGCGGAAAGCCCGCCGACAAGATGGTTTGCTGGGGCAAGGCATATTGATTTTCGCCTTATCCCGCGCTCGGTTAAAATTCAGACGGAGGTGATGCAGGCTGAAGGAATTTTCAACAAGTATTCCGGACAGGCTCCGGCAGCTTGATTTTGTAATAATAATATGCGCTCTCGGAATGAACTTTCTAAGCCTGCTCGTACTCTACGGCGGGCAGAGCGTATTCGGAATACGTCGGTTCTATGTGCAATTCGGTGCAACCGTGATCGGCATTTGTATTATGCTTGCCATATCTCTCATCGACTACGATGCGATAATATCCCGCTTTGCCCTTCCGATGTTCATTGTCTCCGTCATCATGCTTGCATCACTGATGGTGATAGGCACGGACAACGGCTCGGGAAACAGAAGCTGGATACACATACCGATAATAAATCTTGATATGCAGCCGTCAGAATTTGTAAAGATACTTTTTATCTGCACATTCTCAAAGCATATCGACCGGGTCAAAAGCAACATAAATAAGCTCACGAACGTGCTTCAGCTTGCACTTCACGCAGGGATAATCGTCGGATGCGTCCTTCTTTCGAAGGACCTCGGGTCGGCGCTTGTCTTTATGGCGATAATCGCCGTCATGCTTTTCTGCGCGGGGCTTTCGCTTTGGTATTTTGCTTTTGTCGGCGCGCTGATTCTCATTCTGTCGCCGATACTTTGGTCTCATCTTGCCGAGCATCAGCAGATGCGGATTATTGCCGGATTCAATCCGGATATCGATCCCCTTAAATGGGGATGGGATGCGATAAACAGCCGTAATGCGATAATTTCCGGCGGATTCCGCGGCGCGGGGCTTTTCGGCGGAGAAGCCTTCAAAGCCGTTCACGCAAATCATTCCGACTTTATTTTCATGGTGCTTTGTGAAAAGCTCGGATTTCTCGGTGCATTTGCATATATCGCATTTAACGCGACCATGACAGTCCGTATGATCTGGCTTGCGCGTGTTGCGCGGAAGGATTACGGTGCGCTTATCTGCGCGGGAGTTGCGGCTCTCATGATGGCGCAGACTCTCGAGAACATCGGAATGTGTCTCGCAATGGTGCCTGTTGTGGGAATAACTCTTCCCTTCTGCTCATACGGCGGTTCGTCGATCCTCTCTCTTTACATTTGTCTCGGTCTTATAATGTCAATTTCAACGCACAACAAAAAATATTATTTTGAAAGAGAAAGCGCGTAAACGCTTTCTCTTTTGGCAAAGGTTGCTTTTATGTCAGAAAAGAATTTCAGTATTTGCATACACACTCTCGGCTGCCGTGCGAATCAGTACGAATCGGACGCTATCGCCGCTGCGCTTTGCGCGGAGGGCTTTCGCATCGTGACGGCAAATGAGAGAGCGGATGTATCAATAATCAACACCTGCACGGTGACCGCGGAAAGCGACCGCAAAAGCCGACAGCTCATACGCCGCTGCCGCGCCGTATCCGATCACGTCATTGTCACCGGATGTTTTGCCGAAATATCGCCCGACGCCGCGAAAAGCATCGACGGTGTAGATGCCGTAATCGGAAACAAAAACAAAAGCAGCGTCATTGATGTGGTAAAAAGATTTGCCGAAGGCTCCGCGTATCGGAGAGACGATTTTTCGGAGGATTTCGAATCCTTTGAGGAGTGCGGTGCTCTGAGAGGAGGATGCGCCGTGCGTGCGCGTGCTTACGTCAAAATCGAAGACGGATGCGACAACCGATGCGCGTACTGTATCATTCCCAAGGCGCGCGGTCCCGTGAGATCAAAGTCTCCCGACGACGTTATTTCGGAAGTTGAAGCGCTCGCGTCATCCGGTGTATGCGAAGTGATCCTCACGGGAATCGAAACGGCTTCATACGGCAGGGACTTCGGAAACGGGTACGGTCTTTATGAGCTTTTGCACGATATTTCACTTATCGACGGGATAAAGCGGATCGGAATGGGTTCTCTCGATCCATCGTCAATGCGCGGAGATTTTCCGAAAAGGCTTTCGGCTCTTCCGAATGTACTCCCGCATTTTCACATATCGCTTCAAAGCGGATCGTCCGAAATCCTCGCTGCGATGAGACGGCGCTATAATGCCTCTCAGGCAAAAGCTTTGATCGAAAACATCCGCAGCGCTTACGATGAGGTTACCCTTTCATGCGACATAATTGCAGGATTTCCGGGTGAAAGCGATAAGCTGTTCTCGGAAACGGCGGAATTTCTCAGAGAAGCGCGTTTTCTTCATATTCATGCTTTTCCGTTTTCCCCGCGCGAAGGAACGGAAGCGGTTTCAATGCCGGATCAGGTTCCCGTTGAAGTAAGGCGCGAACGGGTTCGCATACTCTCATCCCTTGATGAGAAAATACGCTCCGAAATCCTTTCGGATTATGTTATGCGCCACCGTCTGAAAGAAGTGAACGTGCTCGCGGAAAAATTCGCCGACGGAAAGCTTACGGGACACACCGAGCATTTCATAGAAACATCATTCGAAGGAAGCGAAAACCTTATCGGAAAAATATGCAGAGTAACGCTCTCGGAAACAGACGCCGGAAAATGCTTCGGAGTCCGGATTGCGGATCAGCCGTGAGATGTTATTTTTCAATGCACAGAAAAGCCGCCTTTGCCCGTTTGGGCAAAGGCGGCTTTTCTACCGATCCGCTCGATCAGAAATCATATCCCTGCGTATCTCTCAATCCGAGAATTTCAACCGTAACATTCGGATTGCTCTTAAGAATATCGACAAGCTGCTCGGCACTCAGTTCGATATCGGTGACCGAAGGTATGAGCAAAGCGGCATCGTCGCTCACAGTTACTCCCGTATTTTCAAAAAGTTCTCTGAAAGCCGCAGCATTTACTTCCTTCAGATAAGCGTATTTCGCGGTACATTTTGCGTCTTCTTTATTATCCGGAAGCATTCCCGCAATTTTCTCCGTGACCGAAGCGCTGATCTTCTCCGCAGTGGCCGTATCAAAAGCTTTTTCTCCGGCAGAGGGTGTCTCACCTGAAATAATGCTTTCGGCATACGCTTCGGCTTCCGCTTTCACGTCACGGTCGCCGAGATCCAGATCCATGCTTACATGTACAGCATCATCTTCCGCGCTGTGTCTGATCTTCTCGACTGCAAGAGGATCTCTCAGGCGTTTTACGAGAAACTCGACATCAGCCCAATTTTTCAGAGTTTCGGCGGCGTTTGCTTTCTGCTCTTCCGTAAGTCCGAGAATCTCAACGTAAACGTCGGAATCGTTTTCAAGAATATCGACGATCTGTTCTGCACTCAGTTCGACATTGTACATCCACGGCGTAAGAAGATCCGTATATGCTTCATCTTTTACCGATATGTTTTTCTTTGCGAAAAACTCCCTGAATGTCGACGAATTTACTTCCGCTATGTAAGCATATCTCGCCTCGCGGATCGCCGCAGCGCGATCAATCTCAAGCAGAGCGCCGACCTTTTCGAAAACCGAGGCGTTAATTTTTTCGCCCGCGGTTTTATCAAACGCTTTTTCAACAGAGGACACATCTTTTCCCGAAATTACGTTTTCGGCGTATGCATCCGCCTCGGCGAAGATATCACGGTCTCCGAAGGAGAGCTCAATAAGCACGGGAATAATGTCGCCCTTCGCGCTGCTTTTCAGCTTTTCGACTGCGGGAAGAAACTGAAGGCGTTTCACGAGAAGCTCTTCGTCAATCCACGCTCCGTTATCCGCGCCGCTCACGACCTCGCCCGACGACGGAGCAGCCGTGGTTTCCGTTTTACCGGAATTCTCGGTCTGCGCGTCCGGGGGATTTCCCGACCGATTGCATGAATAAAACGACAAAACTCCAAAGACCATCAAAAAAACGAGACAAAATGCCGTAAACGAAAAAATGTGTTTTTTCATTTTTGTTTTCCTTTCTTACTTGGGGGTACAACTCGGCATCATCGGATCATGATTTAATAAAACGCATATCGCATCACTCCCAGATGTGTATTCAATATTTATTTCGTCAATTTTACACATAATTTATATCTTCGTTTTTATTATATCGGTTATTTTTTATCTTGTAAAGGTGACATTTCTACTGTTTACAACGAAAGCGACAACTGTTTACAGGTACTTAATAAAAAGCGAAAACGCTTTTGATTCCGTTTCGACCACAGGGCATTCACCATCGCGCACGCAAAAAGTCGTTTATTTCTAAAACAAAAAGGACCTGCGTGCAGATCCTTTTTGTTTCTTAATTCTTTTTAACTTCAAGCGCTTTTGCCGATGCTTCATCTGCGGTCACATATGCTGTCCAATTCGTGTGGTATATCACAAATCCCGGCTTTGCGCCCGACGGTCTTTTCAGCTCGCGCACCTTCAAATAATCAACCGGAACCGACGCGCCTTTTGGCGCCGAAGAATGAACGGCGGCGACGGTTGCGGCTTCGGTGAAATCCTTTTCGGAAGGCTCGTCCCCGTCTGTGATCATCACAACATGCGATCCCGGTCTGTCCTTCACATGAAACCACCAATCGTTCTTTGAAGCGAGATGAGTTCTGATGTAATCGTTTGAAATATTGTTTTTACCGCAGTATACGGTGTATCCGCCTTCGGTGCGAAACGTCAGATACGACGGCGCAGTTTTTTTCTTTCCGGACGAATTGTGCTTTATTTTTGACGCATATCCCGCATCACGAAGCTCCTCGCGTATCTGTGCAAGCTCTTTTTCACCGTCGGCGCGTGACAGCGCGTCCTCGACACTTTTTATATATCCGAGCTCCTGCGCGGCGAGCTCAAGCTGTTTTTCAAGCTGAACGACCGCGTTTTTGGATTTGCGATACTTTTTATAAAAGCGCTGTGCGTTCGCCTGAGGCGTCAGTCTTGTATCAAGATGAATTTCCACGGGTTTCATCTCGTCGTAATAGTTTTCAAGAAGCACCTTATCGGAATTACGGTCTATCCGATAAATATTAGCGGTTATCAGGTCGCCCCAAAGTCTGTATTTTTCGCTGTCCTGCGCCGAAAGCAGCTCCGATGAAAGAAGGGCTTGCTTTTTCTTCAGCCTTGCTTCGGTATTTGAGATAAATCTTTCTATATCCGAAGCACGCTGGTGCACCCGCTCCGCGCGTCCGCGCTCCTCAAAGAAAATATCAAAAAGCGCGGCAAAGCTTTCCGGGTGCTCCTTTTTAACGTCTTCGCCGTAATAAGTCAAATCGAGAAAAGAATAATCCTTCGGTTCTCCGTTTTCGCCGTATCTTATAAGGGTAGGTGTGCCGCTGCCTTCGCCGATCATTTTACGGAATGCGGAAAGCTCCGACGCAAGGCGGTCGCGGCATTCGCCGAGCACAATGTCGGTGCTGCCGCCCGCACGGAAAGCAAGCTCGGCGGCGTTGGATGATGATATGCCGAGAAAAGCCGCGCAGACCGCGCGCGACGCAGGAGTTGTGTCCGAATACTCTGCAAGGACAGCCGCAAAGTCGGTATCATATGATGTCGGATCCGATTTTGCCTGCGCCGGCGGAAGCTCGTAGCGCATCCCCGGCAATATCGGACGCAGCTGTTTGTCGGAAAGCTCGACGGGCTTGAGCACGGCGATTATCTTCCCTTCTCCGTCCGTAAGTATAATATTGGAATACTTGCCCATCACCTCGGCGATAATGTGCTTTTCGGTCGGAAATCCGAGCTCATCGTATGAATCAAACGATATCTGCATACATCTTTCAAATCCGAGCTGAGAGACTCCGGAGACTCGCCCTCCCGAGAGGTGTTTGCGAAGCAGCATACAAAACATCGGTGCCTTTTCCGGATTTTCGGTCTTTTTTTTCGTCATACCGATCATCGGAGAGGCACCGGCTGATATTTTCAGACGTCTTGTCGGTCCGTTCTTCACAAGAATTATTATTTCGTCGCGTGAAGGCTGATATATCTTTTCAACCTTTCCGCCAGCAAGAGAAGCTGACATTTCCTTTACGGAAAAAGCCATCATTCCCGCATCAAAAGCCATGTTGCATTTTCCTTTCTTTAATACGCTTCATTCACATTCGTCGGGGCGGACGCCTATCGCCGTCAACCTTCGCCCGATCTCGGAAAACCCCGCATTTTCCGCAAGACGGCATGACGGAATGTTTTCGGCGCATGTCTTATATGACACCGATTTTCCTTCGGAAATAAGTAATTCACAGAGAGCGGAAAGCGCGCAGCGGGCATACCCCCGTCTTCTGTAAGCCCTCGCGCATTCGACATACACTTCCGTCGAAGAATCATCCGAAAAATCGTTGATCCCGGCGACCGCAACTGTTTTTCCGTCTTTTACAACAGCGGAACAAAGCCCGCCGTCGGTGCAGCTGTCGGAAAGACCGTCCGCCGCGGGATATTCGATACCGCTTTCGCAGATCTTTGCAGCGGTGCGGTCATATTCCGGAATCCGTTCTGCATCGCAGATAAAATATTCGCAGATAACTCTGCTTGACTTGCGGTCAAACATCATACCTGAATTCTTATAGAAATCCGTGAAGCGAGCCGTTATAAAATTCGAAGCCGCATTTCCGAGCGGATCGTCGGAGAATCTCTTTTCAAATTCGCGCGCGATATCTTCCGTGCACCGATATGTAAATATTTCGGGGGCTTTTCCCGCTTCGAGATGTACTTCAAACGCCGCCGCTATCGGAATGTCTCCGTTCATCGCGGCATCTTCGATCTCTTCGCTTTCAAATTCGATCACTTCTTGACCTCCGCATAAGATGACGCTCCGGAATTACATATGACAAAAAAGTTTTCGGTCGAGAAATTTTCAAGTGCCGCTCCGAGGTTCGCGCGGTTCTCCTTTGCGAAGGGATTTGCCACTTTTCCGTAATACCCGAAAAAGCCTGACACGGACTTTCCGGAGACAAAGCGCACCTCATTCTCCGAAGTAAACGGCAGAGTTATATCATCGACCGGAGCAGTTGTGCCGTCCGATGAAAGAGATTCGCATGAGGAATAACGAATCTGCACACTGCGGACGCTGTAAGTTTTTTCGGAAAGATATCCGCCGAGCGGATCGGAGAGATCGAGAAACTCAACCGGGCAAATTACAAGCATCTTTTCTCCGGAATACAGTTCGTCGAGTTTTCCGGAAAGCTGCCACTGAACGTAATCCCCCGCTTCGGCATGACGGCCGATCTCCATAAATTCTTCGTATTTTTCATTACCGAGGTATTCGCGGAAATTCTCCTCATTTGAGCTCATATATGCAATCAGCTCTCCCGGATCCTTCATTCCGAAAACCTTCGAAACCGTGCCGTCCTTCGGCCAATCCGAAAGGATACGGTCGTCCATCCTTTTTACGGTGCTTCTTTCGAGCGTCGGGACATTATCCGACACCAATCTGAGCTTTCGCTGAGGCGTAAGCGCGGAGTTTATATTGTAGAGCTCACGTACAAAATTGTAAAATTCCTTGGTATCCCGTCCGATGTCACGCAGTTTTTTCATATTCTCCTGAAACTGCGCTTCGTTTTCCGAAGCAATACAAAGGTTTATTGCATCCTCCTTATATGTGGACGTGTCTATTGCGATAACCGAAATATCGGCAGTCTGTTTGAGAAAACGTATGTAATCAAGTATTGCGTCATATGTTGCGCTTACTCCGGTGTCCGCGCCGACGATAAACACCTCAGAATCGGAAAATTCATCTCGTATATCGTAATACTCGGTGAAAGCTCCGTCAAAAGCCACCTTTTCGGAAGAAAAACGCAGAACGGCGGGATAAAGCACCGACAAGCCCTGCGGTGTAAAAAGCATCACGCACAAAAACTGCAGAACGGCTGCCGCCGCTATAAACAAAGACGCAGAACGTATCCGCGAAAAAATATGACTTTTACAACTCATTACAGATTCTCACGCCTCCAAACGGCAACAAACGCTCTCACGGCTGACTGCGGTATCCGAAAAACATCTCACGTACGGATACACGCACCTCGCCTATATTATTTTACTTTATCGCTATCTCTTTGTCAACAGCGCGTTATGTTTTAGATGAAAGAAAAATGCGCGCGAAGGACTGTTTTTTATATCAAAGGTAGATTTTTTCACAATAATATGGTATACTGTATTGACATCAGTACCGAAAGGATAAAATAAACGGATTATGCCCAAATATACAGAGAAAATAGACAGGGTGCAGCTCCCCGTAATACCTCTTCGCGGGCTCTGTGCTTTCCCGTCTCTTCCGATAAATTTCGAACTTGAACGCGATATGTCGATCGCCGCGGCAGAAGTTGCCTCCGCCTCGGATATGATGGTATTTCTCGTTATGCAGAAGGATCCTTCCACGGAAATTCCCGAGCCTTCGCAGCTTTTCAAAACCGGATGCGTCGCACGCATCAAGCAAAGCGTCAAAACCGATTCCGGCTATCTGCGCGTTTTATGCGAAGGCATGTGCCGCGCCGACGCACTTGCTTTTTCAAAGCGGGACGGAGGTCCGATGTATGCCGATCTTCTCACAAAAACGCTCGTCATCGACCCTTCGTTCACCGACATACGCTCCGAAGCGCTCAGAGCCGAGGTGTTCACCGCCCTTGACGGAATACTCGCGTATATACCGACAATTTCCAACGATATTCTTCCGACAGTGCACGCGATAAAGAATCCCGGACTTCTTGCGGACTTCATCGCGCTCAACATATTGGTGCGTCCCGAGGACAGGCAGGCTGTGCTTGAGATTTACGAGCCGCTCAAACGTCTCGAAAAGACCGCGGTTCTCCTCGAAAGCGAAGCCAAGCTTCTGAAATGCGAAATGGCAATACATAAAAAAGTCCGCGAGCAGATTGACAACGGTCAGCGTGACTATTATCTCCGTGAGCAGCTCAAGGTGATTCAGAACGAGCTTGGAATGGACGGCGACGAAGAAGTTGATGAATATTACGAAAAGATAGAAAAGGCGGAGCTTTCGGATGAAATCCGCGAAAAGCTTAACAAGGAGGTTGTCCGTCTTTCCAAAACTCCCTACGGCTCTCCCGAAGCGGCTGTAATCAGGAACTATATCGACATTTGTCTTGAAATTCCGTGGTCGGCAAAGACCGAGGACCGCCTTGATGTCAAAGAGGCGAGGGAGATTCTCGATCGGGATCACGACGGACTTGACAAGGTCAAGGAACGCATCTGCGAATATCTTGCGGTAAAGCAGCTCAATCCCGAGCTCAGGAATCAGATAATATGTCTTGTAGGTCCTCCCGGTGTCGGAAAGACCTCGCTCGGCGAGTCGATTGCCCGTGCGATGAACAGGAAATACGTCCGTGTATCCCTCGGCGGAATCCGTGACGAATCAGATATCCGCGGACATCGCAAAACCTACATAGGCTCCATGCCGGGACGGATAATAACCGCGCTCACTCAGGCGGGAGTGCGCAATCCCGTAATTCTTCTGGACGAGATAGACAAAATGTGTTCGTCGGTGCAGGGGGATCCTGCATCCGCGCTGCTCGAGGTGCTCGATTCGGAGCAGAACAAGGCGTTCCGCGATCACTTCGTCGAACTGCCGGTAGACCTTTCCGACTGTCTCTTCATTGCCACGGCAAATTCGCTCGATCCCGTTGCAAGACCTCTTCTTGACCGCATGGAAGTAATAGAGCTTCACACTTACACCAAGAACGAAAAGAAGGCTATCGCCGAACATCACCTTATCCCGAAGCAGCTGAAACGTCACGGGCTCACCTCGCGGATGCTCCGCATACGCGAGGATGCGCTTGACCTTCTGATAGACGGTTATACAAAAGAAGCGGGAGTGCGCACACTTGAGCGCAAGATAGCGTCGCTTTGCCGCAAAGCGGCATCCGTGATCGTTTCGGAAAAATCAAAGAGCGTAACAGTAAGTGTTTCAAGCCTCGAAAAATATCTCGGTCCGCGCATTTTCATCGATGAGGTCCGCGAGAGCGAAGACCTTATCGGAGTCGTATCGGGTTTGGCGTACACCGAGGTGGGAGGAGATCTGCTCAAGATCGAGACCACGGTGATGGACGGAACGGGAAAGCTGGAGCTTACCGGCACACTCGGCGACGTTATGAAGGAGTCGGCACACATTGCGGTAAGCTATGTGCGCGCACACGCCGCAGAGCTCGGAATTCCCTCCGATTTTTACAAAAACAAAGATATCCACATACATGTTCCGGAAGGCGCAGTGCCGAAGGACGGACCGTCTGCGGGTGTCACTATGCTCACCTCTCTTGTAAGCACACTCACCGGACGCGCGGTCAAGTGCGACATTGCAATGACCGGAGAGCTTACGCTGACCGGGCGTGTGCTTCCGATCGGCGGACTCCGTGAGAAGACTGCAGCTGCCGCTGCCGCCGGAATAAAGCGCGTTATAATCCCCAAGGAAAACGCACGCGATCTTGCGGAAATCGATGCCGCCGTACGTTCCGCGCTTGCATTTTTCCCGTGCTCACGTGCCGAAGAGGTTCTGGCGCTTGCACTGAATCCCACGCAGCGCCGTGACACCGTCTGCACAAAGGAATCCGATCCTGCGATACTGCACATTCCGGAATCCGCAAAGTACAATCCCGCGGGAGCATACTGTAAATAATCCTCAAGCCTGACGGGCATCGGTGCATTGCACTGTGTGCCGCAATACCTGAAAGGATAATCAAATGAAGCCCAACATTCAAAAAGCCGAGCTGAAAATAACCGCGGGAGACCCGCGGCAGTTTCCGCGCGATCCGATTCCGCAGATTGCCTTTTCCGGTCGTTCAAACGTAGGAAAAAGCTCTCTTGTGAATTCCCTTCTCGGAAGAAAATCCCTCGCCAGAGTGAGTTCTTCCCCCGGAAAAACAATCACCGTGAATTTTTATGATGTTGACCGCAAATTATATCTTGTAGACCTTCCGGGATACGGATTTGCAAAGCGAACCTTCGAGGAAAAGAAAAAGTGGTCGGCGCTGACGGACGGATATTTCACCTCAAATCCCGATTCCGATCTGCTGAAGCTTGTTGTTCAGCTTGTCGATTCGCGTATAGGTCCGACGTCGGACGACCGGAACATGCTCGCCTATCTTTCGCAGTGTCAAATACCTCACGTTATCGTTGCCACAAAAACCGACAAGCTCAACGCCGCCGAAAGAAAAAAATTCGTCTCGGAAATCTCCGAATGCGCCGAAGCCGCCGATGCGGACTGCGTAATAATGTATTCGGCGAAGAACGGCGAAGGGCGCGACAACCTTTGGATAAAGATATTTGAATTTGCGGAGGTATGATTTTCATACCACGATCCTAATTTGAGAAAGGACTGTTCCGACAATGCTTATACAGATATTCAGAAGCTGCGATTCGATTCAGGAAGCGATCATAATTTCTCTGTTTGTCGTTATAATCACTCTTATAACCCTCACCGTACACGAGGTGTCCCACGGATATGCCGCATACAAGCTCGGCGATCCGACCGCCCGCAATTTCGGTCGTCTTTCCCTCAATCCGCTGAAGCATCTTGATCCGATAGGAACGGTTTCAATGCTGCTTTTCGGTTTCGGATGGGCAAAGCCCGTTCCGATAAATACAAGGTATTTCAAAAAGCCGCGGCGCGATATGGCGCTCAGCGCACTTGCGGGTCCGGCATCCAATCTCATAATGTCTTTCTTCTCCTGTTTCTTCCTCCTTCTGTGCGCGAAATTCATTCCCGGAACGTTAGGTTCATTTTCGGGAATCGTTATTCAGCTTCTTTACTCATTCCTTTACTATTTCTTCAGGCTGAATCTGATGCTCGCCGTTTTTAATCTTCTCCCCTTCCCGCCGCTCGACGGATCGCGCATCTTTCTCACGTTTCTCCCTCCGAAATACTATTTCGGAATCATGAAATACGAGCAGTACATTTCAATTGCGATCATGCTGCTTCTTTTAAGCGGTGCGTTTTCGGGTGTTCTCTCTGCAGCGTCCGATGCCATAGCCTCATGCTTCATCGGATTCTGGAGACTGCTCCCGATTTTCGGATAAAGGCGGAAAAGCAACGTGGAACTTTCATACAAGCTCGAAACATTCGAGGGACCGCTCGATCTTCTTCTTTCACTGATTTCAAAAAACAAAATCGACATAAACGATATCCCGATATCCCTCGTATGCGACCAATACATGGAGTATCTTGCAAAGGCGGAGGCGTTTGATATAGAGCTTTCGTCGGATTTTATCGTAATGGCGAGCGAACTCATGCTTATCAAAAGCAGGATGCTTCTTCCGCGCAACGAAGAGGAAGAAGAAGACCCGCGTGCCGCACTCGCTGCTGCAGTGTTTGAGTACCAGCGCGCAAAAGAGGCAAGCGCCATGCTCGGCGATCTGTTTTCGCACTACGGTCTCCGCATGGCGAAGGATACCGACGAAATAACGGTCGACAAATCTTTCGTGGCGGATCATGATGTGTCGCTTCTTTTCAAAGCATACAACAAGGTCATGTCGGAGATAAAAATCTCCGACACGGAAGCCAAGAAAAAATTCGAGCCTCTGCTCGCGCCGCAGAACACCGTTTCGGTCGCCGCGGTCGTAAACTCCCTTACAAAAACTCTTATTACCCGTAAAAGAATACGGATCGGCGGATATTTCCGGACAGCTTCGTCAAAGTCCGAGCTTATCACGATGTTTATGGCAGTTCTCGAGCTTCTGAAAACGGGAATTCTTGCTCTTGAAGAGCTTTCTTACGATGAGGACGGAATAATAAACGCAATGGACGATGCGGAGATCATACTTCCCGACGGTGCCGATGGTGCCGAGCTTGAAAGCATTGCGGAAAATATTCTCTGACAGTTTAACTCATTTCATCTATAAAAAATTACGGAGGTATTTTTCTTGAACGATACCGAACTGTTTACCGTACAGGAAATATCGGAGAGCGTCGGTACCGACCTCGCCGGAACGGAGATAAAGCCTCAGATCGAGGTATCGGAGGCAAGACGAATAATCGAGGCCGTTCTTTTCGCAGCAGGTCATCCGGTGACATATACGCGCCTGGCCGAAGTGCTGTCTTCCACACCGGCTGCGGTGCGAAAGACAGTTGAAGAATATGCCGAAGAATACAATTCTCCGCGCACGACTCCGGAACGCGGAATCATGCTTTTATGCTTTGACGACGGATGCCAGCTTGCAACAAAAGAAGAATACGGAGATTATGTAAGAAACGCGCTCGGAATAAGGCGCGGCGGAAATCTTTCGGCGTCATCTCTTGAGGTGCTTGCAATAGTAGCGTACAACGAGCCCGTCACGAGAGCCTTTATCGATACAGTGAGGGGTGTAGACTCAAGCTATGCCGTCACATCCCTTGCGGACAAGCATATGATTGAGCCGTGCGGTCGTCTTGACGTACCGGGGCGCCCGATCCTTTACAGAACGACAGACGATTTTCTGCGGGTGTTCGGACTTAATTCTCTGAACGATCTTCCCGAGGTGAAGACCCGAGCTCCCCTGCACGAAGGTGATGTGTTCCCGATCGAGAACCTGGAAACCACGGTTCCGACAGACACAAGCTCGGGCAGAGTTTCGGCAGAAAACACCGAAGCGTCCGATACGGAAACCGTCTCGGACGAAGGTTCGTCCGAAAATTCCGAGGATTAATACAGCATCCGAATACTGCGAAAGGAGAAGTCAATTATGACGGCGTTAATCGTCATTTCGGCTGCAGTCGCCCTACTTGCGCTGATTCTTTCCGCCCCGATAAAGCTCAGAGTGATGTATACCGATTCCGTATCGGTTTTCGCCGGGATCGGGCTTTTCTCCTTCCGAATCTATCCGAAAAAAAAGAAAAAAATAAAGCTCCGTGATTTCTCCGCGGAAAATTACAGAAAATTGATGTCGGAGCTTGACGGTGCCGAAAAGGAAGAAAAAAAACCGAAAAAAGCGGAGACGGCAGAAAATAAATCCGCCGAAGCCGAGAATAACGAAAGCATTATCAAAGTGCTTTACGGCATGAGGCACACCGTGACAAGGATCGTCGGAGAATTTGCACGGCACATCCGGACCGATACGGTATATATAAAAGCCGACATTTCCTCCGACGACGCCGCGAAATGCGCTCTGCTCTACGGCGCCGTGTCGCAGTTCGCATCCTACATTCTCGAATTCCTGCGCGAATTCACAAAGCTGCGTGAAAAGAAAGTGACCGTGGATATAAACGCAGATTTTTCATCATCAGAAACAGCTGCCGATATAAAATTTGTCTTCTGCGTGCGTGCGGTATTTCTGCTCTGTGCCGCGGTAAAACTGATTTTTGCATATTTCGGATTTGCCGAAGCCCGCGATGCGCAAAAGGTCCTCCGTGCCGACTCAACAAAAGCGGCTGAAGGAAAAAGAAGCATATCAAAAAGCCAAAAATATAAAAATATATCAAAGGAAAGGTCAGGAACTCAAAATGAATCTGAAAGAAAGCTTTGCTGAAGCTCTTGCGAGCATTTCTCAAACCGCCGATGCCAATACCGTTATCGGTGAAGCGGTCACGACTGCAAACGGCACCATTATAATCCCGGTTTCCAAGCTCGGGCTCGGATATGTTTCCGGCGGAGTGGACGGAAGCGCAAAAAAAGACAAGGAAATCAAGCCTGCGGAAAAATTCATCGGCGGCGGCGGAACAGGTGTTACCGTATCTCCTGTTGCCTTTCTTGTGGTGGCTCCCGACGGCAGTGTCGAGCTTCTCAACATCAATCAGCCAACAATTCAGACAGCCGACCCCATTTCAAGCATAATCGGAGCAATCGAGCGTTCTCCCGAGCTTATCGAAAAATTCCGCGAAGTTTTTTCAAAAGATAAAAAGGAAAAAGCCGAATAAGCTTTCTCAAAATGGCAGAATCATTTTTCACTTCTCTGCGAAAAATACCTTCGTATGTTTTTCAGTTTGGAGTGATGATATGTCAAAAAAAACATTCTGCCTTATATGGTCGCTTATCTTATCGGTTCTTTTCTGCGTGCCTTCGTTTGCCGCCAGCAATGTGACGGTCAGTGCAAAAAGCGCTCTCTTGCTCGAATGTTCTTCGGGCTCCGTTCTGTTTGAGAAAAACGCCGATGAACGGCTGCCCATGGCAAGCACGACCAAGATAATGACCGCCCTCGTTGCTATCGAAAAATGCCCGCTCGACAGGATAGTCACCGCTACATCGGTATCCTGCGGAGTCGAAGGCTCGTCTATATATATGCGTGAAGGCGAAAAATTCACGATGGAGGAGCTTCTGTACGCGCTTCTCCTCGCAAGCGCGAACGATGCCGCCTGTCTTATCGCAGAGGAGGTGGCGGGAGACATTCCTTCGTTTGCAGAGATGATGAATTCCAAAGCCGCGGAGCTCGGTCTCAGTGACACTCATTTTTCAAATCCGCACGGACTCGATGCCGAGGATCACTATACAAGCGCATATGACCTTGCGCGTCTGGCATCGGCGGCGCTTTCGTCTCCCGTTTTCCGTACCATCGTTTCCACCTACCGAAAGAACATCGGAAGCGGAGAAAACACGCGCCATCTTCTCAATCACAACAGGCTTCTCAAAATGTACGACGATGCGCTCGGCGTGAAAACGGGATATACAAGATCAAGCGGACGCTGTCTCGTATCCGCAGCCGAACGTGACGGAGTCATGCTTGTAGCCGTCACTCTTTCCGATCCCGACGATTGGCGCGATCATACCCTTCTTCTCGATCACGGGTTTGAACGCTGTTCGCACGTTACTCTCGCCGCCGAAGGAAGCATATCGAAAGATCTCTGCTGTGTCGGCGGGGATCGCTCTTTCGTCAGGTGCGCAAACCGCGACAGGCTTGATACGGTTCTCCCGTCCGATCACGGTGAAATTAAAACGGAAATACACCTGCCGCATTTCCTTTGGGCAAGTGTTTCCGAGGGAGAGTGTGTCGGCGAGGCTGTATTCACCTGTGACGGCAAGGAGCTCGGCAGACTGCCTCTGTATGCTGAGGACAGCTCGGAATTTGTGAAAAAGCAGAGCTTCTTCTCAAAAATAATCGATCTTTACAGATAGCCGAAGGGCTTTCCGGGATCGCAGAAACGGTTTATAATATGGAGAAAATAAGACTTCAGAAATTTTTTGCCGATTCGGGTATCATGTCGCGCAGAAAATGTGAATCCGCAATATCCGCGGGACGGATAAAGATAAACGGAGAAACCGCATCTCTCGGAGATCGCGTTGATCCGGAAAAAGATGAGGTATGCCTCGACGATTCCCCGCTCTCTTACGCCGGATGCTCCCGGCGTACATACATTATGCTGAACAAACCGATGGGTTATGTGACAACAATGAGCGACGAAAAAGGGAGAAAAAGCGTAGCCGATCTCGTTTCCGACTGTCCCGCCCGTGTTTACCCCGTGGGACGGCTCGATATGTATTCGGAAGGTCTTCTCCTTATGACGGATGACGGCGATACGGCAAATCGGCTGATGCACCCTTCGACGGAAACGAAAAAGGTATACCGTCTTACAGTGAAAGGAAAATACGGAGACGAGCTCTGTGCTTTGCTGTCGTCCGTCACATCGCTCGACGGAAAAACGCTTATGCCCGTTGAATGCGTCTTTGCCGGAAGCGGCGAAATGACGAAGGACGGCAAGCCGACATCGTGCGTAGACGTTACACTTCGAGAAGGACGAAACCGTCAGATCCGCCGTATGTGCGCCGAGGTCGGACTGAAAGTAGTCCGACTCAAAAGAACTTGCGAGGCCGGGCTGTCACTTGGTACGCTCGCTCCCGGTAAATGGCGCCGTCTTACGGATTCCGAGATTTCTTTGATTAAAGGAGAAGTTCGTTAATGCTTCACATTATTCCGATACAGGATAAAAAAATGCAGTCTGCGTTCTGCGATCATTTCGAAGTCGCCTACGACCCGCGCAGCTTTGCCTACGTAGCCGAGGATTGTTCGAAAAGCGGTGAAATAATCTCCCATATAGGTTTTATGCAGTTTTCCGTAAACGACACTTTTTCGGAGGTTTCCGCTTTCGTATGCGAAAAAGGAACCGACGATATCGAAGCCATGCAGATCATGGCGCGCGCGGCGTTTTCCTTTGTATACAGGCTGTCCGTCTTTTCGGTGAGGATTCCGAAAAGCGCCGTAAAAAAAGAAATAGCCGAAGCCCTTCGTCTTGACGAATCCGAAGATTTTTGGTCTATTGACGTAAAGCACTACTACGAAAGCAGATGCGGTGAACGGTGATGAAATTCGTTATTGCGGCAGACTCCTTCAAGGGGGCTCTTGATGCATCTCCCTTCTGCGATGCGGTGGAAGCCGGGATCAGGCGGCGTTTGCCTGATGCACAAGTGTGCAAGCTTCCGCTTGCCGACGGCGGCGAAGGAACGGTGCATGCGGTATGCAGAGCGCTCGGAGGGTCTGTAAACAAGGAAAAGGCGATTGATCCGTTCGGTAACAGTATCGACAGCTACATCGGATTCTGTCATCGCGGCAAAACTGCCGTTATTGACACGGCTGCGGCAAGCTCGCTCGCCACAGTCAAATCATACCCGTCATTTTCCAAAGGCGGAATATTCAGCGCTTCGACATACGGAACCGGACTTCAGATCCGCCGTGCGCTTGACCACGGATGCAATAAGATCATCGTAGGACTCGGCGGAAGCGGCACAAACGACGGCGGTGCGGGCGCTGCACAGGCGCTCGGTGTAAAATATTACGATAAAGATCGTCAACCCGTTGATGCGCGTCTCGGACCGTCTGTGCTTGATCGGATAGCCTATGTAGATACCGACGAACTTATGCCGCCGCTCGGGAAAGCCGAGATATCGCTTATATACGATGTGGACATTCCTCTGACGGGGGACAGCGGATGCTCAGTGAAGTACTCAAAGCAAAAGGGCGCTTCGGTCAAAGATATCGAAATCCTTGAACATAATATCACGTCTTTTTCAAAGGCATGCGCACGCTCTATCGGCAGCGATCTTTCCGAGGCTGCCGGAGCGGGAGCCGCCGGAGGGCTTGGATTCGGGCTCTCTCTGTGCGGCGGTGTGCTCCGCCCAGGTGCGGAATATATACTCGAACTTTACGGATTCGATACGCTTGTGAAAGACGCCGATGCCGTAATAACAGGCGAGGGCAAATGCGACGCTCAGACCGCGGACGGAAAGCTTCCCGCCTGCGTTGCACGCCGCATGAAAATGAATTCGAACGCACCGGTTATCTGCCTTTGCGGAATTTCCGATCCTTCGCCCGCACTCTACGACGTCGGAATCGACGCGGTATTTGCGCTTTGCGACCGCCCGATGCTTCCTGCGGATTCTCTGAAAAACACGGCGCTTCTTGCAAGGAAAGCCGCGTTTAACATTGCCGGACTCGTGTCCGCTCTGAAACATTGATTACATCAAATGACTTGCAGTGGAGAATACTAAGGTACATCACGAATATAACAGATCGTTATTTACCGTATATCGGCGGACAGGAGAAAAAATGTACAGGAACATCGACAAGCAGAAAAAGCTTATGCTCAAAGACCTTGTGGAATATCAGGACGGTCAGGTCGTCAGCAAAACTCTCGTTCAGAACGATCTGGTCAGCATGACCGTATTCTCATTTGACAAGGGCGAGGAAATCTCTTCTCACTCTGCGGGAGGCGATGCAATGGTCACCGTTCTCGAGGGTGTCGGAAGATTTACCGTTGACGGAGAGGTGTTTATTCTCGAAGAAGGCGAAACGCTTATCATGCCGAAAGGAATCCCGCACGCTGTGTTCGGCGAAGAGAAATTCAAAATGCAGCTCACGGTCTCTTTCTGAACTGCAGAGTGGAAAAGCGACGTGCGAAAAATTGTTTTCGTCATTTTCTCCATAATTATTGATTATTTTATAATTATGTTGTATAATATATATGCAATCAATTTTATTCAGGAGGCGTCGCTATGTCGTTAACAACATTAAAACTTGCAACGAAGAAAAAAGATCTGTGTCTCAGAGCGGTCAAAGGTCATTTTGCAACAAGCCACAGCCACATGAATTACTACATTGACATCACCATGCAAAAATCCCGCCTGTCGGAAGCAAAAAGCATCGCTCATGAGATAGTCTCCTCTTACCGCAGCAACACCATTGTCGATACGGTTCTCTGCCTCGACGGAACCGAAGTCATCGGGACCTGCATTGCGGACGAGCTTACCAAAGAAGATTTTGCAAACATGAATGCGCACCAGACTATCTATATAGTAACCCCGGAATACACCTCCGGCAGTCAGATACTTTTCCGTGACAATGTAGTTCCGATGATCGCATCAAAGCATGTTCTTATATTTGCGGCATCCGTCACCACGGGGCTGACGGCAAAAGCAGCCGCGGAAGCCGTCAGGTATTACGGCGGCAAGGTTGCCGGCATATCCTCGGTATTCGCAACGGTCGATTCGTGCGAGGGATATCCCGTCATTTCGGTATTTAATCCGAAGGACATACCGGATTACGAAACATTTGACTCCCACGAGTGCCCTTACTGCAAGCGTTCGGAGAAAATAGACGCTCTCGTAAATTCGCACGGATTTTCTCTTTTATAATTATTCGGCAGCAGCCGTCGGGAAAGCCGACGGCTGCAATCTTTTCAAGTACGGATTTACTGCGATTAAGAATAATGTAAAAAATAATTTTTCAAAATCTGTAGACTGCGCCTTTAAAATATGATATCATATAAGAAAATGAGAAGTGTTTCCGTATGAATTTTACCGGAAGCGTCTCCTCACCCGTTCATAAAAAAGCCGATCCGGGCTTGGAAAGGATTTACGCTTTCCCTTTTCAGAAAGCTGTGCTTAAAAGATGAAAAATGTACTCCTTGTAATTAACCCTAATGCCGGAAAAATGAAATCACGAACCGCAATGTACGAAATCGTATCGCGCTTATGCAAAGCAGGTTATCAGGTTTGCGTACAGGTAACTCAGCACCGTGGTCATGCAGCGGAGCTCGCGCGTGAGGCTTGGCGTAATTCCGATCTGTGCATCTGCTGCGGAGGCGACGGAACTCTGAACGAGATAATAACCGGAATGATGCGCGCCGAACGAAAAATTCCGATCGGTTATATTCCCGCCGGAACAACCAACGATTTTGCGCAAAGCATGAATATTCCGTTAAGTGTAAAGCGCGCGGCCGACAACATTATAAACCATAAGCCGATAAAAATCGATATCGGAAAACTCGGCGACAGGTTCTTCACCTATATTGCCTCGTTCGGTGCGTTTACCGCGGCATCGTACAACACTCCGCAGTCGACAAAAAACACTCTCGGTCATTTTGCGTATATTCTTGAAGGAATCCGCGATCTTTCGAGCCTTCATCCGTACAAAGCGAAAATCTTCGCAAACGGCACGGAATATGACGGAGAATATATTTTCGGCGCGGTCTCCAATTCGACATCGGTCGGCGGAATCGTGAAGCTTAACAACTCCGTGGTAGACATGAAGGACGGGCTTTTTGAAATCGTGCTTGTCAAGTGCCCGAAAAATGCGGTTGAAATGTCAAAGATCATTCACGGAATAACGGTTTCCGATTTTTCGAGTGAAATGTTTGAATTCTTCAAGTCCTCGAAGATCGAAGTTGAAATGGATGAAGTGATTCCTTGGACGCTCGACGGAGAGTATTTCGAAGGTGCGAACCGCATAGAAATATCCAATCTGAAAGAAGCCATAGAAATAAGAAAATAGCATCGATCCCGCCGAATTCCGGCGGGATCTTCTTTATAAACGGCGGCATAAAAGACGGCGGAATCGGTATGACCGATTCCGCCGTCCGGCGTTATTTTGTTATTCAGCGCTTTCACATGCCGAACTCGGCTCACTGTCCTGTCCGCAGATCAGAGAGGGTCAGCGGATCCTGTTCACTCTGACAATCCCGTCAAGTGACGCAATTTTATCGACTGTTTCATTGGAAATTGCCTTATCAGTATCTATTATGGTCGCAGCATATTCACCCTTTGAACGATTTGCCATGTTATCAATGTTGAGTTCCTGAGCGCTTAGAATTCCTGTGATTCCGGAAATCATATTGGGAATATTCTTATGAAGAATAACCATTCTCGGGCAGGAAGACGCATCAAGCTTTACCGAAGGATAGTTGACACTGTTTGTAATATTTCCGTTTTCGATATAATCGATAAGCTCATGCGCAGCCATGACGGCGCAGTTATCCTCGGATTCCTCGGTAGAAGCGCCGAGATGAGGTATTGCGACTATTCCGGGAACATTTATGCTTTCCTCCGTCGGAAAGTCAGTTACATAGCGCGAAACCTTACCGGATTCAAGTGCCGCTTTAAGATCGGCAATGTTGACAAGATCGGCACGGGAGAGATTTATTATCTTTACTCCGTCCTTCATCATTGCGATCGTCTCTGCATTGATCATTCCCTTTGTCTCGGGAGTTGCGGGTACATGAAGAGTTATATAATCGCAGTCTTTGTAAAGCTCCTCGTAAGCTGCCGCCTTGCGGACATGGTGTGAAAGTCGCCATGCACCCTCAATCGTTATGTAGGGATCACACCCGATAACCTTCATTCCGAGATGTGCGGCGATGTTTGCAACCATTCCGCCTATGGCACCGAGACCGATAACACCCAAAGTTTTTCCGAGAAGCTCGCATCCCGCGAATTTGCTCTTTCCCTTCTCTACCGATTTTGCGACATCCTCAGTAAGTCCGGATGCCCAATTGACACCGCCCACGATATCACGGGAAGCAAGCAACAGCGCGGCTACGGCAAGCTCCTTTACTCCGTTTGCATTCGCTCCGGGGGTATTGAAAACAACGATTCCCTTCTTCGCGCATTCCTCGACCGGAATATTATTAACTCCGGCTCCCGCGCGTGCGATCGCCTTAAGCTCCGGTTCGAATTCCGTATCGTGAAGAGATGCAGAACGCACCATTATCGCGCAGGGATCGGAAACATCCTCGCCGACATTATATTTCGCGGCATCAAATTCATCAATGCCGACCGCGGCAATTTTATTCATAAGCTTTATATTGTTCATTTTATAAACTCCGTTCTCCGCATAACTGCGGCACAAATACATAAGTCTCGGAAAAGCTGTCTGAGCTTCTGATTTTATTTGGGATTGCGCTGTGCGAAATCCTTCATGAATTCGACAAGCTTTTCGACTCCCTCGGCAGGCATTGCGTTGTAAATGGAAGCACGCATACCGCCGACAGAACGGTGTCCCTTGAGGTTCACGAGACCCTCGGCGGAAGCCTCGGCGGCAAACTTCTTATCGAGATCGGCATCTCCGGTGACGAAAGTGACATTCATCATTGAACGGCTCGATTTCTCGACGGGGGCAATGTAGTAGTCCTGAGAATCAAGATATCCGTAAAGAACGTTTGCCTTTGCAAGATTTCTTCTCTTCATCTCCTCGAGCCCGCCGATTGAGAGTATCCACTCGTAAACAAGCATTGCGATATATATGCACCAGCACGGAGGAGTATTATACATTGAGCCGTTTTCAGCCATGAGCTTATAATCAAGCATCGCGGGAGTAGTCTCGCGTGCGTTTCCTATAAGATCCTCACGGACTATAACGATGGTAAGTCCGGCGGGCGCCATATTCTTCTGAGCTCCGGCATAAATAAGACCGAAGCGGCTGACATCGACCGGCTCTGATATTATGCAGGAGGACATATCGGCGACAAGCGGAATATCTCCGGTATCGGGGATATAGTTGTACTTGGTTCCGTATATCGTATTGTTATAGCAGATATGTACATAATCCGCATCGGGGCGGAAGCTCTCGCGGGTAGTCTCGGGAATACGCGAGAAATTATCATCCTTTGAAGAAGCTGCCGCAACGACATCGCCGTACTTCTGCGCTTCCTTGAAAGCCTTGGTTGAGAACTGACCGGAAAGAATATAATCCGCTTTCTTATTTTTATTCATAAGATTGAGCGGGACCGCAGCGAACTGAGTCGAAGCTCCTCCCTGAAGAAAAAGCACCTTATAATAATCCGGGATGTTCATGAGCTCACGAAGCTTTGCCTCTGCGTTTTTGATAATCTCGTCATAGACGGGAGAGCGGTGACTCATCTCCATAACCGACATTCCGGACGAATTGTAATCAAGCATATCTGCCTGAGCCTTTTCAAGTACCGGCATGGGAAGCATTGACGGACCTGCGGAAAAATTGAAAACACGTTTCATTTCGAGTAACCTTCCGATCTGATAAATTAATTATTTTTATTATACATTGATTTGCCTTTCGTGTCAATATTTTTTCCCCGAAAAGCAGAGCAAATTCTGCCCAAGGGCAGAATTTGCCATGTATTTTTATTCAGTTTTTATTATCCGTCACAACCGCACCTGCGACTGCCTCTTTCATCATCCGAAAAAACGGATATCGGAGGCGTGCAGAATTCAGATGTGGGGAAACTCATTGAACGAAAAATGCTGCACGGATCCTCGGTTTCGTCGCCGGGGCACTCCTTATTCGGAACGCAGTATTCCGCGGCACTGACAAGATACTGAGCCGGGCGCTCGATCCTAACGACGGTGAAGAAGCCGAGCGAAACGAGGAGCTTTGTGCCGTTCTGTGAGTCGCAAAGTCTGCCTTCGAAATAGTCGGCAACTCCGTCGGGAAGATCATCAACGCAGGAGCAGCAGTAGCACTTGCACACAGGCTCGACGACCTTGGATGAAAGAACTATCGGATCGACCGTTTCAAGGACCGCGACCGGAAGATTGGTCGTTCCGGAGCAGCGGCATCTCTTGGGAGTCGGGCAAAAAGCCGAGCATCCTTTTTCACTTCTGTAAATATTCACATTACCTTCGCTTCCGAAGAGGATAAGTCTCTTTTCCACCACTCCGAGACCGTCAAATGTCTGAATGTTTCCGGGACCGACGCACGCCTCGCATGTTACTTTGACGTATATCTTTATCGAAAGCTGATAAAATCCGCGGTTAAACGGAACGGGATCGATATCGATATACGCCCAAAGAATAGACGCCGACTTTGCCCGTACCGCGCATGTTTTTTCGATTATTTCCTGACCGTAATCGGTAAGAAATACTCTCACGTCTTCAAAACAATCCTTATCTCTGCATGAGTCAAGGATTCTGTAGGTATCTATGCAGATCATTTCCTTCGCATTGCGATCTCCGAAGGAAGAAGACTGTCTGTTTTCTGCCATCTTTTAAATTACCTTGCCTAATAAAAGGCTTCCTTTCTTTCGGGATCTGATGCGCCGTGCCTACGATCGGGCAAGGCGCACCCGTTTTCTACGGTGAGGACTCACCTTTCAGAGCAATCATTGATCCTCAACATTATAATATGCACTGTGTGTTGAAATGACATTGCGTCGGTGAGATGCTCTTTCCCGAAGGGACGGCACAGATTCCTTTTGATTATCTGCGCGGTTAAGATACAGCGTAAAATTTTCATGACAGATTCGGCGTGAATCAGGCATTCTGTGCTTTCACGAAAAGAGGCAGCCGCGTCTGCGGCTGCCCGTTCGATTACGGTATTCGGTTATACTTTGAAGCAAGCTGTTTATCCGAGGGGGAGATAATCAAGAAGCTGTTCGCGTATCAGCGGAACATCCGGGACAAGCACCGACATTCCGCTGATGTTTGCGCTGTAATAAGCGTCGTTCGCGGGCACTCTGTGTGATGTAAGAGCCGAGCCGGAGAGAAGCGGAGCTACCTTTCTTACGAGAGAAATTATCTCGGAATCCTGCATGTCCGTGGTCAGGGTCGGGAGTATTGCGTCAAGAAGTCCCATGATCTGAGTAACGCTCATTCCCCTTATCTTTGTAAACACTGCGGTAAGTACATTGCGCTGACGCTCCGTGCGGTTGAAATCGCTGTCGGTAGAGCGCAGTCTTGCGTAATTGAGAGCTTTTTCGCCGTTAAGGTGATAAGTGCCCGCACCGCTGCCGAGAAGAGTATTCGCTTCGACCTCAGTCATGGTTATATCAACTCCGCCGAGTAAATCGATAACCGAAATGAATCCTCCGAAATCAACCTCGAAATTTCCGTCGATCGAGAAGCCGAAGTTATGAGTGAGCGTTTCATCAAGAAGCGGGAAGCCTCCGAAGGCATATGTTGCGTTAAGCCTGTTATCGGAATATCCGCCGGGAATCTGAACATAGAGATCTCGCATAAAAGAAATCAGCGATATCTGCTTGGTATCGGTATTGATGCTGCACAGGATCATCGTATCGGAACGCTGTCTTCCCTGACCTTCTCTTCTGTCCTGACCGACAAGCATTATATTGATAAGCGGATCGTCGTTCAGCCTCGGAAGTCCCGATGTCCATTTAACGTCGTCGGGGGCAAGCTTTTCGCCGCCCGGCTCCTCATCCGTTTCGAAATCCTCGCTTGACGGATGAACGGCTGAAACGTCATCGGGAGAAACGCGGTTTATCTTGCCGAGATAATGCTTCACGGTAAGGGAAAACGAAAACATAACAATAAGAACTATCCCGAGAAGGACCGCAAGAACTATAAGAGCCTTTTTTGTACCCGTGAGCTTCTTTTTCTCTTTCTTGTGCTTCTGTTTCTTTTCGGATTTATTTTCGTTCAGCATTTACGTTCTCCTTTTGAGACTTTATTCGGCTGTAAATCGCCGTCGGAAACCGCCTTACCCTTGCCGTATGCGACAATATAAAAGAAAACGCTTTCCATGAAAATGAGGAAGAAGTTTGATGTTTTCCGCTCCGGCAAGCCGACGTAACTATCGCCTTTATGCACTTTCCGGAAACATTCTCCGCGTTTTTCATAAGCTGGGCATCGCCGAGAATTGTGAATCTGCCGTTTGAAGACACCGATACTATTCTGTGAAGTATATAATCTCCGGAGGCGCGGGTATACAAAACGATGTCGCCGACATGAAGCTTCGGCGGCACGGAATCAAGGTACACTGTATCTCCCTCACGGAAAAACGGCACCATGCTCGAACCTTTTACGGGAACAGGAACAGCGGTGCTGCCGTCTTTAAGCATTGCGCAGACCGAATCAAGGTAGGCTTTTGTATCAAGCTCCATGTCAATCTCCTTCGCGTTTTCTCTTTGCGATTTGACTATACCGTGAAGAAAATGCTTTCCTGCAGATCGACGCACCGGACGTGCGCAGTGCACGGCAATACGGCTGCAAAGCCGCAGAAAATAAGATCTTTGCAAGTATTATATCATCCTTGTGGGAATATTGTCAAGATTTTCGGCGCGGAGCACTCACATGTTGCGGTTTTTCCTTGCCTTACCGAGGCGCGACATCGCGCGGGTAAGCTCGATCTTCGTATGGTTATGCTCGAATATACTCTTCTGAACGCGAATGCGCTCGAGCGCCTCCTGCTTTTCTTTTGCGCTTCTGTGAGCCTCGGCTTCGTCTTCCCACACCGCCGCGCGGGTATACATGACCACCTGATCCCCGGTGACCTCAACGAAGCCGTCCATGGAAAGAAAAGCTCTCCATTTTCCTTCGACCTTGACGTTGATCTCGCCGGGGGTAAGCGCAACAAGCATCGGAGCATGTCCGGGAAGAACCGTCATCGATCCTTTACGGGACGACATCGTCACCGCCTCTGCGTCTACCGACAGAAACTCCGCCTCCGGAGTGGATATTTCAAGCTTGAATGTGCTCATCACTGCGCTCCTTCGGAAGCTGCGGAGCTCGTCTTTGCGCGGATCTTCTTTGCCTTCTCGCGCACCTCGTCTATGTCGCCGACAAGTGTAAACGCTGTCTCCGGCAGATCATCGACTTCTCCTTCAACGATCTGTCTTACGCTTTCGACCGTTGCGTCCACGGGAACGAAGCGGCCTTCATTTCCCGTAAAAGCTTTTGCAACGTGAAGAGGCTGCGACATGAACTGCTGAAGTTTGCGCGCGCGATATACGGTAAGCTTATCCTCGGGAGAAAGCTCCTCCATACCGAGAATCGCAATTATGTCCTTCAGATCGTGATAATGCTGAAGTATCTCAACGGTTTTCTCGGCTATGCGGAAATGCTTTTCTCCGACAAGCGAAGGATCAAGCAGGCGGCTCGCCGACGCAAGAGGATCGACCGCAGGATATATTCCCTGTTCCGCAATCTCTCTCGAAAGAACCGTAGTTGCGTCAAGATGGGAGAATATTGTGGCAGGTGCCGGGTCGGTAAGGTCGTCGGCGGGAACATATACCGCCTGAACCGATGTTATCGATCCGCTTTTTGTCATTGCTATACGCTCTTCAAGCTCGCCGAGCTCGTTTGCCAATGTCGGCTGATAGCCGACGGCGGAGGGCATGCGTCCGAGAAGAGCGCTTACCTCGTTTCCCGCCTGGACAAAACGGTATATATTATCGATAAACAGAAGCACGTCCTGCTTTTTTTCATCACGCAGATACTCAGCCATCGTAAGTCCGGATAGCGCGACTCTCATTCGGCTTCCCGAAGGCTCGTTCATCTGTCCGAAGGCAAGAATCGATTTATCTATAACTCCGGAATCCGTCATATCCCCGATAAGCTCGATTCCCTCGCGGCTTCTCTCGCCGACACCGGTGAAAACGCTGTAGCCACCGTGATTCTGTGCGACATTATGGATAAGCTCCATAATGAGGACTGTTTTGCCGACTCCCGCACCGCCGAAAAGTCCGATCTTTCCGCCCTTTGCGTAAGGAACGAGGAGGTCTATGACCTTGATTCCCGTTTCGAATATCTCGGTTGCGGGAAACTGCTCGTCAAGAGTGGGAGCCTTGCGGTGTATCGGCATATAGCGTTCTGCCTTTATCTCGCCCTTACCGTCGATAGGTCTTCCGAGGACATCAACAACGCGCCCGATCACGCCGTCGCCGACGGGCACCTTGATCCCCTCGCCGTCGGACCAGACACGAAGTCCGCACTTTGCGCCTTCGGTTGCCTCTAACGCAATGCAGCGAACCGTTCCGGCGGATATATGCGCCGCAACCTCCATATGAAAATTACCGTTTTCGGTGGAAACGAGCGAATTTATTTTCGGTTCTTCTCCTTCGGCAAATCTTATATCGATTACCGGTCCGCGTATACGGATTATTGTTCCAAAGACCCTGTCCTTCATGTAAACCTCCGCCTCTGATAAAGACTTTCTCACGGAATTTTTTCTGAGCAAATTCCGCACCGCAAATCAAAACATCAAATTCCGCGGTCAAATGTTTCCTTTGCCGCCGATATTTCGGCTATTTCATTCGTTATGGCAAGTTGTCTTGCCGTATTGTACTGCAGACGCAATGAGTCTATCATTTTATCCGCATTCTTTGTTGCCGACTGCATCGAATTCATTCGTGCGATATGCTCACTCATTGCCGACTGCATAAGCGCGGAATAAATTATTCCGGTCGCGTATTCGTTGACAAGCGTTTCAAACACCGAACGTACGGACGGCTCGAATATCATGTCTCCCTTATTCTGAGAATCCCCGCTGTCTGACAAACCGATAAATTCATCCGCAAAATCCTCAAGCGCAAGCGGAAACAGCCTCACGCAGGTAGGATACTGATGTGCCTGATCGCGGTATCTCGTAAACGCAACGTAAACCTCGTCGAACTCACCGTCGAGATAACGTTCGATAAGATCATCGGCGATATCCGACGCATTATCGAGAGAAGCTTCCGACGCCGCGACCTCCCAGCTTTTGCGTATATCGACTCCGCGGTTTCTCAGCATTGTCTCACCGTGCGAACCGGCAGTTATAACGACCGCTTTCTGCGCCGACCTTATCTGCTCCATCGCCAGGTTGACAATGTTTACGTTATAAGCTCCGCAAAGGCTTTTGTCGGACGATATCACGAAAAACGCGCTTGCGTTCGCCTTGAAGCCTCGCCTCTGAAGGAAGGAATGACGGACTCCGCCGGAACGTGTTATTATATCGCGTATAGTCAGGCGCAGACGGTGCATATAGTTTTCGATATAGCTTATACTTCCGGACATACGTCGTATTTCCGAGACCGACAAAAGATACATAGCGTTTGTAATCTGTCTCGTCTGCATGTTTGCATTGAGATTACGGCTGATCTCGCTCATCGTCTTCAAGCACTGTCACCGCCCTTTCCGTAATAATCACATTTTCCATGCGGCAAGCGCCGCATCAAGTCTTGCCTTGCAGCCGTCGTTGAGTTCCGTCGTACTTTCCACGGTATAAAGAAGGTCTGCGTAATTCTTTTTCATATACGAAAGAACCGATTTTGCAGCCGTATTCATCTGCTCCGGCTTCACGGAATCAAATACATGCTTTCTGAAAGCACGCAGAAGAACGACCTTTTCGGAAAGGCTGTACGTCGTATCCTTCCCCTGCACGAAAAGCATGGTAAGCTTTCTGCCGCGATCGAGCATCTGCATGGTTGACGGATCAAGATCAGCACCGAAACGCGCAAACACCGACATTTCACGATACTGTGCAAGATCAATACGAAGTGATTTGGACACCTTCTGCATTGCGTCGGGCTGTGCGCTGCGTCCCACTCGTGAAACCGAAAGTCCGGTATTGACGGCAGGACGTATATCGTTATGGAACAGCTCGGTTTCGAGATATATTTGACCGTCCGTTATCGAAATAACGTTTGTCGGGATATACGACGAAATGTTGCCGCTCATCGTTTCGATGATCGGAAGTGCGGTAATGCTTCCTCCGCCGTATTTATCATCGAGACGCGCCGCACGCTCGAGCAGGCGGCTGTGGAGATAGAATATATCTCCGGGGTATGCCTCACGTCCCGGCGGTCTGTGAAGAAGAAGGGACATTGTACGGTAAGCGACCGCATGCTTCGATAGGTCGTCATACACAACGAGGACATCCTTGCCCTTTTCCATGAAATATTCAGCCGCAGAGCATGCGCTGTACGGTGCAAGGTACTGCATGGCGGGGCTGTCGGACGCACAAGCCGCAACAACGAAAGTATAGCTGTCCGCTCCGGCGGTCCGTATCTCGTCTATAACATGAGCCACGGTGGATGCTTTCTGTCCGATCGCGCAGTAAATACAGATAACTCCCGTATTTTTCTGATTCATAATCGTCTGAAGAGCTATCGTTGTTTTGCCCGTCTGACGGTCTCCGATTATAAGCTCGCGCTGACCGCGTCCGATCGGAACCATACTGTCTATAGCGATTATTCCCGTCTCAAGCGGCTCGTCTACACTGTGTCGATGAATCAGCGGAGGCGCACTACGCTCAACGGGAAGAAATTCTTTTGATTCGTATGCTTCTCCGTCAAGCGGACGTCCTACGGGATCGAGCACTCTTCCTATCATGGAATCGGAAACGGGAATTTCGACTATACGGTCAACTCCGCGGACCCGGTCTCCCACGCCGACGGTATCGGAATTGTCGAGAAGCACGGCGCCGACTCCGTTTTCCTCAAGGTCCATGACCATGCCGTAAACACCGCCGTCAAACTCAAGAAGCTCGCCGTAGCTTCGCCCGGAAAGTCCGTCCACGCGAACGACGCCGTCGCTCACTCTGCTTACAATGCCGTATTCGTATACAACGCCCTTTCTCTCAAACGTGTTTATACGCTCTCTGAGAAACTCGCTGATGGCAGCAGGGGTAAATCCGCTCATTTCTCCACACCACCTTCAATATGCTCCGTCATACGTCTGAGCTGCGTTCTTATGCTCATATCCCAGAACTTTCCGCCGTATGCTGCGGTGAATCCTCCGATAAGCTCGGGATCGGTTCTGCGCTCTACGCAGACATCGCCGAGCATATCGGAAAAGCCCTTTTCGATATAAGAAAGCACATCCTCCGACGTATCGGGAACAGTCGTTATAACAAGCTTTTCACTCATTTTGCAACACCGCCGCTCTCAGCCTCGCGAAAAAACTCCTCGGCAATCCGCTTCGTATCCTCGTCGGAAACCTTTCTTTCAAGAATCTTTCCGGCGATCGCCTCGGCACTTGAAGCAATATCCGATCGGAGAGAGGAAAGCACCTCCTCGCGCTCTGCCTCGGCGCGTTCCTTTGCCTCGGATACGATCCGATCAGCCTGCTCTCCCGCCTCTTTGAGCACGTTGTCAGCCTGTGCTTTGGCTGCTGCGGCAGCTTCATTTCTTATACGGTCCGCATCGTTTGCAGCATCTGCAAGCTGAGCCCTAAGCTGTTCGGAAAGCTCTTCCGCCGCTTTTGCCTTTGCGCCTGCATCTTCGGCGGCTGCTGTAACACGCGCCGTGCGCGCATCCATAAACTTTTTTACCGGCTTATACACGAGAAAACGTACAATAACGAAAAGTATAACGATATTGAGTATATTCAGTATAAGATCTATCGGAAAATTCGAAAAATCGTAATTCATCGAAATTACCTCCAAGGAAAGAATTTTACAGCTTGGTCACCAGAATAAGCGCAATTACGAGGCAGTAAATAGCGACCGACTCGGCAAGTGCAAGTCCGAGAAGAAGTATAGCGTTTATCTTACCGGAAGCCTCGGGCTGACGCGCTACGGATTCAACTGCCTTTCCGGTTGCCAGACCCATTGAAAGACCCACTCCGAGGGTGGGAAGCATTACAAGTGCTACTGCAAGTGCGTTCATTGATTTATCTCCTGTTTCTTTTTATTTTTTATATTATTCCGCCGCTTCGTTTATGAAGGTAAGCGAAAGTATCACGAATATATATGTCTGAATAAGCGGGTGGAAGAGATTGAAATAAAGTCCCGCAACCGCCGGAATTCCGACGGCGTATCCACCGAGGGAGGATTTGAGAAGATCCATTACTATCATTCCGCCGAGCATGTTTCCGAAAAGTCGGCAGGCAAGCGACACCGGTGTTGCGATATCGGATATTATTTTGAACGGAGTAACGAGCGGCGTCGGCTTCGTAAGAGAAACAAGTCTGCCCGACAGCTTCTTCTTTTTTATTCCGTAATAGTTTATAAGGAAGAACGTGATAAGCGACATTGAGAGCGTTACGAGAAGATCCGAGGTCGGTGCGCGCTGCCCGAAAAGCTCCGTCGCCGCCGAAAGGATCATAAACAGTGCAAGCGACATCATATAGGACGCGAGAACCTCGCCGAGTCCGCCGGTCGCGTTGTCCGTGAATTTTGTAACCTCTTCGACCGCCGCCTCGCAAAGATTCTGAAGCTTACCCGGTCTGTCCTTGAACCTCGGATAAACGGCAAAGCGGAATATCAGTGCGAAGATCAAAGCTATCACGGTGAGTAGATATGCAAGAAGCGTCGTTCCCGCAACGGAAAAACCGAACAGATCGACTCTTTCGGAAAACAGTTCGAAATTGACTTCAAGCCCCGACGATTTCTTTGAAAAATGAGATATCAGCGTGCCGATGAAATACCACGCGGCTATAACAATTCCGACAGTCGCCAGTGTTTTCTTTTTATTTTTTTTCTTTCCGGTACCATCCTTCGGGTTCTTCCCGGCAAAGAAACTCCGCAGCACAAACAAAAGCGCCGCGGCAACTCCGGAAACGGCAAGTTTTATGATTTCATTTGTCCCCATTTTCACCATCTCCTTTTTTTGTTATCGTAATAACGGAATTGATCAAAGCCGGAACGAGTATTCCGACACCGAATCCGACAAGTGCCCATATTCTGCCTTCGTCCCGGTAAAACCATACGAATAAAAAGATTCCGACATAGAGCGCAAGCTTGGCAAGCGCCGGAAGCACCGCGTCGGTTATTTTTCCCGCAAGAAGCGATTTCGTAAAACGAGATGTAAGAAAAAACTGTCCCGCGCCGTAGATTGCTCCGCAGATCAGAAAAATTATCTTCAGCAGCGTCATCACTCCCTTTCCGTTACCGTTTTGTTATTATAATACTTTAAACTCACAAAGTAAAGCGATTTCCGCGAAAATTTTAAATTTGTCGATTTTGCCAAGGCTGTTTACACGACGTTCACATTTTGGTGTATCTTATGTGTTGATTTATTTCATCAAATGTTTTATAATAGATATGAATAATTTTCGACACAAAAAAGCGACACAAACGACAATGAGGTTATATTATAAATGGAAAAAATAATTCTTGCCGAGCCTGCTGTCGGAATAGACATCGGTTCCACAACGGCAAAACTTGTGATAATAAAGAACGGCGATATAGTATATCGGCGTTATGAGCGTCATTTTTCCCAGGTTCGCCAGAAAACTCTCGAGCTGCTCCGCGACGCTGCCGATTTTCTGAAAGGTGAGTCGTTCTCCGCCGCAATATCCGGTTCCGCGGGACTCGGACTTGCCCGTGTAGCGGATATTCCCTTCGTTCAGGAGGTTTTCGCAACCTCCGAAACCGTAAAAAAACTCGCTCCCGATACAAGCTCGGTAATCGAGCTCGGCGGAGAAGACGCGAAAGTGATTTTTTTCGCGGGCGGCACTGATGAAAGAATGAACGGCACCTGTGCGGGCGGCACCGGCGCCTTTATCGATCAGATGGCTACCCTTCTCGACGTCACGGTCGCCGAGCTTGACCAGCTTTCGCTGAAGCATGAGCGGATATATCCCATTGCCTCCCGCTGCGGTGTATTCGCAAAAACTGACATACAGCCGCTTCTCAATCAGGGAGCGCGAAAGGAAGACATCGCGGCTAGCATATATCAGGCGGTGGTAAATCAGACGATCGTCGGATTGGCGCAGGGACGTGAGATTTCCGGAAAAGTAATGTTTCTCGGCGGTCCTTTGTACTACTGTCTCGGACTGCGCGAGCGTTTTGCCGAAACTCTCAAGCTTGACGAAGATCATGCGATCTTCCCCGAGTACGGTCTCTATGCCGTCGCAATCGGCGCCGCGATCTACTCCGCAAAAGACAAGAAGCGCTTTACATATGATATGATCTGCGACGCTGTGGAAAAGGCAGCTAAGGCGGGTGTTGAGATCAAGCACACCAAGCCTCTTTTTGAAACGCGCGAGGATTACGATGCCTTTGTCGCACGTCATGCAAAGAACAGCGTTCCCGAAAAAAACATATCGACATATTCGGGCAAAGCATATCTCGGCATTGACTGCGGTTCAACGACCACAAAGCTTGCTCTCCTCTCCGATGACAACGAGCTTTTATACAGTTTCTACGACTCAAACCGCGGAAATCCGGTCGAGATCGTCCGCGAAGAGCTTGTAAAAATATACTCCCTCTGCGGTGACAGGGTCACGATAGTAGGCTCCGCTGTCACCGGATACGGCGAGGAGCTCATCAAAAATGCGTTTTCCGTAGATTTCGGAGTGGTCGAAACGATAGCTCATTTCACTGCTGCACGTCACTTCAATCCCGATGTTGATTTTATTCTCGATATCGGCGGTCAGGATATAAAGTGCTTCAAAATACGCTCAGGCGCGATCGACAGTATAATTTTGAACGAAGCATGTTCCTCCGGATGCGGATCGTTTATAGAAACCTTTGCAAAATCAATGGGATACGGAATCGCCGAATTCTCACAGAAAGGTCTTTTCGCCCGCGCTCCCGTCGAACTCGGAACGAGATGCACGGTATTTATGAACTCCTCCGTAAAGGAAGCGCAGAAGGACGGTGCGTCCGTCGAGGACATTTCCGCCGGACTTTCCGCATCCGTTGTAAAGAATGCCATTTACAAAGTCATCCGCGCGTCGAGCGCGGATGAACTCGGCAAGAATATCGTTGTGCAAGGCGGCACTTTCCTGAACGATGCTATCCTGCGCTGCTTTGAAACGGAGATCGGACGCGATGTGATTCGTCCTGCAATCGCGGGACTTATGGGTGCGTACGGTGCGGCGCTTTATGCGAAAAACCTTTCCTCCGGCGAATCCTCACTTATGTCGTCCGACGAGCTTGCGCATTTTGAGCACAAATCGAAATCCGCTGTATGCCGCGGATGCACGAACGGATGCCATCTCACCGTAAACACGTTCTCCGGCGGCCGCCGTTTCATATCCGGAAACCAGTGTGAACGCGGGCTCGGGCTCGGAAACGTCAAAATGGACGATATCCCGAATCTGCACGAATACAAGCGCGAGGCGCTGAGAAAGTTCTGCTCAAGCAATCCGAAGAAGAAATACCGCACCACGGTAGGTCTTCCGATGGCGCTCGGCATGTATGAGCTTCTGCCTCTCTGGTACAGTATCTTTGATGAGCTGGGATACAAAGTAATACTTTCCGAAGTATCCACCAAATCGACATACGAAAAAGGACAGTTCTCGATTCCCTCCGACACCGCATGCTACCCCGCAAAACTTATGCACGGTCATATCGAAAGCCTTATCGAGCAGGGCGCCGAGTACATATTCTACCCCTGTCTCACTTACAATATCAACGAAAAAGCCGGAGACAACCACTACAACTGTCCTATAGTCGCTTACTATTCCGAGCTTCTCCAGGCAAATATGCCCTCGCTGAAAAAAGCAAAATTCCTTTACCCGTACATCAACATAAACAACAGACGTGAAATGGCTAAAGGTCTGAAGCGTTTTCTCGACGACAATGTCGGATCGTTCCCGCTCAAGGAGATCCGACGTGCTATCGACCGCGGATTCAACGAATACGAGAAATATATGGCGGGAGTTCGCGCCGAGGGAGAACGCGCGCTGAAATTTGCACGCGAAAACGGAAAACGCATAATGATCCTTGCGGGACGTCCGTATCATATCGATCCCGAAATAGGGCACGGAATCGACCGTCTTGCCTGCTCGCTCGGATTCGTCACGGTGAGCGAGGACAGCATCTGCCATCTTGCTGAGCCGCAGTTTGTTCATGTGCTGAATCAGTGGACGTATCACACAAGGCTTTACCGTGCCGCAAAATATGCAAGCTGTCACGACGACACCGAGCTTGTTCAGCTTGTTTCTTTCGGTTGCGGAATCGACGCAATTACGACAGACGAGGTGCGTTCGATCCTCGAGGGCGGCTCGAAGCTCTACACGCAGATCAAAATCGACGAGATCACGAATCTCGGCGCGGTCAGAATACGTCTGCGCAGCCTCATCGGCGCGCTTGACGAGCGAAAAATGACGAAAGGAGCGGAAAATGGATAAGACATACATAGAATTCACGAAAGAAATGCGCAAGGATTACACCATTCTTATTCCGATGATGCTCCCCATGCATTTCAAGCTGATACTCAACGTATTCCGATCCTTCGGATACAAAATGGAGCTTCTGGAGACAACGGGAAAGCAAATCGCTGACTGCGGACTGAAATATGTGCATAACGACACCTGCTACCCCGCAATACTTGTTATCGGTCAGTTTATAGATGCCATACAGAGCGGAAAATACGATCCACACAAAACCGCGCTGATGCTTTTCCAGACCGGCGGCGGATGCCGTGCATCCAATTACATTTCTCTTTTGCGCAAGGCGCTTGCTAAAGCCGGATACGGATATGTACCCGTAGTCTCATTCAGTCTTGCAAATATTGAAAAGCATTCCGGATTCAAGCTTACGCTGCCGATGCTTCACAGAATGGCGTATGCCCTTCTCTACGGCGATCTTTTGATGTCGCTCAAGAATCAGTGCCGTCCGTACGAGATCGTCGCGGGATCGACGAACGAGCTTTGTGAAAAATGGACCGAAATACTGACTGCCGAAATGGCAAAAGGCGGCAAAATATCGTATTCGCTTATCAAGGAGAACTACCTTAAGATAATTGCCGATTTCAACGATCTTCCGAGGCGGAAGGAAAAGCGGGTAAAGGTAGGTATAGTTGGAGAAATATACGTCAAATATTCACCTCTCGCAAACAACGATCTTGAAGATTTTCTTATTGCGGAAGGCGCCGAGCCCGTGGTTCCGGGACTTCTTGACTTCTTTATGTACTGCGTATTTGACAATCTGCGCGATACTGAGCTTTACGGAACCGGAAAATTCAAGGAGCCGTTCGTCCGCGCAGCCTACCGTTTGCTTCTCAGAAAGCAGTCCGATCTTATAAAAGTAATTTCCGAAAATTCCGATTTTGCTCCGCCCACTCCGTTCTCCCATACTTCAACACTCACAAAGGGTTACATAAATACGGGAGCCAAGATGGGCGAAGGATGGCTTCTCACCGCCGAAATGATCGAGCTTTCGCAATCCGGTGTAAAAAACATCGTGTGCGCACAGCCGTTCGGATGTCTGCCGAATCACATTGTCGGCAAAGGAATGATGAAACCGATCAAAGAAAAAAATCCCGATGTAAACATTGTTGCGATCGACTATGACGCAGGCGCAACGAAGATCAATCAGGAAAACCGTCTCAAGCTTATGCTTGCAAATGCGGTAATCGAAAGCGAGGAAAGCTCCGCCGAAGGCGCAAAAGAAGAGATTTTCGTTTGATCTCTGTTTTCCTTCAATTGTCGGAAGCCTTTAACCTACGGTCTCAGGCTTATCGAAAATCTGAAATGACAAAAACGCAGAGCGTATAACTTCTACGCTCTGCGTTTTGTTTTATTTATTTGCATGTTTATGCATTTGTCGACATTCGACCATTTCCGCATTTGCGGAATATAATGCGTTTTTTCGATGCACTTGTCGCTTTTTCTGCAATCGCGGAATTTCAGTCCGTTTTTTCAAGAATGTCCGTGAGCCTGCAAAAATCGGCAGTTGATAAGCGTTCACCACGAAGATCCGGTCTGAAGCCGCACTGCTCAAGCGCGGAAGACGTTTTTTCTTTCGAATAAATCCCCGCAAGAGAATTGGCAAGTGTCTTACGTCTCTGCGCAAATGCTGCCGCAATAACTTTTTTTACGTTTGCCGCAAATCTTTCGCATTCCGCGTGATCTGTCGGAGCATCCGGGTATATCGAATACAATCCGTTTTCGTGCGGAATAAATCTCATAACAGCCGATTTGACAGACGGTGCCGGGTAAAAGTTTCCTGCTGCCACAGTGAAAAGCTTTTCCGCTTTTGCCGAAAGTCCGATGGACGCCGTAACCGAACCGTTATCTCCCGCGCTTTCCATCGAGCATATCCTGTCTGCGACCTCAAGCTGAACCATAAATGTCATTGACGATATCGGCATTGCTTCGGACACGGGAAACGACTCAAACAGCTTCATTATGATCGGTGTAGTAATATAGTACGGAAGATTCGCGCATACGCTTACGTCATATCCCGAGAAATGCTCACGGAAAAATTCGGCTACGTCGATCATCATAAAATCCGCAGAAACCACGGTGACATTATCATAGTCTCCGAGGGTTTCATCAAGAAGAGGAAGAAGCCCCCGGTCTATCTCAACGGCGACCACACGGTCGAACCGCTCGCAAAGCGACGATGTAAGCGCCCCTATTCCGGGACCTATCTCCAACGCCGCGCACGGGCGCGACCGTACCGCACTGTATGAGCTTTCCGCAATTCTCTCCGGAATATCCGGATTTATAAGGAAATTCTGTCCGAATCCCTTCTGCGGAGCAAGACCGTAACGGTCAAGCAGCGCACGCACTTCGCGTGGATTGCAGAGATCCATCAGAATGCGATCTTCTCGGCAATGTACGCCGAAAGCTCGGTTATCGGTATTCTGACCTGCTCCATTGTATCACGGTCACGAACCGTAACGGCACCGTCGGTTTCGGAATCAAAATCGTAAGTGATGCAGAACGGCGTACCGATCTCATCCTGTCTGCGATAACGCTTGCCGATCGAGCCCGCCTCGTCGAAATCAACCATAAAGTCCTTGGTGAGAGAACGGAATACCTCCGCTGCCTTATCGGAAAGCTTCTTGGAAAGCGGAAGCACTGCCGCCTTATAAGGAGCAAGCGCCGGGTGGAGATGAAGCACTACGCGGGTATCGTTCTTTTCTGCATCGACTACTTCTTCATCATATGCATCGATCAGGAAAGCAAGAGCTACGCGGTCGGCGCCGAGCGACGGCTCAATAACGTAGGGAATATACTTCTCGTTCGTATCGGGATCGAAATATTCCATGGATTCGCCGCTCTCGTTCTGATGTGCGGTAAGGTCGAAGTTCGTGCGGTCGGCAACGCCCCAGAGCTCGCCCCAGCCGAACGGGAACAGGAACTCAAAGTCGGTAGTCGCATTGGAATAGTGCGACAGCTCTTCTTTTTCGTGATCGCGGAGACGCAGATGCTCCTCGGTCATGCCGAGAGAAAGGAGAAAGCTCTTGCAGTAGCTGCGCCAATAATCAAACCACTTGAGATCCTCGCCGGGCTTGCAGAAGAATTCAAGCTCCATCTGCTCAAACTCACGGGTTCTGAAGGTGAAGTTTCCGGGAGTAATTTCATTTCTGAAGGACTTACCGATCTGGCATACTCCGAACGGAAGCTTACGTCTCGATGTGCGGAGTATGTTCTTGAAATTAACGAATATTCCCTGAGCGGTCTCGGGACGGAGATAAAGCTCAGTGGTGGAATCCTCGGTGACACCCTGGAACGTCTTAAACATCATATTAAACTTGCGGATGCCGGTGAAATCACTCTTTCCGCATCCGGGGCACGGAATCTTATGCTCAATAATATAATCGGTCATCTCATCGTTTGAGAGCGCCTCGACCGTCATCTGTATGCCGTTTGCGGCGTTCCAATCCTCGATAAGCTTATCCGCACGGTGACGCATTTTGCAGGCACGGCAGTCGATCAGCGGATCGTTGAAGTTCACGACGTGACCGCTTGCAACCCATGTGCGGGGATTCATAAGGATTGCCGCATCAAGCCCGAGGTTGAATTCGGACTCCTGAACGAACTTCTTCCACCACGCGCGCTTGACGTTATTTTTGAATTCAACACCGAGCGGACCGTAATCCCAAGAGTTTGCAAGTCCTCCGTATATTTCGCTTCCGGCATACACGAAGCCTCTGTTTTTACAGAGAGCAACTATCTTGTCCATCGTTTTTTCTGAATTTGAAATCATTGATTTGTCATCCTTTCGGTTTTATTCTTTATCCGGATCTGCCGGAAGTTTGTACTTGTAGAACATTGTGGTTCCGTCCGTAAGGCTCGGCGCAAAATAATCGCCCGTATACTTTCCGGGAAACTCAAGGTCGGTAACGGTGAATCTGAGGAAAGCGGCAAGAAGCTCTTTCTTTTTTGCAAATACAGGCACGTCCATATTGGTGTTTATTTTTCCGTCATCATAAAGCTCTCGTGAAAATTCGTCGTAATCCGTATAAATGCAGCTTTCGGAGAAAACAGAATCAAGCTCGGACGACGTAAGAGATGCCAAACGTGCAAGAAAGCCTTTTGCAATCTGAAATTCAAGGTCGCATCTTTCTTCAACGCCGTTTTCATAATTTTCAAACAGAAGGAGCGCCGTTATATTTGTATCGTTGACGGTGACAGTGCCCGCTCTTACCGCGACATCGTAGTTTGTTCTCGTCTTTCTGTCGTTTTCGTCTGTCACCGCCTCGGTCTCTTCGACCGATTCGGACTCGGTTGTACCATCAGTCTTATCCGAGCCGTCCTTTGAGGTTTCGGAATCTTTTTTCTCGGTTTCGGGCGGAAGTACGGTGGTCACATCTCCGAGAAGTCCCGAAGCAGTTCCGTACACGGCGCCGTTTGAATAGATATCCGTTGCAAGATCAACCGTAAACTCCCCTACTCTCTTGATTATCTCGGGAGCCTCGGTTACATTCATGAAGTAAAAGTAATCGATCGAGATTCCGGTAAGCGCGCTGACCTTTTCAACGAAATACTGTTCCCCGAAGCAATAATAAAGATCTCCGAGAAGCTTATATCCCGCCGAGGTGAACACTCTTGTGCATGACGCAAGCGGAGTAACGGTATATTCGCGCGAAGCTTTATCTGCGCGGACTATTACGATGTACTTCGCACTTACCGTCCGATACCCCGCTCCGAGAACACCCATTTCGCGGCTCGAGCCTTCTGCTTTCAGCTTTTCAAGCTCTTCGCCCTCCGGATAGTATGTAAAATATCCGGGATCGTAGTCTGTCACTACGAATAACGCGGAAAAACTCTCACCTGACGGAACGACGAAATCGTCTTCGTCCTTAGTCTGTCCCTGATTATTCTGCGAACTGAGTATTGATTCAAGCTCGTCCTGTTCTCCGGAGAAGATGTCGTCAACCGCCGATGTAATAAATGTAACGGTAAACGAAGCGATAAGTCCGAATATCACAAGGCATACCGCAAAAATCACTCCGAAATTTTTCAAAGCTGACAGCATAACGCTGCCGCTCTTCTTCTCGGGCGAATTTTTCATGCTTTTTTCGCGTAATAATCTCTGCTTATTTCCGATCACTCACTAACCTCCCGCCAATATTTATAATAGGCAACGACCGTTCTGCTTCTGCCCCCGGACATATAATCGGGTGCCGTTATTACAATTCCCTCCAATGACATTAGCTCCCCGGCTTCCGTTTCTTCTGGCAGGCATTTGAATATAGGGTCCGCTCCGTCAGCGTATATCAAAAGATATCCGTCCCTGAACGCAAACATACCCTGGCGAGCTATTATTGTTTCAATCCCGTCGGTTCTCTCGGAAACGCATCTCAGCCTCTTTCCGTCAAGAACGGCGCAGCGAGCCTTTACCGAGTTTTCCGGACGTTTTTTTGATTTGCGAAAAAACATAAACTCCTCCGTCTCACGCGCAGCGGCGATTCTGTTACTAAACTCCCGCGGCAGATTCAAAAACGGAATTTACTTTGACACCTTCTCAATTGCGGTTACGAGAAGCGACATTGAAACAGTATCGTTTATAACTGTATACGACTTATTCGGAGCCAGCTCCACGTTGCCGTTGAGAAGGAAAATCCCGTTTGAATTTCTTATGCCTTTGACCGTAAAGGTTCCGGAAACGTCCCACTTGGTATAATCGCCGTTTTCGGGCGAATATGTTTTAACATACGTTCCGTCGTCCTTCTGCACATACACAACTGCAGGCGTCATGGTAAGGCTGTCCTGAAGCGTGCCGAAATCCTTGGAATTTTCGGTATAAAAGGTGTCTCCCGCTTCGATCATGTTCATCGTCGACTGACGCATGCTGTCAACACGAAAAGAAAGAACATAATCCTCAAGCTGAGCTTCTGTTACGTTTTTCTCCGCCGTGTTCTGCTTGAAAACAAATGCGAAAACAGCCGCCGTAACACACATGAGAAGCGCAAGTATTATAAAAATGTCAAGAACACTCGCGCCGGATTTCTTTTCTGTATTTTTTTCGCTTTTCATATCAAATACCCTTTACTTTCAATTTTATGCGTCTGCAACGCGATTATACCTGTCCTCAAGTCGGACTATATCATCCTCGGAAAGCTCGTCTCCGCACTGCACTTCTATAAATGTCATGCCGCATTCCCCGGCAGACGCGCGGTGAACCTCACCGACCGGTATGAAAAATCTGTCCGCCGCTTCTGCGGTCTTTTTCTCTTTTCCCAAGGTGACGATACCGCTTCCCTCAACCACCGTCCACGATTCACTCCTGTGTCGGTGATATTGAAGGCTTAATTCCGCTCCGGGAGATATCTCTATCCGCTTCACCTTGAAATTCTTCCCCTCATCGAGTACGGTAAAGCTTCCCCATGGACGGTACTCGGTATTTCTTTCAGTCATAACTGCGCCTCCGTTTGATACGCACAATCGGCAGTGTCGGTTTCAAGACGAAAACCGCCTTTCATTCCGCTGCGCTATCCTTGCGAGACAGCCGATGGTTACTTTTCCTTTTTCTCTTCGGCGCCGTTCCCGTCGGATTCTGTGCCGTCGCTTTTTTCCTTCTCGGCACTGTCTTTTTCGGCATTATGAATCTTATGCTTTACTTCCTTCAAAGTATCGCCTAAATTTTTCGGAGTATCGGGAAGAGGTTCGTCATCAAAAAGTCCCGTATGCACCCGAAGATTCGGCGACTTTATTATCAGATAATTGAACAGGAACACGATAAGTGCAAGAATCAGCACAAGCACAGCTTTGACGAGCCGTGAAGAATCGAAAATAGTATCCGTGAACACCACGGCTACGAGACCGAGCAGTGCGCATATTGCGTACAGTATACGGACCGCGTTCTTCTGAGTAAATCCCATATCGACAAGCTTGTGATGAAGATGTCCGCGATCGGGCGAAAACGGGCTTTTACCGTGAGCAACACGCCTGATTATCGCAACCGTGGTATCGAGAAGCGGCAGAGCGAATATCGACAGCGGAACAAGGAATGATATCACCGTATGAAGTTTGAACACGCCCTGAACCGACATTACCGCAAGCGTAAACCCGAGGAAAAGCGCTCCTGTATCGCCCATAAATATCTTTGCGGGGTTTTTGTTGAACGGCATGAACCCTATGCACGATGCGGTGAGTATTGCGGTTATCATTGCCGAATGAAGATCTCCGTTGAGAAGAACCACGCAGAAAAGCGATGCCGAAGATATCGCGGAAACGCCGCAGGCAAGTCCGTCAAGCCCGTCGATAAGATTTATCGCGTTTGTCAGTCCGACGATCCAAAGAATCGTTATCGGAATACGCCAAACTCCGAACATTACATAGTTTCCGCCGATGCTTATATGGTCTATGACCACGCCGTTCACAACGGCGATCACGGCAGCTCCGATCTGAACCACGAATTTCAGCATTGCCGGCAGTCTGAAAACATCATCAAATATTCCGAGTGCGACAAGGACAAAACCGCCAAGCCATATCGCAAAAAGCTCTTTTGTCGGATTGCAGAAAATCATCGTTGACGCAGTAAAGCCGAAGAAGATCGCAAGTCCGCCTATACGCGGAATCGGTTTCTTATGCATGCGGCGCTGATCAAGCGGTATGTCCACCGCGCCTATACGGAACGCGAGCACGCGCACGGGCGGCGTCATTGTAAACGCTATCAGTCCCGCGCAAAGGACAGCCAAAGCGCTGTAAACAAAATTGGTAAGTGTCATTTTTATCCTACCGTTTCAAGACTTACAACCACGGCACCCGAGGTGAGCCCCGGAGTAATAAATCTGATGGATGTGCCGACAAGTATCGAAACGCCGTTTACGGTGTAAATATTGTCTTTGAACGATGCATCCGCCTCAAGAGTGACAAACATATTGCTTCTGCCGTCTATTTCCGATATGACCTGAACTCCTTTTTTGGAATCGGTACCGGTATAATATGTCTTTTCGCTGTTGCAGGCAGTGACCACACCGAGCTTCTTATTTGTCTCGACCTCATATAGGGTCTCGCCCGGCTTGATATTTCCGGTGAATTCATCCTTCAGCTCGGTTATCTGAATAACATACTGTATCTTCTTATCCTGCTTCACTTCCTCCGGTGCCTGATTTTCGGAAGCCACAACATATCCGATGACTCCGACAGCCGCAAGAACCAAAAGAATTATAAGCGCATCGATGATATTGAATCTGAATTTACGTTTGCTCATTATTAACTGCGTCCTTTCCATTTAACCTTGGATTCGATTGGTATATCAACATCAAAACCGGTCTCGCAGCCGGCTTCATTCTTCGGTGTATGAAACTCAAGCTCACGGCGACCGCATCTGACATATGCACTTGAAAGCGCGCAGGTCAGCCAGAACATAAGGAATACTCTGTAATTATACCACACATAATCGGTGAAGCCCATAACAAGCACAGCAAGCACTCCGCAAAGCGGTGACGCTGCCTGAAGGCGCATGGCAGTTTTGGTTCTGCGTATCTCCTTTTCATCGTCGGTGCGGTCGCTCGGAATCTGCTTCGGCTCGCATCTCAGGCAGGATTCCTTCAGGGGCGCTGCCGAAATATGAGACATAACCGAGCTTTCCGCATCGGACAGCATACGATAAAAATTGAAATTGCTTGTGAAAAGGAGAACAACGAACGCAAGGAAAATTATAAGTGAAAGAAATCCGGTCTGTATCCATATTTGAAGGTACAGGTTATGCGAATGAGGCGCCCATTGAACTCCGCTCAGCGCTATCTTCGGATAGATCACATACCACGATTCCTCACCTATTCCGAGTCCGCACAGGATCCGGTCCGGAAGCATGTCGGCGATGCTTTTCAGAATATTTACGCGGAACGCCGTTGAAGAATCCGCCGTGTTTCCGATGCTCGTGAAGCGCAGCCATATGCTCTGCGGTATGATATACGGCAGAAACGGAATCGAAAGTATACCGCATATGAAAACATATATGCTTCTGCGTCCCCAGATCATTATGAAGAGAAATGCTGCCGCTATCAGACCGAGCCACGATCCGCGGCTCCATGTAAATATAAGGCAAACTCCGATAGCCGCAACGCTGATAAGCGAAACCGCCCTGCCGCGCAGCCCTCTTACGAAGGTCAGCATAAACGTAAACGCCACCGGGAAAGCAAGTATCAGATATACCGCAAGCATGTTGGGATTTTCAAGGGTTGCGACGGCGCGTCCTTCTATATAGGAGAACATCTTCTGATCGACCCACCCGTTGGCACCTGCGACCTTATGGGTCATGTACTGAATCATTCCGTAAAACGATATCATTGTCGCCGAAAGCACGAATGCGCCTACCGCTTTGCCGAGCCATTCCCGGGTATCAAGTGAAACAACAACAACATAGTATGCGACGATAAACATCACCGCGACCGCACCGGATTTAAGCGAAACGGGCGAAGCGCCGAACATTCCCCCGATCCCGGTCATCAGCAAAAACATGAACACCGCTATATCAAGAGCTTCGAAGCGGAAGAAACGCTTGCCGCGTATTACCTTGAGTATCAGGGAAAATGCGCTGAGCATTACGATCCCGACAAGGAGGAGGGTCGGAAGAAGCGGCATAAAGAAGAAAAGCATTATCGCACCGAACGCCGGAGAATTCATTACTATTGCAGCAATGACAAGAGCTGCCGCCGCACCGACAATGTAGATAGGACTGACGAAGTAAGTCAGCAAGCCGAAAAGCAAGCCGATAATAAATGCTATATTGCTTCGTCCGAGCCGACGGCTCATATCGAGCTTCTCGGGTCCGCGTCCGGTAAGGCTCAGCACAAGCCGGCCGACAAGCGATCCCGAAAGAGCCTCAGAAAGGGAGATTTCCGAAAAAAGAAGCGGAAGAGTGGCAAGGCAAAGGAGCGCCGGAATAGCAACACTGAGAATGTCCGCGCTCCCGGAGTCCCTACTTCGCAGATAACCGATCCCGGACACCACTGCGGTATACAGAAGAAAGGAGAGAATTCCGACCCCGTAAACTCTCATTCTGACTGAAAGCAAACATCTTACGATCTTGGTATAAAGTTCAAGGAACAAACTGTTCTCTATTTTAGAGGCAAGTTTGCGTCTGGCGGGGGAAAGCACATTGCTTCTGAATGCGGAATCGGCGGCGCGGGCACAAAATCCGCGATCCACATCCGGATACGAAGTGAAAATTTTTCCGAACATACCGTTTTTTAAACGGTCATATACAGCGTCACAAAGACGGTCAAGCATGGCTATTATGCGGCTCCGGCACACTGCGCGCGGCTTGTCCGCAGAATTTATCCGTGTTTTTTCTGACACAGTCTCATCCTCTCGATATATTTCTCGTTATAGTTTCATCCGAAGTATTATACTATGAAAAGCGTCAAATTTCAACACTTTTGCATTAATTCTTTCAAAAGCGCTCTCTTTTATTTCGTTTTGGTCTCAAAAAATCCTTTTTCATTGACACGAAGAGGGTTAAATGATATAATTAAAAGTGATATCTCGTTTAATCGACGAAGAAATCGGAGGACACTGTCATAGAAACCGATAACCAAAGTGCAAAAAAAATGTTTTCGACAGCTGTGCTGATGGCAGCGATAGTAATAGTTGCAAAAGCTCTCGGACTTTTAAGGGATATACTTGTCGCAAATGCTTACGGTATGCAAAGTGCCGCTCAGGCATATGAGATCGCAAGCAGACTCCCGATAATGATATTTGATTTCGTTATCGGAGGAGTCGTTTCCGCGGCATTCATTCCGATATTTTCCGAGCTTCTCGTCAAGCGTTCCGAAAAAGACGCGATGAGATTCGCAAATTCATATGTCAATCTGATCTTCGTGCTTACGGCGACCATGGCTCTGCTCGGCATTCTGTTTTCCGACAGCCTTGTACGCTTTCTCGCACCGGAGGCATCCTCGGAAGTGCTTTCGCTTGCCTCTTACCTTTCAAAGATAATGTTCCCAATGATCGTCTTCACCGGTCTTGCTTTTTCATTTGTGGGAATACTTCAGTCACTCGGGGAATTCCGCATCCCGGCGCTTATAAGCCTTGTATCGAATTCAATAATGGTTGCCTATCTGTTTTTTCTGAATTCGTTTTTCGGGATCGTCGGACTTGCGGTTGCAATGCTCCTCGGCTGGGCATCGCAGGCTCTCGTACAGGTGCCGAAGCTCCGTTCACTCGGATACCGCTACTCCCCGGTATTTGATTTCGCATCGCCCGAAATAAAAAGATCGCTGAAAAGCGCACTGCCCATCCTGATCGGAACGTGGACGCAGCCGATATGCTCGCTGATCAACACAAGATATGCTTCCGGGCTCGACAACGGACGGGCGATCACCGCGCTTTCATACTCCAACAAACTTTACATTATTATTGTCGGAGTTTTCACCTTTGTTGCAACGAATCTGCTTTTTCCCTATATGTCGAGGGCAAATGCATCCGGAAAAGCGGAGGACGCGCGCCGTCTGATGATCTCGTCGGTAAAAATACTCGTATTCATTATAGCCCCCATCACAGTGGGCATAATTATACTTGCACACCCATTCTGCGCGGTAATATACGAACGCGGCGCCTTTACTCCGGAGGATACCGTACTCACCGCCGAAGCGCTGCGGTGTTATGCGGTAGGAATGCTTTTCATGTCGGTAAACGAAGTTCTGACAAAAACATTCTTTGCAGACGGCAAGACCCTTGTTCCGATGATATCGTCCATAATCTCGATGACGCTGAACGTCATTCTCGTAGTATCTCTTTCATCCGTTATCGGTGTCGGCGGAATCGCCCTGATTTCAGGCATAGCGACCGCGGTAAACTGCACGGTAAACTATCTTGTAATGAAAAAGAGCCGCGCAATGCTGTCCGGGCGTGATTGGTTTGATATACTGAAATCAGTGGTCTGCGCCGCGATCATGGGCGGAGCGGTAATTTTGATTTACAGAGCATCATCATCGCTTTCAAATGTTATTTCGGTCGTAATCTGCGCTGCCGTCGGAATAATAGTGTATGTGCTGCTTGCGTTTTTGCTCCGCTCCGACGAATTAAAGCTTTTTGCCGAGAAAATACTCAAAAAGCAATCCATGTAATGAAAGGAAATCCCGACATGATAAAAGTCATGAATATAATCACGGACACCAATATCGGAGGCGCCGGACGGCTGATCATTCAGTGTCTGAAATGCTTTGACAGAACAAAGTTCGATATAGTTCTCGTCGTCCCCTCTCAAAGTGCTTTGATCCCACTGATCAAAAACGAGGGCTACCGCGTGATCGAAACCGAAAAGGGACACGACAAATCGTGGGAAAAAGGAGCCGTACGCGAGTATAAAAAAATCATACGCGCCGAAAAGCCCGATATTGTTCACACTCACTCATCCTTTGCAGGAAAGCTTGCCGCGTATCTTTGCGGAGTAAAGGGACGCATATACACAAGGCACTGCACATTTGATATGCCGCGCCGGCTCACAACGTTCCCCGGAAAGCAGATAAACGGACTTGTAAACAATACGCTTGCAACGGCAATAATCGCGGTCGCGCAGTCTGCGGTTGAGAATCTCACCGAAACGGGTGTCGATCCGCGCAAAATAACCGTTATCGCAAACGGAGTCGAACCGATGCGTACCCTCTCCGTGGCGGAGCGCGCAGAATTTCGCAAAAGTATCGGAATTACCCCCGACGAATTCGTCTGCCTGATCTCCGCGCGCCTCGAAGAATACAAGGGTCACTCCTATCTCATAGACACGGCAAAGTATGTGCGCGATATGCTCGGCAATGAAAAGAAGGTCCGCTTTATTTTCATGGGAGACGGGACATGCCGACGCGGGCTTGAGGAAAAAGCGCGCGACGTCGGAGTAGACGACATAATAATCTTTACCGGATTCGTAGACGATGTAGCGCCGTACTGCAATATTGCGGATCTGAATCTGAACTGCTCGTGGGGAACGGAAACGGCCTCTCTTGCGCTGTGCGAAGCAATGAGCCTTTCTCTTCCCTCTGTCGTTACCGATTTCGGCGGAAATCCTTATCTGATCACGGACGGTGTGAACGGTCTTCTCGTTCCGAAGAAGGATTCCGCATCAATGGCGGACGCGATAGTGCGTCTGATAAAAGACCCCGTTCTTCTTGAAAGTCTCGGCAAGGGGGCGCGCGAAGAGTATGAAAAGAAATTCACATCGCAGGCAATGACAGAAAAGCTTGAAGCGCTTTACGAAGCGCAGATCAAAATATAATCTCGGCGGAGGAGGACGTACAATGATGTCAAATCGCAGAAATCCGGCTCGGTGCCTTTCCGTTCTTCTCTGTCTTCTCTCTTTGATTTATTCACTGCCGATACTCTCCCTTCCGGCAAAATCCGCCGAAGCGGAGCGTACCGCCTACGCAAAGCCAACGGATGAAATCAACATGAATACTCTCTACGGAGAGAAATCCGAACTTGAGGATTTTTCCGAAATCCGCTGGACCGGTTCGGATCATGTAAAAAGCATAAACATCACTCAATATTCCGGCGGAACAAAATGTATTCTCGCGTCGGCTGATACCACGCGGAGAAGGACGCTCGGAATGTCCCGCCCGTTTGAGCAGATCGACATCTCCGGGTATTCCGAAATAAGCTTTGCCTTTCTCGTGCTCGGGACAAGCGATGCCGAGCAGTCGCTTAGAGTATCATTCGTATCCGGCGGTACCGAATACGTTTATTCGGTAAATATTCCGTCAAACGGCTGGTACACCGTATTCTGCGACGTTTCCGACTTTTCCGTAAAACTTCTCGAATCCGTTACCGTATATACAACCTCAGCGGATCAAAACGCATTTGTGACCTCGATTGCGATCTCCTCTCTCATGTGCGGAGATACGCCGCATGCGGTATACGCGAAGCGTTTTTCCGCAATCGGAATAACGGGAGGTGAAATATCGGAAGACCGGATTACTGTGAAAGCGGACGATAATGCAAAAGCCGAAATAAAAGCCGATGCGCTGATTCCGGACTCGTTCGATATAAGCTCCGCCGTCGCAATGAGATTTACTCTCGAAGGGCTTGAAGGCGCCAAAGTCTCAATCGGAATTTCCGATTCTCCCGCCGGTCGAAATCCGCAGTACTCGGAGGTAGGCAGCGTCACGGTTTCGGACAGCTCATCATCATATGCCGTCGTCTTTTCTTCTTCGGTCAAGGTCGTCTCATGGAAGATATCATTCAGTGCCGTTTCATCCGTAAAAGAAACGTTTTCCGTAAAAAGCGTATCTTTCACGGTTGACGGAAATGAAACTGGCGGTACGGCGCAAACGCCGTCTTCGGAAACGCTCGGAACTCTGCCGAAATGCCGTTTTTCGTATTCGGATGATTCCACTGTAATAACCGTAAGCGGTTCCCTGACCCACGATTCCACCGTAAAATACATAAACGACAAATTGGCGCTGTATTCCGTTCCGGCTTGGGAAAGCAAAGTCGAAAACTTCGACGAGCCTCTCATGGTGATGGAGATATCGACGAATTTCACCTTCAAGGTAAATCTTGCGGATTATCCAGAAGCAGCCGCACAAAAGTTCGCGGTCGCTATAATAACCGAATCGGGTCCGGTGATGCTCTCTTCCCCGTCCTATCCCTCTCCACCTCAAACGGCATATCTAAATACAAAGGCGAAAAAGCCGCTTATAGTTTCCGCGGAATCAAAAAGCGACATCTTTCTTTCCGGAGCTTCGGCTGTTATCGCAGAGGTCCCTCTCGATCAGCTTATACGCACATCACCGTCCCCCGACGGAAAACTTGCCGCATGGGGTGACTCGTATTTCTTCCTGAATTCCGAAATACTCTCTTCTCTTGATTCCTACACCTCATTCTGCAAAAACGCAGGAATATCGGTTTATTTCCGCATTTTTTCGTCAACCGATATGTTTATATCCTCCCCCGGACAGAATGTAAACGCAAACTACTTTTCGCTGAGCGTATCCGATGAAGAAAAGGCGTCGATGCTTTGCGCCGCCGTAGATTTTCTCTCATCGCGTTACTCTCCAGCAGGATACATATGCGGATACCCCGTAAATGTTATAACGGAAAATTCCTCCGACGATTTCCCGAACATTTTTGCTTATCTCAAAGAGCAGGCGAATGTGATAAACACCGTGTATTCCGTCGCGGCATCGAAAAATCCGATGACAAGAATGATAATCCCCGTCGATGACTGCTCATCCCGCAAGGTAAACGAAATATCGGGAAATTCGGACACCGTGTACAACGCCGAAACCTGCGTCTCCGTTCTCGATCACTTCATAACGCTTTCCGGAAATACTTCATGGATCGTGCTGCTCAGCATTTCGGAGATGTCCCAGCCGAATACCGTGAAATCAATATCGGCATCCGTTGAGGGCGGCGGATTTATCGGAACTGCGGTATATTATGACAAAGTCTCCGACAGCATCTCTGCCGTACCGATGTATCAGGCTATCAGCCGCGGATTTGATTCCGCCGCAGCCTACGGCATGAAGCTTGCGGGTATGACCGGAGAAAACAATCTTGCGGAAAATGTCGTAACGAAGGATCCGGATATACATCCGCTTCCCTACAGCTTCGGGGAGCGCGGTACTTTCTCAATCTGGGACTTCACAAGATCCTTCAGCTCGTATTCATGGACATCTTCATCCAACGCGTCGAGAATAACAACGCAGATAAGCCCCGCGCTCACGGAGGTATCCGAACTTACCGCGTGCCGTGCGCTTCATCTTTCACTCGTTGCGGAGACAGGAGGCGAAGAATGCGCGGTCGCGGCGGTCCCGCGCAAGATGAATCTTTCTTCATGTCCATACATAGAATTCATACTGACCGCCGAAGGCGACGGTGAAATGCGCAGCTTTACAGTTACCGTAGGCGACAGTGAAAAAAGGTATTCCTATCCGGTTACGATTCCGGCAGGAGAAGCGTATTCCGTGATATGCACCGTTGAGGGTAATTTCTCTCCTGAGTACTTTGCAGTTGTTTACGACGGGGATGAAAAGCTAAATCTCGAAATAGCATCGGTCAAAGCGCTTTCGAAAACCTTCGGTGACGACGAGCTTTCTTCTCTTGTTCTTCTGTCTCAGGATACCGATGCCGAAAAAAACTCTTCGACTACTCCCGATTACATCCTCGCGGCAAAAATAACCGCCGCCGTGCTTTCAATCGTCATTTTCCTTCTGCTTACCAGAAAAAAACGCACATAATGCGTTTTTTTCTTTATATTCTATTGCGGAAACTGCGTTTTTTTGGTATACTTATCTCAATTGATCCTTTAACGAATTAACGGAGAATTTTCATGAATAACAAAAAAGAGCTTCCCTCAGAACGCTTGGCTATTCTCGACTGCGGCGGACAGTACACAAAGGTAATCGACCGCAAGGTACGCGAGCTCGGCGTCTATACCGACATCTTCCCGTTAGGCACCGATATTGCGGCGCTTGAAGGCTACAAGGCGATAATTCTCTCCGGCGGTCCTTCTTCCGTATGGGCTGCCGGTGCGCCGAAATACGATGAAAAGATATTCTCTCTCGGAGTTCCGATGCTCGGCATATGCTACGGAATGCAGCTTATCTGCGAGCACTTCGGAGGCGTCGTAAAGCCCTCCTTCAGAACGGAGTACGGTCAGACGGAAATAACCGTTGACACCTCCTGCCCGCTTTTTGACGGGCTTGAGGAAAAGCAGCTCGTCCTCATGAGCCACGGCGATGCGGTTGCAAAGCTTCCCGACGGATTCAAGCTTTGCGCAAAAACCGGCGAAGCCGCCGCGGTTGTGTGGTCCGAAGAGAAAAACATAGTCGCACTTCAGTTCCACCCCGAAGTCGATCTCACCGAAAACGGAATAAAGATGCTTGAGAACTTTCTCAGAAAAATATGTGCGTTCCGCGATACATATGCGCTCGAAGACCGCATAGAAACCTCGGTGAAGATGATACGCGAGCGCGTGGGAAACAACAAAGTCGTAGTTCTCGTTTCCGGAGGCGTAGACAGCGCCGTAACGGCGGCTCTTCTCGTCAAGGCTCTGCCCCCGGAAAATGTATTTGCAATACATATCGATCACGGTCTTATGAGAAAGAACGAAAGCGACCTCATATGTGAAAATCTCCACAAGCTCGGACTTATAAATATGAAGCGCGTCAACGCGGAAAAGGAATTTTTCTACGGCAAGGTCGATGCGGACGGAAACGGCACCGAGATCGGACCGCTCGCCGAAACGACCGACCCCGAAATGAAGCGTAAGATCATCGGAAGCATGTTCATAAAGGTAACTCACGACGCCGTATCCGAGCTCGGCATCGATCTTGACAACACCTTCCTTGCGCAGGGCACTCTCCGCCCCGATTTGATCGAAAGCGGAAATCCCGACGTCAGCGGATACGCGCACAAGATCAAGACGCATCACAATGATGTTGACATGGTTCGCCGTGCAAGAGAACGCGGACTTATAATCGAGACGAACTGGGATTGGCACAAGGATGAGGTGCGCCGCGTTGCCCGCATGCTCGGCTTGGATGAAGAAATCGCTTCGCGCCAGCCCTTCCCCGGACCAGGTCTCGGAGTCCGCATGATCTGCTCCGAAGCGAATCCCCCCGAAAAGGATCCGGAAAAGCAGGCAGAAATCGCTTCGTTCTGTGAAAGCCATAACGTAAAATCGTACCTTGCGCCGATCCTCAGCGTCGGTGTTCAGGGCGACTGCCGCAGCTACAAAACACTTGTCACGCTTTTCGGCGACAGCCATCCCGATTGGAATAACATATTCACTTTGGCAAAAGAGATACCGAACAAGTTCAGCTATGTCAACCGTGTAGCGTACTGTGTATATAAGGATGAGGGATACGATATGCATTCGGACGGACTTCATGTGTGTCGCGATGCCGCGGACATACTCCGCGAGGCAGATTCCGCGGTTACGTCAAACATAATGAATCCGAAGATTGCGCAATGCTTTGCCGTGCTCATCCCGCTGTCATGCAGTAAAGGAAAGCGCTACGCAATTGCGATCCGCGCCGTTGTTACATCGGATTTCATGACCGCCAGATCCGCAATTCCGGGATCGGACTTTTCCATGGAAGCTCTCGACCGCACGGTTGAGGAGATCAAGACAGCCTGCGGAAAGGATATCTCCATGATATTCTATGATGTAACCGGAAAGCCTCCGGCAACCGTCGAGTGGGAGTAATTAACAAAATAGCCGAAAGCCCCGTAATTAAAGGGTTTTCGGCTATTGTTTTTGTTTCGTGGGAACATAATGGGAACATTTTCTCGTTTTTATCTCTTTTTTGCGGTATAAAGAGTGTTTAAACGATCGGATACTTCGCCGTGCCGATCTGGGTACAAATGCGAATAGGTCTGAAGCGTTGTCTGGATGTTTTCGTGACCAAGACGCTCGGACACCAGCAGCGGAGAAAAGCCCATCTCGATGAGTAATGATGCGTGTGAATGACGAATGTCATGCACACGTATTTTTTTGACACCGGACAGCTTACAGCCTTTCTCCATTTCCTTGTTCAGATAATGCTTTGAGTACGCAAATAGCCTTTCGTGTGGCTCATAATCAACAAGCCGGGCGGAGTAATCACGAAGTATGTCCAGCAAGAAATCTGGAACAGTGATTTCCCTGGTGCTTTTTGATGTTTTCGGCGGGTTTATGATGTCTTCTCCGTTAAGGCGGGTATAGGTTTTGTTTATGCTGATGGTTTTTGTTTCAAAATGAATATCATTCAGAGTAAGAGCCAGCAGCTCACCGGAGCGCATACCCGTCCAGAACAGCGTGTTGAATATTGCATACGCCGAAGGATTGTTTGATATAGCTTCAGAAAAAGCAAGAAACTCATCCTGTGTCCAGAACTGCATAGAATTAGCTTGCTTTTTACCAATGGATCCGGCGATAGCGGCCGGATTGTTTTTTAGCCCATAATACTTCACTGCAAAATTGAAAATTGCGGAAAGCTGATTATGTATGGTTTTGAGATAAGTGGGCGAATATTCCGCTTCATCATCAAGCAAGGCATTCTGCCACCGGCGAACATCCGCCGGTGTTATTGCATCAAGCTGCAGCTTTGAAAAGAAGGTCAGGATTTTTGTTTCAATGATCTGGCTTTTCCCTTCGTAGGTTGTCTGACGCAGTCTTGACTTACAATCTGTCAAGTAAATATCAACCATATTTCCGAAAGACATTTCACAGCCGCCGTTTTGCTTTGCAAGAAAGTCCCTCTCGTACTGCACTGCATCAGACTTCTTCAGAAAGCCGCGTTTTTTATGATTGCGGACATTCCCAGTCCAGTCAGTATATCGAATTTTACAATACCATGTTTTGCGACCATATTCATCTTTATAAACCGGCATATCATCACCGCCTTTTTGAACATCCTGCAGCAGATATCTGCGGGATGTTTTTTTTGTTATTTCATTGCACAGTGCAAGCACAGTACAAGCACAGTACAAAAACTGCCTTATACCTTATACCTCATACCTTAAACCTTGTACCTTATACCTCAGTATCATACACTCCTTGACTGTACTCTTCGAGTGAGAGCAAGGGCAAAAAGCGGTCAAAAACACGGCATTTTTTCGTGTCTTTTGTTGCTGTATAATTGTTGTTGCACAGAAACAGTATACCATATTTGTGCCGAAACATCAACAGATAGATGGAAAAATCTGATAAGGAGGAAGATGTTCAATGAAAGTTGCCAATGAGGATGTACGAAAAGCTGTAAAGGAAGCTGGACTTAGAATGTGGATGATCGCAGATGAACTGGGAATTGCAGATCATGCGCTTTCAAAGAAACTCCGGTATGAACTTTCGGACAAAGAGAAAGAAGCGATTTATAAGATCGTCAACAATCTCGCGAAGGAGGCAGTGTGATATGTATCCAATGACAGAGACAAATACAGTACCTGCCCTCAATAAGTTTATGGACAGCATTCCAACAGGGCGCGAAAATGCCATAACAACCGATGATCTTATGCGGCTGAACGGCTATTCTGACAAAAGGAAGCTACGTCAAGATATCAGAAGCCTCCGCATTGCCGGAGAAGTAATTTTATCCACCACTCAAAATAAAGGCGGATACTACCGTCCGAAAGATAAAGAAGAACTACGGCAATTCATCCGGCAAGAAGAAGGGCGCGCTAAGTCAATTTTCTATGCCTTAAAAACAGCGCGTCGAATGCTAAAAGATGCGAATGAACGCCAAACAGGAGGGGTGGATAGATGAAAATTGCTTTACAGATAATTCTCGTTGTGTTCTCGGTTTTATATTTATTTGCCGGTCTGAACAATCGCAGAAAAGAGCAAACGGCTTTTTATGTGGGCGCAGCTTCGCTGCTTGTTCTTCTCACAATAACTGCCGCTAAAATTCTTTGAAGCAAACAGAACGGGAGGTGGCAAAATGGGAACAGAGAGAAAAAAGGCGTTTTTACTATATTGCGATTACAAACAACATCTTGAACTTTTAAGTGCCGAAGAATGCGGTCTCCTGTTCATGCTGTCATTGCTGATATTTACTGCATCGGGATCTTCCAGTAAAACGCCTCGTACTTCAGCAATGGGGGTGTTTGCTTTGTTGGAAAGATACAACCACACACCTGCGGCAACCAGCAACAAAAGCAAAATAATAATGACAATCAGATACATCTTTTTCATTCATACGCCCTCCTTCTTAAGGTCAAAAACAGAATACTCCAAAACGATATTTTTTTCGAGGCAAACCGGGTGGGTCATTTTTTCCAGCGTCGAATGGTTGAATCTTCGGCAGGACAGCCGTCTTCCGTGCCAGACAGAACTTTTTGAATTGTTTGTGCATCATAGTGTTTTTTCGGTTTCATGAGGTCTGGTATTTCCAAATGAATATGTTTGCAAGAAGGACAGCGCAGGCGACGTAAAACAAACCAGCGCGAAACGCCGTCATTTCCGATGCAATGGCGAAGACGGGTATCGTATCCGGATGCCAACGTATGACAAAAAGGACAGTATGGCGCGTCTTTAGTTTTAATTTTGAACCTGCCGTCTTCCAACTCCAGAACATCATAGTTTTTTGTGATAATCATGTCGCTTCGTCAAAAGAGAACACCGGCAAAACGAAAAGAGCCTCCCTGCGTTCAGCAGAAAGGCTCCTATCGCGTTCAAAGAACGAGGCAACAATAATACAACTAAAACTCGATCTTTTCCCCAGAAGGAAGTATAAATGCGCCGACATAATGGCAACCAGACGCTTCGGCGATTTTTTTTAATTCTGGCACAGTCAAAGTCTCCCGCTTCATTTTCTGTGAAAGCGACTGCGGACTTTTTCCTGCGTTTCTTGCCAATTCGGCGGCACTTATACCGAGTTTTACACACAGAATTTTTATTTGTTCGGATACAGACATCATTCTACACCTCCACCAGCAACAATATTATACACTAAAATCCGCACAATATCAAGCTATGCGTTTATAAAATCTCCAGAAACGTTTATATGCCCTGTTGACAAAGATACCACCAGCGGTTTATAATAATGCAGTGCAGGAAGGAGAAAAAACCATGATGAACAAGTCCTCCACAGAATACTGTGATTTCACCTTTAATCCTGTAACGGGATGCCTGTGGCATTGTGAATATTGTCATACGTTAAAGATGTTGCGGTTGCTTTCAAGCGACGTGAGAATAAATAAGGGATCGCCCCAGTTAACGCGAATTACAAAGGATCTGTACATCCTCCCGAAACCATTTCACAATGAGTGCGGAAGTACCAATCATGCACCAGCTGGAACCACGCCCACGCTTCACGAATATCGACTTCCAATGATTTCGCAGAAGAAAAAGCCTGCCAATATTCTCGTTTGTAGCATGGGTGAACTTTTCGGAGATTGGATACCGGAAGAATGGATATGTCGCATATTTGAAGCCTGCAAGGCGGCACCCCAGCACAACTACCTGTTTTTGACGAAGAATCCGCAGCGATACCGTGAACTCGCCAACGCTGGTAAGCTCCCCGCCCTCGACAACTTCTGGTACGGCTCAACCGTAACAAAAAACGATGATCGTTTTTTTGGTGATGAAAATTATAACACTTTTATTTCTGCTGAACCTTTGCTTGGAGAACTTGATGTTTCCGCTGAGCCGTATAAAAATGCACAGTGGATCATACTCGGTGCTGAAACAGGCACTCGCCGTGGGAAGGTCAAGCCGGAACAACGATGGATGAGAAAAATTGAAGGAGACTGTCGCAAATTTGGAATCCCTCTCTTCATGAGAGATAATGTTGAAACGAAGGCAGTCTGGAAAGAACAGATCATACAAGAGCTGCCGTTGCAGTTATATAGAGAACCTGATGTGCCAGTGCCACGGTGCCATGAATGTTCTTTTGCTATATGGAAGCAAGACGGGAAACGCGGTCAAGTATGTTTTTGTACATTTGACAATCACAAAAACCGACCACAGCATATAAAAGGGCGTTATACACGCACTTCTCCTCCGTGGTGCGAACTACGAAAGCCAGAGATTTTCTGGGAACACAGTGGGAACAAAAAATCAAATAAACAAGGTATCTCGCGGCGGGTGGAGATAATAGAAATAAATACACAGGGCGAAAAAGAGATGAAACTAACCCAAGATAAAGCCAAGCCACAGAGTGGGAATGATTGCATAACTCAGAAAGTGCCGTAAATACGGGCTTTTCGCAGAAAAGCAGGTCTGTTTGACGACCGAATGACGACAAGACTAAATCACCCTGCGGGACAATGTCCCGCAGGGTGATTTCACATAGCTATGCCGTATCCTTGTTCATCATTTCACACACTGCGTCCTCCATCTCTGAGTATGCGTGCATATAGTGTGTCGTAATATAAATGCTTTCATGTCCCACTCGGGCGGCAACCACAGGTGCGAACCAGCCTTTATTAACCAGATAAGTGATGTGAGAATGTCGAAAGCAGTGAATTGTTATTCGCGGTACTCCGGACTTTTCAATACCGGCTTTGAACTTCCGATGAAGCGATGTCTTACTTGTCAAAAACAGTGTAGTATCCGGTTTTGAGTCGGGAAGTTTTGCGATATACTTTCTTATCAGCGGTAAATTTCGTAAACTATCCGCAATAATCTCACCTGTCATAACGGGACTTTTCGGGAGGTATCTTTTTGTTTTGGTCAGACAAGCAGTTTCTTCCTCTCACGAATTCCACATGTTATATCAGATTCGTTCATTTCATATGCTCCTTTGATCCGGATCGCATAACACTCGGAGAGCTGTGTGCAAATTCACCCGTCGATCAGTTTTTCACGGACGAATTTATACCGAAATATTAAAACCGAGGTCAATGGTCATTCTTTCTGCGCTTGAAAGCGACGAGCGCAGTAAGCTGCGCCGATAGCAAGGAAAAGCTAAAATACTCCTGTAATATTTCACGCTTGGGGAGCCTCTGGACATCCGGAAACGCCTCGGAACTGCCAATCAAGGCATCAGACAGGGTTCTGAAAATGATTTTCGAGCGTGATCGGAACATCAAGCGTTACTCAAGATTGATCTTCCCTCAGGGATAAACGATACCGAGGCAGACCCAATCGCTAAGCCGAGCGTTTTCCGAAACAGAATCGTCAAACACGCAGGAAAAATAAACGCAAACATTCCGATGATACACAGGCGCGATGCAAGGAGAAAGTAAAGCGACAAGGTCAAAAACCTTTTTCCGTTTCTTCAAGCGTGACCGAGGTCACGGCTGTTTTTGGTTTTTCCTAAAATTTTTACCGAAGATCGCACATATGGAGTTCAAAGTCTTGTAAAATACGTTTTTTAATGATATAATGAAAGCGATGTTACAAATCTAATGCATTTTTATCGGATAGTTCACACAAATGCTCTTTGCGCAGGCGGTCTCGACCGCCGTACATAAAACCGCCGCAGCCGCGTGCGGAGCGTCCGTCAATCATTCGCAGACAAGAAAGGAAAAACGCCATGGGGAACGCAGGAAATGTTTCGGAAATCACCGCCCGCAAAGCATCCTCCGCTGCACTTCTCGGAAAAATCGAAAAGATATTCATCCTATTCGTTATCGCGTCGATGATCGGTTGGTTCTACGAGCTCGCTTTTTACCTCATAGCCGAGCATCGGATCGCAAATCACGGATTCTTCTACGGTCCGTATCTTCCCGTATACGGTTTCGGTGCTCTTTTCATTCTTCTGTGCACAAGGTCTTTCAAAAAATATCCGATAGCGGTATTTCTTCTTTCAATTCCGGTGACCGGTATCCTCGAATACTTTACGGGGCTTGTCATGTTCAGGATATGGCACGCGCGTTGGTGGGATTACACGACCGCATTTTTGAACATCGGCGGATTTGTCTGTCTGAGAAGCGTCCTTTCCTTCGGTGTCGGAGCGCTGATACTCATTTACATAGTCGATCCCGCGGTTTCGGGAATCACGGGAAAGCTTTCGCCGCGCATGAGAAACGCCGTCTCGGCGCTGCTTCTCGCGCTTCTGATATTTGACATCATCATGACCGTTCTTTTCCGCATGCCGAAGCCCTTTGCGTAAAATCCGATACCGTTCGGTTGATTTTTAATACGATATGTGATATAATAACCGTAAAGATGTGCCGTCTTCGGTGCAAAGCATCGGCGATGCAGCAAAGGCGGCATACGCTCGTATGATGCTTTAAGGAGGCTTTTATGGAATACGTAATAGCGGGGATCATCGCACTTGTCGTGATTCTCATTTTTGCAAATGTTCGTGTCGTTCCGCAGGCAACGGAATTCGTAATCGAATTTCTCGGAAAATATCGCACTACGTGGGAAGCCGGAATACATGTCAAGATCCCGTTTGTCGAGAAAATCGCAAAGCGGATCACGCTCAAGGAACAGGTCATTGATTCTCCCCCGCAGCCGGTCATAACCAAGGACAATGTAACGATGCAGATCGACACCGTTGTATTCTACCGCATATACGATGCGAAGCTGTATGCATACGGTGCCGTAAATCCGATGAGCGCGCTTGAGAATCTCACCGCAACGACGCTGCGTAATATTGTCGGCGAGCTTGAGCTTGACGGCACACTCACTTCCCGCGACACCATCAACGGAAAGATGACCACCATTCTCGACGAAGCCACCGATCAGTGGGGCATAAAGGTCAGCCGCGTAGAGCTTAAAAACATAATTCCGCCTGCCGAGATACAGAACGCGATGGAAAAGCAGATGAAGGCGGAGCGCGACAGACGTGAGACCCTTCTTCAAGCAGAGGGGCACAAAGATGCTGCAATAACCAGAGCCGAAGGCGACAAGCGGGCAATGGTCCTTGCTGCGGAAGGTGAGCGCGACGCGCGGATCGCACGCGCCGAAGGTGAAGCAAAGGCGATCCTTCTCGCAAAGCAGGCGGAAGCCGAAGGAATCCGTCTGATCCGCGAAGCAAATCCCGACGGCGCAGTCATCGAGCTTAAGAAATATGACGCGCTTGTCAAAATGGGCGACGGAAAAGCTTCGAAGATAATAATCCCCACCGATGCCGTAAATGCGGTGACTTCAAACGTGCTTTTCTCGGAGAGCACCGGACTCGGCGATGTCACAAAGAGCGCTCCCGAGAAAAAGACTGCGCCGAAAAGGGACGAATGCTGTGAGCGGTTCGGAGACCGTGCAAACTGATCACGTGAAATCATTTCCCGGGGAATAATAAAAAACCGGTCGGCTAAGTTTCATTCAGCCGTCCGGTTTTGAGCTTTCGGAATATTTCGGAAGCATTCCGATGCATTTACGAAAGGAACGCACTTCATGGAAAAAGACGAGATTCTGAAAATTTTCAAAAATCCCCCGATTCTCGAATGCGACAGAATTATTCTCAGAAAAATGGACCGTTCTTTCGCTGACGATATGTTCGAATACGCTTCAAATCCCGCGGTGACGAAATATCTGACATGGGATGTTCATCCGAACAGGCGATTCTCGTACAACTATCTCGGATATGTAAACTCACGTTACCGCACCGGCGAATTTTTCGACTGGGCGATAACCATGCGCGACAGCGGAAAAATGATCGGCACCTGCGGCTTTACCAGATTCAACTTCAGTTCTTATTCCGCAGAGATCGGATTCGTGCTCAATCCCAAATATTGGGGATATTCGATCGCGCCCGAAGCGTCTCGGCGCGTGATACGGTTCGGCTTCGACACGCTTGAGCTCCACCGCATCGAAGCGCGCTACATGGAAAACAACATACAGAGCCGCCGCGTCATGGAGAAATCCGGAATGACGTTTGAAGGGATATACCGTGATATGATGCTCGTCCGCGGTCAGTTTGTATCCGTCGGGGTCTGCTCGATCCTCAGAAGCGAGTTCAACCGTAACAGGATCATGTCGCAGCTTCTTTGAGGTTTTGCCGTGAATATTTATTATCCGCTTCTCAAAATGTTTTGGTTCGCCGTGAGGCACAAGGACCGCCTCCGAACGGTGCCGCTTTCCCTTCCGGACGATATCGAAGAAGTAAAGGACGTTGATTACTTCGGCGACGGAAAAAGTGAGCACATGCTTGACATATATTTTCGCAGCGGTGAGAACACCGGACGCCCGGTCGTGCTCTCGATCCACGGCGGCGGATGGATGTCCGGAGTAAAGGAAAACAACCGAAATTTCTGCGTCCGCCTTGCGGAGCGCGGCTTCACGGTGTTCAACGTGAACTACTCTCTCGCGCCGAAAGCCTCCCTCCGTGACCAGCTTTGCGATATAGCGGCAGCGCTTTCATTTCTTAAAGAAAGTGCCGGAAGCTTTTCGGGTGCGCCCGGCAGTGTCTCACTCATCGGAGACAGCGCGGGCGGACAGCTTGCATTTTTCACAGCATCACTTCTCTGCTCAGGTAAGCTGCGTGAAATATACGAAATAAATCTGCCGGATATCAAAGTCCTCGCGCTCGCCCTGCTTTCTCCGGTATGCTTTTTGACGGAAGGAAGGGGTCCTGTGGCTTCCGGCAGGCGCATAGCGCTTTCGCGCGATTTTATGAAGAAATACGGACAATATGTATCGCCGGATTCACTTCCCGATCTCGGCACTCTGCCGCCGTGCTTTATCTCGACTGCCGCAGAGGATCACCTCGGTCGGGAGCAGAGCCGCAGACTTTTCGAACTGCTTCAAAAGAACGGTGTCCGCTGCGAGCTGCATTTTGAAGAAAGATCTGCGCACGGTCATGTCTATCCGATACACAACCCCGACTGCGATGCCGCGGTATCGGTAACGGACTCGATAGCACGTCTGATCGAAAACGCATGATGTTTTTCGCAATCGGTGAAGAATCGGTAAACTTCATTCGGATGGCACGCACGATATTCGACATACCGAGTGATGTAATACACAGCAAAAAAGGAGATGCGTGAAAACGCATCTCCTTTTTCAATTTTCAATATACTCTTTTATTCCGCAGTGCCGTCGGATTCGAAAAGCGCTCTCACATTTTTGATAAGCTCGGTATTATCTGCGATATTGCTTATCCCGGGCTGAATATACTCTCCGTTTTCATCGCTTGTAAAGAAAGCCGAGTGATACTTATCTGTAAACGAAAAGACGGGGCATCCGCGTCGCTTTTTCGGTGGCTTGGACGGATGAAGCGGGAGAAGAACCCGTATACCGGGTGAATCCGCCGTCAATGCTGTTACCGCACAAGCAAAACGTTATCAGAAGAAGCAGTGCCGATATCATCACGAGGGAATACGTTCAACCGATATCATATCTGAAACTATCCATGAATGTCAAACCGTCAAATTCCTCCAATATCACGCTGAGAGATATATAGTACTTGCCATCGGCGCCGACGCAAATTTTTACATTCGAAAGTTCAAGAAAACTTATCCCGGAATCGGGATACAGAGACTCTGCTCGCTCTCGTGCATATGCCTCAAGAGTTTCGTTTGTGATTCCGTCAAGGAGCGACGGATCGAGAGCATCGAACTTTCCGTTGTTTCTTACAATATAGTTGTCAAGCTCGCCGTCAAGGGTTATATCGACGAGTATTTCATCATCCGTTGCGAATCCGCGCACGGAACGTGTATATACGAAAGAATAAGTGTTATGCGCCTTAGCGAAGTCTCCGCTGCGCTCGGGATAAGAGCCGAGTCCGAGGGATGCGACGATACCGTCGGCGATATCGCCCGCCTCGTCAAGCGTGATCCTGTGCGTCACATTCTCCGAAGAAACTGCGGAATCGTTCAGAAAGCCCGCCAGCTTGCCTTCGTTGAAAAGGTACTGGTTGTTTTCGTTGTCGGCATATACATCGACAACGCCGTTCGGCAGATCGACCGACTTATCATATGTCGCTGTTATTCTGTCGCCGTTTGAGCATGCAGCGCTTGAAAAACTGATTTCTTTTTCAATATCGCCGCGCACAAAATCCGTCTTGCCGTCGATTTTTACGTTTTCATCATTCGCCGTACTTCGATCCGCCGAAAGTGCGAAAGCCGTACCGGCTAAAAAAGTACCCGCAAGCAAAAGAACTGCCAAACTCGTAATTGTTTTTTTCATGTTGCGCCTCCTGTAGTATTATTAAAATTATTGATAAAGCATTACGCTGTATCGACTTTAAGTCATCGGACCGTCATTTTGTCCGAGTTTCGGTCGACCGACGCCGATTTTACAAGAATAGCTCTGTGCGGAATCATCTTCTATGTCATTAATTTTATATTATATATACATTACATCATGATTATAGCATTGCGGTGCCAACTTGTCAATACTTTTTTATATATTTTTTATAATAACTTTATATAATTAAAAGTAGATGCATATCTCTGATGCATCTACTTTTAATTACCTGCGCACTCTGATTCTATTCGTCATGAAATTTCGCAGAGATTTTATGACTTCCGCGCATCCACTTTAGTCAGGCACTGATTTTTAGCTTTCTGCACGCCCGGCATAAGCCGACGGATATTCCGTCGTCCTCCGCCGCGTCGCTTAAACCGGAGGCAAGCTGCGTCAAAGGAAATCATCGCCGAAAAGCACGCTCAGCCGATATCGTATCTGAAGCTGTCCATAAAGCTAAGACCGTCGGAATCATTCATGGAAGCCGTAACAGATATATAATACTTTCCGTCGGTGTCAGCGCACACCTTTACATATTGAACGTTAAATCCGCTTATTCCGGAATACAGCTCCTCTGCCTGCTCTCTCGCATACACTGCAAGCGATTCGTCCGTAATTCCGTCAAGGAATGAAGGATCGAAGTTGTCGAACTTTCCGTTATTTCGCACAACATAGTTATAAAGCTCGCCGTCGAGGGCGATCTCAACGAGGATTTCATCATCTATCGCAAAGCCGCGCACGGCGCGGGAATATCCGAAGGAGTAAGTGTTATGAGCTTCAAGGAAGCTCCCGCTGCGTTCGGAATAAGTGCCGAGTCCGAGGGATGCGACGATACCGTCGGCGATATCGCCGGCCTCGTCAAGGGTGATCCTGTGCGTCACGTTCTCGGAAGAACCGGCTGAATCATCCAAAAAGCCCGTCAGCCTGCCGCCGTTGAAAAGGTATTGATTGCTTTCGGCGTCGGCATATATATCAATGATATCGTCGTATACGACGATTGACTTATCATAAATCACACTTATTCTGTTTCCGTCGGTGCAAGCCGCGCTTGAAAATCTGATTTCCCTTTCAATATCACTGCGCACAAATTCCGCTCCGTCTTCGATTTCCATATTCTCCATATCGGTCTCGGTGCCGTCCGCCGAAAGTGCGAAAACGGTACCGGCCATGAGAGCGCCCGCAAGCATAATAACCGCAATAACCGTAATTAAATTTTTCATGTTACATCTCCTATATTACTGATAAAGGCTCTGAGTCGTATTACCTTTGAGGAAACGATTTGCCATTCTGTCATAATTCTCTGTTCCGTATACGAATTTATACCAAAAATCAGCATACTCAAGGGCTTTCGCCAAGGTATAATGATTTGCATCGCTGAACTTGAAGACATTTATTACCCATTGATCGCATGAAGCACTCGGTATCTCACCCTTCCAGCCGATAACGCACTGTGCGCCGCCGTGTCCGTATGTTGCGCTGCACAGGTTGGCGGGATATCTGTAACCGGTAGCCTGAGTGGAATCCGCAACCGGTGCGGGGGTTGTGCCCGTATTGCATGCCACATACATTACAAGCCGCACTCCGGACAAAGCGTGTCTTGTAAGTCCATAGATCTGACGGTCACCGCCGCCGTAATAGAGACCCCAACTGTCTCCGCAGAGAAACGACCGGTTTTCATATGTACCCATGCGGATCTTTCCGGGGTTGCCGTGGCTTGATATAACGAGGATCTTTGCATTTGCCATCACGGAATATGCATCAGCTGCACTGTTGTTCAAATATTCTCCGGCGTCATATCCCATATTCCACAAATAGCCGAGCGACTCCTGACCTCCGGCTTCGCGTGAATTGAGATCGTATGTGTCAAATGTGAAAATATACGCTTTGCCGGAGGCTGCAAAAGAGGCGGTCGATCCGCACTCGAGCAGCACGACAAAAGATATTAAGAAAGACAGCATTTTAAAGATTTTCTTTTTCATGTTCCATACCCTTTTTCTGTAAAATATAATTTTAATGATCTTGGTTTACCGTACAGCCTATCTCAACGGAACCACCTTCCTTACGACTTATTTTTATGTTTTATTTCCATTACGTTACAATTATATCCTTTTTATGTATATTTGTCAATAGTTTTTCCAATATTTTGTATTAAAAACTTTTATAGTATTTTTCGGAAAATAAATAAAGACTGCAAAGCAGATCATTCTCCGCTTTACAGCCTTTATTTTAATTTTTTTATTTTCCGAAATTTTCGACGAGTGCTATGTGCTTTGCCGAATACTTGTACGCGATTTCGTAATTTCCGATACGCTGAGCGCAAAGCTCGATATCGGTATAAATCCGCAGCAGAGAGAAGAATCCCTTTGGCTCCGAATCGGCGGCTTTTATAAAAAGCGCCAGCGCAGATTCAAGATTACCCGCCGAATACATCGCCCCGCCCCTGAGATGAAGAAGATACTGCTCCGACGAGACAAGTCCGGAACGTTCGATCGCCTCCGCATATTCGTTCTCGCCGGTTTCGGAAAACCGAAGAGCCGAAAGATATGCGAAAAACTCCGGCGGGACTGCGCTCGGCGAAAAATTCATCTGCTCGCACAGCTCAGGTGAAATATTGCGGTTTGTCGCGGATTCATAAAGAAGATTTGCAAAGCGCATCGTGTTTTCGGCATACGCCCTTGCCGATGTGTTTTCCGACGCATCAAGCGCTTTGTCAAAATACACTTTTGCCGTCATCGGCTTACACTGCACAAGCAGTTCGGCAGCAATTCCGATATAGGAATATGCAAGAAGCGTGAGTATCTCTTCATCGAAGACCTGCACCCGTTCCGCCTCGTCCGCAAGCTCGGAATAACGCTTTTCCCTGAAAAGCGCTCTGAACGAATCGATAATCTTCCCTTTTCTGAATATCGCGTCTTCCCGTTCGTCGGCAAATATCCGGCTAACCGAAACACCGAGCCTTGCGCAGATCTTGCTCAGTGTCTCGAGAGACGGAGTGGATTTGCCGGATTCGATCATGCTGAGCATATTCCGGGTTATGATATCTCCGGCAAGCTCCTCCTGCGTCATTCCGGCGGCAAGCCTGCACTCCCTGATCCGCGCGCCGATACGCCCGGTCACAATATCACTCATCGTCGGCACCGAACACGTCCGAGGATTTCTTATAGTCGTCGAGAAGCTTTCTTACCTCGTCCTTCATCTGCTCCTCATAGGCATCTATTCCTTCGTTTATGCGGCAGACGCGCTCATCGGATTCTCTTGCATACGCATCCGCGTTTTTCTTTATGTCGCCGACGCCGCGCATGACCTCGCGCAGACACTTTTTGGTGAACTCCCTGAGTCTGAGCGCCATTTTGTTCTTCATCCTGTATGCGAGGTAAACAAATTCTTCTTCGCGCTCCGCCTCCTTTCTCTCGAAATTTCTTTTGAGAGAAAGAAGCTCGTTCTCATGCTCGATCCGGCTTTTCTCAAGATCGCCTTTGAGAGATTCAAGCTCTTTTTCATGCTCCGCCTGACGTGCTTCAAGCTCTCTTTTAAGAGATTCAAGCTCTTCCTCGCAGCGTGACTTTTCCTCCGCTCCGAGATCGGAAAGACGTTTTGTCTCCTCGGAAAATCTCGCGCACTCAGCTTCGAAATGTGAGCGCGATGTGCCAAGCTCATTCATGAGACGGGAAATCTCCTTGCTCTTATCGGCAAGAGAAGCCGAATACTCCCGTTCCATTTCATTCGCGGTATCATTCAGTGAAGAAATCTTCCCCTCAAGCTCCGAAACACGGGCACAAAGCTTCTCATTCTCCGTCCTCATACGCTCTTCCTTCTCGGAAAAACGCTTGTTTTCTTCTATAATATATGAGTTTACATCTTTTCGGCTGTAGCCGCGAAACGATTTTGAAAACAAAACCTTTTTTTCTTCCGCCATATGCCCTCCTTCCGGATATCAGATAAAGAAAAGTGTACAGCCGCTGTCCTTGAAATGCTGTATTTTCTCGCGCAGACGCTCCTCGCTGACGTCGAAATGCTTTCCGAGGCAGGCTATGCACATGAATTCATGCGCGCCACGGTTCACAAGCTTTTTGTGAAGCGCTATTTCGTCGCGCTCAAGCTTTCTTTTGCAGACCATGCAATAATCTTCGTTCATCTTTCAACAAACTTCGCCTTATAAATCTTGAAGGAACGTCCGGGCAGCGTGGGATTATAGCAGTCAAACTTTACGCCGATATTCTCACCGGTGAGGATGTCGGTGAGTTCAAGTCCGTAGTTGCTGCCTCCGGGAATTCCGTAATCGTCGAAATACAGAAGCACCTGAAGAGGATTGATATCAAAGTTATAATAAGCGATCACGATCTCGCCGTTTGCAAGGAATTTGAGAAGTCCCATTCTCGCCTTGGATGCGTAGCGCTGCTTTTCCTCATAGAAAGGCGCTCTTGCGTCGGGATCCTGATTGAGAGCGATAAGCTCGCGGTTGAGCATGACGCTGCGGCAGTACTCGTTTACATTTCTTATATCCGCCCCCATCATGAGGGGCGTGCCCCACAGACACCAAAGAGAGAAATGCATGAGATATTCTTCATCGGTGCATCCGCCCGTGTGACTTACGTTGCCTTCGCCGCCCATTCCGACGACGAGCATATCCATATCGTTGAAGCATCCGGGACCGGAATACTTGAAGTTCGGAAGCTGAGTCTGCGCAATATAGCGGAACGCCTCATATTCATCGGTGATATCGGCATGGCTGCGGTACATATGCGCACCGATCGAACGCATCCAATCCCAAGGATCATATGTCCCGCAGGTGCATCCCGCAAAAAGGATCTCGCGTCCGGTAGAGCGGAGCGCCATGCTCATAGTAAGGTAGGAATTGCGTACATCTCCGCTGCCCGGATAATGGCAGAGGTCGTATTTGAGGTAGTCAACGCCCCATTCCGCGAAGGTATGCGCATCCTGATACTCGTGACCGTAGCTTCCGGGATAGCCGGCGCAAGTCATAATTCCGGCAGCCGAATACATACCGAATTTGAGTCCCTTTGAATGAACGTAATCCGCAACGTACTTCATTCCGTGCGGGAATTTTTCGGGATCGGCGACGAGCTTTCCGCTGCGGTCGCGCTCGCGGCATGACCAGCAGTCATCGATAACGAGGTATTCGTAACCGGCGTCACGGTATCCCTTATCGACCATAGCGTCGGCAATTTCAAATATAAGCTGCTCATTTATATTCGAGCCGAAGGTATTCCATGAATTCCATCCCATAGGGGGAGTTTGTGCAAGCATTTTTCAAACCGTCCTTAATAAAAATATAACACTTTTATTATATCATTTCAGCGGAATTTGTCAATACACTTTACCTATTAAAGAGCCCCTTCGAAGGACAAAACAGCGAAGAAATGATAAAAGTGCACAGAAAAAAAGTGAAATTCATCCCAATGTTTTTTCAATTTAGCACTTTACTAAATTAAATTGATGATGTATAATATATACATCCGCAGCACAGTAAAGCGCGCGGTGAAATTAATCAACTCAAGGAGAGAAAAAACAATGAAACGTATTATAGCTCTTATTCTCGGCGCACTTATGCTCTGCACAGTATTTGCATCATGCACAGGCAAATCCTCCGATGATCTCGCAGATAAGGACCCCGGAAAACCTGCGGTATCCGGAAACGACACCGCAGCAAACACCGACGACAACACCGGCGATGCTTCTTCGGATCTTGCATACATCACCGGAAAGAAAAAGCTTGTCATCGGTATTACGGAATACAAGCCGATGAACTATCAGGAAGACGGTGAGTGGACCGGATTCGACACGGAGTTTGCAAAAGCGTTCTGCGAAAAGCTCGGTGTTGAAGCGGAGTTCCTCCCGATTGAGTGGGACAGCCGCTTCACGGAGCTCAAGTCCAAGGCAATCGACTGCATCTGGAACGGAATGACCATCAGCGAAGACGCAACGAAAAACACCAGCGTATCGAAGGCATATGTAAAGAACGCTCAAGTCGTTGTAATGAAGGCAGACAAGGCCGGTGAGTACACCCGTGTTGAAGATCTTTCCAAGCTCACCTTTGCCGCTGAAAACGGAAGTGCGGGCGAGGCTGCACTCAAAGAGCTTTCCTACAACACCACCGGCGTTACTGCTCAGAGCGACGCCCTCATGGAAGTCGCATCAGGAAGCACCGACGCATGCGTTATCGACATAACTATGGCAAATGCGATGACCGGCGAAGGCACAAGCTACAAGGATCTTGCGATCGCCTGCGAGCTTACCAGCGAGGAATACGGTGTATCCTTCAGAACCGGTTCCGACATGGTTGAGAAGTTCAACGAAGTCCTCGACGAGTTCCTCGCCGACGGAACACTCGACAGACTTGCCGAAAAGTATTCACTCACTCTTGTGAAATAATCCCCAAAAGGACTTAACGGACAAATGTTTATAAAGGTAACTCTCGACCTTCTTGTCGGATTCTGGACGACCTTCAAGGTATTCGCTCTTACTCTTGCATTCTCTCTTCCGCTCGGACTTATTATCGCATTCGGCTCAATGAGCCGCTTCCGTCCGATCAAGTATGTATGCAAGTTCATCGTGTGGGTAATACGCGGTACGCCGCTCATGCTTCAGCTCATAACCGTTTATTACGGTCCCGGTCTGATCGGTACCTGGGCGCAGGGACTCGGCTCGACCTCCCCATTCATTGCATTTCTTGCTTCGTGGAAGGTATTCGACCGATTCCTCGCTCTCATGGTAGCTTTCATAATCAATTATGCATGCTACTTCTCCGAGATCTACCGCGGCGGGATCGAAAGCATCCCGCGCGGCCAGTATGAGGCAGGTCAGGTCCTCGGCATGACAAAGGCGCAGATATTTTTCCGCATAATCCTGCTTCAGGTCATAAAGAGGATTCTGGCACCGATGAGCAACGAGATAATCACTCTCGTCAAGGACACTTCCCTTGCGCGGACGATCGCAGTATACGAGATAATCTGGAATGCACAGGCGCTCATAAAGCTTGAAGGTATTCTTTGGCCGCTCTTCTACACCGCGGCGTTCTACCTTGCATTCAACGGACTGCTCACGCTGCTGTTCTCCGCCGCAGAGAAAAAGCTTGATTATTACAGAGGTTGACAATGAGCTTTCTTGAAGTAAACAACATAGAAAAGAGTTACGGAAAAACAAAAGTCTTAAAGGGCATAAGCTTCGATGTAAAAAAAGGCGAGGTTCTCGCCGTGATCGGTTCTTCGGGATCGGGAAAGACGACCCTGCTGCGATGTCTCAATTTTCTTGAAAGGCCGGAAAACGGAACGATCAGCGTAAACGGAGAAACGCTTTTCGACGGTGTTCTGACCGGAGAGATCAACGACAGCGAGATACGGCGCAGGCGCCTCCACTTCGGGCTTGTGTTCCAATCGTTCAATCTTTTCCCGCAGTACACGGTACTTAAAAATATCACTCTTGCCGAAGAGCTTCTCTGCAAGGAGGATCTCAAGGCCGGCAAGGAGTATCTCGGATGCCGCAATATGCACGCGGCGCGCGAGATGATCGCCGAAAAAGCCCGCACACTTCTGAAAAACGTCGGACTTGCCGAAAAAGAAACCTCGTATCCGTGCGAGCTTTCGGGCGGCCAGCAGCAGCGTGTCGCAATTGCGCGTGCGCTTGCTCTGAGCCCCGACATTCTCTGCTTCGACGAGCCCACGTCGGCGCTTGATCCGGAGCTTACGGGAGAAGTACTCAAGGTTATCCGCGAACTGAAAACCTCGGATCGGACAATGATAATCGTCACGCATGAGATATCGTTTGCACGGGATGTCGCGGACACGGTAATGTTTATGTCCGACGGCGTGATCGAGGAAATGGGTACGCCCTCGGAGGTTATCGAAAATCCGAAATCCGAAAGGACGAAGACCTTCCTTTCGAGATTCAGCGGGAACGACTGATGTTCGTGAACATAAAAAGGACTGCGATGCAGTCCTTTTTTCGTCTTTCGGAATCCGACGTGAAATCCGCCGAAGTTTCCGAGCGTATCTTTTCGAAAAGGCTTTGCGCCGTTTGCTCCGCCATCAATCCCGCAAGACAAGGAAATCCGGTATCGGCGAAGCGTCACGGTATCCGCGCTCATACAGGCGCTCAAGCGCCTCTTTATTGAGTTTCAGAGTGTCAACGCCGCTTATATCATCAGGGGCAACGATGAGGACTCTTCCCTCTTTCTCAAGCTTTTTGGCAAGATCAACGCCCTTGTTATACCTTTCGGCTCTGAGATGAAAGCTCTTTGCGCTTTCGGGATAGCGGCGGCGTATCAAACGCGCAAGCCGATCGTCCTTTTTGCTGTCGCGCACGGTATCGCGCGGCTTCGTCAGAATGAGGACGATCCTGTCGCAGCCTTGCGTCAAAGCGTATTCGATCGGAACGGGATCCGACAGTGCCCCGTCATAATAATACGAATCGCCGACAAGACACGGTCTGCTGACCACCGGAATGGAGGAAGAAGCCTTGATTATCCGATAGTCGTCCTTCACAATATCCGATTTCGTGAAATATCTTGCCTTTCCCGTTTTTGCCTCCGTCGCGATCACCGTAAAATCGGACGGGTTCTGCGCCAGATACTCATAGTCGAGCGGGTCTTCGCCGTCGGAATTCGTAAGAACCCCGTAAACATAATCGAGATCGACATATGATCCGCGGCGGACATAATTTCCGAAACTCATATACTCCTTGCGGAAGGAATACACGTCGTAAAAGCGACGGCTTCGTCCCCTTTGCCCCGCAAGATAACTCGAAATGTTGGCGCTTCCCGCGGAAATACCGATACAGTAATCAAAGCCGATCCCGTTGTCAAGGCAGAAATCGAAAACGCCCGATCCGTATACATCGCGCATTCCTCCGCCTACGTCAATAACCGCAGTTTTCATATGTCCTCCGTTTTTGTTCGATAGAAATTAAAAAGGACGATCCCTTGCGGGAGCGCCCTTTTTTAACATTGCAGATTACTCGGCAGCGTAAACGCTGACCTGCTTGCGTCCCTTTGCGATAGGCTCAAACTTAACCGTTCCGTCAACAAGAGCAAACAGGGTGTCATCGGAGCCGCGTCCGACATTCAGACCGGGATGAATCTTGGTTCCTCTCTGTCTGACAATTATGTTGCCTGCCGTAACTGCCTGACCGTCGGATTTTTTAACGCCGAGACGCTTCGCCTCGCTGTCGCGGCCGTTCTTCGTCGAACCGACACCTTTTTTATGTGCGAAGAACTGAAGTCCTATTCTAAGCATAATTCATTCTCCTTTAAATTATTCGTCCGTGATGTCAACTTCAAGATAGTCGTAATATTCCTCAACAAGATCGTTGAGTTGATAATAATAACCCTGAAACAGCCCCGATATTGCGAAGCGTTTCTTTTCATCCTCCTCGAATTCGGGAAGAGCGCATTTCGACTCCACCCTGATTCGTGTAGTGCTGTCATCGATCTTATAATCAATGTCGCCTGCGTACGATATTTCAACCGTATTTACGATGAGCATGGTCATAGCGGAGAGCGCGGCGCAGAGAACATCATCTCCCGATTCCCCGTATCCGGTATGCCCCGTCTCCTCGAATCCGTAGAATATTCCGTCCCGGCGAAAAAACAGGATCTTGGTCATTATACGGTTCAGCCTTCGATCGCGTCGATCTGAACCTTAGTGTAGGGCTGTCTGTGGCCCATTTTTCTCTTCTCGTTCTTCTTTGCCTTGTAGGTCATAACGTAAATCTTCTTACCGCGACCGTTCTTTACGACGTTTGCGGCAACCTTTGCGCCTACGACGTAGGGAGCTCCGGTCTGGAAGCCTGCGCTGTTCTGAAGTGCGAGAACCTTATCGAAGGTAACCTTATCACCCTCGGCTGCGTCAAGTTTCTCTACGTAGATGATGTCGCCCTCTGCGACCTTGTACTGCTTTCCGCCGGTTTCAATAATTGCGAACACGAAAAGCACCTCTCTTTCATTTACAACTCGCTAATTCGGGTAAGCGAATGCTTTTTTGACCCGACATTATGCGGCAACATATAGGATATCACAAATATCCGTATTTGTCAAGGAATTTTTACCGCTTTTCCGCAGCTTTTTCTGCGGCGGTCAGCGTATTTTCAAGAAGCATGGTTATTGTCATCGGACCTACTCCGCCGGGGACGGGAGTTATCGCGGAAGCTTTCGCGGACACGGATTCGAAATCGACGTCTCCGGTGAGCTTGCCGTCGGCGCGCCGGTTCATTCCGACATCGATCACGACCGCGCCCTCCTTAACCATATCGCCAGTTATAAAATCCGCCTTGCCGACGGCGACGACAAGGATGTCCGCACGTCTCGTAACCTCGGCGAGATTTACGGTTTTTGAATGGCAGATCGTAACCGTTGCGTTTGCATGAAGGAGCAGCATAGCCTGCGGCTTTCCGACTATATTCGATCTTCCGACGACCACGCACTCTTTTCCGCAGGGGTCGATACCCTCCGCCTCAAGAAGCTTCATAACGCCCGCCGGAGTACACGGAAGAAAATCGTAGTTTCCGATCATTATGCGTCCGACATTTGCTATATGGAAAGCATCAACGTCCTTTTCGGGCGGGATCGCGGCGATGACCTCCGCCTCATCGAGATGGCGCGGTAGAGGGAGCTGTACAAGTATGCCATGAACGGCGGAATCTTTCTTCAGAAGCTCGATCTGCGAAAGAAGCTCGCTCACGGATGTGCTCTCGGGCATTTCGATCACCCATGAGTTCATTCCCGCTTCCTCGCACGCCTTCTTTTTATTCCGCACATACACCTGCGATGCGGGATTATCTCCCACGATAATCACCGCAAGACCGGGAGTGATCCCCGTTCTCGAAATAAAGTGTTCCGTATCCTTCTTGATGCGAGAGCGCGTTTCGGCGGCGATTCTCTTTCCGTCTATTATCTTAGCCATTGTCCTCTTCCTTTGATTCTGCCGTATCCTTTTCTGCGGATTCTTCTGCATTTTCGGATCCGTCTGCCGCACTTTCCGTATCCGTCGAAGAGATCTCTTCAGACGCCGAGTAGTTTTCCGCAATATGGCTTTCGGAATTTTCTTTCTCTGCGGACTCCGCAGCCTTTGCCGCAGTCTTTACTACAGCGGGAAGATGGGCGCGCGGAGCACGCATACAGCCGATTACCATAAGAATTATTCCCGCCGCACATATGACCGCAGATACAAGCTGCGAGATGCGGATCGGTCCGAGATAAAGGCTGTCGATACGAAGCCCCTCTATAAATGCTCTGCCCGCTCCGTACCAGATCGCGTAGAACAGGAAAACCTGACCGTGGAATTTCTTTTTCTTATAAAAGACGGCGATAAGTATAAAGCCGACAAGATTCCAAAGAGATTCGTACAGGAAAGTGGGATGGACATACGGCGCGCCTCCGCCGAGGCCCACGCCCATGCGCCACGGGAGATCGGTCGTGCTTCCGTATGCCTCGACATTCACAAAATTACCCCATCTGCCGACGATCTGCCCGATCATCACGCACGGTGCGAGAATGTCAAGCAGGACGGGAAAGCGTATCTTCTTGACCTTGGCGACGGCAAGGGCGGTAAAAAATCCGGCGATTATTCCGCCGTATATCGCAAGTCCGCCGCTGCGCACCGACACCATTCCTTTAAGGGTTTCGACGATGTTGTTCCATGTCGAGCCTCGGTCGGTCACAATGTAAGCATCAAGGTTGAAAATAAGATAATAAAGACGTGCGCCTATAACTCCGAATATTACGAGAAAAAGTGTAAGATCGGTTATATCGTCCGACTTGACGCCCTCAATCTTTGCTCTTGTGAGTCCGTAGAAATAGGCAAGGATCATTCCTGCGGTAATCAGTATGCCGTACCACATGATGTCCACGCCGAACAGCGTAAATGCGCTCTGTTTGAGCCCGAAAGATTCTATTCCGAGCCCGGGAAAAGATACATAATGCATATACATACCCCCTGTTGGATTATTCGTCACAGTTCTCCCAGTTATGGTAAACTTCCTGAACATCGTCGCTGTCCTCAAGATGCTCGAGGAGCAGATTCATATTCTTTATGTCATCCTCCGAATCAAGCGTAATGTAGGATGTGGGAATACGGTCCTCCTCAGCGGATTCCACGTTGTATCCCGCAGCCTCGAGAGCTTCGCGGACCGTATTGAGATCGTCGCACTCGCAGGAAATCTCAAAAGCGTCCTCGTCAGCGGAGAAGTCACCTGCGCCCGCCTCGAGCGCCGCCTCCATAAGGGCGTCCTCATCAATCTTATCGTCACGGAGAACGATAATGATGCCTTTGTCCTCGAACATATAGCTTACACATCCGGTCTGTCCGAGATTTCCGCCGTATTTGTCAAAGAAATGACGGATATCGCCGCCGGTACGGTTGCGGTTATCCGTTGCGGCTTCAACGATTACCGCCACTCCGGAAGGACCGTAGCCCTCATAAACGATCTCTTCGTAAACAACGCCGTCCGCGCCGCTGGCTTTCTTTATAATGCGTTCGATATTGTCGTTAGGCACGTTGAGAGTCTTTGCTCTCTGAATCAGATCGCGCAGCTTGCTGTTTGATGCTGGATCGGGGCCGCCCTCACGAACCGCGATCGATATCTCCTTGCCTACCTTGGTAAAAACCTTGGCTCGCTGTGCGTCTGTCTTTTCCTTTTTGTTCTTGATATTGTTCCATTTTGAATGTCCGGACATACTTGGCTTACTCCATTCCTACGCCATGCGGCGTTTTAATCATATTTTCTCGGGTGTTTTAAGGCAAATCAGATGAAGCGCGTTCCCGAGAGCGTTCTGCGCTGCCTTCGTGATCTGCAGGCGCGTGTTCTTCACGCTTTTGCTTTCCGCCGTTATTATCGGGCACGCCTGATAGAAGCGGTTGAACGCGGTGCAAAGCTCAATAATATATCTGGTTATCATTGACGGCTCGTATGCATTCAGCGCCTGAATAACACGCTCGGGGAATTTTGAAACGGTGAGCAGCAGACGCGCCTCCTCGGGCGACGTTATAACTGCTTCGGCGTTCATATCCGCGTCCGCCTTGCCGAGAATACTGCAGGTTCTCGCATAGGTATACTGTGCGTAAGGACCGGTCGCGCCGTCAAAGCTGAGCGCGCTTTCCATGACAAAGTTTATATCTTTGATGCGGCTGTTGTACAGATAATGGAACACCACTGCTCCGACGCCGACCGCCTCGGCAACCTCATCGCGGTTCTCGAGACCGGGGTTCTTTTCGTCGATAACGGCATGCACCTTTTCTATAGCCTGCGCAAAAAGATCGCGGAGCAGAACGACATTTCCCGTTCTTGTCGCAAGCTTTTCACCGTTGATGCTTACCGTGCCGTAGGGAACGTGGACAAGCTCATTGTACCAATCGTATCCCATAAGCTCAACAACCTTGAACCACTGAGCAAAGTGCAGACTCTGTCCCGCCGAGGTAACGTAAATACACTTATCGAAATTGTATGTGCGCTTACGGTAAACCGCCGCGGCAATATCGCGTGTCGGATAAAGCGTGCTTCCGTCCTTTTTGAGGATAAGACACGGCGGCATGCCGTATTCTTCGAGATCGACTATGGACGCACCGTCGTCGATCTTGAGAAGATTCATCTCACGCATCTTTTCGATCTGCTCAGGCATCTTATCCGTATAGAAGCTCTCGCCGTTGTAACTGTCGAACGTGATTCCGAGCTGTTTGAAGGTTATCTCATATTCACGGAGACTTATCTCGATAAACCACTTCCAGAGTGCGGTATTCTCCTCGTCATGCTCCTCGAGCTTCTTGAATTCGGCGCGTGCTCGGTCGTTGAGAGTCCCGTCTTTTTCGGCTTCCGCGTGAAATTTCACATAGAGGGCGACAAGCGCGTCGATTCCGCCTTTTTCGATCTCTTCGCGCGAACCCCAGAGTCTGAATGCACATATAAGCTTGCCGAACTGCGTACCCCAATCTCCGAGATGGTTTATTCCGATGCAGTTATACCCCGAAAACTGATGTATGAGCTTCAGGGAATGACCGATAACGGTCGTTCCGAGATGTCCTATATGGAACGGCTTCGCAACGTTCGGAGATGCGTAATCGAGGACAACGGTCTTGCCTTTGCCGATATCGTTCTTTCCGTAGTTTTCGCCCGTGTCGATCGCGTTTTTCAGCACGTTCAAGACGAGATATTCTCCGGAAACCTTGAAATTCAGATACCCTCCGTCAGCCGCAATGCGGTCGAATCCGGGGATTCCCTGCGATGCTTCAGCAAGAGCGGAAGCAATTTTCGGGGGTGCCTGACGCAGCGTTTTGCTGAGTTTGAAGCACGGAAGCGCAATATCGCCGAGAGTATCGTCCGGCGGATACTCAAGCATCGCTGCGATCTCGTCCTCTCCGGGGGCGTTTTCCGAAAAAGCTTTTGCCGCCGCTTCGGCGAGAGACGAGGCAAGTTTTTTCTTAAGTTCAAGCATCGATTCTGTCCTTATCCTTTGATTTCGGAATCCGTGTCGTGATCTATCGTAAGCTGCATTGCGCCGATCTTCTGATTCTGCTTTTCAAGCAGATTATGGATCCTTGTTACGGGATTGAGAAGATTGCTTATGGTGTCGTCGTGGTTCAGAGTGTCGATGATATATGCAACATACTTGCACATATTGACCTCCTGATACCATTCGCGCGAAAGAAGCTCGGGTGTGCGATAGATAAGGTTGGTCGTAAATATCTTGGTGAATACCTCTTCCTTATACGCCTTGTCGAAGATATCGAGACCGTTGCAGAAAAGTCCGAACGTCTCAAACAGGAATATACGGCGCGCGCCCTTTTCCTTAAGCTGCAGTGATACGTCGAGGATGGAATCTCCCGAGGAAATCATGTCGTCAACAACGATGACATCCTTGCCGCGGATATTTCTTCCGAGGTACTCATGCGCTTCGATAGGGTTCTTGCCGTCGATAACAACGGAATAGTTGCGGCGCTTATAGAACATTCCGAGGTCTATGCCGAGGACGGACGCATAATACATGCAGCGCGACATTGCGCCCTCGTCGGGAGCCACGATCATGATATCGTCGTGTCCGAGAGAGATATCGGGATATGTACGGACGAGAGCCTTCAGCATCTGATATGTGGGGCGCACGTTGTCAAATCCAGACAGGGGGATCGAGTTCTGGACACGGGGATCGTGTGCATCGAAAGTGATTATGTTGGACACGCCCATGTTGACAAGCTCCTGAAGAGCCATTGCGCAGTCGAGAGATTCTCTCGATGCACGTCTGTGCTGTCTTCCTTCATAAAGCATGGGCATTATAACTGAAATACGGCGTGCCTTTCCTCCGACGGCTGCAATAACTCTCTTGAGGTCCTGGAAATGGTCGTCCGGGCTCATCGGCACCGTCATTCCCTGCATCTTATAAGTGACACCGTGGTTAAAGCAGTCGGAAACTATATACAGGTCGTGACCGCGCATCGACTGATGCAGAAGTCCTTTCGCCTCGCCCGAACCGAATCTCGGGCAATCCGCCTGAGCGATAAATGTTGTCATCCCGTCATGTCTGCGCCACTCGCAAAGATACGAATCTACCTGACGGACAAAGTCCTCACATCCGCGCATTCCTATTACGGCAAGCTCGCCATTCAATATTTCCTTCATTATTACCCATCCTCTGTAAAAATATTTTGTTTTCGGTAAAGAAGAGCTTTCCTCTTTTGACATACATATTTATTTTACACTATTGCGGTCGAAAAATCAAGGAATAAGTTGCAATTCGCGTACGTCATGTGCGCCAAAATAAAATTGCGTGTTCCCCGTCCGTTTTATCATATTGATGACCGCGTCAATACCCCAAGCAATGCAAAAAGCGCTGCCGAATGGCAAAAAGCCGTTCTGCAAACGCTTTAATCCGTAAGATCGTTATAGAATATCACCTCGTCGGGCATAACGAGGTTGAGCTTTTTCTTTGCGATCTCGGCAACATATTCGTCATCAAAAGGAGTTTCAAGCTTGTTTTTGAGCTCCGCGTTGCTGCGCTCAGCTGCGGCGATCCTCTCTTCAAGAGAGCGCTTTGTATCTTCGAGCGTATTGAACTCCATTTTGAGTTTTACGACCGTGATTATACAGAGAGCGGTAAAAAGCACCAGCGCAAGCTTGGCGAATGTATTTATTTTCATCCGGTGCATTTGCATCGCCTCCTTTTTCGGTCTTCCTTTTTCGGGCAGAATGCGCAGTTTACGCAGTGCCCCGTCCTTTTCGGTCAAATAAATTTAAGCTCCCGCGCAAGTCCTTTTTGAACGCGATCCGTCCGCATTGAGTTTCTTCGGTGCTTTGCCTTTCGAAGCGTCGGCAGAACGATCCGTGAACAAATCATTCTGAACGGAAACAGCAGGAAAAACATAAGATACGCAAATACCGCCGACAATACAAAATTCACCGTACCGGACACAAGCATTACAGCACGTCCGACGGTCAAAATGTATAAGACAAAACCGACAATGCATCCGCCGACTATAAACCAACGTCCGTTGCCGTAATTTGCATGAAACACAAACACAAGAAAGACAAACGCTGCGAATGTGAAATATATTATATCGCCGCAGAACACAAAGACATCGGCGAAAAAGCGATTCCGTTTTTTTATCTCTCCGGCGCGCCGACCTATGATCGGCAGATTAACCGACGACAGGCGTGTGGGAGCACACGGACGAAGTCCCGCAAGCACCCGTGTTATTCTGACGACATCATAGGACAAGCCGAGGAACACGCCCACGGCAAGTGAATAAACGATCGCCCAAAGCTGAGATGCTACCGAAATTTCCACAGCTCACCTCACGGAAAAAGCCTTGAAAAGAATCCGCTTTTTTTCTCGCGCGGCATATCGTCAAAATAATTGATCCCGTTTATCCGTCCGTCGAGAATAATCTTGGCATGTGCGGAATCAAATTCAACGATCCTTATGCCGTTCCCCTCTATGCAAAGAGTTCCGTCGTCGCCGGAAAGCTCCACGGAGCTTTCGTCAAAGGACAAAACCTCCGATATTCCCGTAAGCTCTGCGTGAGAACGGGACAAAATGTAAACCGTGCTTTTGATTTCCGAGTCCATTCTTTCCTCCTTGTGTTCATGTATACCGATTATATGCATGAACAAAGAAAAAAAGAACGTCAGATAATTTCGTACAGCGACGATGCCTCGTCCTTGCCTACATTATCGCGCACTTCCCTTACGCGGAGTCTGACTGTGCGCTGTCCGAGCGAAATCTCAATCTCATCCCCCGGCTTCACATCATACGAAGCCTTTGCTTCACGCCCGTTAACCTTTACACGCGAAGCATCGCAGGCATCATTCGCAACCGTTCTGCGCTTTATGATACGCGACACCTTCAGATATTTATCAAGACGCATAGTCAAAACCCTTCCGTGATAAGCACCGTCAGCTCCGAAAAACGGAGCTGACGGCAGATATCAGCCTGTTCAGTGATTTACCTTATCCTTCAGAGCCTTGCCGGCAACGAAGGTCGGGAGCTTGGAAGCCGCGATCTTGATGGTATCTCCGGTTGCGGGGTTGCGTCCCGTGCGCTCTGCGCGAGCCTTTACGCCGAAAGTTCCGAATCCGATAAGCTGTACTTTGTCTCCGTCTGCAAGCGCGCCCTCAATTGCGCCGAAGGTAGCAGCCACAGCCGCCTCGGCATCCTTCTTCTTAAGTCCGGTTGCCTTTACTACGGCGTCGATAAGTTCCGTCTTGTTCATCTTTATTAAATTCCTTTCGAATTACTTCCACCGATCGAAATCGGCTCATACTGCTGATATTATATCACCTATATCGGTATTTTGCAATAGTTTTGGCAATAAATCTTTGTTTGTTTTGTGATTTTCACCTTTCCGACGCCTTATTCCGGTCCCAAATCGAATCAAGTGTTTCCATTTCAAGATCGGATATCTTCTTTCCGGAGGCGCACACGTCGTCCTCAACGTGCGAAAAGCGGCGAAGAAACTTCTCATTCGCCCGGTCGAGCGCATATTCTGCGTCGATTCCTGTCTTCCGGCAGACATTCACCACCGCGAAGAGAAGATCGCCGAGCTCTTCTTCGAGCCGATCCCTGTCATCTCCGCCGATAAGCTCGGCGACCTCTGCGGTCTCCTCGGGGATTTTCCCGAAAGCGCTTTCGGCATCCGGAAAATCAAATCCCGCCTTTGCGGCATATTTTCCGATCTTTTGAGCGCGCATAAGCGCGGGAAGCGCCGGAGGAATGCTTTTCATCGAAGCGGTCGTGCTGTCCCTGCCCTTTTCCTTTTTCTTTATCTTGTCCCAATTGTCGAGTACCTTTTCGCTTGTATCGGCTTTTACATCGCCGAAAACATGCGGATGGCGATGTATAAGCTTGTCCGTTATACCGTCGAGCACATCTTCGACGGTGAATCTTCCGGCTTCTCGTTCTATATCGGCATGGAACACGGTCTGAAGCATGACATCGCCGAGCTCCTCGCACATGAGTACGGGATCATCGTTGTCGATCGCTTCGATGACCTCATATGTTTCTTCTATAAAGTCTTTGCGTATCGAGGTATGCGTCTGAACGCGATCCCACGGGCAGCCGTCCTCGGATCGCAGCAGCGAAACGAGGAGGCACAGAGATTTGAAGTCGTGATGCTCTTCGGTGAGAAGTCTGTTTTTGATTTCGGAGTTATTCATTCCATCACCTTTATTTTCTGAGGAGTTTCATTTTTTTGAGAATGCCGCAAAGCTTGGTGCCCTTGGGAAGAAGCATTATATCGTCCTCGCCGACCGCGCCGAAAAGGAATATCGCGGCGACGTAAACGATTATCGCCGCAGCTATTGAAACGACGGTCGCAAGTCTTGCGGAAAGAACGGATGAGGATACGAAATATGCACCATATGCCGCCGCCGCGCACAGCACTGCGCAGAAGATCGGGCGAACAAAAACCGTCCCTGTCTTTATCGTAAGTCCGGTATGCTTACGGACAAAGAAAAGGTGGATCGAGCATATCGTTATATAGCAGAAGAACGTTGAGACCGGAGCGCCGTATATTCCGATAAGACGGATAAACACAAAGCTTCCGATGATCTTCACCACCGCACCGATACACATCGAAACGAGGGGCAGGCGCTCCTTGCCGCAGGATTGGAGCATTGCGGTTAGAACTGCAAGGATGCAGACGAAGAAGGTGGACGGTGCGAGAAGCCTGAGAAGAGGCGCTGCGTTGTCGATCGCCTCGGCTCCGGTGAAGAAAAGGCTGAGTATCGGACGTGCAAGCACTGTCATACCGAGTGCGCACGGCGCTCCGATAAGCACCGCCGTTCTGAGTGACGATTCCATTATCGTTCCGACACGCTTGGTATCGCCCTGCCCGCGCGCGGCGGAGATAAGCGGCACTATCGAGCAGGATATCGGATAGACGAGAACCGGAGGAAGATTGAACATCGGTACGGCGCGGCTTGTATAGTTTCCGTATACCGTAGTTGCTTCCTTCTGAGTCATCGCTTTTGTTATAAGGCTGCCCTGCTGAAGAAGGCGCTGAACGAGGATCGAATCTATCATTCCCGTAAGGCTCATTATCGATGAGCTTATCGTTATCGGCAGCGCAATTGTGATAAGACGCTTTATTATCTTTCCGGACGGATCGGAGTCGGTGTTCTCGCCTCCGCATTTATCGAGAAATTCTTTGGTGTACCGGCTTTCGTTGAACAGAAGCTTTGACACGACAAGGAATATCATGGACAGTCCGGCGCCTACCGTAAGTCCGATCGCGGCATAAGCCGCAATTATATGGTACTGTCCCGGATATCTGTCGGCAGCGTATGCTGCGAGTGCGATACCGACCGCGAGCTTGCAGAACGCCTCGATAAGCTCCGAGACTGCCGTCGGCATCATCTGCTGAAAGCCCTGAAAATACCCGCGTATTGCGGAGGATATGCATATAAGAAACAGCATCGGGGCGATAACCATTATCGAATACTTCGTCGGCTCCGCCTTCAGCACATCGGCGCTGTACCATCCCGAGCCGAAGAACATCATAGCCATTCCGGCAAGTCCTATGAGGAAGAACAGCCCCACCGTTACGGTAAATATGCGTTTTATCTGCCTCAGCTTTCCCTTCGCTCTCGATTCGGCGATCATTATCGAGACGGCGACGGGAAGTCCCGCGGTCGAGATCATATAAAAGAACGTATATATGGCGTAGGCTGAGTTGTAATATCCCATGACCTCGTCGCCGAAGGTATTCGCCATCGGAATCTTGAAAAGAAGTCCGATGATCTTGACGATGAGATTCGCCGCGGTCAGAATAACAACGCCGGAGAAGAAAAGGCTGGTGTTGCTTTTCACGGTGCCGTGCTTTGCCTGATATTTTTTCAAGAGTTCGTTCCTCCGTAAAAGACGTCGGCAGCTTTTCTGACGTCGTATTTAAGCTTTTCGGCATCTATCGTGGTATATTCACCGTTTTCGTACAGTATCTTTCCGTCAACGACCGTCATGCAGACATCGGCGGAGGAAAGCGTATATGCAAAGAGGTCTGCGATATCGCGCTCAAAGCAGCTATGTAAGGAATCGAGGTCAAACACCGCAAAATCCGCGCGATATCCTTCCTTTATCTTTCCGCAGTTCTCTCGCTGCTGAGATATCGCTCCGTTCTCCGATATCAGAGGAAGAAGCGAGGGAGCGCATACGCTGTCCGCTTTTTTCGATATTCCCTTATGGAGGAGTGCGGCAAGCGAATACTCGTCGAATACCGAAAGGCGGTTATTAGATGCCGCACCGTCGGTGCCGAGTGCGACATTTACACCGCCGTTCATCAGCTTTTCAAGAGGTGCGACGCCCGAGCCGAGCTTCAGATTGCTTCTCGGGCAATGAACAACGCTCGTGCCGCTTTCGGCAAGAAGAGCGATATCGTCGTCGCTCACCCAAACTCCGTGAGCGCAGCTTGTCTTTTTCCCGAGCACGCCCCGTGCGGCAAAGAATGCCGCAGGTGTCACGGAATATTTTTCAATGCACCGGAGATGCTCGCCCTCCGTTTCGGAAAGGTGTATCTGCATTCCCGCATCATATTTATGCGCAAGGTCGGCGAGATATTCGCACATCCGCGGAGTGTTCGTATATTCGGCGTGGAGCGAAAAATCGACCTTTATCCTGCCGTCGCCCTCGCCGTTCCACTCGCGATAAAGCTCAAGCGCTTCCGCGACACGGGAATCGGATGCGGGATCGGCGTTTTCGTCAAACGAAACGACCGAGCGGGCTATATTCAGCTTTATACCGGAATCAAGCGCTGCGCGCGCGGTATCGGCGCACGAAAAATACATATCCGAAAAGGCGACGGTGCCGCACGCGATCATCTCGGCGATCGCTTCGGTTGAAAAAAGTCTCACAAGCTCCGGCGTAAGACGATCCTCGGCGGGAAGTATCGCCTCGTCAAGCCAGCGTTTCAGCGGAAGATCGCCGCCGAGACCGCGGAACAGCGTCATCGCGCTGTGGCAGTGAGCGTTATAGAATCCCGGCATCACGAGATAATTCCCGCTTATTACGCGATCAAATTCACCTTCGGGCCGCGCCTCTCCGACATATTCAACGGTATTTCCGATGACGGCAATATTCACATGTTTTGCATGATTCTCATGGTTCTCATCAGTCACAAGAACATCGGAAAAAAGAAGTCTCATCAGATTAAAATCCTTTCGTTTTCACTCTCCGCCGTCCGTCAGACGACGTCACCGTCACTCCGTTTTCCTATGAATTCACGCAGAATGGAGCTGTCGGGAACCGCGTTAGGATCGGCAAACACCGACGCCAGCGACGACAGCTTATTTACAAGGTGCGCTGCAATCTGATAATTCGCACTTTCGTTCGCTACCTCGGCAAGAACCGGAATCAAAGCCTTCCCGATGATCGGAGTTTCATACTCGAGATATGAGCTTATTTTGAAATCGCAGCCGTCCCAATACGGGAAGATATTCTCATCCTCGTTTTTTCGGACGTTTTTCCAGAGACCGAGCGTAAAATCAGCGTCGGAGCCGCGAAAAAGGAAATCTCTGAGAAGCCGTCTGAGCAGTCTCAGCTCGTTGCGGTCGAAAAACACGCCGTTTATTTCCGCATCATCATTCACGCAGATGAACGCCTTCTTCGTATTTTCTCCGCCGAAAAGCTCGACGATCTGCGGATACAGTGCCTGTATACCCTCAAATATGAATATATCATCCGCGCCCGGACGAATTTCACGGTATGACGTTCTCGAGCCGGCTATAAAATCGTAAACGGGCATCATTGCGTTTTTCCCACCGAGAAGTCTGTCCGTGCATTCTCTGAGATATTCGGTATCTATCGCGCCGATGCTTTCGTAGTCCGGATTCGGTTCTTCGTTTATATGGTCGCGGTAGAAATCGTCGATCGAAAACGCTTCGGCATGCTTTCCCATGCGCTCAAGCTCTCGGCAAAGGAGATGCGAAGCGGTCGTCTTGCCGGAGCAGCTCGGTCCGGCAAGAGAAAGAATACGGGTATTGTCCCCGACAAGCGTCTCAGCGACATCGCAAATCTGCTCATGAAAGCGCGCTTCTGCTTCATTCACTGAATTTTCAAGATCGGTTTTGCTTTTGAAATTTATTACTTTTTCTTTCATTTTGCATTCCGCCTTTCACGAAGGGATCATTCTTTGCCGAAAAACTCATCCGCTGCGGCGGAAAACGCTTTTCTCCGTTCTCCGAGTTTTTCCGGCGAATGCTCCCTTAGATATTCATACGGATATTTGGGTTCAAATATTCTCTTTATATCGGAAAGCCTTCCGTCGGGCGAATATCTGACGAATTTTGTGACGGACGATGCGCCCGCCGCGAATATCGTATGTACCTCTTCCATCATGAATATATTATACATACATTCGCTGCCCGGAAGTGAAAAACCGACGTTTTCGAGATTGCCGACCGTGTTTTTCTGCCTGTACATATAGTACGGGAGATATCCCGCGTCGGCGATCGCCGAATGCATTCCCGAAAGAGATATTTTCGCCTGTTCTCCGACGCTGTCGTAGGTATTCTTACTTCTTAGCTCGGCGGATTTTTTCACTGAAAAGGAATGGACCGTGATATTCCTCGGTGCAAGGTCCGTTATACGCCGTGTGCCGCAAAGTGCGCTCGCGGGAGTTTCTCCCGGAAGCGCGGCTATCAGATCAACGTTTATATCCGGGATCCCGGACATTTTTGCAATCTCATATGCACGGTAGAAATCGTCCGCGCTGTGGCTGCGCCCGATCGAGCGGAGAACATCGTCATTGAGCGTCTGTGTATTCACACTTATTCTCGTTACCTCGTGATCCTTAAGGACGGCAAGCTTTTCCCGCGTTATGGTATCCGGACGTCCGGCCTCGACCGTGAATTCCGGAAAAGCATTTCCGCCGAATGAGGTTGAGAGTGCCGTGAGAAGGCGGTCAAGCTGAAATTCGTCGAGCGTGGTCGGCGTTCCGCCGCCGATATAAACCGATGCGACCTCAAATCCGAGGCGTTCCACCTCGGAGGCGATAAACTTTATATCCGCGCAAAGCGAATCGAGGTAATCCGGGATCAGCGAAAGAAGATGAGGCGAGGTAAACGACACAAAAGAGCAGTATGCGCAGCGCGATGGACAAAACGGGATCGCTATATATATGCTGCACGCTTTGCGTGACTTTTCGGGTGAAGGAATCAAACGCTTTTCGGCAAGCGATACTTCGGTGCACAGCGACGCTTTTTCCGCCGATACATCGTATACGCTGTGCAGTATCTCTTCTGTGCGTTCGCGGTTTCCGACAAAAGAAAATATCTCCGATGCGACCTTTGCCGGGCGGACTCCCGTAAGCATTCCCCAAGGAGATGTGTTTTTGCAGAAGCGCTGTGCGCACTCGAGAAAGGCTTTACCTGCAGCGATCTTTCTGAGCCTGTCGTCGGATACCGGGTAGTCGTTCAGCGGTCGGTGAAGGTACTGCGCCGTTTCGGTTGTGCAGCAGTTTCCGAGCACAACGCTGGAAAATGCTCCCTCCGGTCTCATTTCGACAGACACGGTGCAGGCGAGTTCCTCGTTTTCCGCATCGGATACGGGAAAATGCTCGCCCGGGAAAAAGATGAGACACAGTGTCTGAACATAGTATGCGCTTATCTCTCCGTATACCTTAAGATTCATTTTGCAAGCGTCTCCGAGTCAAGAGTTATCGTTACGGGGCCGTCATTCACAAGGCTGAGTTTCATATCGGCTCCGAATATTCCGGAATTTACTTTTCCGACCGCATCCGCCGTGACCGCCTTGAAATATTCAAACAGCCGCTCGGCCTCCGCGGGAGGCGCGCTATCCGTAAAATCGGGGCGGTTTCCTCTCCTGCATGATGCGAGAAGCGTAAAATTCGGAACGACGGCGATATCTCCGCCGATGTCCGTCACGCTTCTGTTCATTTTCTCGTTTTCGTCCCCGAATATTCTCATTTTCACGATCTTTGCGGAAAGGACATCGGCGTCCCTCTCGGTATCTCCGTCTGCCACTCCGACAAGGACGAGAAGCCCCTTGCCCTGTTCAAACACCGTTTTGCCTTCCACCGTCATTGAACACGAAATTACCCTTTGAATTACTGCCTTCATTTAGCTCTCCGTTCGCCGTCTGCGGCGTTCTGACCGAATCCGTTTTTCTCCGCGCCGGATCAGCCGTTGAAGCCGCGGACAACGCTCGTCACTCCGGGGATGCTTTTCAGGCGCGAAACTATGGAATTGTAATGCTCCGTATCCTTACATCCGACGGATATGTTTATAAGCACGTCGGAATCTGAGCATATCTTTGTGTTAAGCTGAGTTATTGCAACCCTCATTGACGCAAGCGCGGACGAAATGTCGGCAATAAGCGACATGGAGTTTTCGGCATATATCTGCACGACCGCCTCAAAAAGCTTGCCCGACGAGGATTTTATCTCGGCCTTATCCCATTCGGCGTGCACCCAGCGGTTAAAGAATTCGTTCGATTTCATTCCCGCGATCACGTTGGGGCAGTCGCGCTTATGGATCGATATTCCGTACCCCTTCGTTATATAGCCGATGACGCTGTCACCGGGAAGCGGATTGCAGCATTTTGCGAATTTGACCTCGCATCCTGCCTGACCGTCAACGATTATACCGCCCGTCGAATATCTCTTCGACGGCTTTGTGACAATCTGCTCGGGCTGGGGCTGTACTACCTCCTCGACCTTTACCACGCGGTCAAACTCATCGCGGAGCTTTGAAGCGATCTTCGCCACCGCAAGTCCGCCGTATCCGATCGCGTTGAACAGATCGTCGGTCTCCTGCATTCCCACGCGGCGCGCAACCGCAGAAACGATCTCGTTTTTCTGATCCTCCGTAGCTTTTCTCGGATATCTGAGGAATTCCCTCTCGATCTCGGCACGTCCGACCTCGATATTCTCGGCTCGCTTCTCGCGCTTGAACCACTGACGTATCTTGTTTCTCGCCTCGGAGGTCTTGACGATCTTGAGCCAGTCGCGGCTCGGTCCGTGCGACGCGGACGAGGTAAGGATCTCGACGATCTCTCCGTTCTGCGGAATCTTGTCTATCGGCACGATCATTCCGTTTATCTTTGCGCCGATCATCTTATTTCCGACCTCGGAATGGATCGCGTATGCGAAGTCGATTATGGTGGAGCCCTGCGGCAGCGCGATAACGTCGCCCTTCGGAGTGAACACGAAGGTCTCGTCATTGAAGATATCGTTCTTCAGCGCATTCATGAACTCATCGTGATCGACCGTGTCGTTTTCGGTATCGACAAGCTTCGATATCCATTCAAGCTTCTTATCTATCTCTTCGCGGCTGCGCTCGCCGGATTTATATTTCCAATGCGCGGCTATACCGTATTCGGCGATATGGTGCATTTCCTTTGTTCTGATCTGCACCTCGAACGGGATTCCGTCGCGGCCGATAACGGTCGTATGGAGAGACTGATACATATTCGGCTTAGGTGTCGAAATATAATCCTTAAAGCGTCCAGGGATGGATTTGAAAAGCTCGTGGATTATTCCGAGAGCGGTATAACATTCTATCTCGTTGTCAACGATTATGCGCAGGGCGTAGAAGTCGTATATCTCGTCAAAGCTTTTGTTCTGGTTGAACATCTTCCGATAGATCGAATATACGGTCTTTACGCGACCCTCGAGAGTATAGTTGATCTTATATTCGTCAAGCTTTTCGGATATATATGAGCGCACTTTCTCTATGAAATCCCTGTTCTGCCCGTATTTTTTCTCGATATCGCGGCTGACCTCTTCGTATCCGATGGGATCGAGATATCCGAGCGCGAGATTCTCAAGCTCCTGCTTCACTCTCTGCATACCGAGACGGTGCGCAAGCGGTGCGTAAACGTGCATCGTTTCGAGTGCCGTGATCCTCCGCTTATTCTCGGGCTTGGCGTCGAGAGTGCGCATATTGTGAAGCCTGTCGCAAAGCTTTATGAATATTACGCGGATATCCTTTGACATTGCAAGAAGCATCTTACGGATATTCTCCATATGAGCTTCTTCCTTATCCTCAATGTTGATATCCGCCATTTTTGTCAGTCCGTCCACGAGCATTGCGACCTCGGGTCCGAACTCACGCCGGAGCTCATCGAGAGTTATCCTGTCGGAGCAGTCCTCGATCGTATCGTGGAGAAACGCCGCGCAGATTGAGTCCGTATCGAGTCCGAGAGAGAGCGCGATCTCCGCAACGGCAACCGGGTGAACGATGTACGGCTCGCCGGAATTGCGCTTCTGCCCCTCATGGAGCTTTTTTGCGCAGAGGTAAGCGCGCAGTATCTTATCGATATCGTAATTCCTGCCCGACGCTTCGATTACAGTCAGCAGCTTTTCAACATATCCGTATTCTTCTTTTGTAAGATCTTCTTTAGTCATGGTATTTTCCTCTTTCCGCCTCGGCGGACATCATCCGCACCCTTCAGTCATGCGATACGGCGCGGTATATTTCCGACTTTTCAAGGCTCGTTTTCCGATCCGGGAGCTCCGATGAAAAACGGTATATCTCACGTGAGTCCGCAGGCATCTTTATCCCGAGAAAGCCGAGCTCGAAGAATATCCTCAAAATAAGGCTCATGCGTATGTAGTCGGTATCTATTCTGTTTGCGCTGCTGAGATGAAGCAGCGCGTGTATGCTGAACACCTCATGGTGCATCTTCAGCTCGTTCTTTATCATCGTATAAACTGCGGCGACATCCTTTCTGTCAATCGTCACGTCTTCCGTTTTTTCGCCCGCGCGCACAGTCTCGGTAATGTGCCGAAGTCTTTCCCTATCACCGCTGCGTTTGCGGAGCACGGTTTCGGAGGAACTTATCTCGCGAACGATCATCTGAACGCTCTTCGTGTTTTGATACTCGTTCACATCGATATTGAAAGCGACGTCTACATGGTCTCCGGGATATATGTCAAGCTCCTCGAGTGTGCTTCTGAAGCACATTGCCGTAACGGGACGGCCGCCGCAGTCGAGAGTAAGCTTCGTATGCTTTCCTTCGCCGACAGACACTATATCAGAGACTGCCAGATCGCGTATCACAAGCAGCGGCATGGTATTCCCCGGACCGTAAGGCTCAAGCTGCGAAAACTGCTCCGCCTGCTCGAGAGTCACGTCCTCCGGCAAAAGCTCCGCATCCGCGGAAAGCACATTCTCCGCAGTATCGGAATTGATATACGCTCTTGCATATGCTTCGAGGCGGCGGCGAAGCTCGGGCAGATTCTTACGCTTTACGGTAAGTCCCGCCGCAAGCTCATGCCCTCCGAATTTTTCAAGAATGTCGCGGCACGAACTGAGAGCCTCGACAAGGTTAAGCCCCTTTACGCTCCGCCCGGAGCCTTTTCCGATATCCTCATCGGATATCTCGCCCTTATTTCCTTCGAACGAAATCAGTATCGACGGAAGCTGGTATTTTTCGGTTATTCTCGACGACACGATCCCGATAATTCCGTGGTGCCACTTTTCATCGTCGAGTATGATCATCGGGCAGTCGGAAAGATCATAGCTCTCCTCGATTTTTTCGCTTGCGGATTCGGCTATCTTATTTTCCTCCGCCTGTCTGTCACGGTTGATGTCGCAGAGCTTTCTCGCAAGGGATGCCGTCTGCGTTTTATCCTCCGAGAGGAACATATCGACCGCAATGGATGCGGACGCTATACGTCCGGCGGCATTTATCCTCGGAGCTATCGTATAGCCTATATAATTCGACGTCATATGCTTCGGTGGCGATCTTCTCGGATCACTGTTTATCGCATTCATAAGCTGCACTATAGCCTGACGCGGCGTTTTTTCGAGCATTCGAAGCCCCTGGGCCACGATGAGGCGGTTCTCATCGACGATCGGCATAACGTCGGCGACCGTGCCGATAGCGACAAGATCGAGGTGTTTTCGGCTTATTTCGATAACGCAGTCTATTGCGCTTTTCTCCGGATGCGAAAGCATATGCGCCGCGCATATAAACTTGAAGGCAACTCCGACTCCGGCAAGCTCTTTGAAAGGATACGGGCAGTCCTGTCTGCGCGGGTTTATGACCGCGTATGCCTCGGGCAGTTCTCCGTGGCACTCATGGTGATCCGTTACCACAAGATCGATGCCGCATTCCTTTGCGGTCTTTGCCTCATCCACCGCGGTTATTCCCGTATCAACGGTAACTATGAGCGTGACCCCTTCGGCGGCAAGCTCTCTGACCCGCTCTGCCGACATGCCGTATCCTTCCGCGCTTCTGCTCGGAATGTAGTACCCGACATCGCATCCGATCTCGCGAAGATACATATAAAGAATGCTGACCGAGGTAACTCCGTCAACATCGTAATCCCCGTAAACGACCGTTTTCTCGTGCTTTTCGGCGGCGCTGAGTATACGCTCCGCTCCGAGCTTCATGTCCTTCATGAGAAACGGATCGTGGAACATCTCCGTTTCCTTCGAAAGAAATCTCTTTACCTCGTCCGGTGTTCTGTAACCCCTGTCGTACAAAATTCCCGCGGTCGGGAGAAAAAGCCCGACCTCTTCTGCGATGTCCCGTACCGCTTCCACGGATCTTATCCGTTCGGCAGACATACTGACGTTCCATCTGTCTGATGTAATTCTCATTATAATATATATTCCAATCTTTATTATTATCGATCCGAAGACACCCCGGCGGGAGCAATAACGGCGGAAAGCACGACTCTCGAACCGTCCTTTTCGGCGCGTCTTTCCGCAATGGCGCACACAGCGCAGGAAACAGCAATCCCCGCCAAGGCGCAGAGTGCGGATATTCCTGCGCTGTCAAAAATCGCGCGGGATGCAAAATAAAAAACAAAAGCAAGCGCAAGAGGAAGGATAAACACCGTAAATGCCGACATGAGCACCGTTTTATCCTTCGTTTCGAGCTCGACAGTGTCTCCGGGTTTCGCGCCGAGGGTGTTTTTCACCCGGACAGTCATATTTTTTCTATCGCCGAGAAGCACTCCCACAGCGCATGAATGACCGCAGGAAGTGTCCGCCGAAGAATCCTTCGGGCATCCGTCGCACATAACGCGGCGGCGAACCTCGACGACGGCAAAGCCGCCGTCGCACATTTTCACTGTTCCTTTGGCAGTCATAACTGTTCCTTTCATACGGTCGGATACGGACCGGACGGCTTTGCCGCTTGCCGCAAAGCAAAGCATCAGTCCGTAAATGTCCGTGATATCATCCGATAAATACCGACAAAGCTTACGCAGAATCTAAAGCGGCGCAGTCTTAATCGGCGGGTCTTGCAAATCGCGCCATCACCGCGCGTGCCGTGCGTATACCGTCGAGCGCCGCGGAAACTATTCCGCCGGCATATCCCGCACCCTCACCGCACGGATATATATCGCTGTGCCCCAAGGCGCTGCGCGATTCTCCTCTCAGTATTCTGACGGGAGAGGATGTGCGGCTTTCCACACCGCAAAGTATCGCGTCGGGCGCGTCAAAGCCCTTTATCTTTTTTCCGAAATCCGAAAGTCCGAGTTCGAGCATTTCCGACGCAAATCCGGGGAGAAGCTCCCTCATATCGGACATACGGACATCGCCGCCGCGATACGTCGGCTTAACGGACAGCGGTCGGCTTCCCGATGAACGGGAAAGAAAATCCCCGACCGTCTGTGCAGGTGCGGCATAATCTCCGCCGCCGAGATCAAAAGCTTTCTTTTCAAGCCGATGCTGAAACTCAATAGCGCCCTCGGCGCTGTGTCCGTAATCGGACGGGAGCACGGAAACGCACAGTGCGCTGTTTGAATTTTCTCCGTCGCGTCTGCGGAAGCTCATTCCGTTTGTGACGACGGTTCCCTCTTCGGAGGATGAAGCGGTAACGACTCCTCCGGGGCACATGCAGAAGCTGTAAACTCCGCGATCTCCCGATCGCTTTGAAAGCGAATACTCGGCGCTCGGCAGTATGCCCGCAAATTCGCCGTAAAGAGCCTCGTCGATCCTCGAACGCAAATGCTCGATCCGCACTCCGACGGAATACGGCTTCGGCTCGACCGCGAACGATGACGAGATAAGCTCTCTGTAAGTATCACGCGCGCTGTGACCGCAGGCTATCACGAGCGCTCCGTAATCCATCTTCTCGCCGCCTGCCGTAACGGTGCGGTCGGTGATGCCGTGCGCTCTTGTGCGGTAGCGTATCTCTCCGCCGAGGGATACTATTCTGTCATGGGCGTTTTTCACCACCGTCCGCAGAATATCGGTTCCGATATGCGGTTTTGCGTTATAAAGGATATCCTCGGGAGCGCCGAGCGAATGAAGCATCTCGAGCACGTTCTCGGTCGCACCGTCACCGATGCGGCAGATGAGCTTGCCGTCCGAGAACGTCCCTGCCCCACCCGCGCCGAACTGAACGTTCGATTCGGGATCGAGCGCGCCTCCCGCAAAAAAGCTCTCCGTTTTTTTCACTCTGTCGTCGAGCGCGTCGCCGCGTTCGAGGACGATCGGACGGTATCCGTGTTCAGCGAGAATCAGCGCGGAGAACATTCCCGCCGGACCGAATCCGATCACGACCGGGCGTGCGCGCATAATCTCGTTTCCTTCGGGAAAATCGAGCGTTTTTTTCGGGCAAAGCTTCAGCGAATATTTGCCGAGGTGCTCCGCCGTCTTTGTCGAAACGTCACACATACAGATAACGGAACACACAAAACAGGGATTCCCCCGACGGCGTGCGTCGAGGGATCTCTTATGAAGCTTTATATCGAAGATGTCGCTTATGCCCGCTTTTTTCAGACGGCGCGCAGCCTCGGAGAATATCTCCTCCGTCGGTGCCGTCACGGGCAATCGTATATTTTCCGCAATTATGCGCTGCATTATCCTACCTATCTATATTGACCTGAACCGTGTATTCTCCGATTTCATAGACGCCTTCGACGTCAACGGATATCTTCAGTATCTGCGTTATCGTGCCGGTCACGCCCGCGGCAGCCTCGCTCAGGTCGAGCGTCGCCGTAATGTCGCTTGAATCGATCTCAAGAAGATCGTCGAGCGCGCCGCGCAGAGTGACGTTGACGGACTTCGTGCGTATTTCGTACTTGATCCCCTCGGCTCCGACAACGACGAAATTTTCCTTATCCGTATCAACGGTATAGGTTTTCGTAACCGTTCCTGAATGCTCGATCTTGACCGCTGCGCGCTCCGTTCCGTCGGCAACGGTAACTCCGTCCGGCGGAACTATATCGACCGTCAGCGTGCTGTCTCCGAGAAGCTGCTTTTCGTCAACGGTGGCGACCGTGAGGCTGTCAATCGACGCAAGCACCGTCGGATCGCCTTTCAGCGTCACTTTGGGAGGGCTTACCGTTATCACGGAATTTTCCTTTGTAAGATATCCGTACTTTGAGACAGCTGTAAGGCTTACCTCCTTATAGGTATAAAGAGGCACCTTGACCTCCATTTCGGTTCTCGAAAGCTGCAGATACCGTGCGTCTATGCTCTCGCCAGAGGTGCTGACAAGCTCTATCTGTCCGACAGAGGTTACCGAGCTTTCGATTGAACCGAGCGCAAGCTTTATCTGCGCGTAGTCGATATCGTTGAGTGCTACCTTCGGTCCCGTCACGGTTATGGTATCGTATTTCGGTGAAAGCTCGCCGAGCTCATATCCTTCGGCAACCGTTCCGCTTACAAGCTTTGCTTTGACCTCAAGCGTCTTTTTGTCGCGTTCATCCACATATACGGGAATCGTATCGGCAGACATTCCGGAAAGCGTCAGACCGTTCGGCAGACGCGCGGAAAGCTTGATATCGTAGATTCCCGCGGCGGTAACGCCGGAAAGATCGGCTTCCACTCGGATGTCGTCGGAGGTATAGCTGTTTATGACGCTTTTCCGCCCGGTGACGGTCACATTTACCAATGTGCCGTCTCCGCTGTACACGAACAGACCGTTTCTCGACTCTATCTCGGAAGTATTTTCAAGATAGACTCTCACCCCGGTAAACGTGGACTCCGTATCGACCGAATCGATCTGCATAACATAAAGCCAGAGGACAAACGCGGCGGCGAGGCACATTATCTTCGGAATTATATTATATTTTCTTTTTCCGGAAGTAAGCCGGACGTTTTCCTTACCCTTCTCCATTATCCGCGTCCCCACCGTTCTTCTTCAGATCAAAGCGTTTCTTCTTTCTTCTCGGCAGCGCCTGTGTTATAAGATAGCCTTCAAGCTCACGAGCAAGCTTCTCACGGTCAAATCCGGTTTTCAGCTTTCCTTCTACCGCCACGGAGATCGTACCGGTCTCCTCCGACACGACGGCTACGACGGCATCGCTGTTTTCGCTCATGCCGATCGCCGCACGGTGTCTTGTGCCGAGATCCTTGATTATATCGGGATTTGTCGAAAGCGGAAGAAGGCATCCCGCCGCGTAAAGCCGTCCTTCACGGATGATAAGCGCGCCGTCATGAAGAGGTGCTTTATTGTAAAAAATATTTTTTATGAGGTACGGTGCCGGAAACGAGTCTATCACCGTACCCGTCAGCACAAGGTCGCCGAGCTTCGTCGTACGTTCGAAAACGACGAGCGCGCCCGTTTTCGATGCCGAAAGATCACTAAGCGCCGAAGCCACATTTTCTATCATAACCTCGACATCCGCCGCGTTCTTCTGTTCGGTTATGCTCCGTATTCCCTTTATTGAGCCGCCGCCGACCTTTTCGAGAGCGGCGCGCAGCTCCGGCTGAAAGACGATCACAAGAGCAATCAGTCCGACCTGGAATACGTTTTGCAGGAGAAAGCTCATGACCTTCATGTCAAAGACATTGCTTATTATCAGAAATCCGACAAGCAGAAGCAGTCCGAGAGACAGCTTCGCGGCGCGGCGCTGTCTTATGAAGCGGTAGACGTAATAAAGAAGCACCGCAACGCAGAATATATCTATAAAATCGATGAAAGTCATCATCGAAACACTGTGGACTATCCTTTTCCACAAATCCGCAAGCCACTCAACGATCATACGCCACTCCGCTTTTCAAACAAACCGTTTTTTATTTTCTGTAGAAATAAGCCTCGCGCTCCGCTCCCACGGAGATGAGCCACATTTCCTGACCCACAAGCTTCTCGATGAATCGGATATAATCCGCCGCCTCGCGGGGAAGCTCATCCATGCTGCGGCATCCGGAAATGTCGCATTTCCATCCGGGAACACATTCGATCACCGGCTTTGCAAGGTTAAGCGCCTCGCCTACGGGGAATTCGTCCACCCGTTTGCCGTCGATTTCGTATGCTACACACACCGGTATACTGTCAAGATACGAAAGCACGTCAAGCTTTGTGAGTGCGATCTTATCCGCGCCCTGGCAGCGTATTCCGTAGCGCGACGCAACCGCATCAAACGCGCCGACACGTCTCGGACGCCCCGTTGCGGCGCCGTACTCTCCGCCTGCCTTGCGAAGAGCCTCGGCTTCGTCTCCGTCCATCTCAACGGTAAAGGGTCCTTCGCCGACGCAGGAGGAATACGCCTTCATTATTCCGACGGTGGAATCAAGCTTGATTCCGGGTATTCCTGCGCCGATCGGAGCGTATGCCGCTATGGTGGAGGAAGACGAGGTGTACGGATAGATTCCGAAGTCTATATCGCGTAGCGCACCGAGCTGTGCTTCGAACATGATACGGTCGCCGCGTTCAGCCGCTTCTCTCAGGAACACCCCGGTATCGCAGATGTAATCCTTGAATTCGCCGCCGTAGGTATTGAGGTAATCCATCATATCCTCGAAGGCGGATTCCTCCGCGCCGTACACGTTCTCGATCATGAGATTCTTGTACGCAAGCACGTTCTTCAGACGGTGCTCAAGATATTCGGGGAAGAAAAGATCTCCCGTGCGGATGCACTTCTTTGCGTATTTATCGCTGTAAACGGGTGCGATTCCGCGAAGGGTCGAGCCGTACTTTTCGCCGGCAAGACGTGTTTCCTCAAGCTTGTCAAGTCTTACATGGTACGGCATTGTTATTACCGCACGGTCGCTTATCTTGAGATTTGCCGGACTGATCTCGATCCCGGCGCTGCGAAGGCGCTCGATCTCTCCGTGAAGATGCTTCAGATCAATAGCCATGCCGTTTCCCATAACGCACACGACGTTCGGGCGGGTAATGCCCGACGGAAGCAGATTAAGTATAAACTCTCCGCGATCGTTCACCACGGTATGGCCGGCATTGTTTCCGCCCTGATAACGAACAACGATATCCTGGCTCTCACTGAGAAGATCGACGACTCTGCCTTTACCCTCGTCTCCCCAATTTATTCCGACTATAGCTGTTAACATTTGTGCACCGTCCTTTTCCCGATTTCGGGATTTTTATAATTACATATCATTATAACATTTTTTTTCGTTTTTTACAGCCCCTTTTTGAAAAAAATATATATTTTTCGGGCAAGCCGCGCCGACGGCGGCAAAATCGGCGCAAAACGGCTCTGCGGCTTGAGAAAAAACAGCCGCCGAAAAAGCGGGATTCCTTAACGGAGAAATATGAAAACCGAACAGGATAAACAAAATGACAGTACAGTCGAAAGGCTGCACTCTCTTTTGCTTTTTCTTCAACAAATCTTGTAACCTTGCCGGAACCGATTTATTCTCAGCAAACATTGTGATATAATAGAAAAAACAAAGAAAATATTTTTGTCAGCAAATCAATAAATACCGCACTATATGAGTGAAAGGAGGCGAGAAAAATGCAAGAAACGAACCGAATGTGCGATCAGCTTATCAATGAATTTACTGAAAATTATATGGAAAAGTTGTTTTATTTTTGCTTGAAAAAGACAGGAAACAATGTTGAAGCTGAAGATCTGACGCAAGATATCGCGCTTCAGATTATAACGGCTTTGAACAGAGGGGCGATTCCAACGAGTTTTTCGGCGTGGGTATGGCAGATCGCGCGAAATCGTTATTCCGTATGGGCAACTGTAAAGCATAATCGAAACGAGTCGGTAACCGGTTCCGATATCGGCGATTATGAGATTGAGGATGAAAGCAAAAACATCCTTGATGAAATAATACATACAGAGCAAATGGCTCTGCTTCGGCGAGAGTTGGCGTTCATCAAAAGCGATTATCGCAATATCGTCGTTGCCTATTATACAGAAAGCAAAAGCGTTCGTGATATTGCATCTTCTCTCTCTCTTTCGATCAGTACGGTTCAGCAAAGACTTCACCGTGCAAGAATTATATTGAAAGAAGGTATGGATATGGCAAGAGAATTCGGAAAGCTTAGTTATAAACCCGAAAACATTACGTTTGTTATGAACGGAATGGTAGGAAAAAGCGGTGAACCATGGAATTATATTTCGCGTTTGCTCTGCAAAAACATTCTGCTTGCAGCTTACAGAAACCCCTCTACAGCAGAAGAGCTGGCAATGGAGGTTGGGGTAGCTCTTCCGTATATGGAAGAAGAACTATCGACACTTACGGAAGCCACCTTAATGAAGAAAAACGGGAATCAATACGAAACAAATATCTTCATCGTAAGTGCAGAAGCGCAGGAAAAGATTTACGCACATTTGCGCGGAATTACCCCTGAACTCACAAAAGCTGTAATAGAAGCCATGGAATATGATATCAAGTGGCGAAACGATAATTGTCCGAAATGGCATGAGGGGTATCAGCCGTTTGAGGATATGAAATGGGCACTGCTTATGACAGAAACTGATGCTGTCAATTCCTACACGCTGAAACCGTTTAATAAAAATGCGGCAGAGGTTACCAATATCGGTTCTTGGGGACATACTCTTCGTCCCGACGGAGGAGAATGGGATCTTCTCGGCATGGAAAATTATCTCGGCAGCAAGCCGAATTTTGTCGGACTCAGCGGTTGTGTGTCAAATCCCGCTGAGAAAGATCTGCCTGAAATTTATTTCCGTCAATACAGGTTTGAATTCGGCGGAATTGAAGATAGGACGCCTCCGTTTCTTAATTATGCAGACGGTCAAGCAATGGTGGCAGTTGCTGACGGTAACAGCGCAGATGTAGACAAGACTATACTAAAAAGATTGGAAACAAACGGATATATTAAAAGCACAGATGAGGGATATGTTCCGACTATCATGGTTATGCATAGGGATAAGTCACGCAAAATGCCCCCGGATGCACGCAAAGAGTTTGAGGCACTTCGTTGTAAAGCAGCAGAGATTGCTGCACGACATTATTTGTTCTGCCGCGAACAGATCTATAAAGAAATTCCCGACTTTCTTAAAGAAGATGAATTCCAAATCGATCACGCTTGTGCAAATATTTTTGCTATGCGCGGCGCAGTCTTGGAAGAGGCTGTCAGACAAGGTTATTTAACCTTTGATAAGGATAATGACAAACAGATGCTGGGAACATATTTGATCATATAATGAACCGCCGCCGGGAGCAAGCCTTACAGCTGCTCTCGGCGGTGTCTTTGCTTACGCCGAAACGGAATAGTATTCCCGTTATCCATGTACTTTATGCGCTACTTTGACAAAAGTTTCCTGCAAGTGGTATAATAAGACTGCCGACAGAGGTCGGATAAAAACCGAATACCAAGTGCCGCGGCAGTAACTACTGTCACCCTGTCGCTTAAAAGACAGCGCCACACACAGCATCTGCTTCTCATAAGCAGTTACCTTTTTGAGTTTTAAGACTCGTACATACATCGGCACGGAACATTGAAAGCGAACCAAACCGTTCGTCAATTTGTGTTTCCGTTTCGACGTATGTGCGAGTCTTTTTGTTTTGCTCTCGCCTTGATTACATATGAAATTTGAAGGCGGAATGTAAGTGATTGTATCACCCGGCAATTCTCCGTCAAGAACATCCGCAAAACGCACTCTGCCGTTTTTTTCATAAAGGTTGCAAAATTACTTGTCATAATAAAGCCCGACACACGGCAAATTAAAGAGTGAAAACGCAGTATTTCACCCCGTAAATTATCCGTATGAAAGGCTTCTCTTATGAAAATCATCAAAAAAACCCTTCTTTATATATTCACTCTGGCGGCGGCGTTTTCGCTGCCGTCTCTCAGATATATTCCCGGAATTGCCGCCGAAGATGCCTCCGGACTCTCGACAAAAGCTTTTTCCGCGGCGCAGGATGCGGTATCCGCTTTCTCCGAGGACGTTTCCGCTCTCTTCGTATCGTCGAAAAAAAGCGCCCTGCCGGACGGCACAAAAGACATCACGGTCATCCCCGGCGGGATACCGTTCGGCGTAAAGCTTTATGCCGACGGGCTTATCGTCGTCGGCTTCGGAAATATTGAGGAGGCAAAAGGTCCCGCATCTCCGGCGCTTGATGCCGGAATGAAAATACACGACATAATCACAAAGGTAAACGGAAAAAGCGCATCGAACGCCGAAGATTTCGTTTCCTTCGTCGAGAGCTCCGGCGGAAAAGCGATGGAGATAGAATTTCGCCGCGGCGAATCCGAAATGAAATGCAGGATCACGCCGACTCTCTCCGGTGCGGACGGGAAATACCGTATCGGGATGTGGGTACGCGACAGCACTGCGGGAATCGGCACGGTGACCTTTGTGGTTCCCGGGACACTCGCCTTCGGAGGGCTCGGTCACGGAATATGCGACACCTCCTCCGGCGAGCTTGTGCCTCTTCTGCGAGGCAGCGTATCCGACGTTGAGATCAACTCGGTTGAGCGAGGAGTGAGCGGCGATCCCGGAGAGCTGCACGGAATTTTCGTTTCGGGCAAGCGAGGAAGCGTGATCGCCAACACCGAAAACGGCATATTCGGAGTGTATTCTTCCCTTCCCGACGCGCTCGCGAAAAAAGAGCGAATTGCCGTCGGAAAAAGGAGCGAAATCCACGACGGAGATGCAGTCATATATTGCACCCTCGGAAATACGACGGAGGAATATTCGGTTTCCATATCGAATATCGGATCAAAGGATTCCTCATCGAAGAATTTCACGGTAACGGTGACCGACGAAAAGCTCCTTGAACTCACCGGCGGTATTGTTCAGGGGATGAGCGGCAGCCCGATCATCCAGGACGGAAAGCTTGTCGGCGCCGTAACGCATGTTCTTATATCGGATCCGACGCGCGGATACGGTATCTTCATCGAGAACATGCTCGATGCGATAAAATAACGCGCAGCCGCAGCATCCTTTTCGGGCGCGGAGAGCGGGAACTTCGGCGGGATCGGAGCTTCCGCTTTTCTCTGCCAATTTGTTCCGATGCGATTTTTTGTGCGTTATTTTCCGTTTTCGGGGAAATAATCATATACACACCGTGTAAAGCAAAGTGAAATTTACGCCTCCTCCCCGTCCGTGCCACTTCGGCATCGGATATATTTTCTCTCGGCGAGGTTTTAAAATGTATTATAACAAAGTGGAAATATGCGGGATAAACACTTCTCATCTTCCGGTCCTTTCCTCGGCGAAGAAGGCGGAACTTCTCAGACGTTCAAAGGACGGGGACGAGGGCGCGCGCCGTGAGCTGATCGACGGCAATCTCCGTCTCGTGCTCAGTGTGATCCAGCGCTTTTCGAACAGGCACGAAAACATGGACGATCTGTTTCAGGTCGGCTGTATCGGTCTGATAAAGGCGATAGACAATTTCAACCTTGAGCTTGACGTGAAATTTTCCACCTATGCCGTTCCGATGATAATAGGAGAGGTGCGGCGTTATCTCAGAGATTCCGGCACTATCCGCGTAAGCCGGAGCGTGCGCGATCTTGCATACCGTGCGCTTCAGGTGCGCGAACAGCTTTCGTTCTCAATGTCAACGGAGCCGACGGTTGAGCAGATTGCCGCCGCGCTCGGCGAAAGCTGTGATGCCGTACTCAACGCGATAGAATCGGTAGCGCAGCCGATGTCGCTTTACGAACCTGTTTACGGCGACGGCGGCGACAGTATCTATGTTATGGATCAGATACGCGACACGGGCTCGAGCGACGAAATATGGCTCGAGGATATCGCTCTCAAGGAGGCGATGAAGCACCTCTCGGAGAGGGAGCTCAAAATAGTGAAAATGAGATTCTACAAAGGAAAAACGCAGATGGAGATCGCCGACGAGATCGGAATTTCGCAAGCTCAGGTGTCGCGCCTTGAAAAAGGCGCGATCGAACGGCTGCGGCGCGGAATGTAAACGCAGCACGTGCGCAGAACGCGCACGTCCTTCACGCGCGAAGCCGCAGCAAGGCTCTCAAGGCGTACGAAAAGCACAATCCGACGGCAGACGGATATGCGTCTGCGTTTCTCAAGAGCAGCGCCGAAGTGAATTTTTTCACGAAATCATAAAAAAGGATTGACAAAAAGAAAAGTATCTGATATAATATCATACGTTCTGAGGCATTGCGGAATTGTGTAACGGTAGCACGGCAGACTCTGACTCTGTTTGTTGGGGTTCGAATCCCTATTCCGCAGCCATAAAAGAAACCTCTTTTGTCTACCACGACAAGAGAGGTTTTTTCTTGCTTTCTGGGCAAAATACAGGGGCAATATTGAAAAACCGGGCTTCGGAGCGGTCGATTGGCTACTCCGAAGCCCGGTTTTTTGCGTTCAGCAGCAAAAGAATACCGAAATCGCTGTTGTACACATAGAATTTCTTTGCCCTGCAAGCAACTACTAAATGTGTTTAGGAGATAGGACTTGAACCTGATGTTTGCGA